>Ga0075425_100000702_pt1 | contig 31860 bp, 33 predicted proteins | sample SoiMethybrSBSTD4_FD_75300 | JGI IMG/M metagenome (GOLD analysis project Ga0075425, IMG submission 75300) | Bulk soil microbial communities from a Populus tree surrounding site in Tennessee, USA - Soil MetaG P. TD hybrid SBSTD4 | ecosystem: Environmental > Terrestrial > Soil > Tree plantation... | reverse complement strand
CCGTCAGGCGGCGAAGTGGGTGCGCTCGCCCGACCGCTTGGCCGCGTACATGGCCTCGTCCGCCGCGTGGAACAGCGTCTCGGGATCGTCGCCGTCACGCGGGTACACCGCCACGCCGAAGCTGGCCTGCAGGTCCTCGAAGCGGGGGTCGTCGTCCTTCACCAGGCCGGCGCTGATCCGGTCGATCACCGCCCGCACCTCCTGCTCGTCGGTCTCGGGCAGCAGCATCGCGAACTCGTCCCCGCCGGTCCGGAACGCGGCATCGGTCTGGCGCAGGGCCTGCATCAGCAGCTTGCCCATGCGCTCGAGCGCGAGGTCGCCGGCCAGGTGGCCGTGGCGGTCGTTCAGCGCCTTGAACGCGTCCAGGTCGCAGGTGACCAGAGCGAACGGGCGGTGGTAGCGGCCCGACCGTGCCGTTTCGATCGCCAGCCGGCGCGTGAAAGCGCGCCGGTTGAACAGCCGGGTCAACGGGTCGTGCTCGGCCAGGAACCGCACCTCCTCGAAGTGCGTCGCCGAGTCCAGCGCCGCTGTTGCCTGGTTCGCAAACACGCGCAGCGCCTGCAGCAGCTCCCTCGACGGCAGCAAACGGTCGATCGGGTCGTCCACCCAGATGACGCCCATCAGGCCGCCGTCGCGGTCGTACAGGGGCACCAGCAACCAGTGGTGCGACCATGCATGCGGCCCTTCGCCGTTGAACACCGACGCGTAGGAGTGGTAGCGCTCCGGCAGGCGCTCCCGGGCCTGTGTCTGGGTCAGCAGATAGCAGCCCTCGATCTCGCACTCGGACACCAGCAGCGGCTCGACCAGCTCGAGCGTGAGCGGCGCGTTCTCGGCGAGGTCGCTGAGGCTCCAGCCCACGGCCGACCGCGGCGTCAGGACGCCCGTGTCGGGGTCGGGCAGCTCGATGCTGACCTTCGCGAAGCCGAGCGCGTCCGAGATGCCTTCGGCCACCGAATGCAGCACCGCGTCGATCGAAAGCGTCTCGGTCAGGCGCGACGACACCAGCAGCAGCCGCTCGAGAGCGCTGCGATAGCGGTTCGCACGGGTGCCCTCCTGCGCGCTCTCGAGTGCCAGAGCCACGTGCTCGGCCAGCGCCACCAGCACCTCCAGCTCCGCGTCGGAGGGACGCAGCCCCGACACGGGCTCGTCCACAGAAAGGATCCCCAGCAAGTGCCCGTCGTTTCGGGTCAGCGGCACGAACAGCGCATCCTCGGGGTGCCAGGCGTTGGGATCATCGCTGACCGGGATGTCCGGGGTGATCGACAGCATGTCGTTCTGCCAGTCGTACTCCCCAGCGGGTACGAAGTAGACGCTGCCGCGCTTGAACCGGTCATCCAGCAGCGGCGCCCACGCGTTCCAGCCGCCGCGGGTGCCGAGCAGCTGTTGGACCGCCTCCTGGTTGTAGTCGCGCACCGTGGTCACCTCGAAGTCATCCCAGGCCGGCCGGTAGAGGTTGACCACGACCGCCTTGTAGCCGAGCGAGTCGGCGATGGTGCCGGCGATCGCGTTCAGCACCTCGGGCAGCGACTCGTCATCGCGCACCACGCGGGAAACGTCCAGGAGGCCGCGCAGCCGTGCCAGAGTGTCGAGATCGTCGGAGGCCATTGCGCAAGGGTACGTGGTGGATCTTCTACCGTTTGTCGGGTCGATGCAGCTCCGTCTTGAATGGACAGCTCTGCCGGCGGCGGTGCTGGCGCTCTCGCTCGCCGGCTGTAGCGATGGCGCACAGCCCACCGCGGTTCCGCTCCCGGGGGCGGCACGGGCGCTGGCGGTCGCTCCGGACTTCGCCGGAACGCTGTGGGAAACGACCGGCCGCCGCGCATGGCGATCGCACGACGGCGGCCTCAGCTGGAAGCGCGTGCACGGCCCCGGCGGCGGCCTCGCGGTCGCCTTTACGGAGAAGGGCGGGGAGGTGGTCGGGCCGCACGGTGAGCAGCGCGCCGACTACGGCGGGATCGGCCTGACGCCCGCGCGCCAGACGCCGCAGCCGTTCATGTCGCTGACGACTCCCTACCATCGCACCGACCGGCTCTACGCGCTCGACGTCTTCGGCCACCCCTGGGTGTCGGTTGACGCGGGCCGACACTGGCTGCAGCTGCGGGCGGCCGGGCTGCCGAACACGGCCGTCTCGATCTCGGCGGTCCGCGGCGACGTCACCAAGCCCGATGTGATCTACGTGGCGTGCGGCGCACGTGGCCTGTGGCGGTCGCTGGATGACGGCGCCACGTTCACGCACATGCCGGCACCGGCGGTCGCCTACGGGGTCGCGATGACGACCGACGAGCAGAGCCAGGTGCTGGTGGCGGGCGACAAGGTCTACCTCAGCAAGGACTACGGGCGTACCTTCATGCCGGTGCTCGACCGGCGGGTGGACGCCGTGGCGTACGACCCCCGCAACGACCGCCTGGCCTACGCCGCGGTGGGGCGCGAGCTACTGCGCTCCGTCGACGGCGGCGAGACCTGGCCGACTACAGCTGGGTGAGCCACTCCGGCACGCGCACCGGGCGCATGGTGGCGCGGTCGACGCAGGCGTGGCGCGTGAACCCGGTTGCCACGACCTCTCCGCCGCGCGTCAGCTGGTACGCGAAGGTGAAAGAAACCCGCCCCAGGTCGGTGAGGTTGCAGGCGACGTCGAACTCGTCGTCGAACCAGAGCGGCCGCAGGTAGCGGATGCCGGCCTCGGCCACGACCATGTCGATGCCTCCGTTGTGCACCTCGGCGTAGCTGTGGCCGGCGGCTCGCAGGAGCTCGATGCGGCCGATCTCGAAGTACTGCAGGTAGGCCGCGTTGTTGGCGACGCCCATCGCGTCGGTCTCGCCGAAGCGCACGCGCAGGTGTGCCGTGAAGGTGCGGCGGGGCTCCGTCATGAGCGCGCATGATACGGTGAATCAGCCGTAGCGCCGCCTGTGAAAGGGGTTCACATGAATGAGCAGAAGAGTCTGATCGACCGCGTCAGCCGCGCCACCGGCGATGTCGGCAAGCCGGTCGTGTCGGCCACGCGCGATCAAGCGAAGAAGGCCTCGCGCGCCGCTCGCTCGCAGCTGCCCGCAACCCGCGAGGACATCGCCCGGCTGACCGACCAGCTCGACCGCGTCGAGGCGGCCCTCGCCGAGCTGGCCGATCGAGTCGAGGCTGCCAAGCCCAAGCGCCGCGCCGCCTCAACCGGGAGCGCGAAGCCGGAGAGCTGACGGCACCACCTCGAACGTGGCCGGGGTAAGACCCGGCTGCTCTCCGTCGGCCTCGATCGGCAACGGCGAGCGCGGCGTCACCACCACCCGGCGGGCGCGGCGGATCGTGGCCTTGGGGTGAGTCGTATGCGTACCGCGGTAGAGCTTGTGCAGGTTGCGGGCCAGGTCGAACCTGGACACGTCGCCCCACACCAGCACGTCCAGCAGCCCGTCGCTGGGATCAGCGTCCGGCGCGATCTTCATTCCCCCGGCGAAGTAGCGGCAGTTGGCGACGATCGCGTTGTTGCTGACCTGGTCGATGCGCTCGTCGTCGATCTCCACCGTGAACGGGGAGTTGCGGTAGCCGGCGAACGTCGCAATCGCTCCCCAGGCGAACGCGGCGGTCGCGCCCAGCGGCTTGCCGCTGCGGTTGACCCGGTCGGCGACGACCCCGGTCAGTCCCGCGCTGGCAACGTTCACGAAGAGACGGCTCTCGGGCGACCCGTCCCTCCCCGCGTAGCTGAGACGGCCCATGTCGATGATGCGGGCGGGCGCATGCGCGGCTACCTCGAGCGCGCGGTCGGCATCCTTGGAGATGCCGAACGTGCGGATGAAGTCGCATCCGGAGCCGCGCTGCACCACGGCGAGGTCGGTCGCCTCTGCTCCGGCCATGCCGTTTGCGACCTCCGAGACGGTGCCGTCGCCGCCGACCGCCACCACTAGCTCCGCCCTCTCGGCGACGGCCGTCGCCGCCAGCTCGGTCGCGTGTCCCCGCCGCTCGGTCAGGCGCACGTCGACGTCGAGGCCGTGCGCCTCGGCCCGCCGCGCGATATCGGGCCACTGCCGGGCGGTGCGGCCGTTGGCCGCCGCCGGGTTGACGATCATCACCGTTACGGTCACGCCTTGGCGTCCACCGCTGCGGCCAGCGCCAGCCGCGTCATCCGCTCGACTCCCAGGGCCAGCTCGTCGTCGGCGATGCGCACCAGCTGGGTGCTCCCGACCAGATCGGAGACGGTCAGTATGCAGGCCGTCTTTACCGAACGCAGCGCACCGATCGTGAACAGCACGGCGGCCTCCATCTCCACGGCCAGCACACCGCGCTCAGTCCAGCGCAGGTGGCGCTCCGGGTCGGGGTCGTAGAACGTGTCCGACGAGGCGATCGCGCCGACGTGCGGCTGGATGCCGAGCCCCTTGGCGGCGTGGATGGCTCCGTGCGTGAGGCCGAAGTGCGCCGTGGGGGCATGCGGCTCGCCGCCGGTGTAGTGCCGTGAGGTTGCGTCGGCGGGCACCGCCGACAGGGCGATCACGGTGTCGCCGAGCACCAGGTTGGGCTGCAGCCCGCCGCAGGTGCCGATCCTGATCAGGCGCTCCGCCCCCAGCTGCACGAGCTCCTCGATCACGATCGCCGCGCTGGGACACCCCATGCCCGTGGCCTGCACCGACACCGGCTGGCCCTCGTAGCTGCCGGTGTAGCCGAGCATGCCGCGCTCGCCGTTCACCTGGCGGGCGTCCTCGAGGAACTCCTCGGCCACGCGGCGCGCCCGCAGCGGGTCTCCGGGGAGCAGCACGGCGGGTGCGTAGTCGCCCATCTCGGCTCGCAGGTGGATCGGCATGGCCGCCCAGCTTACCGTCAGCGCGCCAGCAGGCCGATCGACAGGCCCGGCAGGTCGTAGCCGTCGCCGTCGCGGTAGGGCTCGCACCGCCCGGCGAAGTCGCGCTTGACCGCCTCGACCTGGGCGTCGTCCAGCGTCGCGATGACGCCGGCCAGCGACGGCGAGATCTCGGTGACCAGGCCCCAGTACTGGTCGATCTCCCGGAAGCGCCAGTGCACCGGCAGGTCGCGCAGCTCGATGGCGCCGAACCCGGCCGCGGCCACGAGGCCGCTCAGCTCGCGGCTGTCGGCCAGCCGGAACATGCCCGGCTCGTTCGGGTCGGGTGGCGGCGGCAGCAGGCCGTGGTCACCGAACGCACCCTGGATGGTCGTGTTCCATGGATTCGCCTCGCGTGGGCCCCAGACCGCCAGCGCCAGGCGGCCGCCCAGGCGCAGCACGCGCCGCGTCTCGGCCAGGGCCGCGGCGGGGTCGGGCATCAGCATCAGCCCCCAGCGGCACAGGGCCACGTCGAAGCTGGCGTTCTGGAGATCCATCGCCTGCGCATCGACCTGCCTGAATTCCACGTTCCGGAGGCCCAGCTCGGCGGCCCGGCGCTCGGCGGCGGCCAGCATCCGGGTGGAGAGATCGGTCGTCACCAGCCGCCCGCTCTCCCCGATCAGCTCGGCGGCCAGAAAGCCGGTGTCCCCGGGCCCGGCGGCGATCTCCAGCACCGACTCGCCGGGCGCGGGCGCCGCCATCTCGACCAGCCCCTCGCCGACGGCGTGCGAGGACTCCCACATGCGGTCGCGGCGCCGCTCCCAGCCACGGGCGGCCGCGTCCCACATCGTCTCCGGGCTCGGCGGTTCGCTGGTAGCTTCCGGATCGTGCATTGCCAGAGCGTCGCTGTTCCCGGCGGCCGCGTCAACTTCTACGAGGTCGGCGCCGGCCCGCCGGTGGTGCTGCTGCACGGGCTGCTCGGATCCCCCGCCTACCTGGCCGCCCTCGGCCGCTCGCTGGCGGCGTCGGGGCGGCGCGTGCTGATCCCGGCACTGCCCGGCCATGGGGGCAGCCTGCCGCTCGAGTCGTTCAGCTTCGAGCGGGCCGCCGACCACCTGGCCGCGGCGATGTCGGCGGCCGGCGCTGAACGCCCGGCACTGATGGGTCACTCGCTGGGGGCGACGCTGGCCGTGCACTGGGCTGCCCGGCACCCGCTGCGCGGGCTGGTGGCGGCCTCGCCCGTGGGCATGCTCGAGCTGGACGTGGCGGTGGCGAAGGCGCTGCTGCCCGTCGCACCTTTCGCCGCGGCGGCTGCTCGCCTGGCGGCTCCGCTGCTCGCGGGGAGCGGGGCCGGACGGCGGCTGGTGTTCGGGTGGTTCGTGGGCATGGCCGGGCCGCAGCTGGTGCGGCCGGCGCTGGGGCAGCGCATGATCCGCGATGCCGCGGCCGCGTGGCCCGCGCTCGAGGGTGTGATGCCGGAGCTGGGACGCACCGATCTGGCCGACGTCGCGCGAGCTGCGGACTGCCCGTCGCTGGTCGTCTGGGGCGAGCTCGATGCCCATGCGGGCAACGGTGATGCGCTGGCCGCGGCGCTCGGGGGCGAGCGGCTGGCGCTGGCGGGCGTCGGCCACATGCCGATGCTGGAGGTGCCGTTCAGCTTCCGCCGGGCGCTGGACAGTTGGCTGTAGGCTTCATGCATGGCCGCACCTGACCCCTGGAGCTGCGGGACCTGCGGCTCGCGGATCGACCTGGCCGGATGCTCGATCGAGGTCGGCCTTGTGCGCCTGGCCACGCGTGGCGGCGACGGATTCCAGCTCGGCGGCGCCGGCATCGAGCCCGAGCTGGCGGCCATGCTGGCGTCCTGCGAGTGCGGCGGGCGCTTCGCTCCCGGCCCGGGCACCGGCCCAGCGGGGACGGCGCGCTTCGACCCGGATGCAATCCGCGACCCGGCGGCTCGCGGGTGGGCCGCGCTCGAGGCGACCCCGGCGCTGGCCGAGCTGCGCGAGGTGTGGCGGCCGCGGGCGCTGGTGCTGATGGGGCGCGAGCAGGAGCTGTCCAAGGAGGACGTGCTGCGGCTGCGGCTGGAGGATAAGCTGGCCGCCCTGCAGGCCGAGGTGGAGCGTGCCACCGCCGCCGGCGACAGCGACGCCGCCGAGGCCGCCCACGCCCGCTACATCGAGCTCGGCACAACCTACGTGCGTCGCTTTGTGCGCTCCCATGAGCCCGCCGCCTGATCTCGCAGACCGGGTCGCCGAGTTCATCGCCGAGCACGAGCTGCTCGAGCCCGGGCAGCCGCTGCTGACGCTCGTCTCCGGAGGCGCCGACTCGCTCTGCCTGTGGGGCGTGTTGCGAGAGCTGGGTCATCCGGTGGAGGCGCTGCACGTTGAGCACGGCCTGCGCGGGAGCCGCGGCCTCGACGACGCCGCCTACTGCGCCGCGCTCGGCGCGAGCGTCGTGCCGGTCGACCTGGAGCCGGGCGGGAACCTCGAGGCGCGCGCGAGGGAGGCCCGCTACGCGGCCGCCCGCGAGCGGGCCGGCGACCGGCCGATCGCCACCGGCCACACGCTCAGCGACCAGGCCGAGACGGTCGTCTACCGGCTCGCTTCGTCGTCCGGCCCGCGCGCGATCAGTGCGATGCGGCCGGCCGCGGACGGCGTGGTGCGGCCGCTGCTGTGCGTGACGGCGGCCGAGACGCGGGCCTGGTGCGCAGGGCAGGGGCTCGAGCCGCGCGACGACGAGACCAACGCCGACCCCACATTCCGCCGCAACCTGATCCGGCACCAGGTGATGCCGGCGCTGATGCGGGTGCATCCCGGAGCCGAGCTGAACCTGGCGCGAAGCGCCGAGCTGCTGGCCGAGCTCGACGATCTGGTGTCGGAGCTGGCGGGCGACCATGTCAGCGAGGTGATCGATCTCGAGCAGGTGGCCGAACTACCACGCGCGCTGCGCGTGCTGGTGCTGCGCGAGGCCGCGGAGCGCGCTGCCGGGCGGCCGCTGCGGCTGCCCAGACAGCTGACCGGACGGCTCGAGCAGCTGGCGGAGCGGAGAGCCGGGGTGGAGCGGCTGTCGCTGGCCGCCGATCTCGAGGCGGTGCGCGATCGCACGCACCTCAGCTTTACGGCGCCTTCTGTAAGCTAGCGGGACATGAGCTCGTACCTCAACGCTCTCGATCCGGAGCACCTGATCGCGGAGACGCTGGTCGAGGAGGATGCGCTGCAGGCGCGCATCTCCGAGCTCGGCGAGCAGATCTCGCGCGACTATGAGGGGCTCGAGCCGTTGCTGGTGGGCGTGCTGAAGGGCGCGGTGTTCTTCATGGCCGACCTGGTGCGGCGCGTCACGGTGCCCTGCGAGATGGACTTCATGGCCGTCTCCAGCTACGGCAGCGGCACCGACTCGTCGGGGGTGGTGCGGATCTTGAAGGACCTCGACGCCAACATCGAGGGTCGTCACGTTGTCATCATCGAGGACATCGTCGACTCCGGGCTGACGCTGTCCTACCTGGTGCGGAACCTGCAGGCGCGCTCACCGGCCACGCTCGAGGTGTGCGCGCTTCTGACCAAGCCCGAGCGCCGGCAGACCGACATCACCTGCCGCTACGTCGGCTTCGAAATCCCCAACCGGTTCGCGATCGGCTACGGCCTCGACTACGGCGAGCGCTACCGCAGCCTGCCTTACGTGGCCGCCCTGGACGAGTCGCGCCTGCCCGAGGACCTGATCTGACGGGCCGTTTCAAGTCGCCACCGGCCGCTGCCGATAGACCAATGCGTGAGGACATCCGATCGTCGTGCCGGCGGCGTATCACAGGTGGTGGTTCGAACGTCAGGCGCCAATGAGCCGGAAAACCTCCGTGATATCGTTCAGCTCAGTTCCCCAGGCAGGTAGGCGAAGCAACCCGTGAGCAGGTTTTTCAAGAGCGCAGCTTTCCCGATCGTCGTGGTCGTCGTGCTGGCGTTTTTCGCCCAGAAGATGATCATCGACAACTCCAGCAGCAAGCAGGCGAACACCTGGAACGAGTTCACACAGGCCGCCACGAACGGCAAGGTCCAGTACCTGAAGACCAACCTCGGGGACAACAGCCTCAAGTACAGCGTCACCAAGTCTGACGGCAGCCAGACGGTCACGATCGGCATCCCCAGCACCTCGCTGATGGACCAGTCGATCTCGTTGGCCGAGGCTAACAACCCCAACCTCGTGGTGGACGGCACGCCCACCTCCGGCTCGCCGTGGTGGAGCATCCTGGTCACGATCCTGCCCTTCGTGCTGTTCTTCGCCTTCTGGATCTTCCTGATGAACCAGATGCAGGGCGGCGGCAGCAAGGTGATGAGCTTCGGCAAGAGCCGCGCCAAGCGGATGTCGGTCGACTCGCCCAAGATCACGTTCAAGGACGTGGCCGGCGTGGACGAGGCGGTCGAGGAGCTGCACGAGATCAAGGAGTTCCTCGAGAACCCGAAGAAGTTCCAGGCGCTGGGCGCGCGCATCCCCAAGGGCGTGCTGCTGTTCGGTCCTCCCGGCACCGGCAAGACGCTGCTGGCGCGGGCCGTGGCGGGCGAGGCCGGCGTGCCGTTCTTCTCGATCTCGGGCTCGGACTTCGTCGAGATGTTCGTCGGCGTCGGCGCCAGTCGCGTGCGCGATCTGTTCGAGCAGGCCAAGCAGAACTGTCCGTGCATCATCTTCATGGACGAGATCGACGCCGTCGGCCGCCATCGCGGCGCCGGGATGGGCGGCGGTCACGACGAGCGCGAGCAGACGCTGAACCAGCTGCTGGTCGAGATGGACGGCTTCGAGATGAAGGACAACATCATCCTGATCGCCGCCACCAACCGCCCGGACATCCTCGACCCGGCGCTGCTGCGCCCGGGGCGGTTCGACCGCCAGGTGGTCGTGGATCGGCCCGACCGGGTCGGCCGCAAGCGCATCCTCGAGGTGCACTCACGTGGCAAGCCGATCGCGCAGTCGGTCGACCTCGAGGCCCTGGCCGGCCAGACGCCGGGCTTCACCGGCGCCGACCTGTCGAACCTGGTGAACGAGGCCGCGCTGCTGGCGGCCCGCAAGGGCAAGCGGCAGATCGAGACGCTGGAGCTGGAAGAGGGCATCATGCGCGTCATCGCCGGCCCCGAGAAGAAAACGCGGCTGCTGTCGCCGAAGGAGCGCGAGATCACGGCCGTCCACGAGATGGGCCACGCGCTGGTCGGCCACTACCTCGAGCACAACGATCCCGTACACAAGATCTCGATCGTGGGCCGTGGCATGGCGCTCGGCTACGTGATCACGCTTCCCAGCGAGGACAAGTTCATGCGCTCGCGGCCCGAGCTGATGGACACGCTGGCCAAGAGCCTGGGAGGCCGCACCGCCGAGGAGCTGGTGTTCGGCGAGATCACCACCGGCGCCGAGGACGACCTCAACAAGACGACCGACACCGCCAAGCGCATGGTCATGCGCTGGGGCATGTCGGAGAAGCTGGGGCCACGCACCTTCGGCCGCGACTCCGGCCAGCCCTTCCTGGGCCGCGACTTCGGTCATGAGGCCGACTACTCCGAGGAGATCGCGCGCGAGATCGACGACGAGATCCGCCGCATCGTCGAGGACGCGCACGAGCGCGCCCGCAAGGTGCTGTCCGACCACATGGACGAGATGCAGCGCCTGTCGAAGGTGCTGATCGAGTACGAGACGATCGACCGCGAGCAGTTCCAGGCGCTGCTGGCCGGCACCGCGCCGGAAGAGGTCTTCAAGGATCACGAGAAGCACGCCCAGCCTGTGGCCGACGAGCAGCCCGCAAAGCAGCCGTCCAAGCCGCGCACGATCGGCCTGCCGCTGCCCGGCGCTCTGCACCAGAGCAAGCCGCCGGACGCACCCCAGGGCGCGTAAGCACCTCGAGGTCTGCGCTATCACCCGTTCGCGGGTTGTCTAGTCGTCGTGCCGTGACGACACAACCTGGATGGCTTCGCGACGGATTATCCTGCTGCTTGCGAGCGCCGTGACGGTCTTCGTCGTCTCGACCTCATCGGCCCCGGCGACCCGGCTGCCCGGCCCGATCTCGCGCCTGCGCGTGGTCTCGCGAACGACGCTTCGCCCGGGCGTCATCTTCACCCATTACCGGGCGAGCGTGCGCGGCTACTCGCGCGCCCAGGAGATCTACAGGATCTCGTGGCCGATCGGCGACACCCATGTCACGCTTGGCTCGGCATTGCTCGGTACCTACCACCCGGCCTCCGAGACGGTCGACGTGCATCCGGTGTCCTCGCTCGGCGCCCCGGCCGGCCTGCTCGCCGCCATCAACGGCGACTACTCCGCATACACCACCCGCTCCGCCTACCGCAACAGCGGCATGCTGGTCAAGAACAGGAAGATCTACAACTTCGGCTGGGGCGGCCCGGGTGTCGGGTACCTTCCGGCCGGTGACTTCAAGATCGGCAGTCCGCGGGCGCAGCCGGTCAAGCTGAAGCTTCCCAACCGGCTGACGGCCACGATCGGCGCGTTCGGCGCCCTGCCGGCAGGCAGCGACCAGGTCGGCGCCTACGACACCGCCGGTACCGTGGTCACGGTGCCGAACGGATATGCCGCGTTCACGGTCGACTCGACGGCGTTTCGCACGATGCTCAGCGGCAACCGCACCCTGCGCAACCGGACTGGGAGCGACCGATCCGAGCCAGTGGCGGCGTTCGCCTTCGCCGAGCCCAGCTCGGCCGGTACCACGAAGTCGCTCCCGATCCTCGGCAGCCAGCCGGCGGGAGCGCAGCTGACCGTGCCCGCGACCGGCACCGTCCTGCTCGCGAAGGTCGGCGGCATCGCCGAGGTGGGACTGTCGGCGCTGGCAGCGTCGGCGAATCCGGTGGTCGACATCAACGGGGACGCCAAGGGCTGGAGCTCGGTGTCGGACGTGATGGGAGGCAAGCCGGAGCTGGTGTCCGACGGGGTTGCGATCTCGTCGCGGCCGGCGATCGTCGACTCGTGGCAGTGGACGTGCGGCGGCGGTTGCTGGCGGCCGGCACTGATGCGCACCAGCACCGGAAGGGGATCGCTGATCCTGGTCGGCGCCCGCGGGGGATCCGGCCTTACGATGCTGAGCTTCGCGCGCGTGTTGCGACAGCTCGGTGCCCAGCAGGCGATCGGGTTTGACAACAACGGCTCGGCGGAGATGTACCGACCCGGACACAGGCCGTACACGGGCTACGGCTACGAGCGCTGGCTGCCGACGGCGACCACCCTGCGGTACCGGTAGCTAGGACGCCCGGTAGGCGGCGACGATCGTGGACCTGCGCTGCTCGGGGAGCGCGCGTTCCGCCCAGCGCAGCGCCTGCGCGGCGCCGGGAACCCGGGCGCCGTAGCGATGGAGCGTCGCCACATAGGCGACCGAGCCGGCGGTGAAGCCTGCGGCGCGGGTTGCCGCCTCGAGCGCTGCGGGCGTGTTCGCACGGTATCGAGCCGGGAACACGTCGCGCTCCACGGCGCCGGCGCCTCCGCGTTTGACCAGCACGCGGAGCCGCTGCGGCATCGCCCGGGCGGCCGCCATGAACGGGTTCGACCGGTTGCTCGTCAGCAGCACCAGCCAGCCGTCCGGACGCAGCACCCGGTGGAACTCGCGGAACGTCCGGGCGGGGTCGTCCAGGTGCTCGACGACGAAGTTGGAGTAGACGAGGTCGAAGGTGGCGTCGTCGAACGGCAGCGGCCCCGACAGATCCGTCTCGATGAACTCGTCCAGCGACGCGTTCTCGCGGCCGGCCGCGCCGTCGAGGTCGATCCCGACCAGCCTGGCGATCCGGTCGCGGTGGCCTGCCAGCCGCGTGGTGCGTCCACAGCCCGCCTCGAGCACCGTGGCACCGGCCGGGATCGCCTGCTGGAGCATCCGCGCCTCGACCTCTGTGTGCGACGTCTCCACAGGGGCTCAGTCTAGTGATCCCGTCCAGGCCCAGTCGCTACGATCCCGGGGTGATCACCGACCGTCAACCCGTTGGCTGGGGGCGTGCGGTGTTCCTGAGCATGACCCTGTTCGTGCTGCTGTTCGTGCTCGAAGGACTGGTGGCCGGCCAGCTCACGAACCAGCAGACGACGCTGGCGGCGGGACTGCTGGCGGCCGTCGCGCTGATGTTTGGGGTGGCCATGATCCTGCCGGTCTGCTTCGAGCTGGCCTTCGCCAACCGGCGGCGCGAGTGGGCCGCGTTCGGCGCGGCCCGGGCCCGCCGCTGGATCTCGAGCATCGCCATCTTCATCCCGGCCGCGATCGTGATCGGGGCCGTGGCGATCGCCATCACGAGTGCGCTGCACCTGACCGGCACCAACGACCTCGGCGCGGACCACTCCGGCCTCGGCTACAAGATCGCGCTCAGCGCGCTGGCCGTGATGGTGGCGCCGTGGACCGAGGAGGTGGCCATGCGCGGTTTCCTGTTCTCCGCGCTGGCGCGCCGGTTCGGGTTCTGGCCGGGGGCGCTTGTGTCGGGCGTGGTCTGGGCGGGGCTGCACGTTGAGCCGGGGGTGCTGATCCTGTTCTCGGCGGAGGGGATGCTGCTGGCATGGCTGCGTCGGCGGACCGGCTCGCTGCTGCCGGGGATCGGTCTGCACGGCAGCTGGAACACGCTGGTGATGGGCACGACGGGCGGGGGCTGGGTGCCGGTGCCGTTCCTGGGGCTGCTGTTTGCGACGATCTATTCGGCGGTGCGCTGGATGCCGGACACGCCGGTGTTCGTGCCGCGCGCGGCCGCGGCGGCGACCGCCGCGGCGCCGCTGGTGCCGGACACGGTGCTGACGCGGCGCTACCCGGCGCCGGCGCTGATGGGCGTGATCAACGTCACGCCGGACTCGTTCTCCGACGGCGGCGATTTCCTGGATCCGGAGGCGGCGATCGCGCACGGGCTGGCGCTGGCCGATGCGGGCGCCGACCTGATCGACATCGGCGGCGAATCAACGCGTCCAGGGGCGGAGCCGGTGTCGGAGGAGCGGGAGCTGGCGCGCGTGATTCCGGTGATCGAGGGACTGGCGGCGCGCACGGCGGTGCCGATCTCGATCGACACGATGAAGGCGGAGGTCGCGCGGCGGGCGATCGCGGCGGGCGCGGCTTTCGTGAACGACGTGTCCGCTCTGCGGCACGACCCGGCCATGGCGGAGGTGGTGCGTGCGGCCGGGGTGCCGGTCTGCCTGATGCACATGCAGGGCACGCCCGGGACGATGCAGGACGACCCCCGGTACGTGGACGTGGTGGCGGAGGTCGGCGAGTTCCTGGCGGAGCGGGCCAGGTTCGCCGAGTCGCAGGGGATCGCTCGCGAGCTGATCTGCATCGATCCCGGCATCGGGTTCGGAAAGACGATCGAGCACAACCTGACGCTGCTGCGGGAGCTCGACCGGATCGCGGCGCTGGGCTACCCGGTGCTGGTGGCGCTGTCGCGGAAGCGGTTCCTGGGCCAGATCACGGGCCGAGCCGAGAAGGAGCGCGTGGCCGGAACCGTGGCCGCGAACCTGGAGGCCTACCGACGCGGCGGCTGGATGTTCAGGGTGCATGACGTCGCCCCCAACCGCGAGGCGCTCGACGTGGCCGCGGCGGTGGGACGGGGGCGGCCGTGACGGGGCCCGTGGTCGAGGTCGTGGGGCTTGAGGTGTTCGCCCACCATGGGGTCTACGAGCACGAGCGCCGCGACGGCCAGCCGTTCCTGTTCGACGTGCGGCTGACCGGCTCCGGCGCCTCGGAGCAGAGCGACCGGCTCGAGGACGCGATCGACTACGGCGCCGTCTGCGACCGGGTGGTGGAGCTGGCCGGCGGCGGGCCGTACAACCTGCTCGAGCGCCTGGCCGCCGTCATCGCCGACGACCTGCTCGAGCGGTTCCCGGCCGAGCGAGTGCAGGTCACCGTGCACAAGCCGCAGGCCCCGGTCGGCCACCCATTCGGCGATGTGCGGGTCACCGTGACACGCCCGTGACACCCGCATCGGCGCCGTCACGATTCGCCGGCGCAACACGCGCGCCTGGCACCGGTGTTGCACGAATTTCGTAGTCAGACGCCGTCACGGCTACGAATTTCGTAGATCGGGTCCGATTTCGCCTCGAATTTCGTAGATCGGGAGGTGGGAGGGTGGGGCCGCTTCCTGGCGGGGTGGTCTTACACCACCCACGATCCCCCCGTATAACGGAGGTATGGAGCAACTACGCGTTGTCGTCGTTGACGATCACCCGATCTACCGCTGCGGCCTGGTCGGCCTGCTCGAGGCCGGCGGCGTGGCCGTGGCCGGGGTCGCCGATGGCGTGGAGGAGGCCATGGCCGTCGTCCGCGCGACCCGGCCCGACGCCGTGCTCACCGACCTCTACCTCAGTGACGGCAGCGGCATCGAGCTGGTCAAGCGGGTCGTCGCCCACGACTCGCGCATCCGCCCCGTGGTGCTGACGGTGTCGCACGATTCCAACGAGATGCTGGCCGCGATCAGGGCCGGTGCCGACGGCTTCCTGACCAAGGAGCAGGCGCCGGAGCGCCTCGTCCGGGCGCTGGAGGGCGTGTTCGTGGGAGAGGCCGCGCTCTCGCGCCAGATGACCGGCTACCTCGTCCGCGACCTGCGCGACGGCGACCGCCGCGTCGCGCTGGCCTCGCACTTCCCGCACCGGGAGCGCCTGACACCGCGACAGCTCGAGATCCTGCAGTTGATCGCCTCCGGCCACAGCACGGCCGTCATCGCCCAGCGGCTGTGCCTGTCACCCGAGACCGTGCGCTGGCATGTCAAGTCGATCCTGCGCAAGCTGCGCGCCAAGAACCGCGCCGAGGCGGTGGCCACGTTGCGCGAGATCGCCGTCTAGCGGCGCCCGGTGGTCGCCATCTCGGCGGCGCTGCGCATGGCCCACATCGTGACGATCGCGCAGTAGGTGATGACGACGCAGGCCACGGTGATCATCGCGGCGCGTCCGGTGTTTCCGTGCAGCAGCATGCCGACGCCGATCAGAGCGGGCCGCAGCGCCACGAAGGCGACCAGGCCGGTGATGCCGATGTGCACCGCCACACGGCGCAGCTCGGTGGGGCGGATGCTGGGATACCGTGCGTCGACCCACGCGGCCAGGGCGGCCGGGCAGACGAGCAGCACGATGGTCAGTTCCATGAGGGTCGACATGGCACCTTCCTTGACAAGTTGGGGAGCCCGGCGGCGGCCAACGCAGGTATCCGGCACCGGACTATCTGCATCGTCATTTGTGAAGAAAACATGATGGAAATGTCAGCAAGTGCACCCTTACGAGGGAACCGTGCGTACATCTCTTTGGGGAGTAACCTCGGCGACTCGCTGCAGACGCTGCGCCGGGCGGCGGCCGCGCTGGGCGGGCTGGGTACCGTTGTGGCGGCATCCCCGGTCTACGAGACCGACCCGGTCGGGTTGAGGGAACAGCCGGCGTTCCTGAACGCCGTGGTAGAACTGGATACGACGCTCGAGCCGTTGCCCCTGCTGGATGCGCTGCTCGCGATCGAGGCACAGGGCGGCCGCGAGCGCGGCATCCGGTTCGGCCCGCGCACGCTCGACCTCGACCTGATCTGGTACGACGGCCGGCGGCTCGACAGCGAGCGCCTGACGCTGCCGCACCCACGCGCCCACGAGCGCGAGTTCGTGCTGCGCCCGCTGGCCGACATCGCGCCGGGGATCGACCTGCAGGGAGAGACCGTCGCGACGCTGCTGGAGCGCCTGCCGCCGCAGGGCGTGCGCGCCACCGCCACCCCGCTCATGTAGGCCCCGCGGCCCGCCGATAGCAGGAGAGTGGAACGACTCCCTGTGATACTGCACCTGCTCGGCTCCCGTGGCGTGCCCACGTTCCTGTTCGGGATGATGGCGCTGCTCGGGGGCACCGCCGCCGTCCGCGCTACCGGCCCGGCCGACTTCGTCTTCCACCTACTGGGAACCGCCCTCTGGGTGATGTTTGCCGTGCTCGTCAACATCCGCCCGGCGCCGCTTCGCCGCGGCCGCAGCGTGGTCGGTGTCGTCGCCGCGCTGACCGCGCAGCTGGCCTTCATCCTGATCGGACTGGCCGCCGGCAGCAGCGGCTCCGGCGCCGTGTTGGTCGTCGGTGACCTCATGCTCGGCGCCGGGCTCCTGTTCGCGATCGCCTCGGTCGCCTTCCTTGGCCGCTGCTTCGGCGTACTGCCCGACGTGCGCGGCCTGGTCACGCGCGGCCCGTACCGGCTCGTCCGCCACCCGCTGTATCTGGGTGAGCTGACCGCCGCGCTCGGCATCGTCATCGGTGCGGAGAACTGGGCGCCCGCGCTGGGTGCGTGGCTGGTCTGCCTCAGCCTGCAGCTGATGCGGACGATGTACGAGGAACGATCGCTGCGCGCCGAGTTCCCGGAGTACGCGCCCTACGCGGAGCGCACCAAGCGCCTGATTCCAGGCCTGGTGTAGTGTCCGCGGCGGTGCTGGCGCTCTACGACCATCCGATCTCGGGCAACGCGCAGAAGGTGCGGTTCCTGCTGGCCGAGCTTGGCCTCGAGTACGAGCGGCGAGGTGTGCCGATCGAGCGCCCGCGGCCGCAGTGGTACGCCGACATCAACCCCTTGATGGGCATCCCCACGCTGGAGGACGGCGACCTGGTGCTGTCGGAATCGCAGGCGATCCTGCGCTACCTGGCCAATCGCGAGCGCCGCGACGACCTGTACCCGGCCGACCCGCCCGCCCGCGCGCGCGTGGACATGATGCTCGACCGGCTCGCGTTCACGTTCCGTCCCGCCTTCTTCCAGGTCGAGGCGCAGGCGCTGGGCTTCAGCCCCACCGGTGGTTTCGGCGCCGGCCCGGCTGACCCCGAGGCCGCCGTCGCCAAGGCGAAGGAGGTCGCGCCGGTTCTCACGCAGTTCGAGAGTGTGGTCGGCCCTTCCGGGTACTGGCTGGGCGAGTTGTCGCTGGCCGACGTCGCCGCCGCGCCGTTCCTGTATCGCACGCTGGTCACCGGCATGGACATGTCGCCCTACCCGAACCTGACCCGGATGCGCGACACGGTGATCGCGCGGCCCGCGTTTGCAGCCGTCGAGCCGGAACCGCGAGCGCCCGCGAATTAGACTTCTGCCATGACCTACATCGACGACCTCGAGGAATACGACGCCGAGCTGGAACTGCGGCTCAAGCGGGAGTACGCGACCGTGTTCGGCCTGTTTCGCTACTGCGTGCTGACCGCGGAGGCCACGTACCTCTGCAACGAGCTCGACATCCAGCGGAACGACCAGGCTGCCTATCCGTTTGCCCGGTTGACGATGACCGACGTCTGGGTCTGGGACAAGAGCCGCCCGACTCGCATCATCCCCCGCACCGAGGTGCACACGACCCAGGACGTCACCATCGAGGAGCTCAAGCCCGACGACGACATCGAGACCACGCTGCCGCGCGGCTTCGAACTGACCGACGAGTAGCGCCAGCTTGCTACTCGCAATCGACGTCGGCAACACGCAGACCGTCGTCGGCCTCTACGACGGCGAGCTGCTGACTGACCACTGGCGCGTCGCCAGCGTCCGCACCCAGACCGCCGACGAGCTGGCGGTCGAGCTGCACGGCCTGCTATCGGTGCGCGGCCGCGGGTTCGGCGATGTGACCGCGACGGTCGCCTCCTCCGGGGTGCCGCAGCTGGCCGAGGCGCTGCGCCAGACAGCCCGCATCCACTTCGGTCACGAGGCGGTCGTGGTCGGCCAGCCGGGCGTCGAGACCGGGCTCGAGCTACGTGTGCCGAACCCGCAGGAGGTGGGTGCCGACCGCGTGGCCAACTCCGTCGCCGCCCTCGCCCTGCAACCCGGGCCGCTGGTTGTTGTCGACTTTGGCACCGCCATCAACTTCGACGCGGTCTCGGCCGACGGCGCCTTCCTGGGCGGCGCGATCGCGCCCGGGCTGGAGATCGCGACCAGCGCGCTGGGCGAGCGAGCGGCCGCGCTGTTCGGGATCGAGCTGCGGGCACCGGAGCGGGCGATCGGCCGCACCACCGCCGAAAACATGCAGTCGGGAGCGATCTTCGGCTACGCCGGGCTGGTGGACGGTCTGGTCGGCCGGTTCCGCACCGAGCTGGGCGGGGACGCGGGCGTGATCGCGACCGGCGGCCTTGCCGGCGTCGTCGCCCCGCACTGCCTCACGATCGACCGGGTCGAGCCGTGGCTGACGCTCGAGGGGCTGCGCCTGATCTGGCTGCGGAACACGACGCGTTCGACCGGGTAGCGCTCGTCGGGGTGGCTGTCCCGGCCGAGGCGGGGCTGAAATCGGACGCTGCGTAACGTAGACTCGCACGACCTTGGCAAGGATGCTGTACAGGTTGGGGCACCTGGTGGCGGCGCATCCGGTGATCGTGCTCGTGCTCTGGGTTGGCATCGCGGTCGGCGTCACGCTGACCGTGAAACAGGTCGGTGCCAACACCGACAACAACATCAGCCTGCCCGGGACCGGTAGCCAGGCGGCCACCGACCTGCTGCAGGCCGGGTTCCCGCCCCAGCAGAACGGCTCCAACCCGATCATCTTCCACATCCGCGGTGCCGGCAAGGTCACCGACAAGGACAACAAGCAGGCCATCACCGACTCGTACAAGGCGATCAAGAAGATCAAGTTCGTGCACAGCGCCACCAGCCCGTTCGCGCAGGGCGCCGGAGCCCAGATCTCGAAGGACAAGAAGAGCGCGTTCATCTCGGTGCTGCTCAACGTCAGCTCCAACGAGCTCACCGAGCAGCAGGCGCAGCGGGTGCTCGACGCCGCCAAACCCGGCACGCAGGCCGGCATGGAGGTGGTCGGCGGCGGCTCGATCGGCAGCACGCTGTCGCCAAATGACACGAGCACCAGTGACGTGATCGGGATCCTGGCGGCGATGATCATCCTCACGTTCACCTTCGGCACGCTGGTTGCGATGGGGATGCCGATCGGAACCGCCATCCTCGGCCTGACGACGGCCCTGGGCGTGATCGGGCTGATGGGACACCTGGTGTCGGTGCCTGACATCTCCACCACGATCGCCACAATGATCGGGCTGGCGGTTGGCATCGACTACGCACTGTTCCTGGTCACGCGCCACCGTGGCCAGATGCGCGAGGGCATGGAATTCCACGAGTCGATCGCGCTCGCGGTCGGCACCGCAGGAACCGCCGTCGTGTTCGCCGGCTGTACCGTGGTGGTGGCGCTACTGTCGCTGTTCGTGGCCGGCATCCCGCTCGTGGCCGCGCTCGGCTACACGGCCGCGGTGGCGGTGGGCACGGCCGTGCTGGCCGCGGTCACGCTGCTGCCGGCGCTGATGGCGCTGGCCGGTCGTCGCATCGACTCGCTCGCCCTACCGGTGTGGCTGCACCCCAAGGATGACTCCGCGAAGGAGGGCCTCTGGGGGCGCTGGGCCGGCTTCGTCACCCGGCACCCGCTGATCCCGCTGCTGCTTGCGGTCGCGCTGATGGTGCCGCTGATCATCCCGGTGCTTTCGCTGGAGCTAGGACAGGAGGACATCGGCCAGACGAATCCGGCAACCATGCAGCGGCGCGCGTACGACCTGATGTCGCAGGGCTACGGGCCCGGCTTCAACGGGCCGCTGATCATCGCGGTGGCGGTGGCTCCCAAGGCCAAGGGCGATCCCAAAGTCGTCGATCAGGAGAACCAGCTGAAGAGCCTGCAGAAGACCCTCAAGCAGGAGCAGAAGGAGGGCAAGCAGCAGCAGGCCGAGATCGCAGCCGAACAGGCCCAGCTGGAGCAGGAGCAGGCGCAGCTGGAGCACAAGCAGGCGCTGCTCAATCAGCAGTCGGCATCGCTGCAGGCGCAGCAGGCGCAGCTGGAGCAGCAGCAGGCCGCGCTCGAGGCGCAAGCCGCGCGGCTGCAGGCCGAGAACAACCAGCTGAACGCCGAGCAGAATCAGCTGGAGGCGGAGGCAGCCGCACTCAAGCAGGACGCGAAGGCGCTGGCCGTACGGCTGGTCCTCAACCGGGCTGAGCAGGCCAAGGTCAAGCGGAAGCTGCAGAACGCCACCAATCCAACGCGGATCGCCGAGCTGAAGGCGCGGCTGAGACGGCTCAAGCGGCGCGAACAGGAGATCATCGCCCAGCTCAGACACGACAAGGCCGAAGCGAAGAAGCTGCTGCGCGAGGCGAAGTCGCTGGTGGCCAAGAAGGAGGCGCTCAAGCAGCAGAAGCAGACCCTCACGGCGCAGTCCAACCAGCTCAAGTTGCAGGCGGCCTCGCTGCAGGCGCAGGCCGCAGCGCTCGAGCAACAGGGTGCCGCGCTGAAGCGGCAGGGAGACCAGCTGCAGGCACAGGCGAACGATCTTCAGCAGCAGGGCGACCAGTTGAAGGCGCTGCAGAAGAAGGCCAAGAAGCAGCAGAAGCAGGCCGATCAGCTACACAGCCAGCTGGTGAACACGCTGACCAAGGCCGGCGGCGACATCCGTGGCACCGATCCGCGGCTGGTCAAGCTGCAGAACGCGCTGATCAATACCAAGGGCGACAAGCTGGTGTCTCCGCCGTCCATTTCCAAGAAGGGCAACGACGTCGTCTACAGCGTGATCGCGACCACGGCGCCCTCGTCGCAGGCAACCGCCGACCTGGTCAGGTATCTGCGGTCGACCGTGATACCGAAGAACTCCGAGCAGGGGGTGAAGGCGTTCGTGGGCGGTTCCACCGCCAGCAACGTCGACCTGGCCGCAGAGATCTCGAGCCGGCTTCCGCTGGTGATCATCACCATCCTGCTGCTCAGCATGCTGGTGCTGCTGGTGGCGTTCCGATCGGTGCTGATCCCGCTGCAGGCGGCGGCCACCAACTTCGTGACGGCGATGGCGGCGTTCGGCATTCTCACCGCCTGTTTCCAGTGGGGCTGGGGCATCAACATCGTTGGGGTCAGCACCGACGCCTCGAGCGTTCCGATCGCGAGCTACGTGCCGCTGATGATGTTCGCGATCCTGTTCGGTCTGAGCATGGATTACCAGGTGTTCCTGTTGTCATCGGTCGACCACCATCGGCTGCACGGCGAGGACGACCGCACCTCCGTGCGGCTGGGGCTGAAGACGAGCGCGCGGGTTATCTCGGCGGCGGCCCTGATCATGATCTCGGTGTTCTCGAGCTTCATCCTGAACGGCGATCCGGTGGTCAAGCAGTTCGGGGTCGGCCTGTCCACGGCGGTGCTGCTAGCGGCGACGATGGTGCTGATGCTGGCGCCGGCGGTGCTCACGCTGCTCGGCCGATGGGCGTGGTGGATGCCCGCCTGGCTGGGCAGGATCGTGCCCACCGTCGACATCGAGGGCACCAGCCTGGGCGGCGACACGGAGCCGGCGCCGGTTGCGCCGCCACCGCCAGAGCCGGCTTAGGAGCGCGATGCCGACAGCCGCGCACCTGCGGAAGCGTCCGGCCACAGTCGGGCACACCGGGATGGTCTATTGTCTGACGGCGAGTTCACGACGATCTGTGGAGGAGGCGGGACATGCGTAGACGACGACCGTTGATGCGGGCGGCGATGGTTGGTGGCGGCGCTTATATGGCAGGGAAGCACGTCGCCAACAACCAGGCCGAGGCTGCCAGCCAGGAACAGCGAATTGCGGACCTGGAGGCGCAGCAGGCCGCGCAGGCGGCTCCCGTGGCCGCGGCTCCCGTTGCGGCCGCTCCGGCCGCGGCGCCCGCGAGCGACGACCTCGCGACCAAGCTGATGAACCTGAAGAGCCTGATGGACCAGGGAGTGCTCAGCCCCGAGGAGTTCCAGCAGGCAAAAGCGAAGCTGCTCGGCTCGTAGTGCCGGGCCACCACCAACTCAGGAGACGAGGATGACCATCGGACCGGTGCAATTGCTGATCGTCGGGTTCGCCGGCGGTGAGTTCAAGGGCGAGATCGCCTCCGTGCTCGCCGATCTTCGCGAGCGCGACGTGATCCGCCTGATCGACATGGGCTTCGTCCGCAAGGACGAGGACGGCCTGATCACGATGATCGAGCACAGCGACCTCAGCCAGGACGAGACGATCGAGTTCGGCGCCACCGTGGGTGCGCTGATCGGTATGGGTGCGGCGGGCGAGGAGGGAGCCGAGGCCGGCGCGATCGCCGGTGCCGAGGCCGCCCTCGACCATGGCATGATCGAGGATCAGGTGTGGTACATCGCCGACGAGATCCCGGAGGGCACGGCCGCCGCGATCGCGCTGATCGAGCATCGCTGGGCGATCCCGCTGCGAAGCGCGATCCTCGACGCGGGAGGCTTTCTGGTCTCCGATGCCTGGATCCATCCGACCGACTTGGTCGCAGTCGGGCTGCTGGCGTCCGAGGAGATGGCCGAGTCCTAGCGGGGGAAGTTCACGGGGCCGGCGCGGCCGCCAACGGCCGCCCGGCCCCGTCGTACGTAACCATCAGCCGCCGCCGTAGATCGAGATCGGTAGATCCAGCAGGCAATCGCTGTCCGAGTCGGGCAGCAGCGCCGTCTCTCGCTCCGCCTCCGCCACCAGCGGCAGCGCCTCTGGGCAGGCGTCCAACAGCATCGCCTCGGCCAGCTCCACCGACGGCGCCTGCGTCATCCGCACGCGCAGCTCCTTGGCGCCGTCCAGCCCGCGCAGGTACCAGCCGTAGAACTTGCGCAGGAAGCCGACCGACCGCTCCTCGCCCATCTCACGCACCACCTCGCGCATGAACCGCACCAGCTCGGCAACCACCTCGGCGCGGTCAGGCGCCTGCGCGGATCCCTCGGACAGCTCGCGCAGCGTCCAGGGCCGTCCCTGCGCTCCGCGACCCACCATCACCGCCGCGGCGCCGGTCTCGTCCAGCACCCGCTCGGCGCCGGCGTGGTCGCCGATGTCGCCGGAGGCGATCACCGGCACGGACACCCGCCGCACCAGCTCCGCCGTCAGCGTGTGGTCGGCGCTGCCCGTGTACATCTGCTGGGCGCTGCGCGGGTGCAGCGTCAACGAGGCCACGCCCAGCGCCTCCAGCTTCGGCCCCAGCTCGAGGGCGGCCAGCGATCCGTTGCGTACGCCGCGCCGCATCTTCACCGATACCGGCACGTCCACCGCCTCCACCACGGCGCCGGCCAGCGCGCAGGCCAGGTCGTGATCCTCGAGCGCGCTCGCGCCGGCGCCGGTCTTCGTCACCTTCCGTACCGGGCAGCCGAAGTTGATGTCGACGATGTCGGCGCCGGCGGCCACGACCATCTGGGCCGCCTCCGCCATTCGCTCCGGCTCGGATCCGAAGATCTGGACGGCCAGTGGGTGCTCGTCGCGCGCGATTCGAAGGTAGCCGAGCGTGCGCTCGTTGCCGTACGAGAGCCCGCACGAGGACACCATCTCGCTGCACACCAGCCCAGCGCCGAAGCGGCGTCCCTGGCGGCGGAAGGCCTGTACCGACACACCGGCCATCGGCGCCAGCACGACTCGCGACGGGATCTCGACATCGCCGATATACCAGGGGGAGGAGAGCTGGGCCATGGCGCGAAGGGTACTGGACGCCAGCTTGTGGCTGATGTAGCGACCGGTTTGACGATTTTGTAATAACGCGGGTAGAATGCGTGGTTCCGCGGTGTCGGCCGGAACCTTAAACTGCTGCAGTTCAGCCGGTTTCGGTGGGCGCCGCTCGTTTCGTACCAATGGCTCCTGGCACGGGCCGCACACCTAAGAGAGCAAGGGATATTCCGTGGAGAAGGACGTCATCCTCACCCAGACCGGCTACGAGAAGCTGAAGGCCACCATTTCGGAGCTCGAGACCGTCAAGCGTCGCGAGGTGGCCGAGCGGATCAAGGCCGCCCGCGAGTTCGGCGACATCTCGGAGAACTCGGAGTACGACGACGCCAAGAACGAGCAGGCGCTCCTGGAAACCCGCATCCTGCGCCTCAAGGAGCAGTTGCGCGGCGCCCGTGTGATCGACACCAGCGACATCCCCAAGGACGTTGTCTCGATCGGCTCGAAGGTCAAGGTCAAGTACGTCGACGACGGCGAGACCGACGAGTACGAGATCGTCGGCTCGGCAGAGGCCGACCCCGCCAACAACCGGCTGTCGAACGAGTCGCCGGTCGGCCAGGCGGTGCTCGGTCACAAGAAGGGCGAGGTCGTTGAGGTGGCCGCCCCCAGCGGATCGATCAAGCTGCAGATCGTGAGCATCAAGGCGGCGTAGCCGCCCCTGCCCGACCCGCCCGACGTAGACTGCGCGTCGCGATGAGCGAGCCGGGCGACACCGAGCAGCAGATCCGCCAGGACCGCCTGGCCAAGCTGGCCGCGGCGCGCTCGCGCGGGGTCGACCCGTACCCAACCGGCTTCCCGCGTCGGGTGCCGGTGGCGGTGCTGCGGGAGCGGTTCGGCGAGCTCGAGCCGGGCACCGACAGCGGGCAGCGGCTGCGCGTGGCCGGACGCGTGATGGCCCGGCGCGGGCACGGTAAGGCCCAGTTTCTCGACCTGGTCGACGCCAGCGGGCGCATCCAGCTGCACGCTACGGCCGACGCCACGCCCGGGTACGAGGACTTCGGCGGCCTCGACCTGGGTGACCTGATCGGCGTCGAGGGGGAGGTGTTCCAGAGCCGCCGCGGCGAGCTCTCGGTGCGGGTGGAGTCGTGGCAGCTGCTGGCCAAGTGCCTGCGGCCGCTGCCCGAGAAGTGGCACGGCCTGACCGACGTCGAGCAGCGCTATCGCCACCGCTACGTCGACCTGATCACCAACGAGCAGTCGCGCGTCGACGCGGTCGCGCGCTCGCGCGCCGTCACCGCTATGCGGACTGCGCTGGACGAGGAGGGCTTCGTCGAGGTGGAGACGCCGGTGCTGCAGCCGCTCTACGGTGGCGGCGCGGCCAAGCCGTTCACCACCCACAGCAACGAGCTCGAGCGCGACCTCTACCTGCGGATCGCCGACGAGCTCTACCTGAAGCGGCTGATCGTGGGCGGTCTCGACCGCGTGTACGAGCTCAGCAAGGACTTCCGCAACGAGAGCATCAGTTTCAAGCACAGCCCCGAGTTCACGATGCTCGAGTGGTACCAGGCCTATGCCGACTACCGCGACGGGATGGAGTTGGTCGAGAAGGTGGTGTCGCGGGCCGGCGCGGCCGCCGGCAGCACCCTCGACCTGACGCCGCCGTGGCCGCGGCGGTCCTTGCGCGAGGCGATCACCGAGGCGGCCGGCATTGACCCGCTGGCCGACCGTGACCGTGAGCGGCTGGTCTCGTTCATGCAGGAGCAAGGCATGGACACCTCCGGCGACCACACCTGGGCGCAGGCGGTCGACCACCTGCTGTCGCACTTCGTCGAGTCACGCGTGACGACGCCGCTGTTCGTCACCGACTACCCGGTCGAGCTGTCGCCGTTCTCGAAGCGCTCGCCGGATGACGACGCGCTCGTCGAGCGGTTCGAGGCCTTCTGCGGCGGCATGGAGATCGCCAACGCCTACAGCGAGCTGAACGACCCGCTGGAGCAGCGCGAACGCTTCGAGCAACAGCGGCGCGCGGCCGCGGCCGGCGACGAGGAGACCACGCCGATGGACGAGGACTTCCTGCTGGCGCTCGAGTACGGGATGCCGCCCACCTGCGGGGTCGGCATCGGCATCGACCGGCTGATGATGGTGCTGCTGGACAAGCGCAACATCCGCGAGGTGATCCTGTTCCCGGCGCTGCGCGTGCTGGAGCCGGACGATGGCGGCGCCTGACCAGATGCCTGTCAGCTTCCGGGTGATGACCCAGGAGGATGCGGTCGAGATCTCGGGCTGGCGCTATCCGCCCCCCTACAACTTCTACGACGCGACGGCCGACGCCGGCGACCTAGCCGAACTGCTCGACCCGGAGCTCCGCGCCGGGCACTACCTGGCCGCCGTCGGCCGCGGCGGAGCCGTGGTGGGGTTCGCGCAGCTGGTCGCCGACGGCGGCACGGTCGACGTGGGGCTCGGCCTGCGGCCCGACCTGACCGGACGCGGGCTCGGCGCCGGGTTCCTGGAGGCGGTGCTGGCGGAGGCGCGTAGCCGCCACGCTCCCGAGCGCCTGACGCTGTCGGTGGCGGCGTTCAACCGGCGTGCCATCATGGTCTACGAGCGAGCAGGGTTCGCGGAGGTCGCGCGACGTCAGCACGCCACCAACGGCGGCGTCCACGAGTTCGTGATGATGGCGCGGGCGGAAGGCTGGAGGGATCCGCGCGGGTGATCCCGAACCCTGGAACGGGTGATTTCCAGGGCTTTCAAACTCCCCCTCAAGCGCTCGCGCCGAAACGCCGAATACACGGCCACGAACTCCGGCTCGCGCGAGGGAGCCCGGAGGGGCCGGTGATATACTCAGCTGGTCTCACTCTCCGACCGGACCGCCATTCGAACGCGCCCAGCGCAGACGATTTGACGGGCCGCATTTCTGCATTCTGTAAAGTCATGATTCACCACCACCAACGAGCGAGAAGAAGGGGGCACGAGCATGTTTGAACGATTTACCGAGCGTGCCCGACAGGTCGTCGTCCTGGCGCAGGACGAGGCGCGCACGCTCAAGCACAACTACATCGGCACCGAGCACATCCTGTTGGGATTGCTGCGCGAAGAGGAGGGGCTCGCCGCGCGCGTGCTCGACTCGCTCGACATCACGGTGGAGGAGGTGCGCGCGCAGGTCGCCCGCATCGTCGGCCAGGGTGACGAGGTCACGACCGGACAGATCCCGTTCACCCCGCGGGCCAAGAAGGTGCTGGAGCTGGCGCTGCGCGAGGCGCTGTCGCTGGGTCACAACTACATCGGCACCGAGCACATCCTGCTCGGGCTGGTGCGCGAGAACGAGGGCGTTGCCGCCCGCATCCTGCTTGACTTCGACGCCGACGCCGAGAAGATCCGCAACGAGATCATCCGCATGCTGTCCGGCCCCGGCCGCCGCACGCAGTCGGGTGGCGCCGCGGGCGAGAAGGGCCAGAAGAGCTCGAAGCTGCTCGACCAGTTCGGCCGCAACCTGACCAAGCTGGCCACCGAGGGCAAGCTCGACCCGGTGGTCGGTCGCCAGAACGAGATCGAGCGGGTCATGCAGATCCTGTCGCGACGCACCAAGAACAACCCGGTGCTGATCGGCGAGCCCGGCGTCGGCAAGACCGCCGTCGTCGAGGGCCTGGCCCAGCGCATCTCCGGCAACCAGGTTCCCGAGCTGCTGAAGGGCAAGCAGATCTACACGCTCGACCTGGCCGCGCTGGTAGCCGGTTCCAAGTACCGCGGCGAGTTCGAGGAGCGGCTCAAGAAGGTGATGAAGGAGATCGCCCAGCGCGGCGACATCATCCTGTTCATCGACGAGCTGCATAACCTGGTGGGCGCGGGTGCGGCCGAGGGCGCGATCGACGCGGCCTCGATCCTGAAGCCGGCGCTGGCCCGTGGCGAGCTGCAGACGATCGGGGCAACGACCCTCGACGAGTACCGCAAGTACCTGGAGCGCGACTCCGCACTGGAGCGCCGCTTCCAGCAGATCAAGGTCGAGGAGCCGACCATCGACGACACCGTGCAGATCCTGCGCGGGCTGCGCGACCGCTACGAGGCGCATCACCGCGTCCGCATCACGGACGAGGCGCTGCAGGCTGCGGCGGAGCTGTCCGACCGCTACATCCAGGAGCGGCAGCTGCCCGACAAGGCCATCGACCTGATCGACGAGGCCGCGTCGCGGATGCGCATCAAGCTGATGACCGCCCCTCCCGTGCACAAGGAGCTCGACGAGGAGATCGAGACGGTGCGCAAGGAGAAGGAGGCCGCGATCGAGTCGCAGGAGTTCGAGAAGGCCGCGAATCTGCGCGACTCCGAGCGCAAGCTGACGCTCAAGAAGCGCGAGATGGAGGACAACTGGAAGTCGTCCGGTGAGGCCGACCAGGCGCAGATCGCCGAGGAGGAGATCGCCGACATCGTCTCGATGTGGACGGGCATCCCGGTGTTCAAGCTGACCGAGGCCGAGTCGCAGCGCCTGATCCGGATGGAGGAGGAGCTGCACAAGCGCGTGATCGGCCAGGACGTGGCGATCGAGGCCGTGTCCAAGGCGATCCGGCGTGCCCGCGCGGGCATCAAGGATCCCAAGCGGCCGACCGGCTCGTTCATCTTCCTGGGCCCCTCGGGCGTGGGCAAGACCGAGCTGGCGCGGACGCTGGCCGAGTTCCTGTTCGGCGACGAGGACGCGATGATCCAGGTCGACATGTCGGAGTACATGGAGAAGCATGCCGTGTCCCGGTTGGTCGGCTCGCCTCCCGGCTACGTCGGCTACGACGAGGGCGGCCAGCTGACCGAGGCCGTGCGCCGCAAGCCGTACTCGGTGGTGCTGCTGGACGAGATCGAAAAGGCGCATCCCGACGTGTTCAACATCCTCCTGCAGATGCTGGAGGAGGGACGCCTGACCGATGCCCAGGGCCGGCACGTGGACTTCAAGAACACGATCGTGATCATGACCTCGAACATCGGGGCCGCGTCAATCGCGAAGAACACCACGCTCGGCTTCAGCGTCGGCGAGGACGAGATGGGCGTGTCCCATGACGACATGAAGAACCGGATCATGGGCGAGCTGAAGAAGGTGTTCCGCCCCGAGCTGCTGAACCGCATCGACGAGGTGATCGTCTTCCACAAGCTGTCCAAGGACGAGATCAAGATGATCGTCGACCAGCTGATGAAGCGGCTGCGCGAGCAGATGAAGGTGCACGAGGTCTCGATCGAGCTGACCGAGGCGGCCAAGGAGATGATGGTCGAGAAGGGCTACGACCCGACCATGGGCGCCCGCCCGCTGCGGCGAGCGATCCAGCGCTTCATCGAGGATCCGCTGGCCGACTTCGTCCTGGCTCGAAACCTGAAGCCCGGCTCGACCGTGCTGGTCGACCACGTGGAGGGCGACGAGGAGGTCTCCCTGCAGCTGATCGATCCGGTCGACGTGCCGGACGCTCCGCCGGAGGACCTGGTGGCGGCCGAGGTGCCGTCCTCGGATGACGGCGAGGGTGAGCCGCACGACGAGGCTCCGGCTGAGGAGTAGCCGAAACTCATGATCGAAGTACGACCAGGGGGGCGCTGAGGGTGGCGCCCCCCTCGTCGTTTAGGATGGGCTGAGATGACCGACCGAGTCGCTCCGTGACCGAGGTCGCCGGCCGCATCCGGAGGCAGCTCGATCAGCTCTCGCCGAACGACCTGCGGATCGCCCACCGCCTGCTCGACCATCCGGCGGAGGCTCCGTTCGAGACCGCCGAGTCGCTGGCCGCCGCGAGCGGGGTCAGCAAGGCCGCCGTGGTGCGGTTCTCGGTGCGGGTCGGGTTCAGCGGATTCGCCGAGCTGCACGACGCGCTGCGGGCGGAGGCGGTGGCGAGGCTGTCACTGCCGCCACAAGAGGACGGCTCGGGCGACGTGGTGGACGCGGTGGCGGCCCGCGCCGGCTCTGACCTCACGGCGATGCGCACCGGCGTCGACCGTGCCCAGTTCCACGCGGCGGTGGCCCTGCTGGGAAAGGGCACCGGCAAGATCGGCATCTTCGGGCACCGCAAGTCGGCGGCACTGGCCGAGTACGCCTACTACTTGCTGAACCCGCTGCTCTCCAACACGTGGCCGATCGCCGCGGGAGAGCCGGGCATCGCCGATCAGCTGATCGACCTGGAGCCGCGCGATCGTCTGATCGCCTTCACGTTCCGCCGCTACGCCCGCATCACCGCACAGGTGGTGCAGAGCTTCCACGAGGCGGGCGCGCCGGTGGTCCTGATCACGGACGACCAGCTCGCCCCGGCCGCCGACCTGGCGACGCACCTGCTGGTGTGCGCGCCGGCCGAGGCCGGGGAGTTCGACACGGCCGCACCCGGGGTTGTGCTGATCGAGGCGCTCGCGGCCGCGATCGCGGCCCGCTCGCGCGGCCGTGACAAGCGCCGCGACTTGGCGGAGCGACTGTGGAAGCAGTTCGGCACGTACTGAGGCAGGTCGGTAAGGGCTGGCTTCAGCTCGTCCCAGCCGGGCTGGGCGGATCGATCACGATCACCGCGACAGCGGCCGGCTCGTTGGGCGTGTTGAGGTGCCAGTACACCTTTGCCAAGGTGGCGAACGCCGGACGGATCGTGAGCTCCATCGCGTAACGGATCTGCTGATGCGGCCCGACGGCGTGGATCGATTTGCAATTCAGGAGGAATGACCGCTCAATGCTGGCGTTGCGCCCCTTCTCTGGTGGTGCGGCGAGCCCTTCGGTGTATGAGGGACAAGGGCGTAGGTGGACGGGGGTGCCACGCGGGTTGTTGAGCGTCACGACGTAGCGCAACGTCGAACCGGAACGAATCCGGGGCATGTTCCTCAGGGACAGATCCACGCGTAGTGTGTCGGGCGTTCCCGGCTTGCGGTGAGGTGGCAGCGGTTCAGGCGCGTGGCGCCCGAGTTGGCTCATCGCCAGCCCGTGGCAGGTTCGCCAGATCCGATACCTCGTCTCGACGGAGCCACCTTCGGGCAGGACGAATGCGACGTTGCTGGCAAGCACGCGGCGACCGGTCGGGCAGGCGTCGCTGAAAGCGAGGTCCAGGGTGCCGTGCTTTCCGGGCGGGATGTCTGCCGGTACCACCTCCCCCGCGAAGGTACCTCCAGCCGGTCGCGCGATGTGCAGCACACGCCGCTTGCCAGACGCCAGCTCGCCGGTGACGGTGGGGAATCCGCCGAGCATGCAGGTCGCCGAGCTGACGTTTGTAAAGGCGAACCGTTGCACGCCGCTCCCCGCCGCGGCTGCAAACTGGGAGCTGGTGACGCGCAACTGGCGTGCTCGGCAGGGTGCGGCCGACGCCGGATCAGCCGGCGGTGCCACCCAGGGAGGTGGCGTGTAGGTCGGGGCAGGCGTGTCGACCCACGGCACCACCCCACCGTGTTCCATTGCGCGCTGCTGGGACCCGCAGGAGCACGCGACGACCACCGCTGCGGCGAGGAGGGGTCCGGTCATGCGGGGCATCGCCCGACAGTACGGGGCCCGGGCCACGGCCCGGTGTCCGTCGGGTAACGGGATCGTCACGATGTCTACGTCACCAATCCGTAACAAATGGTTCACAAGTTGCAGTAGTCCGATTCATATGATTCACTACGCTCTTGAATACGGACCGCAGGGATCAGCCGGAACACGACGCCTGCGCGCTGGCCGCTGTGGTGGCGCGCGATGGGCGCGCGTCCCCATGGCCGCTGCGCCACGCGATGCGGGCATTGGAGGCGATGGCACATCGCGCCGGCAGCGTTGGTGAGGAGGGCGACGGCTGCGGGGTACAGGTCGACATCCCGCGGCGGCTATGGGCCGACCGCCTGCGCTCGCA
>Ga0075425_100000700_pt1 | contig 31927 bp, 27 predicted proteins | sample SoiMethybrSBSTD4_FD_75300 | JGI IMG/M metagenome (GOLD analysis project Ga0075425, IMG submission 75300) | Bulk soil microbial communities from a Populus tree surrounding site in Tennessee, USA - Soil MetaG P. TD hybrid SBSTD4 | ecosystem: Environmental > Terrestrial > Soil > Tree plantation... | reverse complement strand
CGAAAACCAAGAAAGGCGCCTCGATCACGCTCACCGTTCTACGAGGCACAGAAGAACGAACCGTGTCCGTAACGTTCTGACAAGTACGCGATGGTGAAAGACCGGCCCCGGCACGTTGGGGCGGGAGACCCAAATCGAACCCAGGGTCTCCCACCCCAACGTGCCGGGGCCGTCTCTTTGTTCAGCGCCTTACTGCTTGGAGCGATACAGGCCGAACACGTTCCCCTGTGGATCGGCGAACTGAGCGATGCTCACCGTTTCACCCGCATCCATTGGGCCCATCAGTTTCTTCGCGCCCAGCGTTTCCGCGCGTTCTAGGTACTTTTCGAGATCGTCGACATGCGCGTAGACGGTCGTCATCGCTTGGCCGGTCGGCGATTGGCCGAGGCCTCCGCCGATGCCTCGTCCTTCGGCTTTTACTTCGCCGTAGTCGAAGCCATCGCCCATCGATTCGCTGATCTCCCAGCCGAACAGGTCGCGATAGAACTTCCTTATCGCCTTTCCGTCGGGGCCTAGGACTTCGAACCAGTCCAGGGCGGGGTTGCTGCCGCTCGAGACGCCGCCCATCTCGGCTGCTTGGGGGTTCGCTTGGGTGAGGCCGAACGTGTTGCCGAAGGGGTCGATGAAGATCGCGATGGTGACCATGTCGCCGATCTGGCTCACGGGCAGGGCGACGGTGGCGCCGAGCTTCACGGCCTTGTCGAGGGTGGCTTGGATGTCGTCGGCTTCGGCGTAGACGGTGACGTAGGTGCCGCCGCCTTCCATCTTGGTGCCGATGCCGCCGTTGATCCCGGAACCGGCGTGCGTGTCGACCATCTCATACGTCATCCCGCCGCCGCCGGGGATGTCGAAGGATTCGTAGTGCCAGCCGAAGAGCTCGGCGTAGAACTTCGCGAGCTCCGGACCGTTGTCCGTGCTGATCTCGAAATGCGTGACGGGACTAGCCATGACCGCTCCCTTCGTCGCCGTGCTTACACCCTCCGCCCGGCCGGTCGCCGAGCGCAAGTCCCGTCAGTTACGAAACGGAAACAGGGGGAGCGGCTCGAGTTCGAGATCGAAGGCCAGGAGCTCGCCGGTGCCGGAGCAGGTGACGTAGAGCGTGCCGTCGCCGATGCAGCAGTTCGTGGGGTCGGAGTGTTCGGGGAAATTGATCGTGTACATCACGCAGCCCTCGGAATCGAAGACTTGAAGGACGTTCGCAGTCGCGCCGCACACATACGCGTCGCCCTCGGACGAGAAACAGAACCCATCGGGGAAACCTTCGGGAAGCGCTGCCCACTCGCGTTGCGCGCCCAGCTTTCCGCCCGACCACTCGATCTCCATGATCTTCATCGCCATCGTCTGCGCGACGTACAAACGCGATGGATCCGGCCCGAACGCGATGCCGTTGCAGAAGTTGGGAACTTCGGCGAGGGCTTCGGCGGCGCCGCTCATCGGGTCCATGCGCCACACCCGGCCCATCTTCAGGTTTCCGATCTCCTCCCAGTTGCGTGGATCCGTGAAGTACAGCAGCCCGTCCGGCCCGAAGCAGAGATCGTTCGGCCGGTGCGGCAGCTCGCCCGGCAACTCGCCCGACACGTCGGTGATCGTCCCGTCGGGATCGATGCGTTGGATGCGGCCCTCGACGAACGGGTCGGAGAACCAGTAGCCCTGCCACCCGAGCGACAGGCCTCCGTTGTTCGCGACCCAGATCTCGCCGTCGGCGCCCAGCGTCGCGCCGTTCGCTCCGCCGCCCGTCGGACCGAATTTCTTCACGTCCGAGCCGTCGACGCGCGCGACGCATTGCCCGCGGATCTCGGTGCACGCAACGACGCCGTTACCGAGGTAGACAGGTCCTTCCGGGAAGCCGAGGCCCGACGCAACCACACGCGGCTCCGGCCACGCCCCGTCACGCACCACGTCGTCTCCTCTCGCCGGCGACGGGCGGCAGTCTACGACGCCCCGATGTCGTCACGCGTCGGGCGCATCTCCGCATCGAGGCGGCGGCCGATCTCGACGACGACGTCGAGCAACGCACGTACGTCGGGCTCCTCGGTGCGGAAGTTGACGATGCACGCGCGCAGGAAGAAGTGACGGTGCAACACCGCGTTCGACAGATAGGCGCGGCCGTCCACCTGCACCTCGGTCATGACCCGCTCGTTGAGCCGATCCAGGTACTCATCGCGCGCGGATCCGTCCAGAGACATGCCCTGCGGCACGAACCGGAAGCAGCACACCGACAGCGACACCGAGGTCGCGAGCTCAAGCTCGTCGTGCTCGGAAACGAGCTCGCCCATGCGCCGCGCGAGGGCGGCTTCGTGCGAGATCCGGCGTCCGTACGGCCCGGCGCCGTGCGCGAGCAGCGAGAGCCACACCTTGAACGCGGTGAATCCCCTGCTCCACTGCGGGCCGTGCGAACCGAAATCGAACGTGCCTCCGGTGCGTTCGCGATCTTCGACCGTGTACGTCGCCGGGATGAAGTACGAGTCGAATCCATCTTGGAGATCGCGCAGCAACGCGCACCCCCCTGGATGCGGTGTCGAGAGCCACTTGTGCGGGTCGAACGCGACCGAGTCCGCACGCTCGATACCGCGAAGCAGCGAACGCAAGTCGTCCGCGAGGATGGCCGGGCCGCCGTAGGCGGCGTCCACGTGTAGCCACAAGCGTTCGGCCGTGCAGATATCGGCGATCTCCGGCATCGGGTCGATCGCTCCCGTCGCGGTCGTGCCCGCCGTCGCGACGACCGCGAACGGCTGCAGTCCGGCGAGACGGTCCGCCACGATCGTGTCGCGGAGGCCGTCGGCGCGCATCCGGAACGCTTCGTCGGCCGCAACCGGTCGCACCGCATCCATCCCGAGCCCGAGCATGTCCGCCGCGCGCCGCACCACCGCGTGCGATTCGGTTGAGGCGTAGAGGACCAGCCGCGCTCCGGCCTGCAGCCCGCGTTCGCGGACGTCCCAGCCGGCGCGGCGGTCGCGTGCGACCTTCAGACAGGTGAGCGTCGCCATCGCGCCGCCCGAGGTGATCATGCCGCCGGCGCTCGGGGGCAAACCGAACCTCGCGGCGAACCACTTGCACAGATGTAGCTCGATCTCGGTCGCGGCCGGCGAGTGCCGCCACCCACCGAGGTTCTGATTCATCGCCGACGCGAGCAGATCGGCGACCGCTCCCGGCACCGTTCCGGCGCCGGTGATGTAGCCCATGAAGCGCGGATGTCCGGGATAGACCGAGTAGTCGAACATCACCGATCGCACATGCTCGAACAGCTCGTCGTCGTCCAGTGGCTCGTCGGGGATGTCGATCGCGACGGCGTCGCGTACCTCGCCGGGCCGCCAGCTGCGCGCGACGCTCATCGCCGGCAGCTCGGTCAAGAATCGTCGCCAAAGATCTGCGGCGCGGTCGAGGAAGACAGAAGCTCGCTCGGCGTCCCAATCGAGATCACGCATCGGTTCCGTCACGAGTCCGCGCTCCTTGCTTCCGTTTCGTGGATCGCTCCGATGGAAATGATTTCGTCGTGTCATCCACCGAAGCGACCTCTCCCGTTGCATCGTTCCCAGGCGTGCAACAACCGACGCACGCGACACCGGCGCGCGGCCCGTTCAGCGCGATGTTGCTGTCTGCGTTCGAGCGACCCCCACACGATCTCGGGTCGATCGAGCCTGCGCCGACGCTCGATCCACTCGGGGATGACGATCTTCATTTCGCGTTGTATCTCTGCTACGAGCTCAACTACCGCGGACTCCCCGGCGTCGATGAGCGCTGGGAGTGGGAACCCTCGCTGATCGCGTTCCGCGCAGCCCTCGAGGAGCCGTTCGAACAAGCGTTGCGCGCGGTGCTCCCGCCCGCGAAGCGCAACGGATCGATCGAATCGTCGCTCAAAGCGGCGATCGCGTCCGACCATGGACCGTCGCTTTCGCGATATCTCGAGGCGGCCGGAACGCTCGAGCAATTCCGCGAGTTCGTCGTGCATCGCAGCGCGTATCAGCTCAAGGAGGCCGATCCGCATTCCTGGGCGATCCCGCGGCTGGACGGAGAACCGAAGGCCGCCCTAGTCGAGATCCAGTCCGAGGAATACGGATCCGGCAAGGCGGAATCCATGCACGCGGAACTCTTCCGCCGAACGATGCGCGGACTGTCGCTCGACGATTCGTACGGGGCCTACGTGGATCTTCTGCCCGGCGTGACGCTCGCGACCGTGAACGTGATGTCGATGTTCGGCCTGCACCGTCGGTTGCGTGCGGCGATCGTGGGACACCTCGCCACGTTCGAGATGACCTCGACCGAGCCGAACGCCCGCTACGCGACGGCCCTGCGCCGGCTTCGGGTGCCGAAGGATGTGATCGAGTTCTACGACGAGCACGTCGAAGCCGACGCCGATCACGAACGGATCGCAGCGCGTTCGATGGCGGGAGGCCTGGTCGCATCGGATCCATCGCTCTTCGACGACCTGCTGTTCGGCGCGAACGCGCTCCTGTTCCTCGAAAGACGATTCGCGGAGCACTGCCTCGATGCGTGGCGGACCGGCCGCACGTCGCTGCGCAAGCCGCTCTCGGGTGATGATTCCGATGAAGAGTCTGAGCTACGTCCTGCCGCTGCGGTTGCAGGACGAGGCTGACCTCGACGAGCTCACCGCCTACCTCCGCACCATCGGGGACGTGGCCGAGGTCATCGTGGTCGATGGCTCGCCCGACACCCTGTTCGTCCAACACTCGCGAGCCTGGGGACGGCTCGTGCGGCATGTGCGCCCGGATCCTCGGCACGCGTCGCTCATGGGCAAGGTCGCCGGTGTCATGACCGGTGTGGAGCTCGCATCGCACGATCTCGTTGTCGTCGCCGACGACGACGTGCGCTACGACCAGCGCACACTCGCGCGGATGGCGGACCTGCTCGAGGGCGCCGACCTGGTGTGGCCGCAAAACTACTTCGATCCGCTTCCCTGGCACGCGGCGTGGGACACCGGTCGCACGTTGCTCAACCGAGCGGCCGGTCACGACTTTCCGGGAACGCTCGGCGTCCGCCGGTCGACGCTACTCGACGCGGGGGGATACGACGGCGATGTGATGTTCGAGAACCTCGAGCTTCGGCGAACGATCGAAGTTGCAGGTGGACGCGTCGTGACGCCGCTCGATCTGTATGTGCGGCGATCGCCTCCAACGACCGAGCACTTCTTCTCACAACGTGTCCGGCAGGCGTATGACGATCTCGCGATCCCCGGACGACTCGCGCTCTTCCTCGCGATCGTCCCCGCGGGTGCGGCGGGCCTCGCGCGTGGGCGGTGGAAAGCACTCGCCGGCGCGGCCGCGGGCATCGTCGGCCTGGCGGAGATCGGGCGGCGCAGGGCCGGAGGACGCGCGGTCTTCCCCGCTCGCGCGTCACTGTTCGCACCACTGTGGGTTCTGGAGCGAAGCGTCACATCTTGGATGGCGTTGTGGGAACGCTTCGCGCGGGGTGGCGTTCGCTACGGCGACGGACGGATCCGTTCGGCCGCGTCCTCCTACCGCACGCTACGCCGCACGGTGTTGAAGGCTCAGCCGCGCGACGAACGAGCGCGACGGATCTGCTCGGCGTGATCGTGCGCGTGTGACGCGTAGATCCGCAGCCAGTCCTCCACCGAATACGCGCCGCTCTCTTCGTGTGTCCCGGAGCGGTTCCATTCCTCCGGCGTCAGCTGCGCCAGCAGCTCCGCGCTCGTGCGGCGAGCGGCCGCCGCCGCGTCCAGCGACCCGCCGATCGGTCGCTGATAGTGCAGCGCCTTCGCATAGTGCGCCTCGTCGTAGCCCTGGATGACGGGCGAATCTTCTGCGATCAGCTGTCGTAAGCGGATCGCCGAGCGCATCTCGGAATCGGCGAGGTGATGGATGACCTCTCGCGCGGTCCATTCGTCGGGCGCCGGCCGGGCGTCGAGCTCGGCGTCGGTGATCCCGGCCACAGCGGAACGGAAGTCGTCCTCCCCGGCCCTGTACTGCTCCACGAGTTTCGCGCGAGTGTCGGCATCCATGGCGCCCCCTCCGATCGTGGTCGCTTCAGGCTCGCGCGGGAGACGCGTTCTGTCGAACGGTTTTCATATCTTCCGCGTGGAGGTCGCGGCCGGCGGGGATCGATGCGGCGACGACGAGCGGAGCCTGCCGCTGCATGCGCCTGATCGCCCGTTCCAGCGAGTGCTGGGCGGCGGAGGGCTCGTCTCCGAGCCCCACGAACATGTTCATTGCCATCGCGACCAACGTCTGCATCACGAGTTCGTCGGTCATCATCCCCGCAAGCCGCAGGGTTACGAATCCGTGACACATAGCCCACATCTGGGTCGCGATGTTCCAGGCGTCTCCGGGACGGAAGCGTTTCGCCTCGACGCTTCGCTCGACCGTTGTGACGAGCGGCTCGAAAGACGCGACGCCCGCCGCGATCACGTCCGGGTCGTCGATCGCGTCCTCCATGAACATGATCCGATAGAAATTCGGTTCCGCGAGCGCGTTGCTGCAATACATCCAACCCATCGCACTGAGGTCGGCCACCGGATCGGCGGTCGCCTTCACCGAACGGACGCGCGCGTTGAGACGCTCGAACGCTTCCTTCTGCATCTCGCTGCGCAGCTCTTCCATCCCGCCGAAGTGGGTGTAGATGGCCATGGTCGATACGCCGACCTCGGCCGCGAGACGCCGGATCGTGAGCGCTTCGACGCCGCCGCGGGCGACGAGGCGCGCGCCCGCCTCCATCAAGGCGAGCCGGACGCCGGGGTCCGCTTGCTTCGGGCTCATGGGATTGACATGATTGCATAGCAGCGTTATATGTGAAACACAACAGCGTTATGGATGCCTCAGCGTTCTTCCAACGGCGCGGCGTGCGGATCGTGCTCGGGGTCGCGATCGCGATGACGCTGCTCGGCGCGCTCGGCGCGTGGTACATGGTCAGCGCCGGCAGCCACCCCTTGACCGTCGATCGCGCGCTCGATCGATTCCGCGGCTCAGAACCCACCGCCGCCGCGACGCCCGGCGCCACGCCCTCGACCTCGGCTTCAACGGACTCTGCGTCGAAGCCGTCACCCGCCTCGACGGTCGCGTCGCGACCCGCGGCGAGCGGGAAATCAGCGTCGACGAAGGCCGCCTCGCACCCATCGCCGGAAGACGGCGTCTACGTCTTCGACACGCAGGGAAGCGAACACACCGACGCATTCTCCGGGCAGACGCATGAGTACCCATCGCAGACCACGATCACCATCTCGACGGCCGGATGCGGTCAGACGGCGCGCTGGCAGCCGCTTTCGGAGCGGTGGGACGAATCGGAGGTCTGCAAAACGGACCGCGGGGTCGCGCTCCACCGTTTCACCATGTATCACGAGTTCTTCCACCGCAGCGCACGTGAAGACTTCATGTGCGGGAACGACGCCATCGTGATGCCCTGGAAGCAGACACCGGGCGATCACTGGACGTTCCACTGCCGGTCGTCCCACTCGGCCTTGGACATGAAGGTGAGCCTCGTCGGATTCGAGAACGTTCCGGTCGGCGGACACTCGCTGCGGGCGGTGCACCTCCGCTACGACGGCGACGTAAGTGGCGGCGACCAAGGCACGGAGATCCAGGATCGTTGGATCTCGACCGACACGGGGATGTTCTTGCGCATCACGTCCTCGGCGGACGTGATGACATCGACGTCGTTCGGCCGCTTCCACTACACGGAGCACTACCGGATCGACCTTACGTCGACCTCGCCTCGCCGCTAGACGCTCGGGCTCGTCGCGATCGGCCGGATCATCCTCGGGAGCCCCGGGCGCAGCCCTTGACCGTTCGCACCGGCTGAGGTATATGAACGTTCGTTAACCTGGTTTCGGTCGGTTCGTCCTGGGGTGAGGAGGGGGCCCGGCACATGCGCAAATGCAGGCTCTGGGTGGCGGTCGTGGTACTCGCGATGACGACCGCGGCGTGCAGCGGCGGTGGCCTCTACGGCCGTGGGAAGCACCAGGCCAACGGGCCGGCGATCAACATCACCAGCGACACGCCGACCCCGACGCCGAGCGCTTCCGGCGGCACCTCGACCCTGGTCCCGAGCGCCTCCCCGACCGCTTCGAAGCACCGCGGCCCGGCGCCCACGCCGGTCACGTCGGTTCCCGGGATCCCCAAGAACTACAAGCCGCCGACCGGATACGCGATCCCCAACCTGTTCACCGCCGCGGAGAACACCATCGGGATCACCAAGACGAAGATCACGCTGTGCATCCATGCGGCCTTGTCGCTGTCCGCGGTCTTCGGCGTGGACAAGGGCGATCTCAACGTGTGGTGGGACTACGTCAACCATGAGCTCGGCGGCATTTACGGACGCCAGATCAACGTCGTCTACGCGGACGATAACTACGGCAACACCGCCGGCGACGTGCAGAAGGCTTACAAGACGTGCCAGAAGGCGAATCCGTTCATCATGCTCGGCGGGATCGGGTTCGATCAGATCCCCCAGATGCGCGTGTACGCCGAGCAGGATCACCAGCTCTACATCCATCACATCGCGTCGGAAGACTTCTCGAAGCGCTATAGCTTCAGCTTCTTCCCCAGCGTGGAATCGGCCGGCCGTATCGCTGGGCAGTGGGTGGCAACGCACCACTCCGGCCAGAACATCGGGATCGTCTATCGCAACAGCGAGAACTGGGAGCCGGGACACAAGACCTTCAAGCAGGCGCTCGCCGCCCATCACGTAACCGCGGTCGCCGACATACCGGTGACCAAGGATCAGTCGGTCTACTCGACCCAGATCCGCGCGCTGCAGGCCAAACAGGCGCAGGTCGTGTTCCTCTGGGAGAACGCGCTCTCTGCGATCGAGATCATCCGTCAGGCGAAGCAGCAAGGTTTCACACCCACGTGGCTCGTCTTCCCGTTCAACCTCGAGACGGACAAGATCGGCGACGCGATGGTGAACCCGAACCCGACCGAAGGGATCGCGATGTGGCCGGCGTACCGGCCGGGCGACACCTCGGGCTCCTACTCGTCGTATGCGAACGAGATCCGCTTCTTCGAGCGCGTGCACGCCGAGTACGGCACCGGCAACACAGACGACATCACCTGGATGACGTGGCTTGGTTGGCGCCAGATGTGGAAGCTGCTGCTCGACTGCGGACCCAACTGCACGCGCAACAAGATCGTCGGGTTGATGCAGGGCAACATCGAGAAACCGATCATCGGCGACTGCGGTTTCGACTTCAAGCGCAACGGCCACGTCGGCGGCTTCTTCGCGAACATCTTCAAGGCGTACATGAAGCAGAGCAAGGCGTCGTGGGAGAACGTCGCAACCTGTAAGAGCGGCTTCTAGCCGAGACAGGTTTCACCGAGACCGGGACGGAAGAGCGGATGGGCGAAACGATCGTCATCGGCCTCGCCAACGGTGGGATCTACGGGCTGCTCGCGCTCGGGATCGTGCTCGTCTACAAGGGCTCGCGCGTCCTCAACTTCGCGCAAGGAGAGATCGGCGGTCTCGGCCTCTACCTCGCCTGGGCGATCGTCGAGAAGGGCCATCAGCCGTGGATCCTCGGCGCCCTCGCGGCCGTGGTCGCGTGCGGGATGCTCGGCGCGCTCTTCGAACGGCTCGTCGTTCGACCGCTGATCGACGCCCCGAGGCTAACCGTCACCGTCGCGACCATCGGCTTGCTGCTGTTGATGATCGGCATCGAGCTGCACGTCTCGCACGGCAGCCCCGAGATCCTGCGCGGCCCGATCGAGGGCCTCGGTCCCAAGATCGCCGGCTTCTACGTCTCTCCCACCCGGATCCTCGCGCTCGCGGCGCTGCTGGTGATCGGACTCGGGCTCGCGACGTTCCTCCGGCGCACCGACTTCGGCCTCGGTGTGCTGGCGGCGTCGCAGGATGCGACCGCGACGCGGCTGATGGGGATCCCGCTCAAGCGGGTGTCGATGTTCACGTGGGTCGCGGCGGGGATGCTCGGCGCGATCGCGGCGCTGCTTATCGAGCCGCAGATCGGCGCGTTCGCTCCGGGCAATCCGATGACGGCTCTGTTCGTGCGCGGCTTGGCGGCCGCGTTGCTCGGAGGACTGACGAGCTTGCCGGGCGCGTTCGTCGGCGGCCTCGGGATCGGCGTGATCGAGTCGGTCGTCGGCGACCGGTTCGTCACTTCGACGTTCCCCGGCATCCAGACCGTTGCGGTCATGATCGTCGTCGTGCTGGTGCTGCTGCTCCGACCGCAAGGGATCCTCGGAAGGAGCCGGGCGTGAAGCGGGGCGCGCGGTATGTCGCGGTCTTGCTCGTCTGCTCGGCGCTGCCGCCGATCCTCGGCCGTGCCGGCGTGCTTTCGAGTCTTCGCTCTGTCGAGCTTTCGATCGCGTTCTGTACCGCGGCGGCGGCGATCTCCCTCAACATCATCATGGGATACGCAGGACAGATATCGCTCGGGCACGGAGCGTTCCTCGGGATCGGCGCGTTCACATCCGGGCTGCTGACGCTCAAAGGGCCGCAGGTTCCGTTCATGGTTGGTGTCCTCGCCGCGGCGATCGCCGGTGGACTGTTTGCCATCGTTCTCGGGCTGCCGGCGCTGCGACTGCGCGGCTTGTACCTCGCGATCGCGACCGTCGGGTTCGCGTTCATGATGCAGGAGTCGTTGTTCAAGTGGAGCCGCATCACGGGTGGCTCAGCCGGGATCGAGGTTCCACGTCCGCGCGCCAACGCGTTCGTGTTCACCAGGGACTACGACTACCTCGCGATCGTGCTGGCGATGTTCGTGTTGTTCTGGGCGCTCGACTCGAACCTGGTGCGTTCGAAGCTTGGACGCGCGTTCCTTGCGATCCGCTGGGACGAGCCGGTCGCGCAGTCGTTCGGGATCGATGTCTCGCGGTACAAGCTCGGCGCGTTCGTGCTCGCCGGCGCGCTCGGTGGGGTTTCCGGCGCGATGTTCGCACACCAGTACCAGTTCGTGAACTCCTCGACGTTCGACTTCAACAACACTTCGCTGCTGCTCGTGATCATCGTGGTCGTCGGCGGGCTCGGCAGCCGGGTCGGCGCGACCATCGCGGCCATCTCGTTCTCGTTGATGCCCGGGTTGTTGTCGTGGCTGAAAGGCTGGGACCTGATCGTCGGTCCGGTGTTGCTGATGTATGTCGTCGTGCGGCATCCGCGCGGTCTCGGCGCCGCGATGCGGGAACGGGCCGAAGCACGCGCGCGCGGTTCGAAGGTCGTGACGGCCGAGCAGTCGATGCCCAAGCTGCCTGCGATGCCGCGCCCGGCCGCCGTCGCCGGACGCCCCGAGGTGTTGCCGGGCGCGCCGCTGCTCGAGGTCCTCGACGTATCGGTGCGCTTCGGCGGCCTGCAAGCTTTGGACGGCGTGTCGCTCACGGTTCCCAAGGGCTCGATCGTCGGGCTCATCGGGCCGAACGGCGCCGGGAAGACAACGTTCTTCAACGCCGTTTCGGGGATGGTCCGGCCCGACGCGGGGGCCGTGCGATTCGTCGGGGCCGACATCACGAAATCGCCGCCGCACGAGCGCGTCGGGCTCGGCATCGGCCGCACGTTCCAGCTGATCGGCTTGGCGAAAGACCTGTCCGTCCGCGACAACTTCCTGCTCGCGCAGCATCTGTTCGCCGGCTACGGGTCGGCGTCGGCGTTGCTCGCGCTCCCCCGCGCCACTCGCGTCGAGCGCGAGCTCGGCGAGCGCGCCGACCAAGCGATCGAAGCGCTCGGGTTCGAGCGGTTCCGCGATACGCCGGTGCTCAGCCTGTCGCACGGGCAGCAACGCATCGTCGAGCTCGGCTGCGCGTTGGTGACGGCGCCCGACCTGCTGCTGCTCGACGAGCCGTCGGCCGGCATGTCCCCCGCCGCGGCCGAGTCATTGGCGGAGCGGCTCCGCGACATCCGCGACGAGCTCGGACGCACCGTTCTGCTGATCGAGCACAACATCCCGCTCGTGCTCGATGTGTGCGACGAGATCTCCGTCCTCAACTTCGGGCGCATCCTCGCGCACGGGACGACGGCGGACATCGCGCGCGACCCGACGGTGCTGGGCGCGTATTTCGGCGAGGCGGTGGTCGCGTGAGCGAGCGTCGGCTGCTCCTCGAGCTCCAAGACGTGCAGGCCGGGTTCGGCTCGCAGCAGGTGCTGCACGGCGTGTCGTTGCGGGTGTACGAAGGCGAGATCGCTGCGGTTCTCGGGCTCAACGGCGCCGGCAAGAGCGTCACGCTCAAGACGATCGGCGGCGTGGTCGGCGTGTGGGCGGGGCACATCCGGTTCGCCGAGCGCGACGTCACGCGGCTTTCGGCCGAAGAACGCGTCGCGCTCGGGCTCGCGCATGTTCCGCAAGGGCGCCAGGTGTTCCCGGACCTGACCGTCGAGCAGAACCTGCGCATCGGCGCGTACGCGCTGCGGCGGCGCGATCGCGGGCGATACGCGGGTGTGCTCGACGGGGTGCTGCAACGCTTCCCGGTGCTCTCCTCGCGGCGCGACCAGCCGGCCGGGACGTTGTCCGGCGGCGAGCAGGCGATGCTCGCGCTCGGTCGCGCGTTGATGAGCGAGCCGAAGCTGGTGCTGGTCGACGAAGCGTCGGCCGGGCTCGCGCCGATCGCAGTCGAGAAATTGTTCGAGACGCTGCGCGAGGTGAACCGCTCCGGCGTGACGATCCTGATGGTCGAGCAGAACGTGACCTTCACGCTCAAGCTCGCCGACCGCGCGCACATCATGCAGCAGGGTGTCATCGTCTACGACGGCGCGGTTTCTGCGTTGGATCAGGAGCGCGTCGCGAGTCTGCTCGGTGTGGGGCGTCTGCTCGGGCGTCACGTCGCGGCGGCCGCCGACAGCCGTCGCGAGGAGCCTGCGCCGGGGCCCGTCGCCGCGTCGGCGAACGGCAAGGCGAAGAATGCGACGCTGCCGCGTAAGCGCGCGGTGGCGAAACCCCGCTCGACCGCCACGACGAAGCCGCGCGCGGGCGCCGACGCGAAGACCCGAGCGACCGGGTCGAAGCGGGCCGTGGCGGCCAAGCGAACGAGTGCGAAGCCGAAAGCGGCGACCGCGAGGAAGAAGGCGTCGGGATGACCGAGCGCGTGCTCCTCGAGCGCGACGTGCCGTGCACGCTGCCGGACGGCACCGTGCTCATGTCCGACGTCATCCGCCCGAACGATTCCGAGCGGTATCCGGTGTTGCTGCAGCGCACGCCGTACGACAAGACGTTTTTCCCGTTCTCGTGGATGCTCGCCGACCCGACGAAGCTCGCGCAGTTCGGGTACACGGTTGTGATCCAGGACGTGCGCGGGCGGTTCCAGTCCCAAGGCGATTACCTGCCGCACGCGAACGAAGCGCAGGACGGCTTCGACGCGATCGCGTGGGCCGCCGAGCAACCGTGGTCGGACGGGAACGTCGGGATGTTCGGCGCGTCGTACATGGGCGCGGCGCAATGGCTCGCGGCGCGGACGCGGCCCGCGGCGCTGAGAACGATCGTCCCGGCGACCTCCGCCGGCGACATCTCCGACCAGCAGGTTCGCCGGGGCGGGGCGATACAAACCGGTTTGATCCTGAGCTGGGGCCTGGCCGCCGTGCCGCACGAGCTCATCCGCTTGCACGGGATCTCGCCGGAACTCTTTCAGGAGCTGCCCGCCGCCGTCGATGACATCGACGACCTCGACCGGTGGATGCGACACCTGCCGCTGCTGCCGTTCCCGCCGATGGAACGCGCGCCCTCTCTCGGCGCGTGGCTGGCCGAAATCCTTCGCGAGGACCGCAGCGAATTCCACGACCAGGTGTCTACGGCCGGATCGCACGCGCCGGTGACCGTGCCGGCGCTCGAGATCGCCGGCTGGTACGACCTTCTGCTCCAGCCCGAGCTCGACCACTTCATGGAGATGAAGAGCTCGTGCGAGGACGACGACGCGCGCCGGCTCACGCGCATCGTCGTCGGGCCGTGGGCGCACGCGTCGTTCGCGGGTTTCCAGGGCGAGCTCGACTTCGGGTTCCGCGCGTCGTCGATCCTGCTCGACCTGCGCGAGGACATGACGGCGCTGCACCGCCGCTGGTTCGACGCGCGGCTGAAGGGCATCCCCAACGGGATCGACGACGAGGCGCCGGTCAAGCTGTTCGTGATGGGGCGAAACCGCTGGCGCGACGAGGACCGCTGGCCGCTCACGCGCGCGAAGACCGAGCGCTGGCATCTGCACGGCGACGGGTCGTTGTCGCAGCGTTCGCCGGAACGTTCCGAGCCGTCGGTATTCACCCTGGATCCGGAGGATCCGGTTCCCACGCACGGCGGTTCCTTGCTGATGCCCGGCAAGTACATCCGCGGCCCGCGCGAGCAGAGCCCGATCGAGGCGCGGCCCGACGTGCTCACGTTTACCTCCGAACCGCTCAACGCCGAGCTCGAGGTCACCGGCCGGGTGCGGTTCAGCGCCTGGGTCGCAACGGAGACGGTCGACAGCGACGTCGTCGCACGGATCTGCGATGTGTGGCCCGACGGCCGCTCGTACAACGTGGTCGACGGGATCCAACGTCTCCGGTTCCGGGACGGGTTGTACGACCCGAAGCCGATGACGCCCGGCGAGCCGGTCGAGGTGTCGGTCGATCTGTGGTCGACGTCGCACGTGTTCGGCGCCGGGCACCGGCTTCGCTTGCAGGTGTGCGCGAGCGACTTTCCCCGCTACGACCGCTGTCCAGGCTCGGGCGAGTCGTCGACGGTCGCCAAGCGCGTGCTCCCCCAGCGCAACACGCTGTTCCACGACTCCGAACGTCCTTCGTTCGTCGAGTTGCCGGTGGTGCCGTCGTGACGACGCAAGATCCGGCGTCCGTCGAGCGGCCGCTCGGCCGGACGATCGACCTCACCGCGGTCGGCGGAACGGCCGCTCGGATCGAGGAAGCGGCGCTGGACTTGTTCTTCGAGCACGGCTACCGATCGACGTCGATGCGCGACATCGCGCAGGCGTGCGGGATCACCGCGGCGGCGCTCTACAACCACTTTCCGTCCAAGGATCAGATCCTGTACGCGATGGTGCACCGGCTCCACGAGGAGCTCGAGAACGCGATCGATACGGCGCTCGCGAAGGCAGGCGACGATCCGCGCGAGCAGCTCGCGGCGATCGTGCGCGCGCATGCGATCATCCACACGCGTCACCGCAAGGACGCACACGTCGCGAACAGCGAGATCTTCGCGCTCGAAGAACCGGGTCGCAGCGTCGTCGTCGAGTCTCGCCGCCGCATGGCCGAGACGTTCCGCGCGACGATCGATGCCGGCGTCGCGAAGGAAATCTTCCACGTCGAGGACGTGCTCGTTACCAGCTTCGCGATCATCAACATGGGGATCCGGATGGCGGAATGGTTCCAGCCCGACGGCCGCTTAACCGCCGAGGAGGTCGCGGACGATCACGCCGCGCTCGCGCTTCGGATGGCCGGCGCGAAGCGGAAGCGGAACGGCAGCGGGAAGGCAAGGCGATGAAACGGTTGTTAGCGGCGCTGTCGCTGGCGGCCGTCGCTGCGATGCCGGTCGCGCCGGTCGTCGCCGATCCATGGGACGGTCCATCCTGTCCGGCCGAACCCACACGCCAATTCCCCGCGAGCTTCCACCCACCGCTCGACAAGCAGGCGCTCGGATGTTCGGGCGCGCCGAACGCGTGGACCGACTATCACGTCGGCGGCTGGGGCGGCGTGGGGCCCTGCCCGGCGAACCACGTCAAACACACACCCGTCGTTTTTGTCCACGGCCAAGGCGGCGATGCGTGGCACTGGAACCTGAACCAAGACTCGGCGGACGGCTCGACGGTGAACGTGCGCAACCGGTTCCTCGCGGCCGGGTATTGCCCGAGCGAGCTGTGGGCGATCTCCTACGACGGAGCGGTCACGCCGGAGGGTCAGATCGGCGCCGGCTACGCGACGCACGACGACCTCAACACCGACGAGGTCTACCAATTCATCCTGGCAGTTAAGGCATTCACGCACAGCCGGCACGTGGATGTCATCGGGCATTCACTCGGCGTCACGGTCGTCCGCAAAGCACTGTTCAACCACCGGCACGACACGCCGAACCCGTACACGATCGTGCGCCACGCGATCATGATCGCCGGCGCGAACCACGGGACGACAACGTGCCGGGGCGAGATGACGCTCGACGTCTGCAAAGAGGTCCAGCCGGGCAGCCCCTGGCTCGCGGAACTGAACGCACCCGGCGAGACGCCGGGCCCGACGAAGTGGCTCGTCGTGTGCGACTGCACCGGCATCGCGGACGACTTCTACCTCGGGCCCGATGCCTTGAGCCCGCTGCTGGAGGGCGCCCCGACGATACGGCTTCCGTACGACAACCACTTCCAGGTCGGACTCAGCACGACCGCGATCGCCGCGTATCTACCGTTCGCCCTCGCGGGGAGCGTGGCGGCGGAGGCGGCGCGAACGACCCGGGCAACGCGTCCGGCCCGTACGAACACGTCCCGCGTGCAGACGAGGGTGCTGCACGCGCGGACGACGCGCGCGCTGGCGGCGACCGGCATTGGGGAGCCGGTCGCGCCAGCTGCAGCGCTCCTTGTCGCGGCCGCGCTGCTCCTCGCGTGGTCGCGCCGCCGAGCGGTCGGGCGATGAACTTTCCGTTCGAGTCGGTCGGGTTCTGGCTCTGGCGCCGGGCCCAGCTGACGCCGAACCGCGTCGCGCTGAGCGTTCCGGTCGGCGAAGACTCGCGCCATGAGTTCACCTACGCGGAGCTCGACGAACGCACCGCGCGGCTCGCGGGTGCCTTGACCGCGAGCGGCATCGCAGCCGGCGATCGCGTCGCGATGCTGTTGTCGAACGGAAACGAATACATCGAGGCGCTGTTCGCGTGCGCGCGCATCGGCGCGATCGCTGTGCCGCTGTCGTTCCGTCTCGCGGCGGCGGAGCTCGAGTTCATGATGGAGGACTCGGGTAGCACGGCGCTGATCTACGGTCAGGAGTGGTCGTCTCTCGTCGGCACTTTGCGCGAACGCACCGGCGTCAAGGCGATCTTCGTCGTCGGGAGTGGCCCCGATCCGTCGTACGAGGACGCGCTGCGGGAGGCGGAACTTCTCACCGAGCCGCGCGCGTGCGCCGTGGACGACGTGCTCGCGATCTTCTACACCTCCGGCACGACCGGTGTGCCGAAGGGCGCGATGCTCACGCACGGGAACTTCTTCTGGACCAATCTCAACCTCGTGTTCTCGTTCGGCTACTACCAGGACGAGCGCACGCTGGTCGTGCTGCCGATGTTCCATGTGGGCGGCTGGAACGCGAATCTGCTCGCGACGATGCTCAGCGGGGGAACCGTGGTGCTGGAGCGCTCGTTCGACCCGGAACGTGCGTTCCGCATCATCTCCGCCGAACACATCACATCGATCATGGGGGTGCCGACGATCTACCAGATGCTCGCCGATCACTCGGATTGGGCGGCAACCGATCTGTCGAGCGTGCGAGGCGCGTTGTGCGGCGGCGCGCCGCTGCCGGTTCCGCTGATCCGCCGCTACCAGGAACGCGGGATCCGGTTCATCCAGGGGTACGGTCTGACCGAAGCCGCGCCGAACTGCTTGATCCTTCCGCCCGAGGACTCGGTGCGGAAAGCGGGCGCGGCCGGTCGTCCCTACTTCTACGCCGACGTCCGCGTCGTGGACGAAGCCGGCACCGACGCCGACGAGGGCGAGATCATCGTCGGCGGGCCCGGGGTGATGAAGGGCTACTGGAACCGTCCGGACGCGACGGCCGAAACGCTGCGCGGCGGCTGGCTGCACACCGGCGACATCGGGCGCATCGACGATGAGGGCTACATCACCATCGTCGATCGCGTGAAGGACATGTATATCTCCGGCGGCGAGAACGTGTATCCCGCGGAGGTAGAGAAGGTGCTGGCCGGGCACCCCGCGGTCGTCGAAGCTGCGGTGATCGGTATCCCCGATGAACGGTGGGGCGAGAGCGGGCGCGCGATCGTGGTCCTGCGCAACGGCGCCGAGGCCGACGCGAACGAGATCCAAGCGTTCTGCGCCGAACGCCTGGCGAAATTCAAGGTTCCCGCGAGCGTCGTCTTCACCGACACGCTCCCCCGCAACCCGACCGGCAAACTTCTGAAGACACAGTTGCGCGAGCGTTTCGGCGGTGCCCGATGACCTCGCGCGTCTTCGTCGGCGACCTCGACACCTACGTCCCCGAGCGCTTCGAGTCCGCCGGGGAGATCGCGGCCGTGTCAGGCATCCCCGAGGAGGTGCTGATCGAGAAGTTCGGGCTCGCCGGCAAGCACCGTGTGCGCGACGACGAGCACGTCTCCGACATGTGCATCGCCGCTGCGCGGCCGGTCATCGAGCGCATCGGCGCCGAGGCGGTGGACGCCGTCATGTACTTCGGTTCCCACTGGAAAGACCACATGGTCTGGCAGGCCGCGCCGCGCGTGCAAGAAGCGCTGGGCATCGAAGGCTATGCGTTCGAGGCGATCAACACGTCCGCGGGCGCGCCGGTCGCGGTGAAGATCGCACGCGACATGCTCGCCGCGGATCCGGACCTGCGCTCCATCTTGATGGTCGCGGCCGCGCGCGAATCGAGCATTATCGACTACGCGAACGAGCGCTCCCGATTCGCGTTCAACTTCGGCGACGGCGCCGTCGCGGTGCTTCTGCGGAAGGACGACGGGCTCGGTGAGGTGCTGTCATCGGCGATCACATCGGACGGCTCGTTCTCGCACCACGTGCATGTGGCGGCCGGCGGCAGCGTCCATCCCGCGAGCCACGCAACCGTGGACGCGGGCATGCACGTACTCGACGTGTTCGACGGCGCAGAGATGAAGCGGCGTCTCGACCCGATCACGATCAAGCGGTTCGTCGACGTCGCGCGCCAAGCGCTGGAGCGAAGCGGCTTGTCGGTCGGCGACATCGACTGGCTGCTGCCGATCCACATGAAGCGCTCGATCCACGAGACGCTGCTGGCGGAGCTCGGCGTGTCTTCCGACCGGTCCGTGTATCTCGATCACTACGGCCACATGAGCGCGGTCGACCCGCTGCTGTCCCTTTCGTTCCTGCACCACGAAGGCCGGCTGTCCGCGGGGGACGTCGTGCTGTTGCTGGCGGCCGGCACCGGCTACACCTGGGCCGCGAGCGTCGTTCGGTGGGGAGGTGCGTCGTGAACAGCACGATGATGGACTGGCCGCTGACGATCTCGCGTCTGTTCGAGCACGGTCGCAACGTCTACGGCGCGAGCACGGTCGCGACGTTCGACGGCGATGGAGTTCGCCGCGCGACCTTCACCGACATCGCCGACCGCACCGAACGCCTCGCCGCGGCGTTGCGCCGGCTCGGCGTCGGGCCCGGCGACCGCGTGGCGACGTTCTCCTGGAACCACCAGGAGCACCTCGAGGCGTATCTCGCCGTGCCGTCGATGGGCGCCGTGCTCCACACGCTCAACATCCGTCTGTTCCCCGAGCAGTTGATCTACATCGCGAATCACGCCGAAGATCAGGTGATCCTGGTCGACGACTCACTCGTCGGCACGCTCGCGCCGCTGCTGGCCGAGATGAACACGGTCAAACACGTTATCGTCGTCGGCAACGCCGACTGCGACGCGCCGCACGGCTCACACCGTTACGAGGAGCTCCTCGCCGCCGAGGCGCCGGGCGCGGCCTGGCCCGACGTCGACGAACGCTCCGCCGCCGCGATGTGTTACACGAGCGGCACCACCGGCAATCCGAAGGGCGTCGTCTACAGCCACCGCTCGGTGTTCCTGCACTCGATGATGGAGATCGGTGCCATCTCATTAACCGAGCGCGACCGCGTCCTTCCCGTCGTGCCGATGTTCCACGCGAACGCCTGGGGACTCCCCCACTCGGCCTGGCTCGCCGGTGCCGACCTGCTGATGCCGGGCCGGTTCCTTCAACCCGAACCACTGACCCGCATGATCGCGAGCGAACGCCCAACCGTTTCCGCCGCCGTTCCGACGATCTGGAACGACATCCTGCAATTCTCCGGCGAACACGACGTGGACCTGTCTTCGCTGCGCATGATCGTGTGCGGCGGCTCCGCCGTCCCGCGCGCGCTAATCGAACGCTTCGAGGCGAAGCACGGCGTGGCCATCGTCCAAGCGTGGGGCCTCACCGAAACGGGCCCGCTCGCCGCGCTGTCGTTCCCACCGAAAGACACTCCGGACGACGAACTCCTCGACTGGCGTTCGAAAGCCGGCCGCACGCTGCACGGCGTCGAACTCCGCGTCACCGGCGACGACGGCAAAGAGTTGCCCCGCGACGGCGAGTCCGTCGGCGAGATCGAAGTCCGCGGCCCCTGGGTGACGGGCGCGTACCACGGCGACCCGACGCCCGAGAAGTTCAACGAAGGCTGGCTCCGTACCGGCGACGTCGGGGCCGTCGACGACCGCGGCTACATCCGCATCTCCGACCGAGCCAAGGACGTGATCAAGTCGGGCGGCGAATGGATCTCCTCGGTCGAACTCGAAACCCTCCTGATCGGCCACCCCGACGTCGTCGAAGCCGCCGTCATCGGTGTAGCCGACGAACGCTGGGCAGAACGTCCGCTCGCTTGCGTCGTCCTCCGCGAAGGCGCTACCGCGAACCCGGCGGCTTTGCGCGAGTTCCTGGCGCCGAAGGTCGCGAAGTGGTGGCTGCCGGAACGCTGGACATTCATCGACGCCGTACCTCGCACGTCAGTGGGCAAGTTCGACAAGAAAGTGCTGCGCGGTCGCCACACCGATGGGGAGTTGACGGTCCTCGAGATCTGACGGTTGTGTCGGGGTGGTGTCCGTGCGCCCGTCGCAACGCTCCGGGACCCGCGCCTCCGCTCGCTTCGGCGGCCGAGCTCCGGGGCACTCGCTTCGCTCGACCCCTCCGCGCCGGCGCGCCTACGCTCGTTCCGGCGGGGTGTCCTCACCAGTTGCCCCCGTCGTATGGACCCCACCCCGTCTCGGTTCTCACTCGCAGGCGAAATACTCCGGCGGGACTCGGCGTTAGGCTGGCGTCAGCCCTACGACGCGGAGGCGCGCGATGGAAGTTAAAGAGCTTGGGCACGTTGTTCTCTATGTGAGCAATCTCGAGCGCTCGCGGCACTTCTATCGGGACGTTCTTGGATGGAATGAGGTAGCGACGTTCGGCGGGATGGGGGCGATGTTCTCCACCGGGCGCACGCATCACGAGCTCCTGTTGCTCGAGGTCGGGCCGAACGCCACGCCGATCCCGCAGGGGCGGCGCGTCGGGATGTATCACTTCGGGCTCAAGATCGGGACTACCGACGACGAGCTGCGCGATGCGATGAAGGCATTGCAAGAGAATGACGTGCCGCTGCTCGGCACCGCCGATCACACGGTCACGCATTCCTTGTACATCGCCGATCCGGATGGGAACGAGATCGAGCTTTACATCGATGTGCAGCCTGAGCGGTGGCGGGATGAGCCCATGGCCGTGGCTGCGCCGGTGAAGCCGCTGCGGATCTAATCACGGCGTGAAGCTCTACTCCGAGCTGGCCGAGTGGTGGCCGCTTCTTTCGCCCCCGTCGGACTACGAGGAAGAGGCTGCGAGCTACGTGGCGGCGATCGAGCGGCTCGCGCGACGCGACGTCGAAGAGTTGCTCGAGCTCGGCAGCGGCGGGGGGAACAACGCCAGCTTCATCAAGGACCGTTGGGTGATGACGCTGACCGATGTCTCGGAAGACATGCTCGCGGTCAGCAGGGAGCTCAACCCGGAGTGCGAGCACGTTCGGGGCGACATGCGCGCGCTTCGGCTCGGGCGGGATTTCGACGCGGTGCTCGTGCACGATGCGGTCATGTACATGACGACCGAACCCGACTTGAAGTCTGCGATCGAGACCGCCGCCCATCATCTGAGGCCCGGCGGGGTGGCGTTGTTCGTTCCCGACGATACTGCGGAGTCGTATCGGCCGTTCACCTCGCACGGCGGCGAGGACGGGGACGGTCGCGCGTTGCGTTACCTCGAGTGGTCCGAACCGCTCGAGCCCGGGGCGACCAGCGCGACGATCGTTTTCTCAGTGATCGTCAAAGAGGACGGGAAACCGGCGCGCACGATCACCGACGAGCAGGAGTTCGGTTTGTTCCCGCGCGCGACGTGGTTGCGCCTGATCGAGGCTGCGGGACTGGAACCGCAGACGCTCCCTTACGAGCACTCGGAGTTCGATCCGTCGATCCCCCGCGAGATGTTCGCCGGCGTGAAGCCGGCTAGCTGAAACGACGCCGGCTGCTCGAGGCCCAGGGTGCAGGATCCTCGCTCCACTCGACTTCGATCGCTTGCGTCGGACAGGAGGCGATCGCGTCGATCAGGATCTCCTCTTCCACCGTCTCGGGATCGAGGACGTCGGCTTTCAGGAATTCACCTTCACGCCACTTGAACGCCGTCGGCGCGAGGAAGATGCACGTTCCGGCGCCGATACACCGGTGACGGTCCACCCGGATACGCATCGTCATCAGGCGATCCCCTTCTTCATCGCGGCGACGCTCATCTGCGCCCGCGACGAGACACCGAGCTCCGCGTAGACGGCCGCAAGCTCTTTGGCGACCTCCGTCTCGTCTATCTCCATCGCGGCCGCGATCTGCTTGTTCGTTTCGCCGGACATGACGCGACGGAGGATGTCGACGCCTCGTTCGGACAGCGGGGCCTCGACGGTCGCCCCGGTGTCCTCGGTGCGCACCGCATCTCCGAGGCCCGATCGTTCGGCGAGCTCGGCGATGATCGGTGTCGCGAGCCATTTCGCCCGGATCGAATCGTCCGCCGTTTGATACGTCGTCATCATGTAGTCGATCCGCACGCCCATCAGGAACTCGGTGATCAAGGGGTCTTCGAACCCTTCGACCGCACGCGCGGTCAGCAAGCGCCACTCGGGATACAGGAACGCGAACATCTGTCGCACCCGCCGGAGTTCGTTCACCGAAGCCATCCCATGCTCGAACGCCGCGTCTTTGTCTCCCCGTGCACGCGCGATCTGTCCGAGCGCGGCGAACGCCTGACCCAGCCACGGTGCGTCCGATTCGGGCAGCTGATGCGACAGCTTCACCGCTTCGTTCGCCCATCCTTCCGCTGCCGACAGCAGATCCGCGTCGCCCAGGTCGGCGCCGAAGCGCGCGCAGGACGTCGCCAGCATCGCCAGAAGCTCGCACCGGCCGGCGGGCGATCCGCGCTCGGACGCGAGCGTCAGTGCGCGTTCGAAGTGTGCGCGCATCCCCGCAGCGTCTCTCGCAGCCGCTCGGACCTGACCGCGCCAGGTCTCGAGCTGCCGTTCCGGAAGCGCATTCGCAGATTCCAATGCCGCGGCGCCCGCCGTACCCAGCCAGGTGTCGGCTTCCTTGATGTCGCCTATCCCCGCGTACGCGAGCGCGACACCGCCGGCGGCGAGGAACTCGAGGTTCGCCATGTTGGCGATCCGCGCCGCGCCGTGGGCTTCGATGCCACGGGCCAACTCCAAGTCCGCGGGTCCGTGACCGCGCGCGTACACGTGCACCGAATACAGCATGTATGCGTCGCTCTGGAACATCTCGCTCTGGCTCGTCATCCTGCTGAGGTTCTTGCGCAGGCGTCGTATCTGCTCGACGCGACCTGCGTGGCCGTGCGTGGTGTCTTCGATGACGTTCGCGTACGCGTATGCGATCAGGCTCGACATCACACCACGCTGATCACCGAGCTTTTCGTACATCTCGACCGCCTCGTTGGCGTACACGCGGAACTGCTCGAAGCCGTCGACGATCTCCGGCATGGTGTGCGGATCGAGTGTCGGATCCTTCAACACGTCCGGGTTCGCATCGACCATGTCCTGGATGAACTTCCGCACCTGACCGACCATGACGACACCCTGCTCGCGGCGGACGGCGGCCATCATCGGCAGATCGTCGAGCTTGGTCGCGAGCTCCCACGCCTTCGCGTACGCCTCGGAAGCGCCCTCGATGTCGACGCCGTCCCCGGCCGGAGGGCTGTACCCGTCGCCCAGTTCCGAACCGATCCTGGCTTGTCCGAGCTCGATGTACGCGCGCAGGAGGGCGCGATCGTCGCCGCGCGCTTCCGCTTTGGCTACCGCCTCACGTGCGATCTCGCCGGCGCGGACGTTGTCCCCGGTCTGCCGGGTGGCCGACGAGAGCCGGAGCGCGGCTTCCAACTCGAGCTCTTCGTCGTTGAGCGCGCTCGCGAACGCGGTCATCTCCGACAGGGTGGCCAGCCGCTCGTCCGGCGATCCGAGCGCGTTGAGCGCGTCGTCACGCAAGCGGAGCAACTCCGCACGATCCTCCGGCGAGGCGGACGCACGCTTGGCGGCGTCGATCGAACGCAGGGCCTCTTCGGGCGCGAACGTCTGCAATGACTTGCGAGCGCCTTCGATCGAATAACGGACCCCGCGCTCCTGATCCCCAGCCTCGAGCGCGTGGAAGGCGACCGTCGCGAGACACGCGTCGGGATATCCCGCTTCCGTCATCAGGTCGACGAGGCGGCCGTGGATCTGACGACTCCGCTGTTTGTTCGCCTGGGCCAGCAGCACCCCCCGCACCTCATCGTGGGTGAATCCGTAGTCGTACGCCGCACCTTCCGGCATCGGCGCGAGTAGGTTCGTTTCGATCGCCGGCGCCAGCTCGTCGGCGACGACCGCCTCGGCGTCGCGGCCCGCCTCCGACGATCCTCGCACGCGCGCGAGGTCGTGCAGACGGAACCGGCGCCCGATGACGGATGCGTCCGCGAGCGCTTCGCGGGTGGCGCCCGGCAGCTGGCCCAGCCGCCGCTCGATCAGGATCTGAACAGACGCGGCCACCGTGGCGCGCGCCGCCGCCGACACCTCCATCTTGTTGTGGATCAGCTGGAACATCCCCGCTTGCCGGAACGTCTGCGCGAACTCGACGATGAAGAACGGCACGCCTTCTCCTCGCGCGTGCAGCGTCGCCGCGCAGTCCTGGCTGACGGGGTGCCCGAGCAGGTTCTCCAACAGCTCCGCCGTCTCCGCGCGGTTGAGACGCTCGAGCTTCATCCGCCGCACGAGCCGCATCCGATCGAGGTCGGCGACGAGCATCGTCCCTTGGCTCGGCGCCGTCGCCGGGTCAGGCCGCTGCGCGAGCATGATGAGGATCGGCGACTGGACCGACGTTCGGATCACGTAGCGGATCAGCTTCAGGCTGTCTTCGTCGCCCCATTGCAGATCGTCGAAAAGCAGCAGCAGGGGTTGCCGTTCCGCGATCTGCCTGAGGGCGATCGTCGCGACGTCGTAAATGCGCAGCGTCTGTTCGGCCGGGGTCAACCCGCTCGCTGCATCCGCGTCGCGCCTGCCCCGCAGCACCGCCCGCGCTTGTTCGAGCGCGTCACGAGCCATGGCCTTCTCCGCGAGCGCCTCCATCGTGGTCGACCCGAGCAACGTGCGGAGCATGAAGAACGGCCCGCGGAGCTCCTCATCCCCGCCGACCATGACCGCGCCGAACCCTTTCGAGGTCGCCGCTTCGATCGCGGTTTCCATCATCCTCGTCTTGCCGATGCCGGGTTCGCCTTCGAGCGCGAGCACCCGGATCGATCCGGCCATCACGGCGGCGAGGTCTTCTTCCAGCGCAGCGCGTTCGATCTGCCGACCGACCATCGGGGACGCCGCCGGCCGGACGAAGGTCTCTTCGAACGCGACCGCGCGGCGCGGCGCGGGCGGCGGTGGGGCCGGTGCGGCGACCTCGGCGGCGGGCGCGTCGCTCCACGTCAGCTCGCTCAGCCGCCACTGCGTCGGGAAGCCCTTCAGATCGAACATCCCGCGATCCACGAAGTTGAAGTCCTTCACCCCCGCGGTGAGGTCCCTCGTGATCTGCGACACCAGGATCTGCCCACCCCTGGCTTTCGCCGACACGCGCGCGGCGGCGTTCACCGCGGTCCCGTAGAGCGTCCCGGACTCACGCAATACCTCGCCGGAGTTCAGGCCGATGCGGACCTTGATCTGATGGTCGGGCCCACTCTGGTTGTGCTGCTCGAACGTCCGCTGGATCGCGATCGCGCACTCCAACGCTTTGCGAGCGGATGCGAACGCGACCATGAAACCGTCGCCCATGAACACGACCTCGCGACCGCCGTACGGCTCGAGCTGGTCGCGCAGCAGCCGCTCGTGCTTGCGCATGACGTCTTGCGCGACGTCGTCGCCTTCGCGCGTGCGGAGATCGGTGGAACCCTCGACGTCGGAGAAGAGCACCGTCACGGTGCCCTCTGGGAGATCGTCGATGCTGGGACGAACGGGGACTTCGTCGCTCACGAAGCCCTAGCGTACAGGCCTAGAACGGAGGAATCATCGTCTTCGATTCCATGTATTCCTCGAGTCCCTCTCGCCCGAATTCGCGGCCCAGCCCCGACGCCTTGTAGCCGCCGAACGGAGCAAAGAAATCCATAAGGTATCGGTTGACGGCGATCGTTCCGGTTCGAACACGTCGAGCGATGTCCAGGCCCTTCGCGGCGTCGTTGGTCCAGACCGAGCCGGCCAAGCCGTACTCGGAGTCGTTGGCGATCCGGATCGCGTCCTCTTCGTCTTCGTACGGGATGACCGCGAGCACCGGACCGAAGATCTCCTCCTGCGCGATCCGCATGTCGTTGGAGACGTCGGCGAACACGGTCGGCTGCACGTACCAGCCTTTGTCGAGCCCACTCGGTCTGCCGTTGCCTCCGACGACGACCCGCGCGCCTTCTTCCTGTCCGAGCGCGATGTACTTCTCCACCCGCTCTTGCTGGCGCTTCGCAACGAGCGGACCGAGGTAATTGTTCGCGTCGCCGGGGTCGCCGACCGTGAGGCCCCCAACCATGGACCCGACCGCGTCGACGACTTCGCCGTACCGCGCGCGGCTCGCAAGGATGCGGGTTTGCGCGATGCACGCCTGGCCGGTGTTCATCAGCGAGGCGAACTTGAGCTCCTCCATGATCGCGCCGAGGTCGACGTCGTCGCAGATGATCGCGGCGGACTTGCCGCCGAGCTCGAGGGAGAACCGCTTGAGCTGCTCGCCGCAGATCGCGCCGATCTTGCGGCCGGCCGCGGTGGAGCCGGTGAACGAGATCTTGTCGATGCCCGGGTGACGGACGATGTACTCGCCGAGCTCGCGGCCGCCGGGCACGAACGACACGACTCCCTCGGGGACGCCGGCTTCCTCGAGCATCTCGGCCATGAGGAACGAGTCCAGCGGCGTCTCCGGCGCGGGCTTGATCACGAGCGCGCAGCCGGTGATCAACGCCGGGGCGAGCTTCGACATGATCGTGAACTGCGGGACGTTCCACGGGGAGATGACGCCGACGACGCCGACCGGTTCGCGGCGCACGATCACTTGCTCGCCGAGCATGCCCGTACGCGTCTCTTCCCACTCGTAGGCGTTGGCGATCTGCAAGAACGAGTTGAGCTGCATCCACGGCGCCGGCGACTGCGCCAGGTTCGAGAACCAGATCGGCGCGCCCATCTCTTCGGTGATGAGCGCGGCCATGTCGGGGATATGCGCGGCGTAGATCTCGGCGAACTTCTGCACGACCGCGATCCGCTCCGCCGGCGCCATGTGCGGCCAGTCACCGTTGTCGAAGACGTTTCGCGCGGCGGCCACCGCGGCGTCGACGTCGGCGTTGGACGCCTCCGGCACGCGCCCGATGACTTCCTCAGTGTGAGGCGAGATCACCTCGATTACGTTGGAGGTCGCCGGTGCGACCCACTTCCCACCGATGAAGAGCTTTTCGAAGGTATGCACGCTCGCCTCCCGGGGGTCCTGTTCCTTCGAGGTGTCTCCACCAGCGTAGCGACCGCCGAGGGAACGCGTCTAGAACCGGTTCTAGTCCTGCTAGAACTTGCGCCGCGGCCGCCGGCCGAGCATCCGGTTCCCGCCCCGGCCGCCTGAGTAGATCGTCCGCGGCGGAAGCACCTTCATGCCGGCGTCGGTGAACTCCGCCTCGAGCCCGAGCATCCGCACGATGCGGCTGACGTCGCCGCGTTCGTCCGGCGTGACCAGCGTGATCCCGGTTCCCCCCCGTCCGGCACGCGCGGTGCGACCGACGCGGTGGACGTAGGACTTCTCGTCGGTCGGAGCGTCGTAGTTCACGACGTGGGTGATGTGCTCGAGGTCCAGGCCTCGCGCGGCGACGTCGGTGGCGACGAGGACGTTCGCTTTGCCCGACGCGAACCGAGCGAGTGCGCGCTCGCGCGCCGACTGCGACATGTCGCCGTGCAGCGCCTGCGCGCCGAAGCCTTGTTCCTTGAGCCGTTGCGCCAGCCGGTCGGCACCGCGTTTGGTCCTGACGAAGATCAGCGTAAGGCCGCGGTCGCCGGCGAGCTCCCGCGTGAGCGCCTCGACCTTGTCCTCGCGCGCGACGGAGATGAACTTGTGGAGTGCCTCGCTGATGACCGGTCGGTCTTCGATGATCTCGTGAAGGATCGGATCGTGGGTGTACCGCGCGGCGAGACGTCCGACTTCGCCGTCGAGCGTCGCCGAGAACAGCATCATCTGCCGTTGCTCGGGGAGCATTCCCAAGATGGAGCTGACGTCGGGAAGGAATCCCATGTCGAGCATCCGGTCGGCCTCGTCGAGCACGGCGATCCGCGCCTTGCTGATCGAGAGCATCTTGCGACGCACGAGGTCGAGCAACCGTCCGGGCGTCGCGATCACGATGTCGGCGCGCGCGGCGCGATTGGCTTGGTCCTTCAGACCCACCCCGCCGTACACGGCGACGACGACGAGATGCTTGACGTCGGCGATCGAGCGGAACTCCTCCGCCACCTGGCTGCACAGCTCGCGCGTGGGGACCAGGATCAACGCAGACGGGCTGCTCTTGTCGTGGGTGAGACGCTCGACGATCGGCACCGCGAACGCGAGCGTCTTGCCGGACCCGGTCCGCGACCGCGCCAGCACGTCGCGCCCTTCGATCCCGTCTTTGAGCACCAGCGCCTGGATCGGGAACGTGTGGTTGATGTCGCGCATCGCGAGCGCGTTCACGACGTCTTCGGAGACGCCGAAGTCCGCGAAGCTGCGGGCTTCCGCGGGGATGGGGGCTTCGACGACCGTAGGGATGTCGGCGTCGATCAGGGCGGCTTCTTCCATGTCTTTCACACTCTCAGGATAATGGGCGGATTAGGCTGGCGGGCGCTGGACCTGCGAAAGGGGACGACATGAGCGATGTCGCGTGGACGGGCACGCCCGTGCGGCCGCATCCGGACGCGGCCGACAACGGGGCGGAATCGATGGCGTGGGGCGGCCGCCGCGAGCGGCTGCCGCTGCAGTGGCCCTTCGCCACGGCCGTAGATGGATTCCGGCGCAAGGCGCTGGCGAACCCGCAGTACGACCCGTCGTCCACGTTCGTCTGGGGACAGATGATGGCCGTCGGGCTCATCGCGATGCTCAAGGCGGTCGAGGAACGCTTCGGCGCGGACGGGCACGACGTCGCGCGCGCGGCGCTGAAAGACGTCGGCGATCGGATCGCGAGCGAGATGCTCGACGGCGTCGAAGCGCCCGAGGATCTCTCCCCCGCCGAGATCGCCAGCCTGTTCGCGTCGTGGGTCAACGAGGTCGCGTACGCGTCGATCGAAGCGCCGCGCGTCGAAGGCACCGGCGCGAACTTCGACATCCATTACTGTCCGCACGAGGACGTCTACGGCGCTTTCGACTGCCGCGTGCAGCGCTACTTCGTTGAGGGGATGATCGCCGCCGCGCGACGCCGGTTCGGCGAGGGGATCTTCGACGTATCGTTCGCCTCGACGATCCCGTCCGGTTCGTCGACGTGTCACTTCGACCTGTTCCCGAAGGAAGCCGGATCTTCGGACGCGTGGAATGACTATTCCGAACGCCTACGCGGGCGTGCGCTCAAGCTGGTTGTTCAGAAGCCTGCGCCCCCGCCTCAGCCCTAGCATTCAGCTGGCGGGAGATCACGGTGAGCCGCCCGACCACCGCGTGCAAGGTTTCGAGGTCTCCGCGGGAAAGAGCGACCATCGCCTCGGGTGGCTCGTGGAAGGCGGCCATGATCGCATCGCGCGTCTTCTGACCGAGCGGCGTCAGCACGACCATCTTCACGCGCCGGTCGCCGGGCGCGGGACGGCGCTCGGCGAGTCCGCGCTTCTCGAGGCGGTCGACGATCCAGGTCGCGTTGGACGCGTCGCAGGTCCACTCGGCAGCCAGTGCCCCCATCGTTTTGCCTTCGCTCAGGCTCAGCGCCCACAACCCTTTTGCGTCGTTCGGCGTGAGTTGGTGCTCGGCGATGACGGGATCCCGCTCCTTGCGGCTCGAGATGAAGAAATCGAACAGGTCGGACCAGGCCTCTTTGGCGAGGGCATTCTTCGATTTCGGGCGGCGTTGCATGCTCACAGCCCCGATTCTATTCGAGGTTCACGAAATGTTCAAGTGACACGAATGTCAGAGGGATAAAATATTTGACATCCTTCAACTATCGAGAGTAGGGTGCTCGCCATGACTGAAAAGGCGATCGTCGTCGACGACCTGAAGAAGAACTTCGGGAAGGTCGAAGCCCTCAAGGGCATCAGCTTCGAAGTTCCTCGCGGCACGGTTTTCGGCTTGCTCGGACCGAACGGCGCGGGGAAGACCACCGCGATCCGCATCCTGACCACGATCCTCCCGCGCGACGCCGGGGTGGCCACGGTGCTCGGCCACGATGTCACGCGCGAAGCCGACGCCGTTCGCCGGATCATCGGGCTTGCCGGCCAGTACGCCGCGGTCGACGGGCTGCTCACCGGCAGCGAGAACCTGCGAATGATCGGACGGCTCACCCACCTGCCGGCCGACCAGGTGCGCAAACGCGCGAAAGATCTGCTCGAGCAGTTCGGTCTTTCCGACGCGGCCGACCGTCCCGTTCGGACGTACTCCGGCGGCATGCGTCGTCGCCTCGATCTCGCGGCCGCGCTGGTGCACCGCCCGCCGGTGCTTTTCCTCGACGAGCCGACCACCGGTTTGGATCCGCAGTCGCGCCAAGACTTGTGGGGGATGATCCGCGACCTCGTCGCCGACGGCACGACGGTGTTGCTCACCACCCAGTACCTCGAGGAGGCCGATCGACTCACGAAAGAGATCGTGGTCGTCGACCAGGGGATGATCATCGCGCGCGGCTCGTCGGCGGAACTGAAGGCGAAGCTCGGCGACACCGTCGTCGAGATGGGCTTCGCGGACGACGCGACCGCCGGCAACGTGGAACGGCTGCTTTCCGAGTTCAAGCCCGAGCGCGAAGGCGCCCTGATCCGCCTGTCCTCGGCGGCCGGTGCCAAGGTGCTTGTCGAGGTGCTTCGAACGCTGGACGCGCAATCCCTCGTTCCCGCGACGCTCTCGGTTCGCGAGCCGAGCCTCGACGACGTGTTCCTATCGATCACGGGCAAGCACGCCGAGGCCGAACCCGAGGCCGAACAGGTTGGTCGCAAGCAGATGGCACGTGCGGGAGGTGCACGATGAGCGCGGTTGCAACGTCTTTGGCGCCCGAGCGGCACGGCGTCGGCCGCATCGGCGAGGCGACGCAGGATGCGCTCACCGTCGTGTGGCGCAACATCACCGGGCTCGCGCGGACGCCGCAACTGCTCGTGTTCTCCACGATCCAGCCGGTGATCTTCGTGCTCATGTTCCGGTACGTCTTCGGCGGCGCGATCAAGATCCCCGGCGGGATCCCGTACGTCGATTTCCTGATGCCGGGCATCTTCGTGCAGACCGTCGTATTCGGCTCCATGGGAACCGCGATCGGATTGGCGACCGACATGCAGACCGGTCTCCTCGAGCGCTTCCGGTCGCTGCCGATGGCCCGGTCCGCGGTCTTGGTCGGCCGGACGGGCGCCGACCTCGCACGCAACATCTTCGTCGCCGTGCTGATGGCGGTCGTCGGGTTCGCGGTCGGGTTCCGGATCCACACGAACCTGATGGAGTTCCTCGCCGCGATGGGCATCGTGCTGTTGTTCGGCTACGCGTTCTCGTGGATCTTCGCGACCGTCGGGCTCGCCGTCGGGAACCCCGAGGCCGCGCAAGCCGCCGCCTTCCCGGTCATGGCGCCGCTGGTGTTCGCGTCGTCGGCGTTCGTGAACGTGGACTCGATGCCCCACTGGCTGCAGCTCTGGGCGCGCAACCAGCC
>Ga0075425_100000699_pt1 | contig 31945 bp, 29 predicted proteins | sample SoiMethybrSBSTD4_FD_75300 | JGI IMG/M metagenome (GOLD analysis project Ga0075425, IMG submission 75300) | Bulk soil microbial communities from a Populus tree surrounding site in Tennessee, USA - Soil MetaG P. TD hybrid SBSTD4 | ecosystem: Environmental > Terrestrial > Soil > Tree plantation... | reverse complement strand
GGTGGCGGCTTGAGCCACTTCAAGCTGAAGTGGATGGGCCGGCCCTTGATCGTCAAAGACACGGCAACTCTGGGTACGCCTCAGGCGTCGTTACGCCGGTCGGTGCCGGAGGGATCTTGGTTGGCACGCGGGGGTTGCTGGTAGCTGCTCTGGGGTTGCGATGTGGTGTTGGCCTGAGGCGGCTGCGGGTAGTCGGTCACAGCCGGCGTGTTGGTTCCAGGTGCTGGGTTGGGCGGCTGCTGCTGACTCTCCTCAGACCTGAGACCTTTGGTCTCTTCCTTGAACTCCCTGAGCGCGCGCCCGGTGCTCTTCCCCAGACCGGCGAGCCGGGCGCCACCGAACAGCAGCAGCACGACAGCCAGGATGATCAACAACTCGGGGACCCCAAGGCCGAGTACAAGCGGAGTCATGATTCCTCTTTCCTGCAACGCTGTCGAGCCGGGGAACGACCCCCATTGCCCCCCGATATTGGGGAGTGCTTCGGAGTCATCCTACGTCGGGTATCCCCCGTCAATCTGTGAGGAGATCGTGCGATCACTGCGCCAGTCGGCGAAGTAGACACGTTGCGGAACCTTGATCTGGCTCAACAGTTCGGCTAGTTCGTCAGCCCGACCGGCCAACATGTCGAGCTCACTGAAGAGGTCGCTGGCCTTGTGCGCGAGCCACACCGCGTAACTGATGAGCATGATGACGCCCGCCAAGCCAATGCTCCCGAACACGATGATCCAGACCACTCCTGAACGATATCTCCCGATGCACGCATCGCGCGCCAGTGTCGTGCCTGCGAGAGACTTGGCGAGACACGAAACTAACCGCGGCTGACGGACCCTCGCGCGGCCCAGACGCGAGCCTGGATGGTGAACGGCCCAGGACCGAGGGCGGCCAGGCAGCGACCCCGTACGGCGGCCTGACGAGCCCCATCGATCGAGGAGAGGTACGCGCCGGCGGGACCGACTCCGAAAGTGAACGGCTCCCACCACGCAACGAAGGTGTCGTGCTCGACTCGAACAGGTATTGCTTCCTCCGCTACGGCTGTCAAGCCCGCCTCGGTGAGTAGCTCGGTGAGATGTCCCTGATGTCCGCCGGCCATCCCGGATTCATCCGGCGCGGCAGTGTCGAGCCGATGCACCGCGTCCCAGAACGGCGCGAGTGGGGATTGCTTGCCCGCGTGATCCCAGACGCATGCCGCGACTCGTCCTCCGTCGCGGGTGACGCGCGCCATCTCGGCCAATCCACGCACAGGGTTCTCCATGAAATGGACGACGAGCTGGGCGAGCGCTGCATCGAACTCATCGTCTCTGAACGGCAACTGCTCCGCGGCAGCGACCTGCACCTCAACTCCTGGATGCCGCTCTCGGGCAGCGACGGCGAACTGGTCCGCCGGGTCAACCGCAGCTACCGACGACGTCCCGAGGCGCGTCACCAGTTCGGTTGTCAGCGCGCCAGGCCCGCAGCCGACGTCGAGTACGCGTTGGCCGGATGAGACCTGGGCGAAGTCGGCGAAAGTGGGTGCCAGGTGGATCGAGTACCGGCCCATGAAGCGGTCGTAGGCATCGGCTGATGCAGCAAAGCGCACGAAGGAACTCCTAGGGACAGTGGCTAGCGAGAACCGGCGGTGGACCCGAGTAGCACGGCATATTGATCGAGAGCCTCGCGCGCGGCTTCGGCAGCCGAGTTCCCGGCACCCTCCGGCGCAAGGACGCGCGCCCCACCCTGAAGCCGCAGCAGCAGGCTGCGTAGCCACGCTGGATCCGTTACGTGCAACGAGACGATCAGGCCGCCGCCGGGCCGAGCCGAGACTGACTCGGTCGGGTAGTACTCCGCCACCCAGGCCGCCCATGGCTGCAATTCGAGCGTGACCAGCGGAGCGTCCTTGAGAGCCTCCCACCATCCAGTGGACAGATCCTTGAGCTTGACGTCGTGTGCTGCCACATCGATCGAGGTGACCTCGACGGCAGCGATCCGATCGAGTCGAAAGGTCCGGAGCGCGTTGGCGGAGTAGCACCAGGCCTCAAGGTAGCCATACCCCTCGAGCACGAAGACCCGCAGGGGATCGACCATGCGTCGCGTCGTCTCCGCCCGAGAGGCAACGTCGTAGGTGAGATCCAGCCGTTTGCCGCGCTGCAGCCCGTCGTTCACCCGGGCTTGGATGTCATCGCGCGCGGCGGTCACCGCGACCGTGGCCTGGTCGGTCGTTGGGACGTTTCCGGCGGCAGCCTCAAGCTTCTTCAAGGCTCGGTCGACGGCATCACGCTTACCGGGTCCAGCGACCTCGCGCAGCGTACGCAGCGCCAGGACCAGGGCAAGTGCTTCATCTGCCGACAGCCGCAGCGGTCGAGTCAGGTAGTCGGCGTTGCTCAGGTGGATGACACCCTCGCCGTCCACAGCGTCCATGTCGATGTCGATCAAGTCGCCGGGAGTGAGCCCGGGCATGCCACACATCCACAGCACACTCAGGTCCTCGCGTAGCGTCTTGAGGCTGATGCCGAAGGCCGCGGCGACATCGGCCATGGCCGCGCCGTCGTGTTCCCGCAGGTAGGGCACGAGGCTGAGCAGCCGTCGCACCTGGGCTCGAGAAGTCACGCCGCGGCCACCGATTCAACGACCGCGGTCAGGCCGCGTACCACAAGATCGCGCAACTCGGCCGGTTCCACAACCACCACGTCGGCGGCGTACTGGGTGATCTCCTCTGCCGCCGAGTGGAGATCGCCAAAGCCGACCGCGTATACCGCGAAGCCCGCTGGAAGTCTGAGATCAGACGTCGCCGATTCGCCGCGACGAGCCAACGCGGGGGCCTTGCCAGCGCGAATGGCGAGCAGCGCTGTCTCGGTGGGTTCCCGTGGAGCGAGCGCTCGCGCTAGCCTCCGCAGGTCCAAATCGGCAGGCACCTCGTACGAGCCCGCTCGGGAGATCCGTCGTGGCAGGTCGGTCATGCGGGATAGCTTGAACATCCGGGTCGCGTCTCGGTCGACATCGCGACCGATGACGTACCAGCGGCCCTTGTACGAGGTCAAGCCCCAAGGTTCGAGCGTCCGTGGGCTGCCGTCACGGTAGGTGAACCCCACCCGGGCGCGGTCCAGCACCGCATTCCACAGCACCTCGAATCCGGGCTCGGACGCCTGTACCGACGGCTCCAGGGAAGCAAGTTGCGACGCGTCCGGCTCCACACCTGCAGCACGCAGCTTGCTGATGGCGCTTCTGGTGGACTCGGCCACGCTCGCGTGCCGCCAGACGCGGGCGGCGACTCCGACGACAGCGGCTTCCTCGGCGTCCAGGTCGATCGCCGGCAAGGCGAACTCCGAGGACAGGATGCGGTAGCCAGGTTCATCGTCGAAGAGTGGGTCGAAGCTGCCTACCTCGATCGGCACCCCCAGGGAGCGCAACTCGTCCTTATCGCGTTCGAAGGTGCGCTCGAAGGCGGCATCGCTGAGATTGTGGTAACCCTCGACCGCCTCACGTATCCGGCTCTTGGGAAGATAGCGGCCTGATACCAGCAAGCAGATGGTGAGGTTGAGAATTCTCTCGGTCTTGCGGGGTGCCATGGCGTGCGATCACTTTCTCACCGGGGCGTCGATGAGCACGGTACCAGCACATGTTTGATATCCCGGCCGGCTCGGCGATCAGCACGACAGATGGTCGTGCGGAGCCCGATTTAGGCAAGGGCGCAGGGCGCTACGCACCCAGCCCAACAGGTGATCTGCATCTGGGGAACCTGCGCACCGCAGTGCTGGCGTGGATGTTTGCGCGATCGACCGGGCGTCGTTTTCTGCTTCGCATCGAGGATCTTGACGCGTCGCGCGTGCGACCGGGAATCGCAGCGAAGCAGCTAGCGGATCTCGCCGCCTTGGGCCTCACCTTCGATGGTGAGCCGGTGGTGCAGTCGCCGCGATTGGCCGCATATCAGGAGGCGCTGGTCACCCTCGCTGACCAGACGTATGAGTGCTTCTGCAGTCGGCGCGAGATTGCCGAGGCTGCCTCGGCACCGCACGGCAGCATCGCCCGATATCCCGGAACGTGCCGGAATCTGACTGAGGCCGAGCGGAGGGATCGCAAGCTCGCCCGGCAACCTGCGCTGCGACTGCGGGCCAATGGCGCGCGGCAGACCATACGTGACGTGTTCCATGGAGAGGTCAGGGCGGAGGTCGAAGATGTTGTGCTCCGACGCAATGACGGCGTACCCGCCTACAACCTCGCGGTGGTCGTGGACGACGCGTATTCCGAGATCGACCAGGTGGTACGCGGAGACGATCTGCTGCCGGCAGCGGCCACTCAGGCCTATCTCGCAGAGTTGCTCGGCCACCGCCCTCCCAGCTATGCGCACGTCCCGCTTGCAGTGAACGGAGTAGGCCAGCCGCTGGCCAAGCGGGACGGCGCCGTGACGCTCCGCCAGCTGGCCGCTGAGGGCATAGGGCCCAGCGCTGTGTTGCGGTTGATCGGGGACTCGCTGGACCTGGCGTCGCCCGGCCAGCCAGTCTCGCTCGCCACAATGCTCGAACGCTTCGATCCTGCTCATCTGCCGCGCCCGCCATGGGTCGTACTCCCTGAAAAGCTCACCCGAGCGGAACGGCTGCGTTGAGGTTTCCGGGTGAGCTCGCAGCGCCGCGTCGCACTTGCGTCAACTTTCCAGGGTCTAAGGTCGGGCACGTGATCATTTGGGCTGATGGCACGGTCACCGCGCTGCGTGCGGCGTGGCAGGGGGCTGTGGAGCTCAGCGTGGCGCGGCGTGACGCCGGCAAGGAGGAGGTCCTCGCCCTCGCATACACCGATCTCGTGGCGGTACCGGAAGTCGGTGATCGGGTCCTGCTGAATGTCGCGGCGCTGGAACGCGGACTGGGCACCGGCGGCTATGCCCTGGTCATCGCCGTGCTGGACGCCGCGGGCCGGGTGACTGCACAGCCGCCGCAGCCAGTAGGACACCTCGTGAAAGCGCGTTACCTACCACTCCAGGCGATGGTGGCAGGAGCCGATGAACAGGGTTCGGCTCATCACGAACTCCTGGCCGACGCTGACTCGATCGACGGCATGCCGGTCGTCGTCGCAGATCTGCATTCAGCACTCGCGCCCATCCTGCTGGCGATTGCGCACGACCGTCCTGGCACGAGAGTCGTCTACGTGATGAGTGATCAGGGCGCATTGCCGCTCGCATTCTCCAAATCGGTGGCGGAGCTTCGCGCCAGTGGACTGCTGGCAGGAACAGTCACTGTCGGACAGGCCTTTGGCGGCGACCTTGAGGCGGTCACCTTGCACTCTGGTCTGCTCGCGGCACGACTTGCGCTGGACGCCGAGCTCGTCGTAGTGGCCCAGGGCCCGGGAAACCTCGGCACCGGGACCCGCTGGGGATTCTCCGGTGTGACGGCAGGCGAGGCTGTCAACGCTGCCGCCATCCTCGGCGGCCGGCCGATCGGCAGTCTGCGGATTTCTGGAGCCGACTCCCGCGAGCGGCACCGGGGTGTCTCCCATCACAGCCTTACTGCGTACGGACGCGTTGCCCTTTGCCCGGCCGATATTGCCATTCCGGACCTCGCCGGCGACGGCTCCCCCGCCATGGCCGAGCTGGCCGAAGCGATTGCCGCCGGCCTAAGCGAGCTCTCGCGGCACCGCCTGGTGATGGTGGATCTCAGCGGCCTCAGAGCAGTGCTCGCAGCATCACCCATCCGGCTCTTCAGCATGGGCCGTGGCTTCGACGACGATCCCGGTTACTTTCTCGCGGCGGCTGCCGCCGGCCGACACGCCACGACCTTGCTCGATGGTTGAACGAATCGACCTGCTCGAGACCCAAGGGCTGACGTTACTACTGAGGACCTTGTGCAAAGAGCAGATCAACCACCAAGACCAAAGTCTCGCCTGGCTTGATTGACGGTGTCGCGTTGCCGTCGGGGTAGCCGTCTGCTGGTGGAATGACCAGGAGTACGCGGCTGCCAACCGTCTGATCGGTCAGCCCCTTGACCATGCCTGGAAGCAAACCGGACAGCTCCGTGGTGGCTGCCTTGCCCCCGTAAGTCTGCTCCAAGACCTTGCCGTCACTCCACCGCACCCACATGTAGTTGAACGTGATGGTGTCGTTCGCACCGACCTTCTTGCCCTTGCCCTTGATCAGCGGCTGCACCTGGAGGCTTGTCGGCGGAGCGGACTCGGGAATGGTGACCTCCGGCCGACCACCCTTGTCCGTCACGGTCGGAAGGCCTTCCTTGGGCTGCACGGCTGCGCCTTCCGGGCCGGGAAGCTGTACGTCGACCAGATCGACAACGAAGATCAACGTGTCGCCGACCTTTATTCCGGCCTGCGGGTTACCGCCCATGGCGTCATAGCCATCCTTGCCCGGCATGGCAATCAGCACTCGGCTGCCCTGGCGCTGTCCTACCAGACCTTTGCTGAATCCAGGAACGACCTGCGCCAAGCTGAACGCAATCGGCTGTCCTCTACTGAACGACTCGTCGAACTTCTTGCCGGTCCGCCCGTTCACTCCGTAGTAATTGACCTCGACGCTTTGGCCTTCGCCGACCACAGGGCCTTTGCCGGGCTCGAGCACCTTTGTCCGGGTCTTGTCGATTGCCCATGGCGAGTCGACTTTGACCTTCGGTGCCTCTCCGAACGCACCTGAGACGCTGACCTTGTCGAAGTTGTTCGAGGCCTTGATCGGCTTGGGCTTTGGCGTGGGCGTTGCAGAGGGAGTGGCTTTGCTCGGCGTCGCCGAAGGAGAGGTAGCGGACGCCGACGGAGATGCCGGAGGTGTCTCCGCTGGCTTGTCCTTACTGCAGCCAAAAAGAAGCAGCAGCGAGGAGGCGAGCCCAAGAACGACCGCGGCTCTCACCGGAGAAGAAGGCACCGGAGAAGGGTACAGGCTCCAGCAATGAGCTTCTTAGGTATGAGCTAACCTCGCATGGAGGCGATCAGGCGCTCCACCCGGTCGTCACTGGCGACGAACGGATCCTTGCACAACACCGTGCGCTGCGCCTGGTCGTTGAGCTTCAGATGGACCCAGTCGACGGTGTAGTCGTGACGGCCCTCCTGCGCAGCACGGATGAAGTCGCCCCGGAGCTTCGCCCTCGTGGTCTGCGGCGGCACGGCTTTGGCCCGGAAGATGGCCGGGTCGGTGGTGACGCGGGCAGCAAGCCCGCGCTGTTCCAGCAAGGAGAACACTCCGCGGGTCCGGCGAATGTCGTGGTATGCCAGATCGAGCTGGGCGATCCGGGGATCGGCGAAGCCGAGTTTGTGCTTGGCGGAGTACCGGTCGAGCAGTTTGAGTTTGATCGCCCAGTCGATCTCGGTGTCGATCAGCGCGAGCTTGTCCTCCGCAACCGCCCGCAGCGTCCGCTCCCACAGATCCAGCACCCGATCGACGATGCGGGTGCCGAGACTTTCGCGGCGTACGAACTCTGAGACTTTTTCGTAGTACTCGGTCTGCAACTCAAGCGCCGAAATCCGCCGGCCGTTGGACAAAGCGACCTTCACGTGCCCCGATCGGTCACGACTCATGTCGCGGATGGCACGGATCGGGTTCTCCAGCGTGAAGTCCCGCATCGGAACGCCGGCCTCGATCAGCCGCAGCACCAGTTCCGCGCTGCCGACCTTCAACAGCGTGGTCGTCTCGCTCATGTTCGAATCGCCGACGATGACATGCAGGCGTCGGTAACGCTCCGGGTCGGCGTGCGGCTCATCCCTGGTGTTGATGATCGGCCGGCTGCGTGTGGTCGCCGAGGACACGCTCTCCCAGATGTGCTCGGCGCGCTGGCTGACGCTGTACTCGGCCCCGCGGGCGGTGTGCAGCACCTTGCCGGCGCCGCAGATCAGTTGCCGCGAGACCAGGAACGGCACCAGCACGTCGGTGATCTTGGAGAAGTCTCCGATTCGGGAGATCAGGTAGTTCTCGTGGCAGCCGTAGGAGTTGCCGTGGCTGTCGGTGTTGTTCTTGAACAGGTAGATGTCACCGGTGATCCCCTCGCTCGCCAGCCGATGTTCGGCGTCGACGATGAGGTCTTCCAAGATGCGCTCCCCGGCGCGGTCGTGGTTGATGAGCTGTACGAGATCGTCACATTCGGCCGTCGCGTATTCCGGATGCGAGCCGACATCGAGGTAGATCCGGGAGCCGTTGCGCAGGAAGACGTTGCTGCTCCGCCCCCAGGTCACAACTCGCCGGAAAAGGTAGCGTGCGACTTCGTCCGGAGTCAGCCGTCGCGTGCCGCCAGAGGTGCACGCGACGCCGTACTCCGTCTCAAGTCCAAAGATTCTGCGGTCCACTGCCCTCCTCTGCGTACGAGCCAGTCCTTCCGCCACGTCAGCCACCGGTCAGGTCCAGTAACCCGCCGAGTTCCTCGCGGGTCAACTCTCGGAACTCCCCAACCTTCAGGTTTCCGAGCCGAACCGGTCCGATTCCGATCCGCGATAACTTGCGGACCGGATGGCCGACCGCCTCCATCGTACGGCGCACGACGCGATTCCGACCCTCCTGCAATGTGATCTTGAGAAGGGTCTTCTCCCCGACGCTGGAGACGATCTTGACCGAGGTAGGTCTTACCGGTCCGTCTTCGAGGGTGATGCCACCCCGTAGCCGCCTCATGGTTTGGGCGCTGACCTGCCCCGTCACCTCGGCGATGTAGGTCTTGGGCACCTGGTACGAGGGGTGCGCCAGCTTGTGCGCCAGCTCCCCATCATTGGTCAAGATCAACAGACCCTCGCTGTCGGTATCCAGCCGGCCAACGTGAAACAACCGCTCGTTCTTGACCGCACGTCTCATTCCCGGCGTTCCGGTCCGGCGCTCGGCGCTTTCGGCCAGCAGATCGGCAACAGTGCGGCGGCCCTCCGGGTCATCCATCGTGACCACCACGCCGCGAGGCTTGTTCAGTGCCAGGTAGAGGTGCCGCCGCGGCGGCGGAATGCGAGCGCCGTCGACTCGAATCACGTCACGTTCGGGGTCAACTCTGCGTCCCTGCTCCGTGACGACCTCGGAGTTCACCTCCACGCGGCCTTCGCTGATCAAGGCCTCACACGCCCGGCGAGATGCGATGCCAGCTTGGGCAAGGACCTTCTGAAGACGTATGCCCGCCGCAGGTTCGCTCACCGAGGCGGTTCTTGAGCAGGCTCAGGCGGCAGCTCGCCGGGCTCGGAATCCGGATGCGTCGAGCTCGCCGCAGCCTCTGCGAGCTGACCCAGCTCGGCCTCCAACTCATCCACCTCAGGTAGCTGCGGGGCCAGCGGCGGCAGATCGTCCAGCGTCTTCATGCCCATTCGCTCCAGGAAGTAGCTGGTCGTAGCGAACAGCACAGCGCCGGACTCATGATCATGACCGGACTCCTCGATCAGCCCTCGGGCCAGGAGAGTCCTCATCACACCGTCAACGTTGACGCCTCTGACAGCCGAGACCCGCGCTCGAGAGATCGGCTGGGTGTAGGCGACCACCGCAAGCGTCTCAAGTGCTGCCTGGGAGAGCTTGGCCTGCTGGCCCTCCATCACATATTGGGTGATCAGGTCCGCGTGCTCCTCGCGGGTGTAGTACCGCCAGCCCCCGCCGACCTGGCGAAGCTCAAAGCCCCGGCCGGTCTCGTCGTAGAAGGCAACCAGCTCCGCCAACGTCTCTGCGACGACCGACTCGGGCACACCGACAGCATGCGCCAGCTCGAATTCTGTCACCGGCTCGGCGGTGAGCAGCAGCAGCGCTTCCAGGGCCCCCGCAACATTCGCTGCGCTGTCAATCTGATCGCTCATTCATCCATCTCGCGGGTGTCGGTGGTTTCGTCGAATTCGTCGGAGATCATCCAGTCTTGCTCATCGCCGCCGGTCCACCGAACCGTGAGTTCGCCTAGCGGAGTCAACTGCTCGAACGCCACGGCGCTGTCGCGGAACAACTCCAGTAGCGCGAGGAACCGCGCCACGGTAATCAACATGGTTGACGAGTCGCTGGTCAGGGCCCGAAAGGTCATCGCGCGCTGCCTGCGTAGCCGGTCGACCACAACCATCGCCTCCTCGCGGACACTGACCGCAGGGGCGTGCATATGAGCCAGCGACAGCACGCTGGCCTCCTTCGGTGCCATCGCTTTCCCGGCCAGCGCCGCCAGGCGAGCCGGGCTGATGGAGATGGTCACCTCAGGCAGTAGCCGGGCGAAGCGCGGCTCGATTCCGACATCTCGGGGGAAGCGGCGGCCCTCCGTCTCCAGAGTCGCAGCAACGTACCGGGCCACCCGCTGGAACGCTCGATATTGCAGCAGTCGGGCGAAGAGTAGATCCCGCGCCTCCAACAAGGCCAGATCCTCGGGATCCTCGACCTCGCCGGACGGTATGAGGCGGGCCGCCTTGAGGTCCAGCAGCGTCGCGGCGACGACAATGAAATGGCTTGTCTGATCCAGATCCCAGGCGCTGCCTGCGGCCTTGATGTGGGCGATGAACTCGTCGGTCACTTGCGACAGCGAAACTTCGGTGATGTCCAGCTTGTGTCGTGAGATCAGCTGCAGGAGCAGGTCGAAAGGGCCGTCGAAGTTGTCGAGGTGAACCTGGAATTCTGCTGCGTCGGCCGAGAGCCCGACATGGTCAGAGAGCTCTGGATTCTGCCGGACTCCCCTCGACACAGTCAGGGTCACGATGTCGCAAGCCGGCGGAGCAGCTCGGAGTCGTCGGCGTTCGCCTCAAGATCGGCAAGCATTGCGGCGATAGCCTCGCGAACGATCCGCCCGCGGTCAACGGCGATGCCGTGATGTGCGCGTAGCGTCAACCGCACCTGCTCCAACGCCAAGAGCTCGTCGGCGCTGATGTAGACAGTGATCTTCTCTTCGTGGCGGATCCGACCGGAACCGCGACGTTCGACAGGCGGCTCGGATGCGGCCAGGGCCACTGCTAAGCCACGCGGCATCGTGCCAGCACCTCGCGAGCCAGACTGCGGTACGCCTCGGCGCCTGGAGATGTGGGCGCGTAGGTGGTGATCGGCTCCCCCGCCACCGTCGTCTCGGGAAACTTCACAGTGCGTCGAATGACGCTGTGGAACACCTGGTCGCCGAAGGCCTGAACGACTCTCTCGAGCACCTCACGGCTGTGCAGCGTACGCGGGTCGTACATGGTGCCGAGGATTCCCAAGATCTCCAACCGTGGATTGAGGCGGTCCTGCACTTTGGCGATGGTGTCGGTCAGCAACGCAATACCCCGCAGGGCGAAAAACTCGCATTCCAGCGGCATCAGCACCCAGTCCGCCGCCGTCAGTGCGTTGATCGTCAGCAGCCCCAGTGAGGGCGCGCAGTCAATGAGGATCACGTCGTAGCGGCTCCGCACCGCCTCGAGCAGCCGCAGCAGGGTCTGCTCGCGCGCCACCTCGGAGACCAGCTGAATCTCCGCTGCCGACAAGTCGATGTTGCTGGGCAGGATGTCCAAGTCATGCACGTTGGTTTCGCGGATCACGTCATCGATCGAGGTTCCCTGGCCCATGAGCAGGTTGTAGATGCTGGCGGGAAGGGTGTGGGGATTGACCCCGAGACCGACCGAGAGAGAACCTTGCGGGTCAAAGTCCACGAGCAGCACGTGTCTGCCAAGCTCGGCGAGCGCAGCGCCCAGATTGATCGTCGTCGTGGTCTTTCCGACCCCTCCCTTTTGGTTGCACATGGCGATGATCAGGGCGGGGCCGTGCTCGGTCAGCGGCGGTGGCGTAGGCAGATCTGGCCAGGGTCGCCCGGTGGGGCCGATCAGTGGTTCGGGATCCGCTTGTGCGACGCCATCCGGTGGCGGCGGCACCACGAACTTCTCGTCGACCAGGGAGGCCTGCTCCTCACGAAACAGGGCCTCGAAGTCCGACGTGTCTAAATAGTGCTGATTGGTCAGATCTGCCACCACGCTGCGCGAGGATGCCAGCCCATTGGGCCCGGGGACATTGGATCCACGGACATGGGGCCCGGCGACCTTACGTCCGGCGACAACAGGGCCGGCCTCGCCACCCCCGTCGCGTTCCTGCACTCTGCCTCCTCTTGCGGACGACTCGACATGTCGACACGACACTAATACGCGCGGGGGTGTGAAGTGAGGAAGACTTCCCGTAAGTGGTCGATGGTTACCAGGGTGTATATCTGCGTCGTCGTGACCGACGCGTGACCCAGAAGCTCCTGAACGACGCGGATATCCGCCCCGCCATCGAGCAGGTGGGTCGCGTAGGAGTGCCGCAGCGTGTGCGGCGATACGTCGGCTGTGATGCCGGCTTTCTCGGCTACCGACCGCATCACGGCCCACGCACTCTGCCTCGATAGCCGGTCACCCCTGGTGTTCACGAAGAGCGCCGGAGTTCCCCGGCCATGGGCCATCAGGGCCGGCCGACCGCGTACCAGGTAGGCATCCAGCGCAGCTCGTGCGTACGAGCCCACAGGAACGACGCGCTCCTTGCTGCCCTTGCCGAGCACCCGCAGTCCCGGTGCCGGCTCGCCAACCGGCGCGCGGACTAACCGAGAGACCTCATCGACGTCGAGCCCTACTGCCTCCGAAATTCTCATGCCGGTGCCGTAGAGCAACTCCAACAGCGCAGCGTCGCGAAGGCCGACTTCAGTGTCGGTCGCCGGAACCGCGAGCATGGCCTGAACCTGTTCCAGGCTCAATGCCTTGGGAAGTCGTCGAGGTGGCTTCGGTGGCCGGATGCTACGCGCCGGATCCTCATCGGTCAGGGCTTCTGCGGCAGCGAAGCGGTGCATGCTACGCACCGCGATCACAGCACGAGCGACGCTCGCGTTCGCCAACGGTGGCTCGACCCAACCGTCACCGTTCTGCCCGGCCACGCCCTCCCGTAATCGCGCGGCGTAGCTGCCGATCATTGCGCTTGTCACCTGGGACGGCTTGGTGACGCCCAGCTCGGCAAGGTAGTCGGCGTAGCGAGATAGATCGCGACGGTATGCCGCCACGGTGTGGCGAGACAGCCCCCGTTCAACGGTCAGGTGGTCGAGGTAGGTCTGGATGAGCCCCGCCAGCGTGGGGGCGTCAGCCGAGGACGTCGGCCAGCTTCCGATGCTGCAGCCCGTGCGCTTGCGCAACGGGGGCATTCGTAATCGTGCCATCGTGGGTGTTCAGTCCGAGCGCCAGCGCCGGATCGGCCTTGAGCGCGTCGCGCCAGCCGCGGTTGGCCAGGCTGAGCGCGTACGGCAGGGTTACGTTGGTCAGCGCATAGGTCGAGGTGTTCGGCACCGCACCCGGCATGTTGGCCACGCAATAGAAAACCGAGTTGTGCACCCGGAACGTCGGCTCAGCATGCGTCGTCGGACGGCTGTCCTCAAAGCAGCCGCCCTGGTCGATGGCGATGTCGACCAGCACGCTGCCAGAGCGCATCCGCGACACCAGCTCGTTGCTGATCAAGGTCGGCGCCTTTGCGCCCGGCACGAGCACTGCACCGATCACCAGGTCCGCGTCCAGCACGGCTCGCTCGACCTCGTACGCGTTCGAGGCGACGGTCTGCAAGTGACCCTGATAGATCCGGTCGGCCTCCCGCAGCTTGTCGATATTGCGATCCAGAAGCAGCACCTCTGCCTGCATGCCCAGCGCGATTGCCGCCGCGTTCATGCCCGACACGCCGGCACCGATTACCACGACTTTGGCGGCATAGACCCCGGAGACGCCGCCCATCAGGGTGCCGCGACCGCCGCCCTGCCGCATCAGGTGATATGCCCCGACCTGCGGCGCCAGCCGGCCTGCGACCTCGCTCATCGGAGCCAGTAGCGGAAGGGCACCGTTGCTCAGCTGGACGGTCTCGTACGCGATGCCGGTGACCTTTCTGTCCAGCAGTGCCCTGGTGCAGTCCCGGCTCGCCGCCAGATGGAGATAGGTGAACAAGACCTGGCCCGGCTGCATGGAGTCGTACTCGATCGCAATCGGCTCCTTGACCTTCAAGATCATCTCCGCGTTTTCCCACACGTCATCGCGACTGGAGACGATCTTGGCGCCAGCGGCTTCGAACTCGGCGTCAGTGATCGATGAACCGGTGCCAGCGCCTGCTTGGACGAGAACGTCGTGCCCATGCCTGGTGAGCTCATTCACCCCGGCTGGCGTGATGGCGACCCGATATTCATGGTTCTTGACCTCACTGGGCACGCCGACTCTCATGGATCCTCCTGACCGAACCTGGGCGTCCTCCCGACCGAACCTGGGCGCTCACCTTGATCATGCCACGCAGCAATGCAGCCTCAGCCGTACAGGTAGCTAGGGGAAGCTAGCCGCGCCGATTAGGCTCGACAGGAGACGGGATGCTGCATGGAAACCAATGTGACGAGTGTGCGACCACTTCCCCACGACTGGGCCAAGGAATACGCCGCGCTGTCGCAGACAGATGACATCTTGCCGCCGGAGGATCTCGAGCGTTATGCCGTCGCCGCTCATCTGCTTGGTGAAGATGAGCAGGCCTTCAGACTGCTGGACAGCGCACATCGAAGCTACCTGGAGCAGGGTCGCTCCGATAAGGCCGCACGCTGCGTCTTCTGGCTGATCTATCACTTGCGATATGCCGGCCAGACCGCCCGAGCGGCGGGTTGGATAGTCCGGTTGCGCCGCATCGTGGAAGACCAAGATCCAGAGCGCCGGCTGCTCTACCTCGTCCTCTTGGGCGAGGGCGTCTCGTTGATGCAGGCTGGGGCAGCCCAAGAGGCTCTGCCCATGGTGGAGCAGGCAGCGGCGGGCGCTCGGGCCGTCGGGGACGATGATCTCTATGTGCTGGCTGGCCTGGCGCGGGGACGTTGTCTCGACTTGCAGGGCCAGCGGGCGCAAGCGCTGGCGGCATTCGACGAGATCATGGTGTACGTCGTCGCCGATCGCGTGGCGCCCCAGGTGATCGGGCTGGCTTACTGCTCGGTGATCTCGCTGTGCATGGAACGCTTCGACATCGAACGCGCCGGCGAATGGACCAGGGCGCTCGCCGGCTGGTGCGACGCCCAATCCGGACTCATGCCATACCGCGGCGAGTGCCAGGTGCACCGGGCCGAGATCTTCCAGTTGCACGGATCGTGGGCCGAGGCGATCGACGAGGCTGTCCTGGTCAGTCAGCGAGTGCCCGTCGCGGGCTTCGTGGCCGGGGCGGCACATTACCGACTGGCGGAGCTGCATCGACTGCGCGGTCAGCTCGATCTGGCGGAGCGCGAGTACGCCGCTGCCGCGAGCTGTGGGCGCGAGGTGCAGCCCGGCCTTGCCCTCCTCAGGCTGGCCCAAGGAAATCCGGCGGCTGCTAACGCCGGACTGGACCGGGCGCTGGCTGAGAGCCGGGTGCCAGCACGGCGCTCCATGCTGCTCGCTGCCAAGGTGCAGATCGCGGTAGCCACAGGGTCGACGGATGTGGCCCGCACTGCACTGGCTGAGCTGGAGCAGAACGTGGGGGCCACCGAGGCCCCCTATCTCGCGGCTCTCTCGGCTCACGCCGCCGGCCAGGTGCGTCTTGCGGACGGCGATCCGCAGGCTGCTCTACGGCAGCTGAGGCGGGCGTGGGCACTGTGGCAACAAGTGGATGCGCCGTACGAGGCTGCGCGCACCCGGGTCGTGGTAAGCGCTGCCTGCCGCGCGCTCGGTGATGACGACGCCGCGCGGATGGAGCTTGATGCTGCTCGAACCGTCTTCGAACAACTGGGCGCGCGCTCCGATCTGGCGTCGCTGGCGCCCACCGAGGATGCCGCCGCGGGCCACCCACTCACTCCGCGTGAATGCGAGGTGCTGGCGCTGGTGGCCCGGGGCCAGACCAACCGTGGCATTGCGACGAGCCTGTTCCTCAGTGAGAAAACCGTCGCCCGTCATCTCAGCAACATCTTCACCAAGATCGATGTCAGCAGCCGCGCCGCGGCCACCGCCTACGCGTACGAGCACGGACTGGTGTGATCTTTCAGCGTCTGCACATTTCTACCCATGCCCCCGATAGCACAGATGCACAATCTTCTCGATGTCACAGCGTGAGGCTCGCTTCTACCGTCGACTCATGACAACCCAGCGGATGCACCTCATACACACTCCGGCTGAAGCCGACGGCATCGAATCGATCCCAACCGTGATCATCGGCGGCGGCCAAGCCGGCCTGGTAATGGGATACCACCTTCAGCGAGCCGGGGAGGAGTTCCTGATTCTTGATGCTCAACCACGTATCGGCGATACGTGGCGCAACCGCTGGGACTCGCTGCGGCTTTTCTCCTTTCCCAAATACTCAAGCCTGCCGGGCTGGCCGATTCAGGTCGGTAGATTCCCAACGCACATCGAGATGGCGGACTACCTGGAGGCGTACGCACAGCACCTCAACCTTCCAGTGCGAAGCGGCGTACGCGCCACCCGGCTGTACCGGACCGAGAACGGCTTCAGGCTGGAAACCTCGCAGGGTGAGCTCCATTGCAGTCGCGTCGTGATCGCCACTGGCGGCTACCAGACTCCGGTCGTTCCAGAGTTTGCCTCCGAACTGACGCCCCAGATCAATCAGCTGCACTCCTCCGCATACCGCAATCCAAGCCAGCTTGACGGCAATGTGCTCGTCGTCGGAGCGGGCAACTCGGGCGCCGAGATCGCCCTGGAGTCGGTCAAATCCGGTCACTCGACGTGGTTGGCCGGCCGGCATCCCGGCCAGGTCCCGTTCCGCATTGAAACCCGCAAGGCGCGGTTGTTGGTGCCGATTGTGATGTTCGCCTTCCGGCGGGTGCTGACCCTTGACACACCGATCGGACGCAGGCTGGAACACGCGGGAGTCGAGCACGGCACGCCGCTCGTTCGCACCAAGCTCAGCGACCTCGAAGCTGCCGGGGTGCAGCGGGTGGAACGTATCGCCGGCGTACGCGACGGCCTCCCAGTGACGGTGGACGGCGACGTGCTCGAGCCGCAAACCGTGGTCTGGTGCACCGGCTATCGGCCGGACTACGGCTGGATCGACTTCCCCGTGACTGATGCAGCAGGCCACCCCATCACGGAGCGCGGCGTCTCGCCGGAGGCAGGCCTGTACTTCATCGGACTGGAGTTCCAGTACGCGGCGGCATCGTCGACAATTCAAGGCCTAGATCAGGATGCCCGGTATCTCATCCGCGCAATGGCGACGCAACCCAACGCTCGTCCCGCGCCGGTGCGACAGCCTGCCGCAGCATGATGCGTTTTCAGGGCTATTGGCGGTCAATCCCGGGCGCCCGAGACGAGCGCTGTTGGTCTCTCAGTGACTCGAATGCGGGCCAGGCGGCATCGGCGGGGCGCAGACCTGCGAAGCCGTCCCGCTGCCGCGCTGTCCAGGCAGCGAGTACGCCCGAGACAACAGTCGGATTGTGCAAACGACCATCGAGCACCGCCTCGACTAAGTCGTCCAGCGACGCCCACACGATGTCCATGTGAGCCTCTTCGCCCTCGCGCGTAAAACCCTCCGGAGCATCGACGGTCGTCAGGTCCCGAGCGAGATAGATACGCAATGACTCCTGCAGGATCCCCGGCGTGGTGAACAGGTCTACCAGGACCGCCCAGTTCCGTGCTGCCAGACCCACCTCCTCCGCAAGCTCGCGCTGCATGGCCTGCAGGTAATCCTCACCGGCATTGAGAAGTCCAGCGGGCGGCTCAATCAGCCGGTGACGTACTGGATGCCGGTATTGGCGGACCAGAGCCACCCTTTCATGATCATCGATTGCGATCACCCCGACCGCTCCCGGGTGCCTGACATATTCGCGCGTGATCAACTTCCCATCGGGAGTTCTCACCCGATCTTGCTCATAGCTGGTTATCACGCCCTTGGCGAGCACGGTCGAAGACTCGACCGGCCAGGAAAGCGGTACATCCGCCAGCTCGCCGGGACTGAGAATGATCATCGGTGGTCGTCGTCGACCGGCAGTCGGGTTGCCAGCTTTCGATCGAGCGCGGCCTCGACAAGACCTACGAAGAGCGGATGCGGCCTGGTTGGCCGCGACTTGAGCTCGGGATGTGCCTGGGTGGCGACGAAGTATGGATGAATCTCGCTCGGCAGCTCGATGAACTCGACAAGCTTGGAATCCGGTGACGTACCACTGATCACCAAACCGGCATCCTCCAGCCGCGCCCGGTAAGCGTTGTTCACCTCATAGCGGTGCCGATGCCGCTCGGCGACGTGGGCTTGTCCGTATCGCTTGGCGACGATCGAACCGGGCAGCAGTTCGGCGGGGTAGGAGCCCAACCGCATCGACCCGCCGAGGTCGCCGTTGCCTTCGACGATCGCGATCTGCTCAGCCATCGTTGCGATCACCGGGTGAGGCGTCTCGGGAGCGAACTCGCTACTGTCTGCCCCTTCCAGGCCGGCCATGTGGCGCGCGACTTCGATGACCATGCACTGCAGACCGAGGCATAGTCCCAAGATCGGGATCTGGTTTTCGCGGGCGTACCGGATCGCGCCTACCTTGCCCTCAACACCACGGATGCCGAAACCGCCTGGGATGACCACGCCATCGACCTCACTCAACACCCGGGCGGCGCCTTCTCGAGTCTGGCAATCGTCGGAGGGCACCCAGCGAATCATCACCCTGGCATGGTTTGCGAAACCGCCCGCCCGCAGCGCTTCACAGACCGAAAGGTATGCGTCGTGAAGATCGACATACTTGCCGACGAGCGCGATCGTCACCTCCTCCTTCGGGTGGTGTACGCGATCGAGCAGGTCGTTCCAGCGGGTCCAGTCGACATCGCGGAACCGCAGGTCGAGCCGCCGAACCACGTACGCGTCGAGACCTTCGGAGTGCAACACCTTCGGGATGTCGTAGATGCTCGGCGAATCGATCGCAGCTACCACGGCCGACTCGTCGACGTCACACATCAACGAGATCTTGCGCTTCACCGACTCCGGGATGTCCCGATCGGAGCGACAAACCACGGCGTCAGGTTGAATGCCGACCTGACGCAATGCCGCAACCGAGTGCTGAGTCGGCTTGGTCTTCAACTCACCGCTAGGTCCGATGTAGGGCACCAATGAGACGTGCAGGAAGAAGACGTTCTCGCGGCCGACATCGTGACGTATCTGGCGCGCCGCTTCGAGAAACGGCAAGGACTCGATGTCGCCGACGGTGCCACCGATTTCGTGAATCACAACGTCGATGTCTGGCCCACCCATGGCCATCATCGATTCCTTGATCTCGTTGGTGATGTGCGGAATCACCTGAACCGTGTCACCGAGATAGTCACCCCGCCGCTCCTTGGCGATCACCGAGGAGTAGACCTTGCCCGTCGTGATATTGGCATCGCCAGAGAGGTTGACGTTCAGAAAGCGTTCATAGTGACCGACGTCGAGATCGGTTTCGGCACCGTCCTCGGTGACGAACACCTCGCCATGCTGAAACGGGTTCATCGTCCCGGGATCGACGTTGAGATAGGGGTCCAACTTCTGCATGGAGACACTGAGCCCGCGTGCGACGAGGAGGTTGCCGAGGCTGGAGGCCGTGAGTCCCTTGCCGAGTGAAGAGGCGACGCCACCGGTCACGAAAAGATGCTTGGTGGATTTCTCGCGGTATCCCACGGGCCTCCAGCTTACGTCGTGGAGCGCTATCGCACGGTGAACCCGCCGGACTCGTTCCAGAAGCCCTTGTAGCGTCGGTCTCGAGCGATGGCGGTGTACGTCCGGGCCAGGTCGTCGGCGACATCGTCCTCATCAGGCCAGGTGGCCGCCTGACGCAGGCCGGCTGCGGTCAAACGGCGCCGGTGGTCGGGATCGTCGGCGAGCGCGACGATCTGGCGTGCCGCCTCCTTGACATCGCCGGGTGCGACCAGCACAGCTGCCGAATCGACCAGCTCTTCGATCCCCCCGACTCGGGTGCTGATCAGCGGCACACCGGCCAGCAGAGCCTCCTGAGCGACCAAAGCGCGCGCTTCCCAGGTGGAGGTCAACAATGCGAGGTCCGCCGCGCCGAGCAACGAAGCGATGTCATCGCTTCGACCGAGCAGCGCAACCTGAAGACGATCGTCGGTGATGCGATGCTGCAGTTTCTCTCTCTCAGGGCCTTCGCCGGCCACGACAAATCGCAGATCGGGCCTATCGCGTACTTCCGAGGCAATGTCGAGCACCATACCCAGGTTCTTCTGGGGGGCCAGTCGGCTGACTGTCACGGTGACTGTGTCCTCCGCTGCAGCACCGAGAGCCTGGCGCTGCGCGTCCCGGCTCGTCTTGGCCGGCGGCAGCACTGGTGCCGCAATCGGGAACAGCCGCGCGTTCCGAGCTCCCAAGTGCGTGGCCAGAGCTACGAGATCGCGGCTGGCCCCCAGCGTGAGATCCGCACCCATCGCCACCGCTCGAAGCGTTTGGCGCGCTGCTGCGGGCGCGAGCCCATCACCCAGCACGGCGTTATGCCACGTAACGATCAGCGGAACCTTGAACATCCAGGCGATTGGGAGCCCCAGCCAACCCGCCTTCAGCCCCTGGGCATGCACCAGATCAGCGCCGATGAAGCGGCGCAGGCTGGTCAGTGGCCAGACATCGAGGCCGAGCTCTTTGAAACCCTGGGCCTCGGTGGTGCTTTGCGGGCAGAACACCCGTATCTGGTGGCCACGCTGCTCCAGCCGCGGCGCGATGCTCGCTACGTGCCGCCCGATGCCGCCGGTGCTGCCAGTCAGCAGTTGCGCGACCTTCACGACGAGCCCACCTCCGCCGACGGCGTATGCCGCCGCAGCGCCCACATCTGGGTCAGTAAGGAAGGAGCCAAAAGTCGCAACATGGCTGTGAACACTAAGACGCAGAGCAAAGCCACTGCACAGGCACCCACCACCGCTAGCACGATTCCCGCCTCGGCCAGCAACTGCGAACCGGCCGCACCCAAGCCGCCTGCCAGCACAGCGGCCACTAGCCCGACGAGCATCGGCCTGCCCAGTCCAACCGCAGGGATGCCCGACCGCCGCAGCAACAGCCACCCCGTCATCGCCCCGACGACCATTCCGAGCGACACGCTGCCGGCCATCACAGGCACCAGCCATGCTGCGGGAACCACTAGACGTAACAGCGCCACACTGATGATCACTAGAGCCCACCCGGTCGCGTTGGCCACGCCCGACGCTTTGCCCAGGTGCTGAGCGAGCAGTGTGCGCGACGCCAGGCCAAGCAGTGTGAACCCGACGACTGCTGGCGCGAACGCCGCGATTGGCCAGGCCAACGCATCCGTACGCCCGGAACCAGGTCCGAGGACGAATACCCGTGCTACGGGCACGGCGGTCGCCACCAGCAGGGCAGCGCCCAACCATGCCATCACGACGGTGGCCGGGCCCGTTTCGGCGAGTATGCGGCCGACGTCAGCTGTGCCCTGTTCAGCAGCGGTTGCGAGCCTCGGGAAGCTCAGCTGCAACAGCGGTGCCGCCAGTACGGCGTACGGGAGGAGGTAGATGGCGTTCGCCCAGGTGAAGCGGGTCAAGGCACCTTGATCACCAGTTTGCTGTGCCGACCAGTTGATCAACAGCACGCTCACCTGCTGCAATACCAGCCCGATAATCCCGGCGGCGGCGATAGTGATGATCACCGATCGGTCGCCTTCGGCAAACCGCAGCCTGGGCCTGAGTCGCAGACCCATACGCCCAAGGGGCACAACCGTGCAGGCCGCCAGCGCCAGAACACCCAGCGTCGTACCCCATCCCAGGGCGGCAAGTGCCTGGGATGTCAGTTGGGTCGGATCGTCGTTGGCCGAGGGTACGGCGACGGCTGCATAGCTGAGATAGGCGAGGATGACAACCACGCTCGACAGCAATGGGGCTGTCGCCGCTGCGAGGAACCGATGGTGGGCCTGCAGCACCCCTGCGCTGACGACAGCCACGCCGTACAACCACACTTGCGGTGCAAACATGACGACGAGCGAGGCCAGTGTGTCGGCGCTGCCGATGCAGTCAGCTTTGGCGAAGGTGGCGGCGTACCAGCGCGCACCCAACAGTACGGCGAGCCCGGCCGGAGTGAGCACCAACAAAGTCCAGGTGATCAAGGCCGCGGCGGTGCGGGATGCGTGCTCATCTCGGCGCGCTCCGACGTGACGCGCAACCACCGGAACCACCACACCGGCCAGAACGCCGCCTGCCACGATCTCGAAAAGCACGTTGGGCAAGCTGTTCGCGGCGTTGTAGGTATCCCCGAGGCAGGTGTCACCGACGGTCTTGGAGAACACCAGCGACCGGCCGAAGCCGACGAGTCGTGCGGCGAGGGTCAACCCGGCGACACCTGCCGCGACGGAAGCGAAGCCGGCTTTCACGTGTGATGGTTGGCCGGGGTCGAAGCTACGGGAATCGGCCGCCCGAGCTGATCCAGTCGGCGTAGCAGCGGCGTGCGCTCGATAACAGCGGTAAAGCTCACCCGCTCGCTGGCGAGGTTGAGCGCCGCCACCGCGGCGCACGCCAGCAGCCGGAGTGAACGTGGCAGAGCACCAGCGGCGGCGGTTGCGACGGCGGCGCCGAGGCCGTTGGCGCCGCAATCGCCGAGCATGGATTTCGCTGCCAGATCGGTGGGCAGACTGCCCGCGGCCGCGCCGACCGCAGGTGCGGCGCCGAAGCCGACCAGACCCGAGCCGAGCAGGATGGTCACTTTGGCCGCGCGGCCGGGTCGTAGGTCGAGCAGATTGGTGAGGTTAGCTGTTCCCGCGATGAGAGCCGTATCCACGAGCCCGTCAACAGCGCGGCACAGTGGCTTCGGGCAGCCCGGTCGGCCACGTTGCACCAAGGCAGCGGCAGCGGCAGCGCTCAGACCGACGCCGAGAATCTTGATCATTCCGCTCGTCACCTCGCCGGCCCGCAGTGCGCGAAGGTGCCCGCGAAAGCCCTTCGCCTGAGTCGTTCCATAGAGATCGTCATATGCCCCGACCAGCCCAGATCCGACACCCGCTACCGCTATCGGCAAGCTCCGTCGGCCCGAACGATCGAGCAGGCGGTCCATGCCGACACCGGCAAGCAGCGCGCCCACCGCGATCGGGCCGCCTGCGAGCGTCACTCTCTCCCCGGCGTAATTGGTTCGAGTCCAATGCGACGCTGACTCCGAGCGCGCGCCCGCTCGAGCGTCGTCCTCCAGTGCTTGGGTTGCTCGCTGATTGGCGACCGCCGCCACAAGAGCGGCGACCACCCCCGAGGCCGCGCTGGCCACCAGCCGACGTGCCACTACCGCACCGGCAACTGGGGCAGCGGCGCGTCCGCCTTGGCCAGCGCACCATAATGCTGACTTGGCCGGCCGAGCAGGCGTTCCTTGCCCGCCAGTACGACGGTCGTCACGCCACTGCTGAGGTCGGCCACGTCCACAGTGCTGAGGCTATCCACTGCTGTCGGGTCGGACCGTGCCGCCAGTACATCCGTACCCTCGATGCCATCACTGTTCGGGCCGGCCAGCACCACACCTGCCCGGGTCGTCAGGCCTACGTCGAACTGAACGTGTGCGGCGAGCTCCTCCGAGGTTGGGCTGGGATCCGGTGCCGGGGCCGCAACGACGATGATCAACTGGGCCTGGGCTGCCGAGTCCTTGCTGATTGTGACCAAGCCCCGCTTCTCCAGCGATTCTCCGACCGCGATCGCCAGCGCGTCACGATCTTCGGCATCCTTTGACCCGATTGATCTGCCGAGCGCGACGCCCAGCCTGGTCGCCGAGGACATGGTCTCGTTGAGGCCGAGCGGGCCAAAGTAGTTGGACAGCGCGCCAGTGACGTCCTCGGCCTTTGCTGCATCAAAAGCCTCCGCATTGACCTTCACGTCCCGTACGACGGTGCCGCCGGCTCCAACCACGGCGTTCGAGATGGTCCGCAGCACATTGGCCGGTGCGTCCGGCATGGCGACCATGGCGACTCGCTGCCCGTTCAGCACGCCGGCAGTCACGGCCGCACCGACCTGCTCGTCGTAGCTGTTGCGGTAGTCGTCGAGTGCCTTGCGCCGATCCAGTTCGGCTCGCAGATCGGTGACCTGCTTGCGGTCCTGCGCGGCCTGTTGCAGCAGCCCCTGGTCAACCGACGGGCTCAGCGAGACACCAACCGCGATACCTACCGACAAAGCAATGAAGACCGCCATCAACGACACGATGTGGTAGCGGAAGTTGATCAAGTGAAGAGTTCCTTTATCCAGTAGAGCAAGTCCCGGATGCGGGCGGTGATGACGTTCCCGAACGCCCAGCCGACGTCGGTGAACAACAGCGCCGTCAGCAGCGCGATGACGCCGGACAACACGAACAAGATGAGGTGCCAGGTCTTGATCTGACTGCGGTAGATGCGGGAGACGCCCTTCGCGTCCACCAGCTTGGGCCCGACCCGCAGCCGGGTCAGGAAGGTAGACGCCATCCCCGCCCGACCCTTGTCCAAGAACTCCACCAGCGAAGCGTGAGTTCCCACTGCCACGATCAAGCTCGCGCCCTTGGAATCGGCCAGCAGCATGGCCGCATCCTCGCTGGTTCCGAGGGCCGGAAAGACGACAGCCCGCAGCCCGAGTTTCTCGATGCGCTCCAACCCGGGCGCACGGCCGTCGTGGTAGGCATGCACCACGAGTTCGGCCCCAGACCGCAGCGTGTCGTCCGAACACGAATCCATATCGCCGATGATCATGTCGGGCTTGTAGCCGGCCTCGATCAACGCATCGGCGCCGCCATCAACGCCCATCAGCAGAGGTCTGTATTCGGAGATATAGGGCCGCAACGCGGCCAGGTCGCCGCGATAGTCATAGCCCCGAACGACGATCAAGACGTGGCGGCCTTCGATCTCGCTCTTCACGTCAGGCACTCCGACGCCCTCGAGCAACAACTCTTTCTCAACCCGCAGGTAGGTCATGGTGTTGTCGGCGAATGCTTCGATCTGGTCAGAAAGCCCGTTCCGGGCGTATTCCAAGTGATCTTCAAGGATTTCGGTGGTGTAGAAGGTTCCCTCGGCGACGACACTGCCTGACTGGTCGAGCACCTTGCCGCCGTCCAGGAGGAGCCGATCACCTTCATGTATGCGCGTGAAAACCTGGTCGCCGACGTTGTCGATCAAGGGGATACCGGCCTCGAGGAGGATCCCTGGCCCGAGGTTGGGATAGCGACCAGACACTGAGGACACCGCATTCACCACAGCCGCGGCGCCGGACTCCACGAGGGCCTCCGCGCTGACCCGGTCGAGATCGCTGTGATGGATGATGGCGATATCGCCTGGGCCCAGCCGTTTCGTGAGGTTCTTGGTACGACGATCGAGCCGCGCAGCACCGCCAATCTGGGTCGGTGTTCCGCGTTTGCGCAGCAAAGTGGGAAGTCGCATGTCGGGGTCTATCCTTCCACCCGAGCTGCATGGGCTTCACCTAGCAAATGAATCCCGTACCAGCGAGGCAAGCCGGGCGGCACGGTCGGCCGCTGCGGGCAGGTTGCGGCCGTCGCTGGCAGTGTGCAGCCCTGCGAGCGCCTCGTCGACCATTCGGGCCTGGTCCGCGTCCAGAGCGAGCCGTTGCCGGATCCACTCCAGCGCCGCCGCCTCACCAGCAACCTGGGCGTACGAGCCTGCCGCAGCAGCCACCCGTAGTTGTTGGGTGTGCAGATGGAAGCGGGCAACCTCGACCTGCTCAGGAGGAAGATAGCGGGCCTCAAGGTCGATGGCAGACTGCGCCACCTCGACGCTCGCCTGTTCAGCGGCGCGGACCGAGCGTGCCCCCACGGCCGTCTGCAGCGACTTCAACGACGTATGCAGAAGCGCCATGACGCGCGGCGGCTGCTGCGTCTTGTCGATCGCGGCGACCTGGCGAGCGATACGTGCCACCGATGCGCGGGCGGTCGACCAGTCCTCCGCTCTCACATACTCCAGGGTTCCCCAGACAGCCGTCAGCACCTTCCGTACCTCAACCGGCGCACCTCCGGGCTGTACGTCGGCGGGCACGGCTACAGCCATGGCCTCCAGATCTGGGCCATCGGCAGTCAAGAATTCCCCATAGCCAGGAGCGAGCGTCTTCTGCGAATGGCCGCCAGCCACTCCCAGCTCGTCCACGACGATGGCGCCCGGCACCGGACCGTGTGGACCGGGTACGGTCTGGTCGACCTTCACCACAGTCAGCTCCTCGAAGACGATGCCGATGACGTTCTCGACGCGGAACACGTCTCCGAGCTTGGGTTTGGCCGGCATGATCATGGCCGGCGTTCCATCGCGACCAGCTAGCCAGGTGCCTTCCGTGAAGGAGGCGGACCCATTGACGTAGTCGATCACGTCCTCGCCGAAGTACCACACCGACCCATCGTCGGCCTGAGCGTAGCGGTCGATGGCGACCTCGGTGATATTGCCGTCGAGGTAGGCCAGATACTGCGACAACACGACTGGGACCTTCGTGCCGTACCAGTCAACAACCGCCGACCTCGGCAACGTCGTGGTCTCGGACCGGAATGGCTTGCCGTCAACCTTTCCCACCTGGATTACCGAGCGAAGCTGACTTACCGGGAACAGTGGATTGGTGATCGCTGTCGGATTGGAGAAGGTCGGTCGCTGCATGTCGACACGTTTCTCGCTCGGGGCGCATCCTCGACCGGTGGACGTGCCACATTCGGTGATCGGCCATACATCGGATCGATCGGGTGTCGTCGGGTCAGCCGCTGCTCTGTTCAGCGTGCCGACTCCCCCGAGTAGCGGGCCTGCGCATCCGATGCCCGCCAGTGCAAGGACGGCGATTGCTGTCTGCGTCCTCCGTGCTCTGCGCTGAGGTCTGTTCTGCGTCGCCATCTCTACTCCCTTTCCTGAGCTGCTGGCAGTCTCAGAGGGCGACGCTAGGAAGCCGAGATGAGATGTGAATGAGGGCTGAGCTTCGAGCTTCGGGGCAGCCAGAGATGGACTGTGGTCTCGGTGTTGCCGGTGATCCAGACCCGACCACCGTGGGCGTCCGCGATTGCTCGGACCAATGCGAGACCAAGGCCGGCGCCTGCTTCGCTGCGCGTGGAGTCTGCGCGACTGAAGCGTTCGAACGCCCGGTCCGGGAAGCCAGTCGGGAATCCGTGGCCGTGGTCGGACACGCAGATCTCCACACCATCGGTCATCAGAGACGTCCGAAGTGCGATCTCACCGTCGCCGTGCCGGATGGCATTGTCAAGCAGGTTGCTCAACACCTGCCGCAAGCGATCCGGATCTGCTTGCACCGACACCGTTCGCGGGATATCGAGCGTGATGAAGCGACCCGCGTCGGCAGCCAGATCGGCATACTGATCCCGGACCAGCATCAGCAGCTCGCCAAGGTCGACGCTTGTGGTGCGCAGCGGCAGTCGGCCCTCGTCCAGTCGCGCCAGCACCAGCAAATCGTCGGCAAGCCGGGTGAGCCGGCAGCACTCCGACCTCACTGCCTGCAGAGCCAGGCGTACGTCGGGCTCACCAGGTCGCAGGAGCAAGGCACCATCGAGTTCGGTTCGCATCACTGCGAGAGGCGTACGCAGCTCGTGGCTGGCGTCCGCGACGAAGCGACGCTCTCGCTCGAAAGCCTCACGGATCCGGGCGAGCATCGCGTTGAGAGTTTCACCGAGCCGGCGTACCTCGTCCCGGGCCGGCGGCAACGGCAGACGGGCAGGAAGCCCGGCCATGGAGATTTCGGCAGCCCGCCGACGCATCGCCTCGACCGGCGCGAGACCTGCCCTAGCCAGACCGTAGCCGGCAGCTGAAGCCAGCAGCAGACTCGTAAGTCCGCCCCAAAGAAATGAGTCGACCACGCTGGACAGCGCCTCGTTGCGATCAAGCAGTGACTGGCCCGTCACCATCGTGAGCTGCTGGCCGTCAGCGGCAAGCCCCGTCGCCAAGACCCGGGCCGGTCCGTCCACACCGGGCAGGCTTCGCTCGACGACGACGCGGCCGTCTCGCGCCTCTCGCACTTCATCCGGCAGCACTGCCGGCGCGACCACTTCACCGCCCGATTGCACAACTGTGCCCGAAGCGTCCAGCAGTTGGACGAAGCTCTCCTCTGGATCTTCCAACGCCACCGCGGCCAGGCTGGTGCCCTCGCGATAGGCGTTGAGCGCCGCGGCATTTCGCGCCTGCAGATTGTTGTTGACCCGATCATCCAAGTCCGCGCGAAGTCGGAGCGCGACGAACAACCCAGCTGCCAGCAGCACAAGCAGCATCGCTGCGGTGTAAGCGAGGGTGAGCCGAAGGGTGATCGGCAGCGTTCTCATACGCCGCCGTCGGCTCGCAACCGGTAGCCGAGGCCGCGTACGGTCTCCAACGACCGTACGCCGAACGGCCGGTCGATTTTCTCCCGGAGATAGCGGATGTATACCTCAATCACATTGGAGTGGTACTCGTGTCCTATGTCCCAGGCGGCGTCGAGCAGCTGGCTGTGACCGAGTACCTGGCCGGGACTTCGCATGAATGCCTCGAGGAGCGCGAACTCCCGGGTGGATAGCCGAATCTCCTGTTCTCCTCGCCAAACTTGAGCCGATGCCGGGTCGAGTCGCAGAGCGCCGACGGCGATCACCACTGGACGCTCGGCGAGGTCGCGACGCGCGAGCGCGCGCAGCCTGGCTAGCAGCTCACCGAACGAGAACGGCTTGGTCAGGTAGTCGTCGGCGCCTGCGTCAAGCCCCCGGATGCGGTCATCGACGGCAGCCCGAGCGGTGACCATGATGATTGGGGTCCAGTCGCCAGCCTTGCGCAGCCGGCGACATGTTGCGAAACCGTCCGCGTCCGGGAGCATGGCGTCCAACACGATGACGTCGTACGGTGTATCGGCGAGCATCGCGCAAGCCGACTGCGACGTTGTCGCGACATCTCCGATGACATTGACGGATCGCAACGCCCGCCTTATCGCGGCCGCCATCGGCAGGTCATCGTCGACGACCAGCACCCGCATGCTGCGAAAGCTATTCAGGCACAGATGAGAGCCCTATGAGAACGCGCGGAGACTCCCTACTCGCGCTGGGCGCCTGACGGGCGTACGCCAGCCAAAACTCAATTGTGTCCGCGCGCCGAGGCGGCCAACTCCACTAGCTCGCCGGCGTGAGCCAGGGCGGACTCTGTGGTGTCTAGGCCCGCCATCATGCGCGCCAGCTCGATGGCGCGGTCGTCATCGGCGACCTGGACGACTCCGCTGATGGTTACCTGGCCATCGTCGGCCTTGACTACCACGTAGTGCCGATCGGCGAAAGCGGCGACCTGCGCCAAATGGGTGACCACAATCACCTGTGTGTGCTGGGAGAGCCGCGCGAGCCGACGTCCAACCTCGACCGCGACCTTGCCGCCGACACCCGCATCGACCTCATCGAAGACCAGCGTGACGGCCTCGTGATCAGCTGCCAGTACCACCTCCAAAGCCAGCCGGACTCGGGACAGCTCGCCACCCGACGCGACCCGACCAAGGCTGCGAACCTCGCTGCCCGGATTAGCGGAAAACATCAGATCCACCCGATCGGCACCTGATGGCCCAAGATCGGCACTGGTCACGTCGAAGTTCAGTCGAGCATGCGGCATGGCCAGGGCGGCAAGCTCGGCGAGCACCAACTCACTGAATTTGGTTGCTGCCTTGCGCCGAGCCGCACCGATCTCTGCGGCGAGCGACGTCAGTTCGGCCTTGAGCTCCTCAACCCGCCGTTCCAACGTCGCGATTCGATCATCGCTCTGCTCCAGCTGGGTGAGCCGGACGGCTGACTCGGCAGCCCATTGCAGGACCTCGTCGCAGCTCGCGCCGTACTTCCGGGTGAGCGTGTTCAGCTGGGCGCGACGTTCGGCGATCTGTTCCAGGCGTCCAGGTTCGCTCTCCAGGCTGTCCAGATAACGCGCCAGGTCTGCTGTCACATCGCTGAGCTGAATGCCGACGTCTGCCAACCGCTCGCCCAGCCGCATCGCCGCAGGGTCTCGTGAGACTGCCGCATCAAACACCTTGCGAGCTGCGGAGAGCATCGCCAGCGCGCCACCAGCCTCATCATCTGGGCCGGCAAGTGCGTGAACGGCCGCCTGCGCCGAATCTCGAAGATCATCAGCGGACTGCAGACGCACGGTCTCGGCCGCCAGCGCGACGTCCTCGCCTGGTGCAGGTGCGATCCGCTCGATTTCGTCCAGACCGAATCTCAGAAGATCGATTTCGCGGGCCCGACGCTGTGACTCGGTCCGAAGCTGCCCCAGTTCGGCGCGTACGGCGTGATCCTCTGCCCAAAGGACGGAGTACCTCGCGAGGGGTTCGAGCGCCGGCGCGCCGGCGAAGCGATCCAGCAGCTGCCGTTGCCGGTCGGCCCCGGTGAGCCGTTCCTGCTCGGCCTGACCATGAATCCTGACCAGGGTTGCCGTCATTTCGGCGCACACGCTGGCCGGAACCTGGGCACCGCCCAGGTATGCACGGGAGCGGCCAGCTGAGGTGAGATGGCGCGCCACGATGAGTTCGTCGTCGTCTAGTTCACCGCCGGCGTCGTTGACCTGCTGCAGCTGTTCGGGATTTTCGATCTTGAACCGACCTTCTACCCGGGCGCGTTCCGACCCGCGGCGCACTGAGCGCGGGTCGGCGCGACCCCCGAGCAGCAGACCGAGCCCGCTGATGATCATGGTCTTGCCGGCGCCGGTCTCACCGGTGACCACGGTCAAGCCTGGATGGGGGCAAATAGTCGCGTCATTGATCACACCGAGATCGGCGATGCGAAGCTCGGTGATCATGCAGGCGTGTCGATCACGGTGATGGCTGGATCGGCGGACCCTCGCCAGCCCTCGACACGCAGGCCGAACTTGTGGACCAACCGGTCGGTGAAGGGCGCCTGCGACAGCCGAGCCAGTCGGAGCCGCTGCTTCCCCCGAGTCACTTCGATCTCCATACCTGCATGCAATTCGACAGAACGACGACCGTCACACCACACCACGCCGTGTGTCGGGGAGACATCGAGCACCTCGACCACCACCGTCGAGGTTGGGCTGAGTACGAGCGGCCGCGCGAACAATGCGTGGGCGCTGAGCGGCACTACCAAGAGTGCATCGACGCCCGGCCAGATCACCGGGCCTCCGGCGGAAAACGCGTACGCGGTTGAGCCGGTTGGCGTCGAAACCAGCATTCCATCGCAGGCCCACCGGGACAGCGGCCGGCGATCGACCTCGACCAGCACTTCGAGCATCCGCTCCCGGGCTGCTTTCTCGATCGATACCTCGTTGATCGCGTACGACGACCACTCCGACTTCAAGGTCGTGCAATCACGCAGTGTGACGTCGATCGTGAATCGCTCTTCGACGGTGTAAGAGCGGTCGACTACGCGAGAGACGATGGTGTCGATCTCCGAGGACTCGGCCTCAGCCAAGAACCCAACATGTCCCAAATTGACACCAAGAAGCGGAATCTCACTGGCCACTACCCATTCCGCGCCGCGCAGGATCGTGCCATCGCCGCCCAGCACGACCATGAGCTCAATCCCATCCTCTGCCGTCACTGGTTTTGTGAGTGGAGTCATGGCATGCGCCAGGTGGGGATCGAGCGCGGCAAGATCATTTGCCGGCAGCGCAGAGAGAATGCCGGCGGCGTTCAGGCCCTCAACCAGCCGGGTTGCCGCTTCAACGGCGGCTGGCCGACCCATGTGAGTCAGCACTGCCACACGGCGGGCGGAATCTTTGCGAATACCCGTCGGCTGGCCATCCCTCCCGGCTGCGGCATCGGTCACTGCCACAGCATATTCAGTCTTTGATTGCTCGCTGTGCTCGCCGCGGATCGCGCTTTGGAGTCCGCCTACTTCGTCGTCACTCGGGGACGAAAAGCGTGTCCCCTCCCTGCCTCCTCAGCACGGCGGCGCGCGATCCGGGTTTGATTGCTCGCTGTGTTTGATGGCTCGCTCCGCTCGCCGAGGGTCGCGCGAGAAGTCCGCCTACTTCGTCGTCACTCGGGGACGAAAAGCGTGTCCCCTCCCTGCCTCCTCAGCACAGCGGCGCGCGATCCGGGTTTGATTGCTCGCTGTGTTTGATGACTCGCTCCGCTCGCCGAGGATCGCGCTTTAGAGTTCGGCTACTCGTCGTTCGACTATGGCCTGCTCGAGCTTGCCTCTGGTTCGCCCAGGCTGGGTGGCTCGGCCAGTTCGCTGTCGCGCCGTCAGAGCCCAGCGGCGCGGCGGGCGGCCAGCTCGATTTGCGCCGAGCCCAAGACGCGCACGATCGCGGCGACAGTCGCCGTGAGTTTCGCG
>Ga0075425_100000698_pt1 | contig 31964 bp, 29 predicted proteins | sample SoiMethybrSBSTD4_FD_75300 | JGI IMG/M metagenome (GOLD analysis project Ga0075425, IMG submission 75300) | Bulk soil microbial communities from a Populus tree surrounding site in Tennessee, USA - Soil MetaG P. TD hybrid SBSTD4 | ecosystem: Environmental > Terrestrial > Soil > Tree plantation... | reverse complement strand
TGTGTTAGGACTTTTGCCGGTGGTCTGGCTGTTTTACGACCATGGACCCTATGGCGAGCACCTGCGCCAGCGGCCAGAAAAGAAGGTCAGTCAAAATCAATGGACGGCCCGTTTAGCGTTGCGCAGCGTGCAGTTTTGGCTTCTCTTCGTCGCGCGCATCGCCGCGGCGTCAGGAACCACCGTGATCGTTACGCATCAGGTTGCGCACGTCGTCGACGTCGGCTTTAGCAAACTCTTGTCGGCCTCGATCTTTGGCCTAGCGGGAGTCATGAGCAGCTTTGGGCGCGTCATCTTCGGATTTATCGCCGATCGTCTGTCCAAACAGACGGCGTACACGCTGAACATCGCGATGACCGTCGTGGGCGTCGGCGCGCTAATCGTTCTGAATGATCCCAGCCAGGGATGGCTGTTGTACGTTTATGTAATTTTCTTTGGTATCGGTTTCGGCTCCCGCGCGGTGATTTTTTCGGCGCTTACCGCGGATATTTTTTCCGGCAAAGGCTTTGGTTCTATTCTCGGATATTCGACGGTTGCCGTGGGTGTCGGCGGCGCGCTGGGGTCATGGCTCGGCGGTGCGTTTTACGACTGGACGGGAAATTATCTCGTTTCCTTCGCCCTTTCGACCGCCGTATTATCCATTTCCGATGTCTGCATCTGGCTTGCGGCAGTTCCCTCGGTAGCCAACTACGACAAGCGCTTATGGGCGACGGAGACGAGATAGCTTAGACGGTTCCAACTTGAGGGAAAGGAAAGAAGCTGTTAGCGTTTAGTTCTGCGCTTTTTATGGACGCTCGTTTGCGCGAGGGCATTCGTCTCTTCAATGAGCAACAGTTTTTCGAATGCCACGAAATTCTCGAACCCTATTATCAAGAGACGGAAGCCCCGAATAAGCCATTTCTTGAAGGCTTGATTCAGCTCGCGGCGGCATTCCGGCTTTATCGCGAGTTTGGTGAGATCAAGGGGCCGGTGCGAATGGTCCATCAGGCGCTCGTCCGTTTCGAGAATTATCAACCGTCTTTTTTAGAGATTTGCGTGAACGAGCTCAGCCAGGCCGCCGAGGCATGGGCAAAAGCAGCGGAGCATGCGGCGGATAGGGTTAGTTCAGCGCTGCCGAAGATTAAGCTGCAGAAACGTACCTTCTTTTCATGACCGAGCTTGCCCTCGCACAGCGAATCGAAAACTTTCTCCAAGGAAATTGGACCGGCAGCAAGCGAATTCAAGGATTGCAGGGGGGAGCGCGCGCCTACGCGCTGTCGCTGGCGGCGCGCCGCGCTAACCGGCCATTTCTGATTGTCTGTCCGAGCGCCCGTGAAGCGGAATATCTTTGCGAAGATATAATTTTTTTCCTCGGCGAGGCGCACAGCGGAGCGCCTTTGCAAAAACGCGTGCATCTCTTTCCTTCATGGGAGGTGCTGCCGTTCGAAAACCTCTCGCCGCATCCGGAAAATATCGCCGGCCGTCTAGAGGGTCTCTATAAGCTCGTCGAAGAGCCCGCACCAGTTTTGATCGCTACTCCTGCCGCTTTGATGCAAAAGGTCATTCCCAAAGAATCGCTCAAGCGGTCGTACCTCTATTTGGTCGCCGGCCAGGAACTATCGCGGGAAGCGTTGCTCGAACATTTGGTGGCATGGGGTTTTCAGAATGTGCCGCTGGTCGAAGAACGGGGCGATTTCAGCATCCGCGGCGGCATCGTTGATCTCTTCTCGCCAGGTTACGCGCTTCCGCTCCGGCTTGAGTTCGACGGTGACCGCCTCGACTCGATTCGCGAGTTCAATCCGTCCACCCAACGGAGCGCGCAGCCACGCGAAGAGCTGCTAGTTTTGCCGATGAAAGAGTTTTCACTCAAGCAAAACGGCAGCGACGCTGTCGTGCGCCGGCTCGATCACCGCGCCGTCGAATTGGAAGTCGACCGGCGCGCAAAAAATAGTCTCATCGAATCGGTTCGCGCGGGGATTCCATTTCCCGGAATGGAATTTTTGGTGCCTTACTTTTCCGAGCCGTTGGTACCAGTCACCGCCTATCTCCCGCAGCAAACGATCGTCTGGTTGGATGGCGCGGATCGCATCGAAGCTGAAGCGGAGCGCTTTGGACGAATTACCTGGGAGAGGAGCCGTCAGGCCGAGGAAGAACACCGGTTGGTGGCGCCATTGGAATCGCTTTATCTGAGCGAGCATCAGTTCCAGGAGGCGCTGGCATCGTTCGCGCAGGTGCAAGGCGAGTCGCTCACGCTCTTGGCGGCATCCGAACGAGTGCAGGCGACGACACTGACGGTGGAGTCCTATTTGACCACCGACATTCGGCAGGAGACGGCGCACACGGGCAAGGATCCTACGCTGCTACCCTTGGTGGAGCACTTGAAGGCGTGGGAAAAACAACGAGTGATCTTCGTTGCGCCAACAAAAGCCGATGGCACGCGATTGCGCGAATTGTTGGCCAACTACAATTATCAACTGCCGTTGGTTGAAACCTCGCTGCCGCCGTTGATGGAGCGCACAGACTTCGCCCAGGCGATTATCTGCGGTCAGCTCAATCACGGGTTTCGCATGCCGGAAGCGGGTCTGGTGGTGGTGACCTTCGACGAGATTTTCGGCACCCGAAAGCGCCAGCCCGCAGGCACGACCAAACGCCATCCGAGCCACTTTCTCACGAGCTTGAGTGAGCTCAAACAGGACGATTTTGTCGTTCACCTCGATCACGGCATCGGTGTTTATCGAGGCCTCAAGTTTTTGCAAGTGGCCGGTGTTGGAGGAGAATTCTTGCACCTGGAGTATGAAGGTGGTGATCGGCTGTATTTGCCGGTGGACCGCATCAACATGGTGCAGAAATACATTGGCGGCGACGGCGCCCAACCGACACTCGATCGATTGGGGGGCACGTCATGGGAAAAGGTCAAGGCCAAAGCGCGGAAATCGATCTTCGCTATGGCCGAAGAGTTGGTTCAGCTCTACGCTCTGCGTGAAGCGCGCGAGGGGACAGCCTTTGCGGCACCCGACGCAATGTACCAGGAGTTTGAAGCGGCCTTCGAGTACGAAGAAACTCCTGACCAGCAGCGCGCCATCGACGAGACCCTCGCCGGGATGCAGAACAAAAAACCGATGGATCGACTGATATGCGGCGACGTGGGTTACGGCAAGACAGAAGTGGCGATGCGGGCGGCATTTCTCGCCGTCGAGGGCGGCAAGCAGGTTGCTGTGCTCGCGCCGACAACCATTCTGACGCAACAGCACCTGCAAACGTTTCGCCATCGTTTCCGCAACCACCCGGTGCGCATCGAAATGGTGAGCCGATTTCTGACCAATAAGGAAATTGCCGAGATTCTCGAAGACACGACCACGGGCAAGGTCGATGTCATTATCGGCACTCATCGCTTGCTGCAAAAAGACGTGGAGTTTAAAAACATGGGCCTCGTGATCGTCGATGAGGAGCACCGCTTCGGCGTGGTCCATAAGGAGCGGCTCAAAAAGCTGCGCCAACTTGTCGATGTGCTGAGCCTCACGGCGACACCGATCCCGCGCACATTGCACATGTCGCTTGTCGGTATCCGCGACCTCAGCATCATCGAAACGCCTCCGGTAGATCGGCTGGCGATTCAAACCTATGTCACCCGATATGACGACCGTCTGATCCGCGATGCTATCCTGCGCGAGGTGGATCGCGGCGGGCAGGTATTTTTTCTGCACAACCGGGTCGAAACCATCGATCGGTTGGCGCTGAAGCTTGCCGAGCTCGTTCCCGAAGCCAAGTTCGCAGTGGCGCATGGCCAGATGCGGCCCAAGGAATTGGAAAAAGTCATGCTGGACTTCTTCAACAACCAGACTCAGGTGCTGGTCTGCTCCGCCATCATTGAGTCAGGACTCGATTTCCCCAACGCGAATACGATTATCATCAATCGGGCGGACAAGTTCGGTCTCGCTCAGCTCTATCAGCTGCGCGGTCGTGTGGGCCGTTCGCATCGACACGCCTATGCTTACTTGTTGATTCCCGGCGAACAAGCGATCACGCCGGATGCCGAGAAACGGTTACGGGCGCTGCAGGAAATAGACGGACTCGGGGGCGGCTTCAAGCTCGCTATGCATGATCTGGAAATTCGCGGCGCGGGAAATCTGCTGGGCGAGCAGCAGTCGGGACAAATTCATGCGGTCGGTTTCGAACTCTACACGGAGATGATGGAGAAAGCGATTCAGGAATTGAAGGGGGAGGATGTGTTGCCGGAGGTAGATCCCGAAATTCGCCTCGGCATACCCGCCTATTTTCCCGATACCTATATTCCGGATGCCAATCAAAGGCTGTACTTCTACAAACGGCTGGCGACTCTGCGCGACGATCAGGAGCTCGGCGACTTGAAAGAAGAAATCATGGATCGCTTTGGCTCTTATACGACGGTGGTAGAGAATCTTTTTCTGGTCATGAATTTGCGCCGTACCCTCAAGGAATTTCTGGTGCAGCAGATCAGTGTCGCGGATGGACGGGTTTACCTGCTGTTCCATGCCGAGTCACCCGTGAAAATCGATAAACTTCTCGAGCTGATCCATAAACAAAAAAATCGTTTCCGGCTGATGCCGGACGGGCGGTTGTCGTTCGCGCCAACAAATCTCGATTGGGAACCGCTGATCGAAGAAGTTACAGAGCTTCTCCGCTCAATCCAGGATCTGCCGTCCCAAGCGGCTTTTCCTCCCGAGATACTCAGAGCGCCTCCTGCATGATCGGGAACCGATTTGAGGCGTTTACGAATGGGAGGCCCCCAGCGGGAATTTGGTTTTTACGTCAGAGTGTGTTAAGGATTGGCGTCGACGCTTTTATTCTCCTCGGGTGAATTGCCTATGCCGAAGCGAACCCTCATCGGAAGGCTGCTTTTGTGTTTACTCTTGGTGGGTCCGTGCATCGCCGGCTCCGCGGTCGTCGAGCAATTGATCGTGGTGATCAACGGCGAGCCTTACACCCTATCCGGTGTTAACACCTACGCTAAAATCAAAATGGGCCGGAGTTTTCCGAACGGCAGCCTCGATCAGATCAACGCTAGCGACCGCCAAGTCCTGGAGCAGTTTATCACCGATAAGCTTCTCGAATCCGAAGTGCGGGAAGCGGGCATCAGCATCAGCGATGAGGATGTCACCCGGTATATCGAGCAGGTGAAGAAAAATAATCGTCTTTCCGACGAAGATCTCAAGACGGCGCTGGCCCGAGAGGGCCAAACCGTCGACAGTTACAAAGTCTCCGTCAAGGCAGAAATGGAAAAGAGCGAGATTATCGATCGACAGGTGAAGCGAAAGGTGACCATTACCGACGAAGACGTTGAACGTTACTACAAGGCCAATCCGAACAAATATAAAAGCAATGAGCGCGCGCGGATTCGTCATATTTTGTTGGTGCTGCCGGAAAATGCCGCGCCCGATCGCGTTCAAGCCGTGACGGCGAAGGGGAAGGATCTCTACGAGCGCATCAAGGCGGGTGAAGATTTCGCCAAATTGGCGAGAGAAAATTCGGAAGGCGCCGGACAAGCCGATGGCGGCGACATTGGCTGGATTAAACGCGGGACGTTAATCCCCGGTCTGGAGGTAGTTGCGTTTGAAAAACTTGCAGTGGGACAAGTAAGTGAGCCGTTTCGAACCACCATGGGATTGCACATCGTCAAACTGGAAGCTCGTGAGTCCGGCAATGTGCTGCCACTTAGCACGGTGGCGCCGCGGATCAAAGAAGAGCTTCTGAACAAGGCATTGGAAGAACGCTTTGCGAAATGGATGAAGACCGACTTGCGCCGAAAACATCGGGTCGACGTCAAGATTGCCGGAGTCGTTTTCAAACCTGAAGACTCCAAAGAAAACACGATGAACACGCTGGTCGCGGGATCGAATCAATCCCCTCGACGGGGTGAAGACCGGTCATTTCTCAGCTACTTCAATCCATTTTCTTACATCGTGAAAGATACGCCCGTGGAAGACATAGATCCTAAAAGCCCAATCGCCGGAAGAAGCATCGTAAGTGTCTTCGGCGTGCCGCTCGGCACCCAAGAAACGCCGGAAGACGCTCCCGACGTCTTAAATCCGCCGCCGGCGAAAAGCTCCGATAAGGGTATCCTCGACTCGCTGAATCCGTTTTCCTCTAAAAACCCCTAGCTGCTTGTCTCCGATAACTCAACTCGGGATAATGAATAGCATTATTCCCATGCCGACGTGCCATAGCCATGTCCAGTAAGCCGATCATCGCCGTTACCATGGGCGATCCGGCGGGAATTGGTCCAGAAATCATTTTAAAAGCCCTTGCCGATCCGATCATCAAACGGGTCTCGCGCCCGTTAATTCTAGGCGATTGGGGAGTGCTCCAGCGGGCGCGTAGCGGGAAGAGAGATATGCCCCGCCTGGTTTGCTGGAAACAGGGACAGCCACTGTTGTCTTTACTCGACGATCCAAAAGCTTATGCGGTTTGCTCGCTGTCGTCGCTCACTCCGAAAGAGTCACGACCAGGTGTTTCGTCCAAAGCCGGAGGGCGGAGCGTGTATAGCTATATTCGAGTGGCGGCGAAACTGGCGCTATCAAAGGTGGCCGATGCTGTTGCCACCGCGCCCATCAGCAAAAGCAACTTGATTGAGGCAGGATACAATTATCCGGGTCATACCGAATTACTCGCAGAGCTAAGCGGGGCTGAGCAATGTCGCATGATGCTGATCGGCGCGAAACTGCGGGTGGTGCCGGTCACAGGACATATCCGCTTTACCGAAGTGGCGCGCAGCCTGAAGCCGGAAAATATTCAAACTACTTTGGAGCTCACGCAACGAGCGCTGCAGAATTTTTTTCGTATAAAGCGACCCCGAATTGCCGTGGCGGCATTGAACCCGCACGGCGGTGAAGAGGGTATCTTTGGTGACGAAGAAATTAAAATCATCGCACCGGCGGTGAAAGCAGCGCGCCACAAAGGCTTTTCGGTTCATGGACCGCTCCCGGCAGATAGCTTATTTCACCACGCTGCCCGGGGTGATTATGACGCGGTCGTGTGTATGTACCACGATCAGGGGCTGATCCCGCTCAAGCTGCACCATTTTTTCGGCGGTGTCGCGCTTACATTAGGACCGCCCTTTATCAGAACTTCGGTCGATCACGGCACCGCCTACGACATCGCGGGAAAGGGCAAGGCCGACGCAACCAGTATGAAAGCAGCAATCTTGCTAGCGGCGCAACTGGCCCGACGGCGGCAGGCAGGGAGGACGCAGTGAACCCATCGATCTTCCGTGAGTACGATATTCGCGGATTGGCGGAGCAAGATTTCGACAAAGAATTTGCCCTGCTATTGGGTAAAGTCCATGGGACTTCAGTGGTCGAAGCGGGGGGCAGTCGGGTTGCTGTCGGGCGCGATTGCCGCGCCACGTCCGATCCCTATGCCGAGGCCGTCATCGCCGGCATGATCTCTGCGGGCCTACAGGTTTATGATATTGGCGTTTGCCCGACGCCGTTATTGTATTTTTCTTTGTTTCATCTCGACCTCGACGGCGGCATTCAAATTACCGCAAGTCATAATCCTTCCGAATACAACGGCTTCAAGATTTGCCGCGGTAAGGACACACTTTACGGCCAGCAGATCCAGGAAATCCGCGCTTGCATGGAGCGCAGCGAGTTCCGTGCAAAATCGGGCGGCGTGAGAGAACAATATGACATCATGTCACCGTACCGGCGCCATCTGCTCGCCGATGTTCTGCAGCTTGCCCGGCCATTAAAAATCGTGATCGATGCCGGAAGCGGCGTCGGCGGCCCCGTAGGTCCGCCGATTTTTAGGCAATTGGGTTGTGAAGTATTCGAGATCGCCTGCGTTCCGGATGGCAGATTTCCCATTCATCATCCCGATCCGACCGTTCCCGAAAATTTGGAAATGTTGATCGAAAAGGTGAGAAGTGAAGGAGCCGATCTCGGCATCGCCTACGACGGCGACGCCGACCGAATCGGCGCGGTAGATGAAACCGGCAAAATTCTTTGGGGCGACGAACTGCTGGTGTTGTTTTCCCGCGACGTTTTGCTGCGCAATCCCCATGCGGTGATCATCTCCGAAGTGAAGTGCTCGCAGCGGCTCTACGATGATATTGCCAAAAAGGGCGGGCAGCCGATCATGTGGAAAGCGGGACATTCGCTGCTCAAGGCCAAGATGAAAGAGACCGGAGCGCTCCTGGCCGGAGAAATGAGCGGGCACATGTTTTTCAAGGAACGTTATTTCGGTTTTGACGACGCGATTTACGCATCTCTCCGTTTGCTTGAAATCGTCGCCAATTCGGGCAAACCGTTGTCGAGCCTGCTAGCCGATCTGCCTCAGAGTGTGTCCACACCAGAGATTCGTATCGATTGTCCCGACGAAAAAAAATTCGCGATCGCTGCCAAAGCCACGGAGTATTTTCGACAACATTACGACCTGATCGACGTCGACGGGGCCCGGGTATGCTTTGCGGACGGTTGGGGTTTGATCCGCGCATCCAACACGCAACCGGCCCTCGTGCTACGCTTCGAAGCCTCTTCTCAGGAAAAGCTCGACGAATATCGAGCGCTAATCGAAAACAAGCTCCAGGAATTTCAAACCTGATCGGTGAAGATGGCGGCGCAAATCGTCATTCGCGGCGCTCGGGTCCATAATCTCAAAAATATCGATCTGGAGATACCGCGCGACCGGTTAGTAGTCATCACCGGCCCGTCCGGGTCGGGAAAGTCTTCGCTTGCCTTCGATACGTTATATGCCGAAGGTCGGCGGCGGTACCTCGAGTCGATCGCTGCCGACGCCCATCAGCTGTTGCAGCAGATCGAAAAGCCCGACGTCGACAGTATCGAGGGGCTTTCTCCAACCATCGCGGTACAGCAAAGCTCCGGGGTCGCTCAGTCACGCTCCACTGTGGGAACCCTGACCCACATTTATGATTTCTTGCGCCTGCTGTTCGTTAGAGTGGGTCAATTGAATTGTCCCAATTGCGGTAGTGAAATCGTCGCGCAGAGCACTGAACAAATTGTCGACCAACTGCTTTCGTTGCCCCATGGCACCCGCCTCATCGTGTTGGCGCCGCTGGCGCTTTCCTCCGAAATGAAAGCCGACAAGTTACTTGAGGCGGTGGCAAGACAAGGTTTTTCAAGAGCGATGGTCGACGGGAAAATGGTCGAGCTTCCGGGGACAATTTCCGATGACTGGAGCAAAGCGCACCAATTGGATCTGGTGATCGATCGGTTGATGGTGCGCGAAGGAATTCGAACCCGGCTCGCGGAGGCGGTCGAACTCGCCGGCCGGCAGGGCGACCAGATCGTCAAGGTGCTGAGCTTGGAAGACAGTGAAGATCAGCCCGCGCGTGAGCGGCGCTTCAGTAAAGCGCTCAGGTGCCTGAACTGTGGTGCGGCCGCTCCGGAAGTCACACTGGGCTTGTTGTCCTTCAATAATCCGGAAGGCGCTTGCCCGACCTGTAATGGCTTAGGGGAGATTCCTGAGCAGACGAAAAACGCGGAAGAGACGACGCGCAGATGCCCTAAGTGCAACGGAACCCGGCTCAAAAACGAAAGCCGCCTGGTGCGCATTGGCGGCCATGACATTTCTCAAATCAGCGGCTGGCCTGTCGCCGAGGCAATGAAATTTTTCGGTGCGGTCGAATTTTCCGGCGATCGCGTATTGGTCGGTAAGAGAATCGTCAGTGAAATTACACACCGAATCGATGTCCTACTGGATCTCGGTCTGGGCCATTTGAGCTTGGATCGGTCTTCGGTAACTCTTTCCGGCGGTGAGATCCAGAGGGTCCGCTTGGCAACCGAGATCGGCTCGGGTATGACGGGCGTGCTCTACGTTCTCGACGAGCCGAGCCGAGGACTGCATCAGAGAGACAACGCACAGTTACTCGAGCTCCTGAAAGGGCTTCGCGAAGCGGGTAATTCAGTGATCGTCGTCGAGCATGATCCCGAGACCATGAGGGCCGCGGATTATCTCATCGATATGGGTCCCGGCGCCGGCGAGCGCGGTGGTGAAGTGGTGGCGCAAGGCTCTCTTGCGGAGATCCTCGCCGATCAGCGGTCTCTGACCGGCCGGTATCTCGCCGGAGAACTAACCATTTCAACTCGCGATGAGCGGCGGAACGGGAGCGGAAAATATTTGCTGATTCGAAATGCCCGTAAGCGCAATCTAAAAAACATAACCGTGCAGATTCCGATTGGCGTGATCACCTGCGTCACCGGCGTTTCGGGCGCGGGCAAAACCACATTGGTCATGGATGTTTTGTATGACGAACTGCGCAGGCGATTGCATAACCCGAAAAGCCAAAAATTTCGGGCGGCAGAACTCGTCGGCTGGGAGCATTTCGACCGTATTATCGGGGTAGACCAGCAGCCGATCGGGCGGACACCACGATCCAATCCGGCTACTTATGCCGGTATTTACGATCACCTTCGGGGTTTTTTTTCCGAGCTACCCGAAGCGCGCGTGCGTGGCTACAAGCCAGAGCGTTTTTCGTTTAATCAGAAAGGTGGCCGCTGCGAGGCCTGTGGCGGTGATGGAGTGACACGGGTGGAGATGTATTTCATTCCGGATCTCTCAGTCATCTGCCCGGTTTGTAAAGGACGGCGCTATAACCGTGAGACCTTGGAGGTCAGATATAAAGGACTGAGTATCGCTGATGTTTTGGACCTGACCGTCGATGAGGCGCTCGAATTGCTCAGCGCTATTCCACCGATTCGCGAGCGGCTACAAACCTTACGGGACGTCGGATTGGGTTATGTCAGGCTCGGGCAGCCCGCGTCGACACTCGCAGGAGGCGAAGCGCAACGGGTAAAACTCGCGCGCGAGCTGGCGCGAAAGATCTCCGGCCAAGCTCTTTATGTGCTTGATGAGCCTACGGCCGGGCTCCACTTCGAGGATACAAAGAAACTTTTGGACCTGCTTAACCGTCTCACAGATAGCGGAAATACCGTTGTTATGGTCGAGCACAATCTGGATATGATCAAAAATGCTGATTACGTCATTGATTTGGGCCCGGAAAGCGGTATGGGGGGCGGAGAGGTGGTGGCAGCGGGAACTCCCGAAGAGGTTGCTTCGAACGACCGATCGTTTACCGGGCAATACCTGCGGCAGATTCTCGCGCCCCGGGCATCTCCCGATAATTAAGCAAAAACAACTGCTTAGTTTCGAGCAGGCGGCGTTGACTCGCGAGCATATTTTGGTTAACTTTATATCAGACTAATTAAGTCTGTATGACCGGATTACAATGATCAAGACGCCGATCTACTTGGATAACCATGCCACAACCCCTGTGGATCCGAGGGTGTTGGCCGCGATGCTGCCTTATTTTACCGAGCAGTTCGGCAATGCTTCGAGCAAGAACCACCCGTTCGGATGGGAAGCGGAAGCAGCGGTGGACAGCTCGCGAGAGCAGGTAGCGAAGCTAATTGGGGCCGCTTCGCCGCGAGAGATCGTATTTACCAGCGGCGCCACCGAGTCGGATAATTTAGCGATCAAAGGGGTCGCACAGGCGTACCGCGAGCGGGGAAATCATATCGTCACCTGCGCGACCGAACACAAAGCGGTCCTCGACAGTTGCAAGGCTTTGGAGAAGCAGGGATTCAAGGTTACATATCTGCGCGTGCAAACCAACGGCTTGCTCGATCTTCAACGGCTCGAGGAATCACTCACGGACGAGACGATTCTCGTTTCGATTATGGCGGCAAACAACGAGATCGGCACTATCCAGCCCGCGGAAGAGATCGGTCGATTAACCAGGAAAAAGGGTATTCTTTTTCATACCGATGCGACCCAGGCGGTCGGAAAAATTCCCATAAACGTCGATAAAATGGCGATCGACCTGCTGTCACTCACCGCGCACAAGATCTATGGACCAAAAGGGGTGGGGGCGCTTTATGTACGGGGCGAAAAGCCGCGGGTAAAAGTAATGCCGATGCTCGATGGCGGCGGTCATGAGCGCGGGATGCGCTCCGGAACCTTGAATGTGCCGGGCATTGTCGGCTTGGGGATCGCCTGCGAACTGGGGCAAAAGGAGATGGGTGGTGAGGCTGAACGCCTGATGGGGTTGCGAGAACGTCTCCGGACGGGTCTCGTTCAGCAGCTCGAAGACGTTTACATCAACGGCGATCCGGTGAGGCGCTTGCCGGGAAATCTAAATATGAGTTTCGCTTATATTGACGGCGAGTCGCTGATGATGGGGCTCAAGGAAATTGCCGTGTCGACCGGTTCGGCATGCACGTCAGCAAGCCTGGAGCCGTCACACGTCCTAAAGGCATTGGGCTTGGATGACTCCTTGGCGCATGCTTCGATCCGGTTTGGCGTCGGCCGATTCAACACGGCTGAAGAGATCGAGTACACGATAGGGCGTGTCGCGGAAGAAGTTCATCGCCTCAGGAGAATTTCTCCGCTGTACAAGGCAAGGCTGGAAAGACGCACGGCAGGAGTTTCGTAGGAGGAAAATCGCGATGGCGATGGGAGTAAGTCTCACGGAGCGTGCGGTGGCGCGAATTAAAGAGCTGATCGCAGCTGAGCAGCGGGACGGTCAGGGGTTGAGAGTAAAAGTTGTCGGCGGCGGCTGCTCAGGATTGCAATACAAAGTCGACTTCGATGCGCCCAAGCCCACGGATAAAGTTTTTGAACGGGATGGAGCCAAGGTGCTGGTGGACATGAAAAGCTTGCTCTACCTGACCGGCACGGAGCTCGATTACAAAGACGAGCTGATGCAATCGGGTTTCGTTTTTCAAAACCCGAATGTCAAGCAATCGTGCGGCTGCGGAGCATCATTCACGGTTTAGGTGAAGGATCTATCAATGAAAACTGGGACCGAGACTGTTCAAGACCTGACTCGACGCGAGTACAAATACGGCTTTATCACCGACATCGAAGCAGACACCGTACCGCCGGGCCTAAACGAAGATATCGTGCGGCTCATTTCCGCCAAGAAAAACGAACCTGAGTTCATGCTTCAATGGCGGCTTAAGGCCTACCGGCATTGGGTCAAGCTTGAAAAAGCCCAGGCCGAGCCCCAGTGGGCGATGGTGCATTACCCGCCCATTGATTACCAGTCGATTCGTTACTATTCGGCGCCAAAGTCCAAGGGGGATAGACCCAGGAATCTCGAGGAGGTCGACCCCGAGCTGATCAAAACCTACGAGAAGCTCGGGATTCCCTTACGAGAACAAGAACTGCTCGCGGGCGTGGCGGTGGACGCGGTGTTCGACAGTGTTTCAGTGGCGACGACGTTTAAAAGTAAGCTTGCGGACCTGGGAATCATCTTCTGTGCTTTTTCCGAAGCCGTACAAAATCACCCCGATCTGGTGGAGAAGTATCTGGGTTCTGTGGTGCCGTACACCGACAACTTTTTTGCAGCACTCAATTCGGCGGTGTTTAGCGACGGCTCGTTTTGCTACATCCCCAAAGGGGTGCGCTGTCCGATGGAGCTATCGACCTATTTCCGCATCAATGCGGCGGAAACCGGCCAGTTCGAGCGTACACTGATCGTTGCCGACGAGGGTGCGACGGTCAGCTATCTCGAAGGTTGCACCGCGCCGATGCGTGATAAGAACCAGTTGCACGCCGCGGTGGTGGAGCTCATTGCGCACCGAGACGCGCAAATCAAGTATTCGACCGTGCAAAATTGGTATCCGGGAGACGCTGAAGGGAAAGGCGGCATTTATAATTTCGTTACCAAGCGCGGCAAATGTCTGGGCGAACGCTCGAAGATCTCATGGACGCAGGTGGAAACCGGTTCGGCGATTACCTGGAAATACCCGAGCTGCATCCTGCAAGGCGATGACTCCGTCGGTGAGTTCTACTCGGTGGCGTTGACCAACAATTATCAACAAGCCGATACCGGCACTAAGATGATCCATATCGGCAAGAACACCAAGAGCACCATTGTCTCGAAGGGCATTTCGGCGGGCCATGGTCAAAATACCTATCGCGGATTGGTCAAGATCATGAAGCCGGCAAAGGGGGCGAGAAATTATTCACAGTGTGACTCGTTGCTCCTGAGCGATCAGTGCGGAGCGCATACTTTTCCGTACCTCGAAGTGCTCAACAATAGCTCGCAGGTGGAGCACGAGGCATCGACGTCGAAAATTGGCGAGGATCAATTGTTCTACTGTCGGCAAAGGGGCATTTCGACGGAAGATGCGGTCAATATGATTGTCAACGGCTTCTGCAAACAAGTATTCAAAGAGTTGCCGATGGAATTTGCTGTTGAAGCGCAGAAGCTTCTCGGCGTCAGTCTCGAGGGAAGCGTGGGCTAAGCGAAAGCTTTTCGTGTGAAGCATAATGGCCAAGGAAGTCTATCTAGATAACAACGCGACGACTCGGGTTTTGCCCGAAGTCGCCGAGGCGATGCTGCCATTCCTGACTGAGCACTATGGCAACCCCTCGAGTATTCACCGTTTCGGCAGCGCCGTGGGGGAACGCCTTGCCGACGCGCGAGAGCAGGTAGCCAATCTGATCGGTGCGACCGATCCGATCGAGATCATTTTTACCAGCTGCGGCACCGAGGGCGATAACGCTGCGATCAGGGGAGTGCTCGAAGCGCGGCCGAATAAGCGCCACATCGTGACCACCCAGGTGGAACATCCTGCGGTATTGGGTTTGTGTCAGCACTTGGAAAAAAAAGGTTACCGAGTGACTTGGCTGAGTGTCGATGAAAACGGCGGACTCGACGCCGAAGAGCTTCGGTCGGCTCTGACGGACGACACCGCGCTTGTCTCGGTGATGTGGGCGAACAACGAGACCGGAGTCATCTTTCCGATTGAGCAGATCGGCGCGATTGTGAAAGCCAAAGGAATTCCTTTGCACGTGGACGCGGTTCAGGCCGCCGGTAAGATCCATTTGAAAGTCAAAGATCTACCGGTGGATCTTATGACCATCTCGGGGCACAAGTTTCATGCGCCCAAGGGTATCGGCGCGCTCTACGTCAAGCGCGGCTTGACCTTTCCACCGTTCATGATCGGTGGTCACCAAGAGCGCAATCGACGCGGCGGAACTGAGAACGTCCCGGGCATTATCGGCATGGGCAAGGCCGCAGAGGTGGCATCTAGCCGGATCGATTCCGATGCGGCTCGGATCAGGGGACTTCGGGATCAGCTCGAATCTCTGTTACTCAGATCTTGTCCTGGAAGCAGAGTCAACGGAGATGTGCAAAAACGGCTTCCGAACACGTGCAACATAAGCTTCCGGTATCTGGAAGGCGAATCTATTTTAGTGCTTCTCGATCAGCAGGGAATTTGTGCGTCGACTGGCTCGGCGTGCACTGCCGGATCATCGGACCCGTCGCACGTTCTCCGTGCGATGAAGGTTCCGCCGGATTGGCTACAAGGAGCCGTGCGTTTTAGCTTGGGTCGGTTCAATACGGAAAAGGAAATCGATTATGTCAACGAAAAGATGCCGGCGATCGTCCAACGGCTTGAGGGCCTTTCCTCTTTGGGCAAGCTTGCAAGCCGACGAACCGAGGAGCGATCGGCTGGCGCTACCGTGCGCGCGAGGGGGTAAGCTATGGGATTGATGCAAATTCCTCGCCGGGTCGATTACGGGTTGCGTGCGGTAATTTACCTTTCAGATCAGGACCCGGAGAAATGTTGTTCCATAGCTGAAATCGCGCGGCAGCAAAGCGTGCCGCGGAAGTTTTTGGAGAAAATAATTCAAGATTTGATTCGCGGCGGGTTGATCAAGTCGAAAAGAGGTTCTTTAGGCGGATATATGTTGGCTCGACCCCCGGACGCCATTTCATTTTACGATGTGATTACGGCGATCGAGGGGCCGATCTCGGTGAATGCCTGCCTGGACGAGGCGGTGGGCTGCGATCAGCTACCCCGCTGCACGATGCTCGGCGTGTGGAACGAAGTGCAGCGAGGCATTACGGACGTTCTTAGCCGGACGACAATTGCCGCATTGCGACGGCCTGCGTGCCAGGGGCTGTCGGCGACTTCTTCTCTTTCGAGTGCGGCGTAATCTGAATGGGTCGTGCTGGTTGTCTCATTCGCATTACGCCCTACTCCAACGGGAGGTGGTGATATGAGTAGTTATGAGACCGGACTTAGTATGGAAGAGCGCGTGACGTCGTTGTTTCAACCGGACACGCTTTTGCCGGACCAGTACCTGGATACGTTCAGGCGCAAACTCTATTTGGAGCCGGAAAAAAAGCTGATGCTAGCGATTCTCGAGGATGCTATCGCGTGTTTTCAAAAATACGCTTTCGCTCGCGAGAGCAAAGGGAAAGCGTTATTCAACGAGGCCGAAGAGTGGATTCAACAAGGCGCGGCGGGAGGAATTTTTTCGTTTGACAGCGTGTGCGAGGTGCTCGGGTTAAATCCCAGTTACCTGAGGCAGGGGCTCGCTGCGTGGAAGAAGAACGCCTTGGCGGCGCGGAGCCCAGCCAAGGTTTACCCTCTGTCCGCAAGCGCGAGAAAGCAAAAGCGGCCGGTTAGAGAATCACGCATGGCTCAGCGGCGTCTGCGCCGGGCGGCGGGTCGGTAGCGATTGAAAGAGCTAAATAAAAAACGGCGATGGAGCGGATCCATCGCCGTTTTTTTTACAGTTGAAATAGTTCGTAAAGAAATTCATAGATAGGGCATGCGAAGAAAAAAGGGCAGGCCGAGTTTTGCAGAATGGTTTTACAATTTCAGGTACCGATGCGGTGAATTCGCGGTCCGCGGATTCATGGCGAGCCTGCCTCATCTGCCTCCACGTCTAGTCGCGGGATTCACGAAGTTTTTGGCCTGGCTAACGTTCGGTCTGTTGTGGAGATACCGCAAGAGAATGGCCGAAAATGTCGCGTCCGTGTTGGGTTCAGAGCTCGGCTGTAACCAGCAAAAGGTTTTGGTTTGGCGAGCTTGGTTGAATTTTGCGCGCGGCGTGCTCGAAACCATGGCGGTGATGCATTTGTCGAGGGAAGAAATTATCGGAAAAATCAAATTGGAAGGGGAGGAGCATCTCAAACGCGCTCTAGAGGCGCACAAGGGTGTCCTTGCGATAAGCGCGCATTTGGGAAGTTTCACTCTGATCGGCGGGCGGCTGGCGGCCGCCGGGTACCCGTTCAGCGTGATCGTAAAACAGCCGGCCGATAAACGCTTTGCCCAACTGATCGATGATTATCGCGCCCAACTCGGCATTCACACGATTTCGGCGAAGCCGCGTCGGGAAGCTGCGCGGGAAATTTTAAAGGCTCTGCGCAATAATCGCATTGTTCTCATTATCGCGGATGAGTTCAAATCGGGTGACGTCATGGTGGATTTTTTCCAGATGAAGGCACCTGCTCCGCGTGGTCCGGCAACCTTAGCGCTACGAACGGGCGCGGTAACCCTACCGATGTTTGCGGTGAGAGGGTCGGGTGAGTCTGTTGTACTAACCGTTGGCCCAGCAATTCCCGCAGAAGAACGCGGCGATATTGAAGAGAGTGTCCTGGCGACGACGGCGCTCTACACTCGTCACATCGAAGCGGCGATCCGGAAATATCCTGACCAGTGGAATTGGCTCGGTTTACCACGCCGCGACGGTAAAATGTCACGGGCTGAAATGGCCCGAATCGCAAAGGAAACGAGAGCTGCTGCTGATGAAGCCTAAGAAAATCTCCGCCGTAGGGACGGAGCGATTGAACCGGCTCAGAGCTTTGAATCGAAACCGGGGTTCAAGAGCGCTTTGTTTTCAGTCGCCTCGAGATACCGCATAAAGCGGTACTTGTTCTCGATCTCGTCCATTTTTAGAGACGGAAGACCTTTAGGTTGGCCGGGCTCAACTTTAGCGGCGATCAGTGTCAATTCACCTCGTCTCCAGGCGGCGGTGAATTCTCTAGCAAATTCTGCCGGATTACTTACCCAAAGTGCGTGCTTGTACCCTGCTCCCTTAGCCAGTGTCACTGCATCGCTGTTGTGCGAAGCCGTCGCCGTACCCCCTGAGGCCTCATAAATTTCATTGTCGAAAAGCAGGTGAATCAAATTCCCGGGACTCTGCAAAGCGATCGTCGGCAAGCCGCATAGGTTCATGAGAAATGCGCCGTCGCCATCTAGTGCGATCACCTTCCGGTGCGGTAGAGCGATGGCCAACCCGGCGGCGATGGACGAGACGAGTCCAAGGGTGCGGGTTTTCAAATTGCCCTCGCCCGGACGTAGCGCGCACCACTCTCGAGCAGCCCAGCCCGTGCAAACCGCCAGAGCGTCCTCCGCATGGGACGCAATCGCTTTCAAATAGTCGTAACGCTGCATCAATTCACTCCGAGTACGGTTTTCGTCAAGAGGACGGCTACCGGTGTTTTGGCATCTTCTGCCAGGATTTGTGCGCCGCGCAAAATTTCATCCACTTCATCGGCGCGGCGCAATACGTAACTGCGAAATCCCATTGCTTCAAGCACCGGTTCGGTTACGGACCCGAGGGTGGTAAAACCGCGGTCGCCAATGTCGCCGGCATAGTAGATCAACATCAGAATTGGAATTTGAAACTGCAGCGAAGTAGTGGTGAGCGCGTTGCAGCTGTTCAAGAAGCCGGCGTTTTGCATGATAATGGCGGTTTTCTTGCCGGCAAGGTAAGCGCCCGCGCAGATGCCGATTCCTTCTTCTTCACGGCATAGTGGAATGTGTTTCAAATCAGGATCATTTTCCACTGCGCGGATTACTTCGAGCATTTTTTCATCCGGTAGAGTTGCGACGAAATTGATGCCGGCCTTCTTCAGCCCACCGACAATTAACCTGGCTGCGCTCTTCGGATCTCGCGTTTTCATGGTTTGCCTCGCGAACTCGGCGTGTCCGCTTCCCCAGTGCGGAAGCTCCAGTATTTGAACGACCCGAAGTTGTCAAGCCGCAGCGCTGCGATTCGACTGGCTTTCGCTGGAGTTTCGCAATGCAATCACGGTTTGGGTTTTCTAGGTGCGCCGCGCGGCTTTGTATTAGGGCGCGACTCGGGTTTTTGATTGGCGGGTCGGTTTCCCGGATTCGAAAAGCGATAGACGATTTCTCCGGGCCGCACAAGATTGAGCTCTTCGCGCGCAAGCTTTTCCAGATACGCATTGTCATTACGAATGCGGTAAATGCGTTGGCGCAAAGCTTCGTTTTCTTTTTGTAAGCGAAAATTTTGCTCATCCAGGCGATTCTTTTCACCACGGAGGCGCCAGAGGTGTAGAACACCGCGCTCACCGACGACGGTGATCAATGCGAGCAGAACGATCAGCGCACTAAAGAGATAGATCAACCAGCGCTGCGGTATGGAAAAGCGAAACGGCATCGTCAGATCACATAGCAATATAGCACAATTTATGCTTTTGTCTTACATGACTCAGTTTGTTGGAGGACAACGATGAGAATTCAACGGGTACGTGCGCGTGAAGTGCTCGATTCGCGAGGACTGCCCACTGTGGAGGTGGAAGTTACACTGCAAAACGGTGTCACCGGGCGGGCCACGGTTCCCTCCGGTGCGTCAACCGGTGTCCATGAAGCGCTGGAGCTTAGGGACGGGGGAAAGCGCTATCTCGGCAAAGGAGTACGCTTGGCCGTTGCGCACGTCAACAAGAAAATCGCGCCGCGAGTGCGTGGGAAAGAAGCGCGTGATCAGGCGGGCATCGATGGAATTATGTTGGCGATGGATGGTTCGCCGACCAAAAGTAAATTAGGAGCCAACGCCATTCTCGGGGTTTCTTTGGCGATCGCGCACGCTCAGGCGAAAGCCGATCGTTTTTCTCTTTATCGCTACCTCGGCGGCGTCGCAGCGAAAACTTTGCCGGTGCCCCTGTTGAACGTCTTAAACGGGGGCGCTCACGCGGACAACAATGTCGACGTGCAAGAGTTTATGATCGTTCCGTATGGAATGAAAAGCTTTGGCGAAGCGCTGCGCGCGGCTGCCGAGATTTTTCAGACCTTAAAAAAAGTTTTGCATGACCGTTCGCTTTCGACCAGCGTCGGCGATGAAGGCGGCTTTGCGCCGAACGTGAAAAGTAACGCCGAGGCGATCGAGCTTTTGCTCGAGGCGATTCAGCAAGCAGGCTACAAAGCGGGCTCGCAGGTGGCTCTCGCGCTGGATGTGGCTTCGAGCGCGTTCTTCGAAGATGGAAAGTACATTTTCAAAAAATCGGATGGGCGCGCGCGCGAGCGCGACGAGTTGGTGAGCCTTTACGAGGATTGGGTACGGCAGTATCCGATCATTTCGATCGAAGATGGCTTTGCCGAAGATGACTGGGAGGGTTGGCGCATGATGAGCCAAGCTTTGGGGCAAAAAATTCAGCTCGTAGGCGATGACTTGTTTGTGACGAATAAGGTCCGTTTGCAAAAAGGAATCGAGTCTGGCGTCGCAAACTCTATCCTGGTCAAAGTCAATCAGATCGGCTCCCTGACAGAGACCCTCGAAACCATGAAGCTGGCGAAAAATGCTGGCTATACCACTGTTATGTCGCACCGCTCCGGCGAGACCGAAGACGTCACCATTGCCGATCTAGCGGTGGCCACTAATGCGGGTCAAATCAAGACCGGTGCGCCCTGCCGTGGCGAACGCACGGCGAAATACAATCAATTGCTCCGCATTGAAGAGGAGTTGGGCCGGCGCGCGGTTTACGCCGGCAAAGGAGCCTTTCGTGGGAAGAGTCGACGCTGAACGACGGCTCAGCGCGCAGCGTCAACCGAAGCGAGGCAAGCGCGAGAGTATCGACGAGAAACATGCGCGCGCAAGGAAGATTGGTGCGCTCCTGGACAGTGCATATCCAGAAGTCCAGTGTCCATTGATCCATTCGAACAGTTTTGAGCTTTTAGTCGCGGTGATTCTTTCGGCCCAGTGTACCGATGCGGCGGTGAACAAGATCACGCCGGAACTCTTTCGTCGGTTTCCCACGCCCGCCGACTTGGCCGCAGCGCCCGTTGCAGAGATTCAGTCGGTGATCCGCCGACTGGGATTATTTCGCGCAAAGGCAAAATCGCTCAAACAATGCGCCGAGCAATTGATTCGAAAATACAACGCGAGAGTGCCTTCCAGCATGGCGGAACTTACAGATTTGGCTGGTGTCGGTCGGAAAACCGCGAATGTGATTCTCGGTCACGGTTTTAACCTGCCGGGCATCGCCGTCGATACGCATTGTCGAAGAGTGTCGTCCCGGCTTGGACTTACCCGCGAGGACGATCCGCTTAAAATCGAAACCGATCTCAGCCGGCTATTTCCCCTCAGCGAATGGACCGGTGTTTCCCATCGGCTAATTATTCATGGTCGCCGGGTTTGTCATGCGCGCAAGCCCGCCTGCGCGCGCTGCCCGTTAGCCACCGTTTGCCCATCGAGATTTATCGCCGATTCATTGCGGTAGGCCGCCGCACTTCTACGAGTAGCGCAGAGGCAACGAGGATCTCGCGTATACAAACCCAAGCTACCGAGCGCCCGTCTTGGAAATTTGTGACTTTGCGTGAACACCCGGCAACTGCGTTAATCAGCATCGCGATAAAAATGTGCATTTACGGCCAAGCCGGCGCTTTGACAACGTAAGGAGACTTTGGGATCCGCTGTTTTTCTTGAGCAATTTGGGACGCTGTAGCTGGCACACAATTGGCTTGCGCTCTTCGTAATAGTTCTCATTTGAGCAGTACTTTCCTCGATTCTAAATTAATCATGAAGAACGAACGCGTACCGACGGGAATTCTGGAGCTGGATCGATTGATCCAGGGCGGATTGAGAACAGGAAAGACTTACCTCGTGATCGGCGAGCCAGGAACAGGCAAGACAGTTTTTGCGCTTCAATTTCTGGTAAACGGATTAATGAACAAGGAAAAAGGGCTCTACGTTGCCATCGACGAAAAGCCCGCAGACGTTATGGAGCAGGCAAAATCGCTGGGATGGGATCTTGCGCCGTTCATTGATTCGAAGGATTTTCTAATTCTCGACGCTTCCGCATATTTTGGCGCGCGTGCCGCGGAGGGCCAAGCTCGATCCATCGATGTGCAACGGGTCGTTACCGATCTGAGCAACTACATCAGTCGTCTGGGCGCTTCTCGAGTCGCCATTGATCCTGTGGGACCGTTGCTGTTTAGCCGTGACGCCATGTCGCGCGTGCTCGATCAAACGCGTTTATTGTTTTACGGGCTGCAGGCCAGTTCCGGGACAACCAATTTGCTGACGACTTATGCAATTGAGAGGCAGATCCGGGGCATTGAAGAGTATCTGGTGTCCGGCACATTCGTTTTGGAGATGGAACTCGTTAACCGCCGTTTTGTTCGTACTCTGACCCTCGAAAAAATGCGCAGCACTGCCCTTGCTCCGGGGCAGTATGTTTTCGATATTCTAGCCGATCGGGGCATCGTGCTTCGGGATGCTTGTGAAATGGCTTCGTAGCCACCGCACGCTCTCGCCGGATTGCCGCTCTGCAATCGCCTTACCTGCGCTGATATTCGAGATTGACCGCAGTACCATAGGCCAAAACTTCGGTAACGCCGGGAGCAATTTCGTTGGCATCATAACGCACGCCAATGATTCCGTTCGCGCCCAGTTCGGAGGCATGCTCAACCATAAGACGGTGCGCGTCGGCCCGGGCTTTTTCACAGAGTTCAGTGTAAATCGTAATGTTGCCGCCCAACAACGTCTGCAGCGTCGCGCCAATATTGCCGACGATGCTGCGAGACCGGACCACGATGCCGCGGACGATACCGAAATTTTTCGCGACGCGGTAATTGGGAATCTCCGTGACGGTCGTGACAAGTGCCGAATCGATCATTGCAGCATATCCTTTCGCTGGTTAATTGGTTTTTTGGAGAACCTTCAAGCCCGCAGCGATCGCGACAAGCTTCGCAATCACCTGGGCCAAGGGAATTTTGGCAGCGAGCTATTCTGCAGCAGTTGATAGTCGGTCAAATCAACTTGCAATGGCGTCACCGAGACATAGCCTTCGTTGACCGCGTGGCAATCGGTGCCATCATCGTTGGCAAATCCTAAATCATCGCCGCCGATCCAATAATACTTGCCGCCGCGCGGGTCGATTCGTTCTACGATAGTCTCGCTGTAGTGGCGCTTGCCCATTCGAGTGATCTGCCAGCCCTTGATGTCTTGTTTTGGGATCGCTGGCACGTTCACGTTGAGCAAAGTCTTCGGGGGAATTCCCCGTTCGACAATCCGGTCGACCAGAGTCGCGGTAAATTCGGCGGCGGCGCGGAAGTCGAAATTCTTAAAGGTCACGAGGGAGACGGCAATCGCCGGAATGCCCAACAGGGCTCCCTCAATGGCGGCGGAAACCGTGCCGGAATAAATAATGTCGTCACCCAGATTCGGTCCTTTGTTGATCCCCGAGATGATCAGGTGGGGCCGGACCGGTAACAGCCCGGTGAGCGAGAGTTTAACGCAATCGACCGGTGTCCCGTCCACGGCGAGTCGGCGCGGCGCAAGCTCCTGGACGCGCAGCGGACGATGCAAAGTCAATGCATGACTCATCGAGCTTTGTGCCCGATCGGGGGCGACCGTGTAGATCTCGCCGATATGGCCGAGGTTCATTTCCAACGCGGTGAGCCCTTCGGATTGAATTCCGTCATCATTGGACAACAGAACGATCATGTCGGCATTTTCGCAAAGAAGCTGTAAAGCGACAAGTGCCGGAGAAGCGCAGAACGCATACCTGCCTTGTCTGGGGTCGTTCCCATACGATATAAATTGATGCCGGTCAAAGGAGTTGTTGCCATGGCAAACGCGGAAATAGTCGCGATTGGTTCGGAATTGCTGTTGGGTCAAATCGTCGATACCAATTCGGCCTGGATGGCTCAGCGCCTGACGGCGCTCGGCGTCAATCTCTATTTCAAATCGGTGGTGGGCGACAATCCGGCGAGAATGAAGGAAGTGATCACGCGCGCGATGGAGCGCTCCGATATCGTCATTACCAGCGGCGGCTTGGGTCCGACTCAAGACGACTTGACTCGGGAAGTCGTGGCCGAAGTCACGGGACGAAAGCTGGTTCAAAGTGCGGAAATGTTGGAGCAGGTCGAAGCGCATTTTCGCCGCCGCGGACGGGCTATGACGCCGAACAACATCAGACAATCGTATATGCCCGAAGGCGCGTTGCCGGTGGAAAATCCCAACGGCACGGCGCCCTGTTTTATCGTAGAAGATTCGCGCAGTATCATTTACTGCCTGCCCGGAGTGCCGGTCGAAATGAAATGGCTATTCGAGAACGAAGTCGAACCTTATCTCAGAAAAAAATTCCACCTCGCCGAAGTGATTCACTACCGTGTGTTGAAAGTGATCGGCATCGGAGAGAGCGCGGTAGACGATAAAATTGGCCATTTGATCGCCAACTCCAGCAATCCGACAGTCGGCGTCCTGGCATTGCCCGGACAGGTCGACGTTCGCATCGCGGCGAAAGCGGCGAATCGCGAGGAAGCCAAAAAAATGATCGCGCCCGTGGAGCAAGAGGTGCGCAGACTATTAGGCGATGCGATTTTTGCCGCAGATGACGAAACGATGGAGCATGTGGTCGGCGCACTGCTGCGGGCGCAGAAAAAAACTGTGGCGGTATACGAGGACGTCACCTGCGGTCAGCTCGCGGAGAGGCTCCAATCTGCAAGCACGGAAGAATTTGCCGCCGGTTACATTTGTAACAGCGAAACGGCTATCCGAACCTTGCTGATGAACTGCCACAACCATGAGAAACTTGCGAACATTCTGGCCGATCCCACCAGCTTGACCGATGAGCTTGCCGCGTCCGTACGCGAACAGTCGAGCTCGGACTTTGGCCTCGCGCTGCATGCGGTGACGGATCCGGACAGCCCGATTCAAAATCTTGCCCGCGGGCAAATGTATATCTCGCTGACTGACGGTAAAAGGATTCTCCGCCGGGAAAGCACGACGGCGGGGCGTGGCGCGTACGATCGCTCCCGCATGACGCTCAATGCTCTCGATCTCTTACGCGCGGCGCTGCTTGGCAGGACTGAATAGAACCGCGCTATGCTAGCTCGAGTTCAATTTGACCGCTGAACTTGTTGGTTGCCTAGAGCAATGAGTTTCGGCGCGAGCGCTTGCAACTCGATCAGCGGTTGTTCCAAACTTCTGATCGACTCGGCCCAAAATTCGGGTTTTTGAAGATCGGCGCCGACTGTTTTTCTAACTATATTCTCGGCCGTGTCACTGCCCGCAAGCCGGAGAAATTCCTCATATTTGGGGATGAAGGTTGCGCCTTCTCGGGTAAACATATTGTAAAGACCGCGGCTCAAGAGATAGCCAAATGTGTACGGAAAATTGTAAAACGTCAGGCCGGTAATGTAGAAATGAAGCTTCGAAGCCCAAAAATAGGGATCTTCACCGCCATTTTCCAATACTTCGCCGAGCACGAGTCGCTGAGTTTCGACCATCAGCTCTTTGAGCCGAGAAACGTTCAAAGGTCCGCTGACTCTTTCCTCGTAGAAAGCCTTCTCAAATTGGTAGCGCACCGGAATATCGAGCAAGTAGACGGCGCCGTGACCTAATTCAATATCGAGCATCACTGCCTTGAATTCAGCACCGACACCGGGATCATCGAACGAACCGTTGATCAGTATCTGTTCGGCAAAGGTCGAAGCGGTCTCGGCAAGGGTCATTGGATAGCTGCGCGCAAACGGACGTGTTTCGCGCATCAGAAAGCCGTGATAGGCGTGGCCGGATTCGTGCGCCAATGTGAGGACGTCGCCGAGCGCTTGGTTGTAGGTCATAAAAATCCGCGATTCCTTGCTCAGCATCGAGCTGGTGCAAAACCCACCGGGGCGTTTGCCGACGCGCGGTTCCCAGTCAGTCCAGTTTTTGCCGATCACCTCTTGCTGGAAAAAGTTTCCGAGAGCGGGGTACGTGTGCATGAACGCGGCGCTGACCATCGCAACCGCATCATTCCACGACCGAGGTGATTCTTGAGCGAAATCGAGTGGCGCACCAAGATCATACCAAGCAACCGATTGGCGGCCCATGAGGTTTGCTTTGAAACGCAGAATACGCCGGGGAATTTCTATATTTGCAAACAGCGCATCGAACATGGCCTCGAGAGTTTTGCGCGTGATCGCGGCTTGAAACAAGGCGATGTCGAGGAAGTGATTGACGCCGCGATGACGGTTAAGCGTCAGGCGAGTGCCGGCGATCGCGTTCAGCGCGCTGGCCGCGGTGTCTGCGATGCTTTGCCAAGCCTTATTGCCGCTAGCGAAAGCCGCAGCCCGAATACGCCGATCCGGATGATCGAGTAAAGAACGCCGCTGGGAGATCGGCAAAATTTTGCGAGCGCCGTCGGGAAACTCCATTTCGAATTGAAGTTTGGACGATAGGGTGTTGTAAAGCTGCCCCCAGCCCTGAATGCCGTCGACGCCAAGTTCTGTGGCGAGAACTTCTTTGTCGCTCGACATTGCGCGATTGGCTTCTTCGCGCAGACGGTGCAAATAATTCTCCGCGCCGAGTAGCGACGGCTTTTTGAACAGCACCGCGAATACCTCATCGGGCACGCCTTTGAAAGCACGGAAGAGCTCGATGCGCACTTTGCCAAGCTCGGCGCGATCGCGGATGATCTCAGCTTCCTCTCTCTGGTACGATTCATTTCGGCCATCGGCAGAAGCGAGGCAGCTGATGTATGAGCTAAGGTGCGACATGCGCCGCATTAATTTCTCGTTACGGAGGAGAACATCTTCCCAGGCTGAAACCGAATCCACATTCAATTGCGGAAGCGCCGCTGCGGTTTTCTGTAAAGCTGCAATGTCCTCGCGGAGCACTTGTTTAAATTGCAGCATTTCTGGTCCGCGGAAACTTGGAAAATAGCTGGTGAGATCCCAGGTCATATGCTCAATGGTTGGAGTTTCGTGATCGCGAAGTTCAGGTCGTCTCGGGTCGACTAAATCTCGACGGCTGAACCGACGCCTTGCTGCAGCGCTTTGTTGTAAATCAAATGGGCAGCAGCGACATCCTGAATGGCAATGCCGACCGATTTGTAGAGCGTGATTTCGCTCTCGTCCGTTCGCCCAGGCTTGGTTCCAGCGAGTACTTCGCCGATTTCCGCGTGAACCGCGCTCGGCGCGATGCTTCTTTCCTGGATTGCAAGCAGGATATCTCCGCACTCAGCCATAATCGCCGCGCGCGAATCGACGACCACTTTGGCGCGGGCCAAGGTCACGCCATCGAGTTCCCTGAGGTCCGGCCGGTGCGACCCGACAGCATTAATGTGAGTCCCGGGTTTGAGCCAGTCAGCTTTGATGATCGGTGCTTTGGCGGTGGTCACGGTAACGACAAGATCGGCATCGCGGACGGCCTGCTCAGCGCTGCTCACAACTTCGATGGCCGAGTCAATGCGTCCTCTCATCTCTTCTTGAAGCTTCGCAGCACTGAGGCCAGACGGGCTATGGATCTTGAACGCGCTAATGTTTCTTACGCGCGTCAAAGCCACGATGTGTGCCCGAGCCTGAACGCCCGCTCCCAAGATACCGACCACCTTGCTGTCCGGGTTTGCCAAAACCTTCGTCGCCATTGCCGAGGCGCAGGCGGTGCGAATGGCCGTAACATAACTGCCGTCCATGATCGCGATGATTTTACCGGTATCGGCACTGAACAGCATGATTGTGGCGAGAATCGCGGGAAGATCGCGCGTCGGGTTTTGCTGAAAATAAGTGACGACTTTCATGCCGAGGGCTTTGTCGTCGGTTAAAAAACCGGGCATGCTGGTGATGCGACCCTGAATCGCAGGCAAGGGGACGACCAACCGCACCGGCATAACCGCTCTGTCAGTCGAGTATTGGGTGTGTGCTTTTTCCAGTGCTTCGATCAGCTCGTCAATGTCGACAAGACCGCGAACTTGTTGCTCTGAAATCACCAGCATGCTTCATTCAGATAGCACAGAATGCGAGGATTCACACCTTATGGATAAGGAGTAGTCATGGGAAAACACAAACATGTGATCGATATTTCCAACGTGCCGTTGGATAAGCTCAACGCGCCAGCAGACTCGGCGTTCGGCGGCACGCGCCGGCGGGTGGGTTCGCACATCGGAGCACAAAAATTGGGTTATAGCTTTTTCTACGTGCCGCCAGGCAAGGCTGCGTTTCCTTTTCATACCCATACGGGCAACGAGGAGATGATTTACATCATCGAAGGCGAGGGTGTTCTAAGGTTCGGCAAAGACGAGCTCACCGTTATGCCCGAAACTATTATCGCTTGTCCCGCCGGCGCTGAATATCCGCATCAGCTGATCAACACGGGCCCCAATGAGCTTCGTTACCTGGTGGTGAGTACGATGGACTTTCCCGATATTTGTGAGTATCCCGATTCTAACAAAGTCGGCGCTTATGCCACGGCGGCGGTCGGCTCACGAGTGGGGCACCGCGCGCTCTATTTGAAAGCTACGAAGGTGGACTACTATGACGGCGAAAGCGGAGAGGAGATCGAACGGATTGTAAAAGCGACACCGCGATCATGATGAGCGAATGGATTGATTAGCCCGTTGTTTAATTCGATTCTTTTTCCGCCTGTTCTAACGCCGCTTTGTTCTTTTCTTCCCTCTGTTTGAGCGAGTCTTTGGCGTTTTCCAAAGCATTGAACGGCTGAGTTGCGACCTCTTTAACTGCTTCGCGGCCCCGCTCGACTGAATTCGATTTTGCATCGCAGCCGTAGTGCGGCAGCACAACGACCGCGACAACAAAAAACAGAGTAGAATGCTTCATACCACCTTCTCCTCCCCAATCACCCGTTCCAATGCAGCTTTATTGATCTCTCCCTCGCGAATGACTCTCACGCTGTCACCGCTGATCTCAGCAACCGTTGAGCCGACGTTTGAATGTAGCTCGCCGCCGTCTATAAAGACCGTGATTGCGAGGGAAAAATATACGCGCGCTTGCTCGATGTTTCGCGCAGGAGTTTTTCCTGAAGGATTCGCGCTCGTGGCCGTGATCGGTTTGCCGAGGTCTCGCACCAGTTGGGCCGCGATGGGTGCGCTTGAAATACGCACGCCAACGCCACCGCTGGCGTTCACCAAACGCTTAGAAAGATCTTTTTTTGCCGGTAACACCAGGGTCAAAGGTCCGGGCCAGAACTCGGCAATCAGTTCCTCGGCAAGGATTGGAACTTGGTCGACGATTGTACAAAGCATCGTCCGATCCGCGACCAGAACGGAAATCGGATTGGCGGCATCGCGGCCTTTGAGTCGAAAAGCTTTTTCCACGGCGGCGGTGTTAAGCGCATCGGCGCCGATTCCATAAAGAGTTTCCGTCGGGAAAACGATCACCTCTCCTCGTTTGAGGGCGGTGATGGCTGCCTGGAATTCAAGGTTTTTGTCTTTCACTCTGGAGCTTGCGATCCCGTTCTTCGACACCCCTGGCCATCTCGTTTTTGGCTTGCGCCAACTTGGCCGCGACCTGGGCGTTTTTTCGAGCAATGATTTGCGCGGCAAAAATGCCGGCGTTTGCTGCCCCCGCTTTGCCGATGGCCATCGTAGCGACCGGAATTCCCGCGGGCATCTGCACCGTCGCAAGCAGCGCGTCGAGTCCTTTGAGACTTGAGGAATCGATGGGGATTCCAATAACCGGCAATGTGGTATTCGCTGCAATCGCCCCAGCGAGATGAGCGGCGGCGCCGGCGCCACAGATGATCACCTGCAAGCCGCGCTGCTCGGCAGTGGCCGCATATTCGGCGGCTTTCTCCGGAGTTCGATGGGCTGACATGATTCGGGTCTCGTAAGAAACGCCAAAGCTGTCGAGTCGCTTCTCAGCCTCGCGCATCACTTCGAGATCTGAATCGCTGCCCATCAGAATGCCTACTTGAGCGGTTTTTTCTGCCACGGTTCCTCCCCACTAACTCTGCGATTGGCGTCTAGATTTTTCGTTGAAACTCAAGACGCTGGAATCCAAAACGCTAGTTTAGGGCTCTTCGAGCGATATCCTTTCGATAGTGCATGCCATCCCAGGAAATCTGCCGGACTGCCCAATAAGCTTCTTTGGCGGCTGCGACAATAGTTTCGCCCTGCGCCGTAATGTTTAGAACGCGTCCGCCGGCAGTGAACCATTGGTCGTCGTTTTTGACTGTGCCGGCATGGAAAACGAAACCTTGTTGCCAGTTTTTTAAGCGCTCCAGTCCGTGGATCTCTTTATTTTTGTCGTACGCTCCGGGATAACCTTGGGCGGTCAGCACCACACAAACTGCGGCATTGTCGTGCCACTGCGGGCTGACCTGGTCCAAACGGCCATCCACAGCGGCTTGGAGCAACGGAATCAGATCGCTTTTCAGGCGCATCATAATCGGTTGGCATTCCGGGTCGCCGAAGCGCGCGTTGAACTCCAAGACTTTGGGACCGTCCTTGGTAATCATAAGACCAACGTAGATTACACCGCGGTAACGAATTTGCTCTTGTTTGAGCCCGGCAAGCAGCGGTGTCAGAACCTCGCGGAGAATTTTTTCGTGCATTGACGCGGTCACAACCGGGGCGGGCGAATAGGCGCCCATGCCTCCGGTATTGGGGCCGAGATCATTATCAAAGATGCGCTTGTGGTCCTGAGATGAGGCCAACGGCAAAACGTGCTCGCCGTCACTCAGGACCATGAAAGATACTTCCTCGCCCTCGAGGAATTCCTCGATGATGACTTTATCCCCCGCGCTGCCAAATGTTCTCCGTATCAGTATATCGTCGAGCGCCCATTCAGCTTCAGCGCGTTCTTGGCAAATGATCACGCCTTTTCCTCCGGCCAAACCGTCGGCTTTGATCACATAGGGCGGTTTTTGTTGCGCAACATAGAGCTTCGCTGCGCCTGAGTCGGTGAAGGTTTGAGACGAGGCGGTGGGAATTTTATTTTCCGCGAGAATTTTCTTGGCGAAAACCTTGCTCCCTTCGAGCTGCGCGGCGGCTTTACTCGGTCCGAAAATTTTCAGTCCGCCTGCGTCAAACCGATCGGCGATACCGAGAATGAGCGGCAACTCCGGACCCGCCACGGTGAGATCAATTTTTTCTTTACTGGCGAAAGCAGCAAGGTCTTCGATTTGCTCGGCGCCGATCGGAATGATTTCGGCCAACTCGCCGATCGCTGCGCTGCCGGGCGCGCAATAGACACGAGTCACGAGAGGGCTCTGGCGAATCTTCCAAACCAACGCATGCTCGCGACCGCCGCTGCCGATGACCAGGACTTTCATATACCGTGGAAAAATCTAGAATCGATGATAGAGCATCGCGATCGATCCTCCGTCTTCGATCTTCAGCGAATTAGTGCCGAAAGTGCCGCATGCCCGTGAAAATCATGGCGACGCCGTGCTCGTTCGCGGCGTTGATCACTTCATCGTCTTTGATCGATCCGCCTGGCTGGATCACCGATTTGGCGCCGGCATTGGCCGCTTCGTCCAAACCATCGCGGAAAGGATAGAAAGCGTCGGAGGCTACAGCGGAGCCCTTGAGGTCCAATCCATGCGTGGCGGCGCGCATCACCGCGATTTTCGTGGAATCGATTCGGCTCATCTGGCCAGCGCCGACGCCGAGGACTTGGTCCGGTGATGCAAAGACAATCGTGTTCGATTTGACATGGCGGCAAACACGCCAGGCAAAATCCAGCGCTTGATACTCTTCTTCCGTGGGTTTTCGCTTCGTGACAACTTTGCATGAGCGCACGTCGACCTTGCCGGTGTCCCAATCTTGGACTAACAAGCCGCCGCGCACCCGGCGCAGATCGTAACCGCCGGTCTGCGGCTGGCCTATGTCGAGCTCGAGCAAACGAATGTTGAGCAGGCGTTTTGCCGATGAGAGCACGGCCTTGGCTTCCGCCGTGAAACTTGGGGCGATGACAATCTCAAGAAAAATATCTCTTAATTCCTTCGCCGTTTCCTCATCGACGGGACGGTTGAACGCGATCACGCCGCCAAAGATCGAAACCGGATCGCAGGCTTTCGCTTTACGAAACGAATCCGCTAACGATTGCTTCGACAACGCCACGCCACAGGGATTGTTGTGTTTGATAGCAACAGTGGCGATGTCGGAAAATTCCAAAACTGTGCTGAGCGCCGCATCAGCGTCGAGAATGTTGTTGAAGGAAAGCTCTTTGCCCTGAATCTGATGTGCGCGCGCGATGCTCGGGCCGCTTTCG
>Ga0075425_100000697_pt1 | contig 32022 bp, 27 predicted proteins | sample SoiMethybrSBSTD4_FD_75300 | JGI IMG/M metagenome (GOLD analysis project Ga0075425, IMG submission 75300) | Bulk soil microbial communities from a Populus tree surrounding site in Tennessee, USA - Soil MetaG P. TD hybrid SBSTD4 | ecosystem: Environmental > Terrestrial > Soil > Tree plantation... | reverse complement strand
AGGATGTTGGCCGTGGGGAAGTCGTGCAGGATCATGTTCATGCGGGCCAGGCCCGCCGTGGTCACGTCCTTCTCCTGCCCTTCGAGCGTGATGTGCTTTCCGGCCTCGGCGGCTACTTTCAGAAGCAGCGATCCCGAGCCGCATGTCGGGTCGTACGCGGTGGTGGAAGCCTTCGTATTGCGAGGGGAGATGCCGATCACCTTGGCGATGACGCGGCTCACCTCCGACGGCGTGTAGAACTGGCCCTTCGACTTGCCGGACTCGGTAGCGAAGTGGCGCATGAGGTACTCGTAGGCGTCGCCGAGGATGTCGTCGTGCTCGGCGCGGTTCTGTGAGAAGTCCAACTCGGGCTTCTGGAAGATGCCGATCAGGTTGGTTAGGCGATGCACCATCGCATCGCCTTCACCGAGCTTGTTGGGGTCGTTGAAGTCGGGGAAGTCGCTGCGCGCGAGGCGCGCGTTGGCGTCGATCAGCGGCTGAATGATCTGCGTATTGATCTTGTCGCCGATGTCCGATTTGCCCTTGAGGGCAATCATGTCCTTGAAGCTGGCGCCCTTCGGGATCGTGACGGGCGGCGCGAAGTCATCGCTGTTCCCGTATTTGTCGCTGATGTACTTGATGAACAGCATGAACAGGACGTAGTCCTTGTATTGGCTGGCATCCATGCCGCCGCGCAACTCATCGCAGGACGCCCAGATGGAGGAGTAGAGGTCGGATTTCTTGATGGCCATCGAAAATATGTGGAGCTCAGGACTTGGCCGCGATTCTAGCAATGTCGATCAAGGTCTTGACGCCAACCTTTGGTGGTCATCGGTGCGCGATCGTTGCGATAGAGACCGCGAAGCGGGAGGCCACAGTTCACATCGCGAGATGCGCAGCAGTTCAAGCCGAAGCAGTCCACGAACGTAGAACAAGCCTCGCCACGTACCCACGGGCCCCCTCGCGTGACAGGCGTCGAGAGCCGCGCGCCTCGGCATCGGGCCGATTACGCGCTGCTGCCGATCCCGGTGACGGTCACGCCGCATCGCCGGAACCACCTGCAAATCGAAACCATTGAGAGCCATGCGCATGCGACCTTGTTGCCGACAGACTGTCCGGATCGGGGCATCGCCCCGCGGAGCTTCGCCAGCATTTAAGAATGGCCGGAGCATCAATCTTCTTCATGGAGCCCTTAAACCCTCGAATCGGCGTCCGGGCGTGCTCAACACGCCCGGACGCCACACACATCTCCGGCACGCATCGGATGCGGCGACGGCCGATGCGGTTCAGCCGCTTCATCTCCTGCACGTGCGCTAGCAGACCCGCGTGTTGCTGCTGGCGAAACGAGCTGACGACTGATGCTGTACGTCTGCAGAGCGGTCAAGTCGATCCTATGGCGGCGCGTGAGGTTCGTAGCGATGACGCCTTTGAGCATGACTCGCAGCTCATCTTCGACGGCGGTCCGTCTTCGGCCTCTTGGCGCAGAGCCTCTGGGTTGCGGCCGAGGGCGCTCTGAATGGAAGGCGACGCTCCAATGGCGTTAATCGTCGCCTGAACGAAGTTCGCATCGATATTCGCGGCGCGGTGCATCGTTGCCGCGTCCGCGTTCGGCAATTGCGTGTACTCCGGAATCTGCAGTCGAATGGCGTGAAGCTGCTGCACCATCGCTTCGGGCTAATGAGCGTTTCATTGATGGGATTTTCCATGACAAAGGTCTCCTCTCGGGTGATGAACCGACGGCCACGCGCCGCCGATTCTGGGTTCGTTGAATCCCAAGGCCTGAAGCAGCCGAGCATCAATTTTTGATTCACGCCAGCATTACGTTGAATCGGGCTTGGGTTCAATTTGAAGCCAGGGCGTCATATATCGTGATCACGCCCTGCATTCAATTTTGATTCACGCGAGTCATGCATTGAAGGACAAGAGACTCAATCGAAGGACTTGGCCACTAATCCACCTCCCGTGGAAGATCGGCGCCCTCAACAATCCCTCTCCTGAGCGCCGACAGACACGCTTGCGTTACGCCCGATTACCGCCATAGATTCGGAGCGTGCGATCTCTCCAGATCCCGCTTCCGAGTCGGGTTGAGCCGGCTCCTTCGGCGCCGCGGCCGACGCTCGTTCCTCCTCTGGCGCGGCCCGACGTGCGTGAAGTGCGCGCGGCGCTCGAAGCGCGCATCGCCGCGAAGGTGACGAGCGCGAGCGAACTTCTACGCGCGCTGGAGAATCGGCGGCGCGAACATCTACTTCCCACCACCATCGACGCCTTCGACAAACTCCTCGGCGGCGGGCTGCCGCGCGGCAAAGTCGTCGAGCTGGCGGGATCGCGCCGCGGCGCGGGACGCTTCTCGCTCGTCGTCGCATCGCTCGCGGCGGCGACGAGCGCGGGCGAAGCGGCGGTGCTCATCGACCTCGGCGATCACCTCGACCCGCGCATCGCCGAAGCGATCGGCGTCGATCTGCGGCGGCTGTTGTGGATTCGTCCGCACACGATGAAGCAGGCGGTGATGGCGGCGGAGATGATCGCCGCCACCGGCTTCCAACTCGTCGTGCTCGACGCGGGACTGCATCCGATCAAAGGACGCCGCGTCCCCGACGCGACGTGGGTGCGCCTCGCGCGATGCGCTGAAGCGCACGGCAACGCCATGCTCGTCTCGACGCCGTATCCGCTCACCGGCACGACGTCGGAAGCCGTCATCTCCGCGCACAGCGCGCGCGCGAAATGGAGCGGCCGCGGCAAGTCGCCGCGACTTCTGGCCGGCATCGAGTTGAAGCTCACGCTCCAGAAACACCGCCACATCCGTCCCGGAAAAACCGAAACGCTGATGCTGAAAACGTTCGAATCATGTCTCGACTAGCTTGTCTCTACGTTCCGATGTTTCCGCTCGCCGCGCGACTGCGCAGCGAGCCCGATCTGCGCGACTCCGCGCTGGCGATCGTCGAAGGGAACGGCGCGAATGCGCACGTCGTCGCCGCCGCGCGCCGCGCGCGCACGAAAGGCGTTCACGCCGGACTGACGATCACGCAGGCGCGCTCGCTCGTGCCGAAGCTGATCGCGCGGCATCGCGAAGCCGAATGCGAGCGCACCGCGCAGGAAGCGCTCCTCGAATGCGCCGAGTCGCTTTCGCCGCGACTCGAAGACGCCGGACACGGCGTCGTCTACTTCGACATCGAAGGGCTGGAGCGCCACTACACGAGCGAGCGCGATCTCGCGCTCTCCGCGATTCGCGCCGCCGATTCGGTCGGCCTCCCGGCGCGATGCGGCATCGCCGCGAGCAAGCTCGCCGCGCGCGTCGCCGCGGAGCTGCCGAAGTCGCCGACGATCGTCGACGCCGGCGACGAAGCGCGCTTCCTCGCGCCGCTTCCGCTCACGCGACTCGCTCCCGAAGTCGACGCCGCGCTGACGCTCGAGCGTTGGGGCATCGCCTCGATCGGCGAATTCGCGCGCCTTCCAGAAAGCGAAGTCGCCGCGCGCCTCGGCGAGATCGGACGCGCGCTCCACTACGCCGCGCGCGGCATCGATCCGCGTCCGCTGATCCCGCGCGCACTGCCGCCGGAGTTCCGCGAAGGAATGGACGTCGAATGGCCGCTCGTCGCGCTCGATCCGTTCCTCTTCATCGCCAACACCGCGCTCGATCGGCTGTCGAAGCGACTGGAGATGCAAGGCCTCGCCTGCCGACGCATCGAGCTGTCGATGACGCTCGAGCCCGACGGCTATCACACGCGCGCCATCGATCTCCCCGCGCCGACGCGCGACGTGAAAACGATCCTGACATTGCTTCGACTCGATCTCGAGAAAACCCCGCCCGGCGCCCCCGTCGTCGGCTTCACCATCGTCGCCCATCCCGACAAACCGCGCCGCGCGCAGTTGTCCCTCTTCGGTCCCTGCGCGATTTCCCCGGAGAAACTCGCGACCGCAGTCGCCAGACTCGCGTCAATGCTCGGCGAAGACCGCATCGGAATGCCAAAGACAGTCGACACCCACATCCTCGGCTGCCACGCGCTCGCAACATACTCCCCGCCCGCCCCGCCGCTATTGAGCGAAGTCCCGCCCCCCGCCCGCGCAATGATCGCGACACGTGTATTCCGCGCACCGATTCCCATTGAAGTGCGCGTCCGCAATGGAGCAATCGATTCGATTGACGGATACGGCGAAGTGACTTCTTGCTCGGGACCATGGCAAATCGATAGTGGGTGGTGGAGAGCAAAACCCGATGTGAGGGAATACTGGGATGTGGAGACAGCGGAGGGACTCTACCGGGTGTATCGGGGAGAGGAATGTTTGTTGGATGCGGTGATGGATTGAGATACGAGAAGTAGAGACAGACATTGAATTTCGAATTTCGAATGAAGAATTAAGAATGAAGAAAGTTGATATCTACGAGCGGGTCTTTAAATTCGCGTGTCGCGTACTTCGGATGGACCGCGCGGTAGCACGGAGCCGCGGCATGAACCGAAACGCGATGAATCAGCTAGTTAACGCAGCGAGCTCGATTGGAGCAAACCTCGAAGAAGGCCGTGCCGGTCAGAGCAAAGCTGATTTCCATGCGAAGCTCAGAATCGCGCTGAAAGAAGCACGAGAATCGCATTACTGGCTGCGGCTGATCGCCGGCTCAGGATCGATTCGACCGTCTCGCGTCGCAGCACTGATCAAAGAATCCGACGAGATCGTCGCAATTCTAACGACGATCGCCAAGAAAACGAATCCACGCAATCCCACTAATTCTTAATTCTTCATTCGAAATTCGAACTTCGAAATTCAATGCCCGTCTCCGAATACGATCACCTCCACATCGTAGAAACCGCCTTCGCAGAGAAGGCTCCCGACCCCGAACTACCTAGAGTAAAAACCCCACCTCGTCCCTACGCTGAAATGCGCGCGGCGTCCGCGTTCTCTTTCTTGAATGGCGCAACCCTTCCCGAGGATCTCATCGCCACCGCCGCCCAGCGAAATGTCCCTGCGATGGCGCTCATTGACCGTAACGGCGTCTATGGCGCGCCGCGTTTTTATACCGCTGCGAAAAAGTGTGGGGTGAGAGCGCTCGTTGGGTCAGAGCTCGGAGAGATCACTGTTCTTGTGGGAAATCGCACGGGGTACAAGAACCTCTGCAAGCTTGTTACTGCGGGGGCGGCGGGGCGGCCGAAGGGAGAAGCGCAGTTCCCGCTCGATCTCATCGAGGAGTACGCGGAGGGATTGCACTGTCTTACGCGCGACGATGAAAAAACAATCGACAAGCTCATTGGTGTCTTCAATGGTCGCGTGCATGTCGAATTGCAGCGGCATTACGTGCGCGAGGAGGAACATCACAATCAGCGGCTCATTGAGATTGCGCGCCGTCGAAAGCTGAAGCTCATTGCGACGAACGGCGTTCGTTATGCGCGGCCGGAGGAGAAAGACCTGCACGATGTTCTTACATGCATTCGCGAGGGAACGTCGATCGACAACGCCGGGCGGCTTCTCGGGATCAATCGCGAGCGGTATATCAAGTCGGCGGACGAGATGTGTGCGCTGTTCGCTGATTTACCCGAGGCGGTTTCGAATGCGTGGGAGCTTTCGCAGACGCTCGACTTTACGCTTGCGGATCTCGGTTACCAGTTCCCCGACTATCCGCTGCCCGATGGTGAAACGGCGATGTCGTTTCTCCGCAAGATCACTTGGAACGCGGCGATGGCGCGGTTCCGGCCATTGACCGGGCGCGCGCAGAGGCAGATCGAGAAGGAGCTGAACATGATCGAGAAGCTCGATCTGGCCGGCTACTTTCTCATCGTCTGGGACATCGTTCGCTTCTGTAATCACGAGAAGATCCTCGTGCAGGGGCGCGGCTCCGCGGCGAACAGCGCGGTTTGTTATGCGCTCGGAATTACCGCGGTCGATCCGGTGAAGATGGATCTGCTGTTCGAGCGGTTCTTATCCGAGGAGCGCGGCGAGTGGCCGGATATCGATTTGGATTTGCCGTCGGGCGATCAGCGCGAGCGCGTCATTCAACACGTCTACAAGACGTACGGCGTGCACGGCGCGGCGATGACTGCGAACGTCATCACGTATCGCGACCGCTCGGCCGCGCGCGAAGTCGGCAAAGCGCTCGGCTACTCGCCCGAGCAGGTGGATAAGCTCGCGAAATGCGTCAGCACCTGGAACTTCGGCGAGATTCGCGAGCGCGTCGAAGCGCTGCCCGCGGAGATCGCGAAGATCGGATTCGATCCAGAAGATCTCCGCCTCAAGCACTTCATGCGCTTGTATCTCGAGATCCAGAACCTGCCGCGCCACCTCGGACAACATTCGGGCGGAATGGTGATGGCGAAGGGGCGTCTCGATGAAATCGTCCCGCTCGAGCCGGCGGCGATGCCCGGCCGCGTCGTCATTCAGTGGGACAAAGACGACTGCGCCGATCTCGGTCTCATCAAAGTCGACCTCCTCGGCCTCGGCATGCTCGCCGCGATCGAAGAGATGATCCCGCTCATCGCCACGCACGAGAAAAAAGAAGTCGATCTCGCCCATCTGCCGCAGGACGACAAGCTCGTCTACAAAATGCTCAACGAAGCCGACACGGTCGGCATGTTCCAGGTCGAGAGCCGCGCGCAGATGGCGTCGCTGCCGCGGAACAAACCGGAGAAGTTCTACGACATCGTCGTGCAGGTGGCGATCATCCGTCCCGGCCCGATCGTCGGCGGCATGATCAAGCCGTTCTTCGATCGCCGCCAGGGAAAAGCACCGGTCGAATATCCGCATCCGTGTCTCGAGCCGATCCTCGCGCGCACGCTCGGCGTGCCGCTGTTTCAGGAACAGTTGCTGCGCATCGCGATGGTGGCGGCGAACTTCACCGGCGGTGAAGCGGAGGAGCTGCGGCGCGCGATGGGATTCAAGCGATCGATGGAGCGGATGCGCGACATCGAGACGCGGCTGCGCGACGGCATGACGAAGAACGGCATCGGCGCCGCGGCGCAGGATCAAATCGTGAAGTCGATCACGTCATTCGCGCTGTACGGATTCCCGGAGTCGCATGCGGCGAGCTTCGCGCTCATCGCCTACGCGAGCGCGTATCTGAAGGCGCGGCATCCCGCCGCGTTCTACGTCGCGCTGCTCAACGCGTGGCCGATGGGCTTCTATCATCCGGCGACGCTGGTGAAGGACGCGCAGCGGCACGGCATCAAAGTATTTCCGATCGACGTGAATCACTCCGGCTGGAACTGTCGCTGGGAAAAGAACGGCATTCGTCTCGGCATGCGATTCGTGAAGGGACTGCGCGAGCAGACGGTGAAGCGGATCGAAGAGGCGCAGCCGTTCACGTCGACGAACGATCTCGCGCATCGCGCCGCAGTGCGCAACGATCAACTGACGAAGCTCGCGTATGCCGGCGCGCTCGGATCGCTCGGCCTGACGCGGCGCGGCGCGTTGTGGCAGTCGGCGCGCGCGGCGAAGCCGGCGGGTGAATTGTTCGTGCGCGACGAAGCGCGAAGCGACTCACCGCTGATGGAGATGTCGGCGCCCGAGAACACAATGGCCGATTACGACGCCATGTCGCTCACCGCCGGCCCTCATCTGCTCGAGCACTTCCGCGATCGCTTGCGGCGCGAGAACGTCGTGAGCGCGGCTGGACTCAAGAAGCTACCGAACGGAATTCGTGTCGCCACTGCGGGGGCGGTGATCGTGCGTCAGCGTCCGGGCACCGCGAAAGGATTCGTCTTCCTCACGCTCGAAGACGAAACGGGACTGTCGCAGGCGATCGTCCATCCGCAACTGTTCCGCGAATGCCGTTCGACGATCCTCGGCAACTCCGGATTGATCGTCGAAGGCATTTTGCAGAACACGGATGGGCAGTCATCGGTGCGCGCCGAAAAGTTTTGGCCGCTCGATGGGGTGGCTGATACGGGGAGTCGGGATTTTCACTAGGCGGCACCTTGAAACGCGCGGCTCGACGCCGCGCGTGGGCGGACGAGGGCGTCCGCCCGTCCGAAAAAAAGCGAATTACTTCAATTTCATCGACGGATCGCCGAACAACATCCATGACTTCTTCACGTCCGGATCGGCGACCACGGTCTTCGCGCGCATGCAGGCTTCGCCGAGGGTGATCGACGATGCGCCGAAGAGCTGGCGGAACAGCTCGCGGTTCATCAGCGTCTGCTGATCGGGCTCGGTGAGCGTCGATGAAGCCCACACCGCGACCGCGCCGCCGTTCGGCGCCTTGAGCAGCGCCTCGGCGAGGCTCTCGCTGAAGATGTCGTGGAAGAAGCCGTTGAGGCACGTCATCGCCACGACCACGGGCAGACGATTGCCGTTCGTGAGCGTCGATGCTGCCGACGAATCGAAGACGTCGTTCGTTCCCCAGATCTCGACGGAGCCGTGGCCGATGTAGTCGACGATTGCGGAACCGTTGTTCATCGCCGACATGACATCGGACGTGCCGTGATTCGTGAGATCGATCGTGTTCGCCGTCCACGACTGCGGCAGCAGCGCGGCCACCGATTGCGCGGCGCTGTTGAACGGGAAGTCGGTCGAGATATCGGTGATGAACAACGCGTTCGTCGTCCACGTGCCGGACGGCGTGCCGCGCGACGTGATCTTGCTGAACACGAGGTTCGCTTCGTCGGCGGTGCGCACCGGGATGCGGCCGATGGCGCCGTCGGCGACGCCATCGCCGTTCATGTCGGCGATCCAGTCATCCGAGGCCGTCTTCATGAGCGACGTCGTGACCATCTTCGTCGGCACGAAGTCGACGACGCCGCCGGCGCCGAGGTAGTTGCGCGGATCGAAACTGGAATCGCCGACGAGAAGCAGCCAACGCGGCGCGGTCTTCCACTGCTGCGCGTTCTGCAGCATCGTCTTGATCGCTTGTGGATCGCGAATGCCGAAGTTGAACTCGTCGTAGACATCGTCGACGTTCACGACCATCGTCGAGATGCCTTGCGCTTCGCGCACCGGCTTGAGCGTCGACGCCGCGTTGATGAAGTCGCCGTGCGACACGATGACGAGATCGGCGCCCTTGGAGGTGTTGATCGTCGACGGCGCGCTCTTCGCCATCTCCGTTGCGGTGAGGATTCGGCTCTCGTGCGTCACGAGCACGACGCGATCGCCTTTGCCGGACGGAGTGAACGTCGCGGCGAATTCGCTTCCACTCGGCGCGACCGTCGTCTCGAGCTCGATCGGGTGCTGCGGATCGGTGACGTCGATTGCGCGCACGCGACCTGCTGAGAATCCGCCGACGGTTGCCGCGCGTCCGCCGGGGAGCGTCACTTCGAGCGCGCCGTTGTCAGCGCGGAGAAGATGTTGATACGTGAGATGCGTCTCATACAACACGCTCGCGTCGTCGGCGCCGCTGAGCGACTGCATCGACAGTGTGTTCGCGCCGTTCGCGAGGAATGATTGCGGGAACGTGAACGTGAATGACTGCGCCTGCTGCTTCGCCAGCGTTGCGGTGCCGACGTTGTGGCCGTTGATGGCGAAGGCGATGACGTGGACGTTGTCGGTCGCGCCTTGCACGCCGACTTCGATCGATGCGTTGCCGCCGAATGCCGTATCGAGATTCGCGACCGGCAGCGACTGCGTCGCCGGATCGGCGACGATCACCGGACCGAAGAAGTTCTGCGAGTCGTCGGGCGTGAACGGAATCGCGGCGAGATAGATGCTGCGGTCGAGCAGCTCGTACGTGAACGGCACGCCGCCGGTGACCGGATCGCCGCCTTTGTCCTTCGACAGCTTGATGCGATCGCCGCTGCCTTTGCCTGCGCGCAGCCAGTACGTGCGCGCGCCGGTGGACGCGGTGTCGAGACCGATGCCGTAGAACTCGACGTCACCGTTGTCGTTGACCTCTATCTGCTGTTCGATGCCGGCGACGTAGACGGAGATCTTCTTGCCGTCGGTGCCCGGATCGTAGCCGGCGGCGATCATGGCCGCGCGCGTGACGCGGTACCAACCTTCTTTCGTGACGTAGATCTTGAGACCGGCGTCGCCGGCGAGATCGTACTGCTGACTGAACTGCGCTTTCGCCGGCGTGCCGATCGAGAGTGAATGCACGACGCCGTAGCCATCTTGCGAATTGATGGTGCTGCCGTCGGCGCCGATGCCGGGAAGCGGATTGCTGTCCGGCGCAGTGGAGATGACGCCCGGAGTCGGCGAGACCGGTCCGTGCATCGTGTGCGTGCCGCGCAGATCGACGTCCTCGAGGTAGTACTGCGCGAAGACGCCGTCGTCGAGCTTGTCCTTGGTGCTGTAGTGATAGCCGCTGCGCTCGTCGTGCTTCTTCGACATCAATGCGGTGCCGGCGATCAATGACTTGTTGACCTTCGTGCGCTGGCCGTTGACCTCGCGCCAGATGTTGAATCCGAGATTGTCTTGTTCGTACTCGGTCTGCCAGGTGATGGAGACTTTGTTCTTACTCTGCGTGACGTCGAACGCGCGCAGCTTCACGAGCGTGACTGCGAGCACGGTCGTGTTCGCGGTGGCGGAGTTGTTCGCGGCGACCGGATCGGTGAGCGTGCCGCTGACGGTTGCGGTGTTCGAGATCGTGCCGGGGCTCGCGGTGACTTGCACGATCATCGAGACTGTCGCCGTCGCGTTGACGGCGAGCGAGCCGATGCTGCAGGTCACAGTCGTCGTTCCGCTGCAGAAGCCCTGACTCGGCGAAGACGAGAGGAAGCTCACGCCTGCGGGGAGCGTGTCGCTGACGGTCACACCGGTCGCGGTGGCGGGACCGTTGTTGATGACGGTGAGCAGATACGTGAGCGCTTGTCCTTGTCCGATCGGATCGGGCGAGTCGCTCTTCGTGATGGCGAGATCGGCGTCGCTTTGTGCGCGAACGAGCGACGTGTCCGACGCGGTGTTGTTCGCTGCAACGGAATCGGTCGGTCCGCCGGTCGGAGTGACCGTTGCGGTGTCGGTGATCGTCGTGCCGGGCGCAGTGCCGACGTTGACGACGTACTTCGGAACGAAGGTGAACGAGCCGCCCGTCGTAACCGCCGCGGTCGTGTTGCAAGTGATCGTGCCGGTGGCGCCGACTGCAGGCGTGACGCACGTCCATCCCGCGGGGACGGCGAGCGAGAAGAACGTCGTGTTCGCCGGGACGTTCTGCGTGTACGTGGCGTTCGTCGTCAGCGTGCCGTTGTTCGTCACGGTCTCGCTGAACGAGACGAAGCCGCCCGACGCCGACGGATCGTTGAGCGTCGTCACGGTCGTCGCCCAATCGACGGTTCCGGCCGAGATGACGGTCGTCGTCGCGCTCGCGCTGTTGTTGGTGGTGTTCGGATCGGTGGCGCTCGTGCCGCCCGTGTCGGTCGTGGTGATCGTCGTGCCGGCAGCGGTTCCAGCATTCACCTTGAGGGTGAGATTGAATGGAAGTGTCCCGCCGGCGGCCACCGGGTTCGGCGAGCTGCAAGTGATCGGGCCTGTACCTCCGATGGCCGGCGTGATGCAAGTCCAGCCGGCCGGCGGCGTGATTCCCTGGAACGTCGTATTTGGCGGCGTGTTTTCGGTGAACGTCGGATTCGTCGCCGCATCGGTGCCGTTGTTGTGCAGCGTCTGCGTCACGATGTAATTCGTGTTCGCGACGACCGTCGCCGGATCCGATGCAGTGACGCTGACGTCCGCGAAACCGGCCTTCACGACGTTCGTCGTCGTCGTGGCGGTGTTGTTCGCGTAGTTCGAGTCGTTCGTGAGACTCGTGGCGTTGTCGGTGTTGCTGATGATGTAGCCCGCGGGCGTGCCGAGGTTCGCCTGCACGGTGACGCTGAAGTTCGCGGTCGCCCCGCTGGCCAGACCGCTGGACGTGCAGGTGATGTTGCCGGTTCCACCGATCGCGGGAGTGATGCACGTCCATCCTGGCGGAACGGACATCGACTGGTAATTCGTCGACGCCGGAATTGCCGTCGAAAAGGCAACCTGATCGGCGAAGTTCGGTCCGTTGTTCGTGAGCGTTTGCGTGTAGGTGATGTTGCTGCCCGCGGTGACGGGATCGGGAGAGTCGCTATCGGTGACGGCGAGATCGGCGATCGCGCACGAGTATCCCGCGTCCGCGCCTGCCATCACGCTGAGCGGCGAAGTGACGATGCCGTTCTCGCCTGCAGACGCGCCGAAGTTGTCCGCCGGTGAGTTGCAGGTCAGGCCGCTCGCGCCGCCGGTGACGTCGGTCGTTCCCGCGGCGCTCGCGAGATAGAGCACGCCGCCGCCACCACCGCCGCCGGGGCCGTGACGATTGCCGGGGAACGCGCCTGCGACGGTCTGCAGCCATGCGTCGCCGCCGCGTCCGCCTTTCGCGCGGATGGTCAACGACGTGAGCGTGCCGTACGTCGTGTCGATGATGACGGTGCCGCCGGCGCCGCCGCCGCCGCCCGCGTCGTTCGCGACTTTGAGCGCCGACGCGCCGTTGACTTCGATCGTGCCGGTACCGTTGATCTGCGTCGCGCGGATGATGACGACGCCGCCGCCGGCCATGCCGCTGCTGTTGATTCCGTTCGTGCCGAGGGATGGAGAGTTCTCGCCGGCGGGACCGGCATCGCTCGTGCCGTTGTTCGTCGTGCCCGCGCCGCCGCCGCCGCCCATCACGATTCGCGTCGTCGACGGCGACTCGAACGTGCCGCCGAATCCGCCGGTCGCGGCCGCGCTGTTCCACGCGTTGCCGCCACTTCCGCCGTTGCCGCCGTTGCCGCCGCCACCGCCGCCGGTGTTCTCATCGTTCGCGGCCGGATCGCCGTCCGTTCCACCGCCGCCAGCGTTTCCCGGTGCGCCGCGCGCACTGCTTCCGTTCGGATAGCCGTCGATCGTCGTATCGAAAACGGCACCCGTTCCCTGGAAGAGGTATCGCGGCGTGCCGGCAAAGCCTTCCGCCTTTTGCGCGTTCGTCGCCGTCGCCGCAGTGGTGCGGTAATCAGTAGTCGCGCCCGCGGCACCTGCGAGCTGCCGCGCGCCGGCGCCGCGGAAGCCTCGGCCGCTCATGCTGACCTGCGGAAGGGTGTAGCTCAATCCGGCGCCTGTCGCCGTCGCTCCGGACGTCAGGTACAAATTCGTGTTGCTCGTCACAAGCCAGACGGTATAGCTCCCCTGTCCGTTGATCGTGATCGTGTCGCCCGGGCGAACCTGCGTCGTGAACGACGTGCCGGTGCCGGTGACTTGCCGCGATCCGTTTGTCGTGGCGAGCGTGCCGGTGCCTGCAGACGATCCCATCGTGACCGTGCCGCTGACGTCGATGGCGAAGACGCCGCCGACCGCGCCGTTCCACGCCACTCCGCCGGTGCCGGCTGCGAGTGTCGCGGTCGTGTACTGCGGAACACGAATGGCCTGGAAACGGCGCGCGCCCTGCGTCGCCGTCGCCGCTGCGTTCGTGTACGCGTAGATCAATCCATTGCCGACGCCGGCGGCCGTGAAGTTGAGCGCGCCGCCGGTTGTCGGCACTGCATTCGTTGCGACGACGTATTCATAGCGGCCGGCGTTGTTCAGATTCGTCGCGCCGTTGCCCGGCGTTCCGGTTCCCTGCGTTCCCGCGCCGTCGCCGTAGCGATCGTCGTTGTTCGAGTCGACCGCCGCGTCCTGCATCTGCATGACGAGGACGAGATCGCCGATGTTGATTTGCGTCGTGCCGTAGCCGGCCGGAACCGCGCCGAGTGTCATCGACGTTGCGCCTGCAGCAGCATTGGCGTTGCCGGGATAGTACGTATTGACGTTGCCGGTGATCGTGCCGCCCGCGCCGTCTTTGCCGGGATTCGAGCAGATGTGCGACTGCGTGCGCACGGTGACGGTCGCGGAGTTGTTGCCTGCGATGGCGTCGGGAGTTCCGCTCGTGATCGTGCCGGTGTTGTTGTAGACGGTGGCGACGCCGCCGCTCGTGGTCGTGGCGACGAGCGTGATCGTCGCGGAATCGCCGGCGTTGAGCAGCGAGCCGAGGGAGCACGTCGTCGTTGCGGCAGGCGTACACGTTCCCTGACTCGGCGTCGCGGAGACGATCGTCAGTCCCGCCGGCAGCGTGTCGCTGAAGTTGACGTTGTTCGCGCCGGCGCTGTTCGCGCTGATCGTGAAGATGAACGAGACCGCTGTCGGTGTGCCGTCGATGAGATCGGGCGTCGCGTAGCCGGAGATGCGGACGTCGGTCGTGGCGCCGCGAATGCTGCCGCCGGCCTGCGACCAGCGCGTGGACGCGTTGAGCGTGTACGACATCGTCACGTTCGCGCCGGTGGAGGTCTCGCGGCTCGCCACCGCGCGCACGCCGTTCGCGTTCAGCGGTCCGGGCGAGGTCGTGTTGTAAAGCGACGTTTGTCCGGCGCCGACCGCCGCCGTGAGTGTGCCGCCCGCATTCATGCGCGCGGTCGTGTAGTCGATGACCATGTCGCCGTTCGCGGTGCCGGCGAGCGTGAACGAAGGAGTGGTGTTGTTGCCGGCACTCGTGTAACCGAGGGAGCCGGTGAGCGCCTGGTCGACGTCGACAAAGGTCGTGATGCCGACGACCGCCTGCACGCTTTGTCCGGCAGTCACGTTCTGCGCGGTGACGACGACGTTGTTCGTGCCGGTGGCCGGCGCGAGGAGGAACCAGACTTCGGTTCGGGTGTTCGGCGCGCCGCCATCGTTGACGGCCTGACCCAAAAAGGCCGCGGTGCCGGCGTAGGTGACCGAGGCGACCGTCGTGGCGGTGCTGTTCGTCGTGTTCATATGAATCGCGACGGCCATGAGGCGGTTGGCGAGCGTTGGAGTCGTGTGCGCGATCGTCGTCGTCAGCGCGGCGTTCGTGAAGGTGACCGCGGAAGTCGTCGTTCCGTTCTGCGCGAGCTGCGCGTGCGCGAAAGGACTGCCCAGCAAGAGCGCGAAAAGTGCAGCCTCACGCCACCACGCGACGAGCTTCGAGTGCATCCATCACTCCTGTGTTGTTCGGGACAAAAGAAAAAAGGGGCGTTACGCCCCTCAGTTGGATCCGAGATCCGCGGAAACCGACTTGGGCTCACAATACACAGTCATCGTGCGAACGGCGTCCATCAATCCGTCAGGATGCCGCAAAAACAGCCCGAACCGCGGTGGCGTCGCGTGTAAATGCCAGCCTGCGAACGAGTTCTCTCTCTGCGATTTCTGCCAGGAACAGAATCGTGAACGCGATTGATTCCGCGCGATAGAAGAGCGGAAACGCGCAGCCGAAAAGGCGCGCCACCGCTTCGGACTCATCAAGGGGAAAGACTTCACTCTTCGCCGCTTGCTCCAGCAAGAAAATCGCGTGGAGCGGCGCGTCGCTCGCGGCACAGATCTCCGCTTCGCCATGCCACGGAGTCCCGTACATGCGATAGCCGTCGCCCGACTTCCGCACGATGATGCGGTCATCGCTCAATACCGTGACGGACGGCTGCTCCGCGAGCCACAAACGCGCGGTCGTCGTCTTCCCCGCTCCCGACTGTCCGACGAACAGATAGCCGCGGCCTTCGTGCACGATGCCGACGCCGTGCAGCTCCACGCCATGGCCGGCTCCGAGAATCGCGCCGACCAGTAATTCGTCGAGCGGATATTCGAGCGGATCGACGCCGTGCTGCACGACGACTTCGCCGCGCGTGTAACCAGCATCGAATTCCGCTGTCTTGTAGGGATCCGCGGTGAACGCCGGCGAGTGAAAGGAGTAGACGTTGCGATCGCCGTTGCGATGCAGACGCCACACGCCGCCGGAATCGAAGATCAATTCACCTTGCGGCGCGGCGGGAGCTCCGCGGCGAACATTCAGTGTGACGTCGGGCGAAGTGTCGGAAGGAACGAGAAAACGAATGGAAGGATCGACGATGGCGAACGTCTCATCGCAGTCGACCGCGATGGTGATGTCGCCAATGCGCAGCGACCGCCGCGTCACGACCCCGACGTTTGACAGAAGATCGCCTGGAAGCAGCCGGTGGGATGTCCCGGACCGCTGCCCGTTGCGAGCGCCTTGCAGAACCCGAGAACCGCCTCTTCAGGACGCAGCGGGAACTGCCTTGCTTCCGGCTTCTTGTAGGGCTTCTTCGTCGGTTCGATCTGCGAGTCGTTGCTGTCCATTTTCTCTCTCTCCTATCGAATGCTGCACGAACTGCAGCCGGTGCCGCAACCCGACGATGCAACCTGCGGAAGATCCGCCATCATCGTGATCTCTTCCGAAAGATGCGCGACCTGCTCACGCGCGTGATGGAGCATCGGCGCGAGCGTGTGGTGCATCTCTCCCCCTTCGCAAAATTCACATTCGCCGTGAGGCCGCACCGGAATGTCGAGTGCGAGCGCGCGAAGGTGGGCCGTCGCACAAAGGAAATCGACCGGCTTCTCCGGATCCCCATTTTCCAGCTCGCCCTCGGCCGGACACATTCCGCACATCGAGCGGAGATCGCACGACGAGCACTTCGTCGGCAGCGACGCCGGCCTCTCGCGAATCGTCCGGAGGTAGCTCCATCCGTCGCGAAATGATCCGTTGCGCAGATCGAACTTCTCCTGATGCGACAGGATGCACATCGTCAACTGTCCGTACGGATCGATCGCAAACGAGTTGAGTCCCGCGCCGCACTGATACAGCTTCGGCTTCTCCCCTTCCGCCGGCTTCATCGCGGGGAAGTGTCGTCCGAGGCGCTGCAGCTCCTGTGTGCGCACGGGATCTTCGAAGTCGAGCGCGAGGATGTCTGCGGGAGAGAGCCGCACCGCGAGCGGCGACGACGAGCAGTCGATGCGCGGATTGATCATCGGATCGAACTTGAACTCGACGCCGAGGTCGCGCGCGAACTTGCGCATGGCCAGAACTTCGTGACGGTTGACGGAGACCGCGACCGCTTTCAGCTTCAGAGGAAGACGACGTTCGAGCAATAGCTCGATGCCGCGTATGCATTTGTCGAACGAGCCGGGGATTCCGGTGAGACGCTCGTACGTCTCGCGGGTGCGGCCGTAGAGCGTGATCTCGATCGAGAACGGACGCCACTCCATCAGCTCGTCGGCGATCTGCGGCGTGATGAGCACGCCGTTCGTGAAGAGCGTGATCAGAAGACCGGCGCGTTTGGCGTGCTTGTAGATGTCCATGAAGTCGCGGCGCGCGAAAATCTCGCCGCCCGTGTAGAGCAGCCAGAGGCATCCCATCTCCGCGATCTCGTCGGCGATGCGCCGATGCTGATCGGTGGTCAGCTCGAGCGCGCGCGCGCCGCGGTCGCCCATCGGCAGGTTGTTGTAGCAGTGTGAGCAGGTCAAAGGGCAGCGATGGCTGACTTCGATCGTCCCGTTCGACGGAATCGCATTCGCGGCCACCGCCGTGTGCATCGCGGTGCTGAATTCCGTGTACGTCGAGGCCTGCATCCGTTCATCCCCTCTCGATCAGCTTCACAGACTCGAGCTCGGCAAATAGCTCTTCCAAATCACGCTGCGCGACATCGCGCGCAACGTCGAACTCGCTACAGATTGCATCGATGACACCGCTCACCGTCCTCGACCCGTCGAGAAGCGACCACGCCCGCGCCGCAACCTCATTGAATGTGTAGACCGAGTCGAGATCGCCGACATTGTGCCTGATCGGTACGACGACCACCTCATCGCCTACCGGCCGCGCCACGACATTTGCGTTTTTTTTATACACCGCTGTTGCGTCCATACCCGGCCGACAGTTTCACATCGATCATGCACCAATGCAAAGCGTCCTCGTCGGTTGACCATTGCGGTAACCTCTCTCGCATGTCCTTCCCACATCGATCCCTTTTGGCGGTTCTTGCCGCACTGATGGCGCTCCCGCTTTGCGGTGCCACGATCAACGGCACGATCTACGACGACACGCGCTCGCTCGCAAATCGCGCCGACTTCTCGCCGCTCCCCGGCGTCACGATTCACGCGTATCGCGAAGGCGGCGAGCTCGTCGCCGATGCCGTGACGCGCACGAACGGCGCGTACAGCATCACCGCGCCGTCGGCCGGCGCGTATTGGGTCACCGTCGACTCGCGCTCGATCAAGCCGGCATCGTCGGTCAACGGGAGCGACGTTCCGTGGGCGGAGCAGACGTTCGGTCCCGCCGGCGCCGTGTGCGACAACTTGAACGGCAACACGCGCACGCTCGCCGTCGCCGGGCCGTGCTACGCCGGCCGTTCCGCTTCGCGCGGCGACGACGCGCGATCGTTCGCGACGGCGAAACACGTGGCGTCGATTCGCGTCGCCACGAACGACGCCGCGGTGAACGGCGTCGACTTCGCGTTCAGCTTCAATGTCGTCACCAACACCGCGGATGGCGACAACGTCCAGGGCTCGTTCCGCCAGTTCATCGTGAACTCGAATGCAATCAGCGGCGCGGACACGATGCGATTCGTGCCGGTCAGCCCGATCCCCGAGCCGAAGCCGCACGAGCAACGCCACTGGACGATTCATCTCGACAAACCGCTGCCAGCACTTCGGGATGACGGAACCGCGATCAACGGCACCGGCTATCACTTCACCACCGCAACGCCGCTGGCGCTGAGCCGGCAAGAGATGGAAGTGCGCGACGAAGCGGGATCGCTCGTGCCGGAAACGGACGTCGTCATCGAGCTCACGGGCGATAACGGAATCGTCTTCGACCGCCGCGGCTCGATCCGATCCATCGGACTCCATGGTTCGAGGACGGCTGTGCGCGCGAACGCGGAGTTGACGATCGAGCGCACGATCATCGAAGGCGACGCGCCGATGCCGGAAGGCGGACTGACGGCTGCCGAAGGAACACCGACGAACACGATCGACGGCATCGTCGCCACGCACGGCGTGCTCGTGATCAACAATGCCATCGTGAGCGAGCGCTCGCGCTACGGCATCGCGATCGAAGGCGACGCCACGCTCGACGCGAATCAGACGGAAGTCACCGCCTGCGGCAGCACGACCAACGGCGGAGGCATCGTCTTGCGGACGTCGGGCTCGACGCTCAGCCGCTGCGCGATTCATCGCAACGGCGGACCCGGAATCGAAATCGATGCGCCATCGAACACGATCGACTCGAACCGCATCACCGACAACTGGATCGGCATCGTGCTTCGCGCGCGCGCCGCGAGCACGACGATCGCTCGCAACGATCTGGTCTGGAATCGCGCAGGTGCGATCGTCGCCGCGGAAGCGAACAGCGGATCGGCGAAGCACAATCGCATCACGCGCAATCACTTCAACGAGAACGGCGGCGAGACGATCGCCGTCGGACAGATCGTCGAAGACGAGACGAAGCGCCGCACGCCGTCGTGCAATCCGGACGTCAACGGCACGATCGATGCGCCGTGGATCGAGCGCGCCACGAAGTCGGGCGCCGGCGACGACGCGACGATCGATGTCGAAGGAACGGCCTGCCCGAATGCGGCGGTCGAGCTGTACACGTCGTTCGTCACCGGACGTCTGCGCGAGCGCCTCTCTCAAAACAATCGCGATCTCTATTCGGTCCGTGAAGCGTTGAAGAGCCGCGCCGTCGTCGAGACGCGCGACTATCGCGGACTCAATCTGCAGCGCCTCCCCTCCGTCGGTGAGTTCAACTACGCCGGCGTCGTCACCGCCGACGCGTCGGGACGCTTTCGAGTGACGATCCCGTGGCCGCAGCAGTCGTCGCTCACCGTGACCGCGATGCAGAACACCGGCGGTCTCGGCGTGGCCGCCGTCACAATCGATCCGGCGGGGAATACGTCACCATTCAGCGGCAGGCGCCTCGTCAGCGGAACGCGCTGATGACGGGAGGGCGATGACGAGCAGTCCGATCATCGAGGTTGCTCCGCCGCCGGAGGCGGTGCCACCGGTCACGCGCGAAGAGATCGCGGCGTGGATCCTCGTCGGCGCGGCGATCGTCTTCGTGCTCGTGCAACATCTCATTTCCGCGCTCGTCGCGGGATTGGGCTTGTATCTGATTCTCGAAGGCGTGTCGCGCGGATTCGCGCGGCGCCTCTCCGGCAAGATGGCGCGCCCGCTCGCGCTGATGCTCGTGGCACTCGTCACTGTGGCAGTCGGCGTCGGTGCCGTCGCGCTGGCGATCTCGCTCGTGCGCCACAGCACCGTCACCATCCCCGCGATGATGACGAAGATGGCGACCATCCTCGATTCGACGCGCACGCGCCTCGGCGACCTCGGCGATCAAATCATCCCCGACGTGCTCACGGACGCCGACAACGCCAAGGACGCCATCGTCGACTGGCTGAAAACGCACGCGCAGGAGATTCGCTCCGCCGGCGGCATGGTGAGCGTCGGCCTCGTGCACGTGATCATGGGCGCGCTCCTGGCCATCCTGGTCTTCCTTCGCAAAGTGACGAAGCACGAAGACCGCTCGCGCGGACCGCTGGCGCGCGCGCTCGTCGAGAAAGTGAGCCGCTTCACCGAATCGTTCGCGCGCATCGCCATCGCGCAGATCAAGATCTCCGCGGTCAACACGACGCTCACGGCGATCTACCTCCTCGTGCTCCTGCCGCTTTTCGGCATCCACCTTCCCTTCGGCACGACGCTCGTCGCCGTGACCTTCATCTGCGGTCTCATCCCCGTCCTCGGCAATCTCATCTCCAACACCGTCATCACTGTGCTGTCGCTCGGCATCTCCGTCGGCACCGCCATCGCGTCGCTCATCTTTCTCGTGCTCATTCACAAGCTCGAGTACCTGATCAACTCGAAGATCGTGGGCGGCGAGACCGATTCACAGGCGTGGGAGATCCTGATGGCGATCGTCATCGGCGAGACCGCCTTCGGCGCCGGCGGCGTCGTGCTCGGGCCGATCATCTACACATTCGTCAAACGCGAGCTGCGCGAGCGCAGTCTCGTTTAGGAAAGTCCCGCAAAGCAGGAGGTGTGAATGTCTCTCTCTCAATCGGTTCTCGCCGGTGCTCTCGTTCTCTTCTCCTTCAACGCCGTCGGTGACGGCACGCTCAAGGTCAACGGAAAAACGTTCAAGCTCAATCACGCGTACTCGGGGACGAAAGAAAATCCGTTCGACAAGAAGAAGACCGACATCGTCATTCTCTTCACCGACACGGAACTTCCCGCCGACGTGTTGAAGGACGACTTCGCGCTCATGGAAGCGCAGATGAAGAAGCCCTTCAACGGCGTGTTCGCCGAGGTGGATGGCGACAAGCAGGTGATCTCGGGACAGATCTTCAGTACCGCGTTGAAGAAGAACATGGATCAGTTCTCTTCTTCGGGCACGCAGAAAGTGGATCTCACGGCGTTCACGCCGACGCACATCGCCGGAAAGCTGTACATGTCGAAGGAAGACGACTTCTTCGAGAACAAGTACTTCTACACCGTCGACTTCGACCTGCCGGTGACGCCGAGGTCCGCGAAGCCGGCAAATGCGAAGCCTGAGGTTCCGCCGGGCAAAGCGCTTCCCCCCGACGGCGGCGATCCGCGCAAAGCGTACGACGCCTATCGCAAGATCCTCGCGGCCGGCGACATGAAGGGATTGCGCAACATGGTGTCGAGCGAACGCGCCAAGTCGATGGACGATCCCGACTTCAAGAAGATGTTCCCGCTCATCCAGGCGATGGAGCCGAAGAACGTGAAATACGTGAACGGCTCGACGGACGGCGACAAAGCGACGCTCAACGTGACGGCGAAGGACGCCAACGAGACGTCCACCGGCACGGTGACGATGGTGAAGCAGAGCGGCAAGTGGAAAGTCGACAACGAGTCCTGGAAGTCGCGCTCGGAGTAATTCTTCTCGGAGGGGCGGGCGCCCTCGCCCGCCCTCTCAACCTCCGCATCGCGCAAGCCGCCGAACGCCAAGTCGGGGTGACGACCGTCTACGATCCGTCGTACGTCCAACTGAAGTATCCGAACGGCGACCTTCCGCTCGATCGCGGCGTCTGCGCCGACGTGATCATTCGCGCCATGCGCGACGCCGGCGTCGACCTGCAGCGCGAAGTGCACGACGACATGCGCGCGCACTTCGACGCCTATCCGAAGATGTGGGGACTGGCCTCGCCCGACGCGAACATCGACCACCGCCGCGTCCCGAATCTGATGAAGTTCTTCGAGCGCCACCGCAAACAAGTTCGCGGCGCTTTCGAAGCCGGCGACATCGTGGCGTGGCGACTACCGGGCGGCCTGTATCACATCGGCATCGTCGCCGCCGACGGACGGATGATGATTCACAACATCGGACGCGGCGCACAGAAGGAAGACGTGTTGAACGCGTACGAGATCATCGGGCATTACCGGTGGTGACTCAGGCTTGCTCGATCTTCTCCACCAACGCGTAGTCCTTCCCCGTCAACCCATTCGCGTCGTGCGTCCACGTCGTGAGCTTCACCCGTCCCCACCCGAGCTCGAAGTCGGGGTGATGCTGCATCTCCTCCGCGATCGCGCCGATCCGATTCGTGAACGCCAGCGCCTGCGCGAAGTCGGGGAACTTGTACTCCTTCTCCAGCTGATGGCCGTCGACGACGCGCCACCCTTTCTCGATGCATCGCACCAGCGCGGCGAAGTCCGACGCATCGACGCGATGACGAAATGCTTCCGCGCCATCGATGAAGACCACCGGCACGTGATCGTTGTAGCGGCGGAGAAGCTCGAGATCGTGGTCGATGTCGACTTCGTGAAGATCGACCGCCACACCCGATTGGCGAATCGCATCCTTCGCGGCTTCGCAGAGGTGACAGTTCTGTCTCGTGTACAACGTCACGTTCGTCATTGCATAGACTCTAGCGCATGGCGAATCTCGATCTCACCGGCAAAGTTGTGCTCATCACCGGCGCGTCGCGCGGCATCGGACGGGCGACCGCATTGCGCATGGCGCAGGAAGGCGCGCTCGTCGGCGTCAACTACAGCCGCAGCGAAGACGCGGCGAACGACGTCGTCCGCGAGATCGGAACGGATCGCGCCTTCGCCATCAAGGCCGACCTCGGCGATCCGAACGAAGTGAAGTCGATGATCGACGCCGTCGTCGATCGCTGGACGCGCATCGACATCCTCGTCAACAACGCCGCGATCTTCGACAGCAATCGCTTCGAAGAGACGGACTACGAAGCGTGGCAGCAGGGCTGGAAGCGCACGTTCGACGTGAACGTCTTCGGCGCCGCGAACGCCGCGTATCTGGCAATGCACGAGATGCGCAAGAGCGGCGGCGGCAAGATCATCAACGTCTCCTCGCGCGCCGCATTTCGAGGCGAGACGGAGTTTGCCGACTACGGCGCGTCGAAAGCCGCGCTCGTGAATCTCACGCGCTCGATCGCGCGCGCCTGCGCGAAGGACAACATCGTCGCGAGCTGCGTCGCGCCAGGATTCATCCTCACCGAGATGGCCCAGCCGGAGCTCGAGCGCCACTACGACGACATCGTGAGCCAGATTCCACTCGGGCGCGTCGGCAGCGTTGACGACGTTGCCTCTACGATCCTCTTCCTGGCCTCGCCGATGGCCGACTATCTCAACGGCGTCACCATCGACATCAACGGCGGCTCGTGGTTTCAGTGAGTCAGACGCGACGGAAGAGTCGCCCGAGGCCGCGCAGCGCGCGCCACAGGTAGAGCAACGGAAGCGCCGCGCGATTGCGCACGCCGAAACTCTGCTTCATGAAATCAGCAGGCGGAAACGCGAGCTGACGCAATCGCGTGAGTCGCTCGCTCCAGCGCAGCGCCTTCAGCTCCGTCGCCAGCACGGCGCCGCGCGTGCGATCGCGAATGAGAAACGCGGCCGACGGCTCGTCGCCGACAGCGGGCGCGCTCGATGCGAAGTCGTCGCCGCCGAACCAATGACGCGCATCCTGAAGCGTCGCCTTGCAGATCGTGACGACGCGACGCTCCTTCCCGCGCGACCAGAATTCGCTCCACTCGTTCGGCGACAAACGGCTGGCGAGCAGGTGGACGTCGTACAGCCACATCAATCGATCGCTGCTGTGGTGATGCACGACGCGGTGAATGCAGGCGTAGAGCAGCGAGTCGACGAGCGACGGCGCCAGCGCTCCCGCCGCGATACGCGGCAGATCGATCGCGCGCGAGCGCATCTCTTCGTACGTGAGCGCGCGGGCGACGGTCGCAGGATTGGCGATGTCGAGATGGACGTCGTATCCGTGCGCGAGTCCGAATCGGTCGACACGCTCGAACGTCTTCTGCCGTACGCCCAGCTCATCGCCGCTCGTCAGCCTCTCCGTGAATCGCAGCGGCGCGAGCGCAGCACGCACGCGATCGAGCTCGTTCGCGGCGATCAGCAGATCGGTGTCGCCGCGCGGACGCAGCTCCGGCGCGTCGTAGATGCTGTATGCGAGCGCCGTCCCCTTCACGATCAGCGCAACGACACCGTGCGACGCCAGTGCGGCGAGCACCTCGCGAAGATCAGTCAGGCGCAGCGACTCGATGGCAGCAGCGTTCAGCGCCGCGTCGCGCAGCTCCGGCAGACGGCTGAAGTGATACAGCATCGGCAGCATGCCGTGCGCGTCGATCACATCCTGTTCGTCGCGCGTGATCGACTCCGGCCACGCCGCGCGCGCGCCTCCCAGCGCCTCGCGCAGAGGCGCCACGAAACGCGCGGGGAACGGCGGCATGTGAATGAAATCGACCATCGAGCGCAATCCAACAACGGCAGGGAGTTTGCTCTATTCGATCATGCGATGACTGCAATCTGGACGGTGTTGATTGCTGCAGGCATCATTCTCCTCGCGCTCGCTCTGGCCTGGGCTCCGATGCAACTTCTCGTCATGCAGATGGCGAAGAACGTGCGCGAGGTCATCCAGCGGCAGCGCGAGCGCCGCGCCATTGCGCGCAGCACTCCTGATCGCCGCAGAACCTAGGCTCACGACTTCAGCGCCGCATCGAGCGCCTTCTTGAGCGTCTCGTCGTTCGACGAGACCGGACCGTAGTCCTTCCAGACAATCTTGCCGGTCTTGTCGATCAGCACGCTCGTCGGGATGATCGACGTCTGAAAGATGTTCGCGATCTTTCCGTCGGGATCGATGGCGATCATGTACGTCATCTTCTGATCCTTGACGAACTGCTTCACCGGCTCCGTGCCGCTGTCGTCGAGGCTCACGCCGACGATCTTCAATCCGCGCGGCGAATACTCCTGGTGCATCTTCTCGAGCTCGGGAATCTCGAAGCGGCACGGCCCGCACCATGTCGCCCACAGATTCAGCAGAACGACGTTCCCTTTTTGCGACGCCAGATCGAACTCTTTGCCGTCCAGCGTCTTCGCCTGATACGGCGGCATCATCGAGCCGACGTTCGTCTCGGCGACCTCTTCCGCTTTCTTCTGCGGCGCGCGCTTGTGCGTCACGCGTTTGATGATCGGCGTCTCACTCTTTCCACACGCGAGCGCGAGCACTGCTGCAATCATCACCAGTCGTTTCATCATCATCGACATTGTAAAAACAAAAAGCCCCGCGAATGCGGGGCTTTCGATTTGCGGCGTAGTCGAAACTAATCCTTCTCTTCTTCGGTCTTCCCCTTCTTGATGACCTCGGGCTCCGCGGGCACGGCCGCTTCCGCTTCCGCAGCCACAGGCTCTGCCTCGGCTTTCGCGTGGGTCACGCCGACGACAACGCGGTCGGGATCATCGAGCACCTTGACGCCTTCGGGAGGTTTGAGATCGGAGACGCGATAGTAGGTGTGCATGGCGAGGGTGGCGACATCGACGTCGATGGCGTCGGGGATCGCACCGGGGAGACACTCGACGTGAAGATCGCGGACCTGCCAGTCGAGGATGCCGCCTTCTTTGACGCCGATCGCGGTGCCGCTGATGTGCACCGGCACCGTGACGCGCACCTTCTCGTCCATGGCCACGCGCACGAAGTCGATGTGCGTCATCTTGCGCGAGATCGGATCGATTTGAATGTCCTTGATCATGGCGTGGCGCTGCTGGTCGGTGCCTGCCATTTTCAAAAGGAAGATCGAGCGAACGCCGTGCTCGCTCTTCTGGATCAGCTCGGAGACGCTCTTGCGATCGACGGTGATCGCCACCGGATCGCGATGTCCGCCGTAAACGACTGCCGGCACCTTGCCGGCAACGCGATAGCGCCGGGCGACGTTCTTCCCGCCGTCTTCGCGCCGATTCACTTCCAAGGTCAGCTCAGCCATGACAGATGAAACTCCTCTTGCTGGTATCTGCGAGAGCGGGTAAACCGAGCGGAATCAACTATATTCCCTACATCTCGAACAGCGAGCTCACCGAATCCTCGTTGTGAATGCGCTTGATCGCCTCCGACAGAAGCTCGGCGATCGACAGCGTTTTCAACTTCGCGCACTCCGACTCCTTATCCGCCGTCGGCATGCTGTTCGTGGCGATGACGGAGTCGAGCCGCGAGCTCATGATTCGATCCGTCGCCGTGCCGGACAGCACGGCGTGCGTGCACGACGCGTTGATCGACCGCGCCCCTTTCGCAGCCAGCGCTTCGACCGAGTGAATGAGCGTGCCGCCGGTGTCGATGATGTCGTCGACGATGAACACGTTCCGGTCCTTCACGTCGCCGATGATGTTCATCACCTCGGTCTGATTCTTGGCGATGCGCCGTTTGTCGATGATCGCCAGCGACGCGCTGAGGCGCTTCGCATACGCGCGAGCACGCTCGACGCCGCCTGCGTCGGGCGAGACGATCGTGAGATCGGGCAGTTTCAGCGTCTTCAAATGCTTCACGATCACCGGCGCCGCGAACAAGTGATCGACCGGGATGTTGAAGAAGCCCTGGATCTGCGAAGCGTGCAGGTCGAGCGTCAGGACGCGGTCGGCGCCGGCCGCGGTGATGAGATCGGCGACGAGCTTCGACGTGATCGGAACGCGCGGCTTGTCCTTGCGATCCTGCCGCGCGTAGCCGTAGTACGGAATGACCGCGGTGATGCGGCTGGCCGAGGAGCGCTTGAATGCGTCGAGCATGATCAAGAGTTCCATCAGGTTGTCGTTCACCGGCGGCGACGTCGGCTGCACGATGAAGACGTCGGCGCCGCGCACGTTCTCATCGATCTGCACGTACGTTTCGCCGTCGGCGAAGCTGTACAGCGTGCATCGACCCTGATCGGAATCGAGGAGCACACATATCTCCTTCGTCAGATCAGGGTGCGCGCGGCCGGAGAAGACTTTCAGCGGACCGTACAAAGCGGCGCAATTATACGTGTTGCGCCACGCGGAACATCCCCTCGATCGATCGCGACACCACGGTCCGATGCGGCGCGTTTTCCAGGGGCGGAATTTCGTCGCCGGTCAGGAGCGCCGAGAGCACGTCGTACGGATTGCACGGCCAGTCGATCCAGCGCTCGACGTCGTCGTCGCGCAGGATGGCCTGCTCGAATCGCGCGACGGTGGAAACGAGTGTGTCGCCCTGCGCCATCGCCGCTTCCAGAAACGCGTTCGACAGCTCTTCGATGAACGGCGACTCGCTCACGATCGACGCGAACACGTCATCGTAAAGACCGCGCTGCCGCAGAATCGCAGTCGTCAACCGGCAGTTGCGATCGAGTCGAAGCTTTCGCCAGCCGGCGATCGTGTCGCGCGTGACGTCGAGCCCGATGCATCGCGACGCTGCGACGATGTACGGATCATCCGCGATCGCAACACCGCGAATCAGATCGCGCATCGCCCGTTGATGCTCACGCAGCGATTGCATCGTTCACCACCGCCCGTATTCGTTGCAGTTCGTTCGCGATGCCTTGATATCCAACATTCGGCACCATCGGGCCGAGAATCTCGTAAATCACCGCCTCCACGTTCGGCGCCGCCGGCAATACGCGCTCGAGCGATGCCAGCGTTTCGTCGCGAACGGTGCGCGAATGAACGTCGACGCGCAGTCCGCGATCGACCGTGCCACAGGCGATGTGCATCTCGCGCACTGCCGCGAGATCGAGCTCGGAGAGGAACGCATCGGCACTGCACAATCCATTGTGCACGTCGCATTCGAGGTTGTAGACGTCGAGGATGATCCCGCAGCCGGTGCGCCGCACGATTTCATTGAGAAATCCGGCTTGCGTGTAGTCGCCGCCGGCGTCGGGGAAAAGACTGACGACGTGCTCGAGCAGGAACGGCTTCGCGTATCGCTGCTGAATCGCCTTCACCCGCTCGACGAGCAGGTCGAGCGCTTCGTCCGTTCGCGGAGGAACGAGCATCGTGCCGAGGAACTCGCCGTCGACGGTCGTATATCCGAGGTGCTCGCTGTGCCAAGCGATGTCGAGATGCTGCGTGAGGACGTCGGCGAGTGCGAAATAGCTTTCGTTCATCGAGTCCGCGGACGCGATCGACAGTCCGATGCCGTGCAGCGTGATCGCGGCACGCTCGTTGATCGCGCGCAGCTCGTCGATCGTCTCGCGCGGAATGACCGGCACACCGCCGCGCAACGTCGCCAGCGCATCGGGCGTGACCTCGACCACGTCGGCGAACGGCAACACCGTCGCCACGAATGCCGGGTCACGCCCTTCGTAGTTGACGCCGACGCCGATCAACGTACGGTCGCGTCGAAGGCTTCGACTCCGCCGAGGAGCGGATCGGGATCGCCGCCGTGCACGATGACGTCGATACCGAGAAGTCCGCATCCGAGACATCCATTCAGACGAAAGATCTGATCGAACGCATCGTGGACCTGTTTCGGAGTGATCTTGGAGCCACGCCCCGCGGAGAGAGTCACGGTTTTTCCTGCGATTTTGCTAGCGCTTCGAGTCGCCATTCAGTCCATCCTCCTTGATGAATGTCAGGAGATATGTGGCGCAGGAAGTCAGGAGGCAGTGACTGCGGTCACGAATTCCGTTTACGTCATCTTCGCTTCCAGCTCGCTCCACCTCTGATAGAGCCGGTCGACTTCCGCCTGCGCCTCCGCCATTTCCGCGAAGCGCTGCTGCAGCGCGACGGCGTCCGCGACGATGGCCGGATCCTCGGCGCGGCGGCGCGCCTCGGAGAGGCGTTCTTCGGCGGCCAGAAGGGTCTGTTCCATGGCGTCGAATTCTTGCTGTTCGAGGTAGCTGAGTCGCTTCGTGCGCTGGCGGCTCCTGGCCACTGCGGTGCTGCGCGGCGGCTCGTCTTTCGACGAGAACGAGGCAAGCCATTGCTCGTAGTCGGCGAAGTACTCCGCCTGGCCGGCGCCGTCGAGCGCGAGCAACTTCGTGGAGACCCGCTCCAGCAGGTAACGGTCGTGCGTCACCAGCACGAGCGCGCCGGGGAACTCGAGGAGCGATTCTTCGAACACGTCGAGCGTCGGGATGTCGAGATCGTTGGTCGGCTCGTCGAGAACCAGCAAGTCGGCCGGCTTCAGCATCAGGCGAGCCAGAACGATTCGCGCCTTCTCGCCGCCGGAGAGTTTCGACACCGCGGTCTCGAGCTGTTCGGTGCGGAAGAGAAAACGTTTGGCCCACGAGGCGACATGCAGCGAGCGGTCGCGGTAGATGACGGAGTCGCCCTCCGGCGCCAGCGCGCGCTTGAGAGTCAGCGACGGATCGAGGCTCTCGCGATTCTGTTCGAAGTAGACGACGCGCAGGCGGTCGGCCTGTTCGATCGTTCCGCCGTCCGGCGCGAGCTCGCCGACGATCATTCGTAGCAGCGTGGTCTTGCCCGAGCCGTTCGGCCCGAGGACGCCGAGGCGCGTGCCGGGAGTGAGGAGGAGATCGAGATCGTCGACGATACTCCGCTCGCCGAGATGCTTGCGCAGCCCCTTCCCCATCCAGAGCCGTTTCGTTTTCCGCTCGGAGGGGGTGAAGTCGATACCGACCGTCGACACGCGGGCGCGGTCGCGGCTCTCCTCCAGTTCGTCGATCAGCTTTCCCGCCGCGGTGATGCGAGCCTTCGCCTTTGTGGTGCGCGCCTTCGGCCCGCGGCGCAGCCACTCCATCTCGCGGCGCACGAGGTTGGCCAGGGTGTCTTGATATGCGGCCTCGTTCTTGAGCAACTCGTCGCGGACTTGGAGAAGCTCGCTGTAGCTGCCGTCTGTCTGCAGCAGGCCGCTGGGGTAGATGCGATTCAGCTCCAGCATGCGGCCGGCGACGTTCTCCAGAAAGTAACGATCGTGGCTGACCACCACGAATGCCTCCGGCTCGCTCTTGAGGAGCGACTCGAGCCAGAGGATGCCTTCCACATCGAGATGATTGGTCGGCTCATCGAGTAGGAGAATGTCGGGCTCCAGCGCCAGCTCGCGAGCGATGGCCAGCCGCTTGCGCCAGCCGCCGGAGAGCGTGTCCGTGACCTGCAGACGATCGGTGAAGCCCGCCTTGCCGAGAGCGCGCGCAATTCGCGACGACGTTTCGTAGTCGTCGAGGGACGTCTCGCCACGCATTGCATCGAGCAGCACATCCTCCACCGTCAGTCCCGGCGTGAAGACCGCATCCTGCGACACGTAGCCGATGCGTACGCCCTTGCGCACGGCGCGCGTGCCGGAGTCGGGAGCCTCGGCGCCGGCGACGATCTTCAGGAGCGTCGACTTCCCCGCGCCATTCGGTCCGACCAGGCCGACGTGATCGCCCTCGGCGATGGTGAAGGCGAGATTCTCGAAGAGCGGCCGGGAAGTGAACGACTTGGTCAGCGACTCGCACGTGAGCAGAATGGCGGGCGGCATGCGAGCAGCGATTCGGTTGGTGCGCCCAGCTGGATTCGAACCAGCGGCCTTCAGCTCCGGAGGCTGTCGCTCTATCCAACTGAGCTATGGCTGCACTCTAGAAACGCTCGAAAAATCTACAGCGTGTAGCCGTAAATCGTTGAATCCGAGGTGTTTATCGCAAAATTTCGCAGACCTTGCGACTCACCTTGCGACTCAAGATTGCGTAGCTTATCGCGTTTGCACGTCCGCGCGGAACATGCGCGTGCGTCCGTGGAACATTTTCTTATTGCGTGCGTCACTCGGGAGCGCGTGCGCTCACCAGTACGCGGAGAGGCCGAAGCTTCCGAGACGGTTTGAGAGTTTGCGGTCGAAGGTCGCTACGGCGTCGTATCGGTTCGTTGTGGCCATCGCGACGATCACGGCATCGGTCAGGCCGGAGAGCGGATCGGGCCAGATCTCCAGCACGCGCCGCCACGGGCAGTCATCGACGATCTGCATGCCGGGAAACTTGGTCACGGCGTCCACGACGGTCGCCGCTTGTCTCGACGTCAAGCCGTACTGGCTCTGCAGGACGTACACGATCTCGAAGATGACGGACTGCGGAATGACGCCGGCGATCTCGCCTTCTTCCGCGGCGGCGAGCAAGGCCTGCGCGGCGTCTTGCTGCGCCTTATTACGCTCGACGAAGAATGAGACGAAAACGTTCGCGTCGGCGACTACGCTGCGCACGTCAGACACGGCCTCGTGTCTTGCGAGCTTCGGCGACGGCGGTCAACGGGTCTGGGCCGTGTTTGATGAAGCCTCGCAGTGCGTAGAGCGCCGGGCGCTCCGTCGTAATCGCTACGCGAGTGCCGCAGACTTCCCACCGCAGTTTTGCGCCGGGCTCGAGGTCGAGCGCTTCGCGCACTTCCTTCGGAACCGTCGTTTGTCCCTTGCTGGTCATCGTCGAGACTGGCATGACTTGATTCTCCTTACGTATTGTACTGCACGTAAGGATACGCGGCGACAGGCGCGGTTATTTCGGGAACAGCTTCGCGAGGTCCTCTTTGTCGAAAACGCCCACGAGCGCGCTTACCTTGCATCCGAGTGCGGCGGCAAGACGGCCGAGCGTTACGAGGTTGGGAAGCATCGCTCCACGCTCGATCGAACTCATGTGACTCTGCGGAATGCCGCTCGATTCGGCAAGCACCACCTGCGTAAGGCCGCGCTTCTTGCGTACCTCGCGGATGCGCGATCCGAGCAGTTCAGCGGCGCGCGTAACTTCGCTCAACGGCACGCGCTCCGCTTGACTCCTTTGAGAGTCGGATATATATTCATCTTGATATTAGCGAGGCGCCAGAACATGCTTGATCCGACCACGAAGGAACGTATCCGCGCCATCTTCCTACATGAGAACGAGCGCGTCACCATCGAAAACGCCGCGTCGATGCTCGGCCGCACGGAGAAGGAGATTCGCGCCGCGATCAAGAAGGGCGATATCGAGACAATCACGACCTGCAGCGGCCCGGTGATCGATACGCGCGAGCTGGCGGAGCAGGCCGTGCACGAGTGGTCTTTGCAAGTGATCGAAGAAGCGCTCGGCCGGGATGCGTCCATGGTGATGCCTCGCGGTCTGCGTTCGAGCAAGCTGACCGTACACGTGCCCGTGTTCCTCATCCAGGTGCTCCACATTCTCGCCGGTGAGAACGGCG
>Ga0075425_100000696_pt1 | contig 32035 bp, 28 predicted proteins | sample SoiMethybrSBSTD4_FD_75300 | JGI IMG/M metagenome (GOLD analysis project Ga0075425, IMG submission 75300) | Bulk soil microbial communities from a Populus tree surrounding site in Tennessee, USA - Soil MetaG P. TD hybrid SBSTD4 | ecosystem: Environmental > Terrestrial > Soil > Tree plantation... | reverse complement strand
GCCTCGACCTTGTCTATGGCAACCCTGCCAAGCCGATGAGCCGGGAGGCCCATTTGGCCAAATTCCGCCGCAACCTCGGCTCGGCCCTTGAGCCGCTGCCTCGCAATAACGCCGATGCGGTGATCGAGATGGTGGAGCAAATCGAAGATGTCGAGGACGTGCGGCACATCAGCGAGTTGCTGGTCCCCACCGCTTAAGGGCCATCCCGCGAGCGACCGCGCATAGGCTAGGCCGCTTGCTAGGCCGCTTGCACGTCGGGAAGCTCGAGCGTCCACGTCACGCCTTCCGCGGCAAACTCTGCGACGGCGCGCGCCCCGTCGCCGGCAAAGGTGCTCTGCAGCAGCCTCGAGCCGAAGCCAATTTTGCTGGGCTCGCCTATGCGAGGTCCCCCACGCTCGCGCCATTTGAGCGTCAGTACATGCTTCGAGGCATCGAGCTGCCAGGCAATTTGAACCGTGCCCGTTGGCGTGGAAAGAGCTCCGTATTTGACGGCGTTGGTGGCAAGCTCGTGCAACGCCAAGGCGAGCGACACGGCCTGGCTCGGAGCAAGCCTGGCGGGTGGCCCGCTGCACGCAAAACGCTCCAGACCATGCGGCGCAATCACACCATCGATGAGCTCCTGCAGGTGCGCGCCTCCCCAGCTTTCCCGGGTCAGGACGTCATGCGTGCGCGCCAATGCCTGCAGGCGACTCCCGATCGCAACACGGGCACCTTGCATGTCCGTCGTCTGCAATGTCTGCAAAACAATGGCCTGCACCAAGGCCAGCGTGTTTTTAAGGCGATGGTTTAGCTCTTCAATCAGGAGGCCGCGCTCGCGGGCCCGTTCCTGAATGGCTTGCCCGGCCGCTGTCAATGCATCGGCGACAACGGCGAATTCCGCAAGCGTCGAGGACATCGGCTCCACCGTCTTGCCGTGACCCAATGCGCCTGCGCGCTCCGCGAGGCCGGCGCTGGCGACCGCAAAGGGTCTGCCGAAGGCATAGGCAAGCAGAATAGAAAGCCCCAGCGCCGCCAGTCCTGTGAGCACCAGCGCAATGAGCGACCGCGTCAGGGGCGCTGCGACGACAGCTTGCGGAATGCTCGCACCAAATAACCAGCCGGACACCTCTGAATTGTAGTATCCCGTCAGAATTGGCGATCCTTCCACATTCTGCGTCGCAAACGTTCCCGACCGTCCGACGGCCCTGGCGAGGTACTCAGGCCGTCCGGGCCTGCCAGTGTTTTGCTCATGCGCCTGCGAGCGCGTCACAAACTTGCCGGCCCGGTCGGCGATCCCGACAAGCCAGCCCGCGGGAACCGCGGGCAGAAGCGCATCGCGGATGCGCGTTGTCGGCGCGGTGATGGCCAGCACCCGGTCGCTCCCTTGTGCCGAGATTGGGAGGGCGACAGCAATGCGAAATTCGCTTGTCAGCGGGCTCGGGTAGACGTTGGACACGAGCAGCCGCCCTTGCGCGAATATGCTGCGCTCAGCGTTGGTGAGGGGAACTGCGTCTGGCAACTCAGCCCCAAATGGCACCTGGGTATTGAGGATTTGGCGCGCCCCCAACTCGCGTAAGATCACGATTTCGTTGCCGTTTGCGACGAGCCGGCGCGCTTCGGCGTGAAATTGCGCGAGGTTCCCGGCCTCGAGCGTGGAAGAGACCGCAAGCCCCCTCAGGAGCGAGGCAAGGCTCCCCACCTCACCATCGACCACGAGCGCGGCATGGCGTGCGATCTGTGCCGCCTGTTCCTCGAACCGAGCGCGCTCGTTTGCCGAATAGAGAACGAGCACGAGGCCGGCAAATCCGAGCAGTGGCACCAGAACGGCACAAATCAAGCGCAGGAGATAGGTGCGCGCCGACATTTGTCGGCCAGCGCTCGGGGTTGGCATGGGACCTGTCGCTTGTTTGCGTTACGCCTGCGCGCTGGAACTTGCCCGGTTGGAGCCCCTTTTTAGCAGCCCTTTGTGTGGGCTAGCGTATGAATGACTACCATAGGATAGGAAAGTATCTGCTCGCCCCCAATCGACGCGCGCGACAATAGCCCCTGATCTGATCCGACCCGTCGCGCCCAAGCTGGGGGGACTGCATCGCGCGGCTTTGCCACCACCCGCCGCTCGCGATGTTCGCCACAGTATGCTTTGCCGCCACCCACCGAAGGTGGCCAAATACGCGCGAGCTTTGTGCCGCCACAGCCGATCCAGGAACGACGCGATCTGACGCGGACGAGGAAGCAACCCAGCCGCGAGATCGTACAGCACCCTGCAAACAGGACGGCACGCTTGATTTCGGTGCGCTACACTCCGGCACTTGAACGCAGGAGATGGTCTGTATCCGCCCTGGTGCTCCTATGAGGCAACGCATCTTTCGGGCGCTTATCCACCTGCAGACCAGTGCTTGCGGATGCATCAGATAACTAGACGTGGGGATCCCCAACATCCCCACCTCGTCCAATCGCAAAACGCGCTTTCGCCGGAAAAAGGCGGTCTATCGTGAGCGCAATCATGTCGAACGCTTCTTCGACGAAGCAGTTTCGCGGTATCGCCATCCGCTACGACAAGCTACGCGCTACCTTTTTCGCCGCGTTCATTTAGCTTGCCGCAGTGCGGATTCGCAGTCGATTGCTTCACACCCTTGCACGCGGAACGCCCGCAGGCTCAGCATGATCAAGCACTACTTCGCTGGTTTGTTGCGAGCGTCATTGCACTTTCCACCCTTCCGGTACATGAACTCACCGCAACTGCCCGTAGGGGCCGACTGGGCTTGATACGCTGCCTGGCGCTGGATCGAGTTTGGCCGGCCGGCTACCGCACCCTGGGCATTGGTCTTTCCTGATCTAGCCGATGCGCGGTGCATTTTTGTTGTCGCGCTGAACACGGAAGCCTGGCGATGCCGACTATGGGACTTCGCAAGCCGCTTGCCATGCTTTGCTGTAGCATGGCGCATCTTGTGACCATGCAGAGCGAGCCGCTTTTTCTTCGCAACCTGTGCTTGACGATTCATGCTGCTTTTCTTCGCAGCTTTGTTTGTGGCGTTCGCCTTTGTGGCCTTCTTCGTAGCAATTCCCGCATTCGCTGCACTTTCTTTCTTCGTTGAGGGCTGATTGGTGTTCTGAGCAGACGCGAGGATAGGAAGCCCGAGGAGGCCGAGGACTGCTGCTGCCGCGACGATTTTGTGCATTGGCGGGTCTCCTTGAAAGCCGACGGTGATCCGGTGAAACGATGAAGCTACAAAACGAGTTGCACGGTTTTGCAATTTGTTTGTCTTGATGAATGACTGTTCACAAAGCGGGAGAAGCGCGCAAAAGAGCGACCAACTCCACCCGGAGCACGAATTCTACGCTCCGTTTGTTGGCCTCGACCTGGAACTCAAGGTACGGCAATCACTATTTTGAAAAACGTGAGATGGAGAATGGCAGCCTGGAGGCGCGTAGCTGGCAGCGACGTTCTACGCCGCTCCTCGCGTTCCAAACTGGTATGCAGGCATGTCCCGTACCTTTGGCGACGAGACCGATCATTGTTTTCAGAGCAGCATCAGGATCACTGCGATTGCCGAAAATGCCGGCAATACAAAATCTGGCCACTCCGGTTCTTTGTCGGGTCGCTGGGTCTGGTGTCCCGGATGGCTCGGTATCTGATGTAGGCTTCATTACCGACCGCTGTTCACCCCGATTAACGCGAGCCAGGGGCCTGCCCCGGAACCCTTCAACGCCAACGCAAGTTTGCTCTACATGAGCAGAAAGACGCACCAAACAGGTCTTCCGGCGTCCAACGATACCGACATCGCAAGTGAGTCTCTTTGGCCCTTTTTCCCGATTCTAATCAGCGCGGCAGCAATTTGTTTGCTCATCTATTTGTTCCTAACCCCCAGTTTTGAAACTGATGAGCGGGTGCGCGCAAGGAGCGCCCGCCCTGGCGCCGAAACATTGGTTACTGATCAGCAAAGAGAAACGACAAAAGACGGCGAGAACGATAGCAATCTACAATCTGTCTTGAAGTAAGCTACCTACCTTTTAACTCTTACCTGCCGAACGATGTGCTGCGTGTGTGGCGCCCGCCGAGGGTGCTTCAAAGCGCCCGGGCTCGTCCGCAGCAAGACCCAGCGTGAGCTTGAGCCTAAGGTGTAAGCTTCCAAAGGGCGCCCAAGGCGAACCCAAAAATGGCCGCTCCCGCCAACGTGACCCGCGGTTGGTCCCTTACGGACTACTCAAGGGCCGCCGTGAACGTGCCTCCCACGTCCTGCTTGTGCTCGGCCGCTTCTCCCCTCGCTCGAGCGTGCCGCCTGTGAGCTCGGCCGCATGCGTCGCGTCGCGTCTCCGACCCTGTCGGCGATTTTCTCTGACAAGGTCTTTTCCCCTGTTGAGGCACGTGCCCTCGTTGTGATCCTGGGTTGGATCTCAGGCAACGCCGAGCCACAAAGGCTATTCCGCAACTGCGCGTTAAGGCGGTGCGCGGTGGTACCGGCGCCGACGCTAATGATCGCGTCGTCGTCAGCGGCTAGGTGGCCGCGTACGAGCGATGGGCTCGTCGGCTGTATTAAAGAATTCTCCTGAGGAAGCAGGGCTGGCGGCGATTGGTTGATGCGTTGGAGGCCTTCGCGGAGAAGCGCTGGCCTGCCGGCAAAGCGCCAGGGCGGCAATGGCCAGTGCTGTACCGGCTCCAGCGATACCAGACTGCAGTTACCCACAACCGGTGGTGCTACGCAGTTGACCGTACGAAGTTCGTTGGCCGCGGAGCGGGCTTCGAGTTGGGAACTACAACGATGCATGCCCGCCAGCGGATAGCTCTCCAAGAATAGGCGATTGTACGGTTGGGCCGAATGCCGTGAAGGCGATCGCACAGCCTTTCGAGAAGGTGTGCGGCGAATTCGCTGGCAGATTCGGCGCGCACCTGGTTAGGGCGGAACCAACGCAGCTACCGGACACCTGACGGAGGCTGCGAAGCAAAGCTTCGCTCAAGTTCGAAGGGGCTCATCGGCCCTCTCCCCGGTCCCAACCCGTTCATATTCGGCGATAACCTGAGCACCGAGCAAAAACAGGATGCTGGCGATCTCCAGGCATAAGAGGCCGATGACGGTTGTGGCGAGCGACCCATAGACCACGCTGACCAGGGACAACGTTGAAAAGTACCAAATGAGCGCGTGGCGGGTGAGTTCCCACAGCAATCCAACGATGACCGCGCCCACAAAGGCATGACGCGGCGTTATCCGGCCACTGGGCGGTAGCACCAGATATATGGACGCCAGCACGAGGATCATCCCGAGAACACCGGCAAGATAGAGCAACACCACCGCGAACCGGTCGAGAGACCAGCCTTTGCCGAGGACAACAATCTGATCGTCGCTCAAGGACTGCAAAAGGCTAGCAATCACCGTCATAATGAGAAAGCCGAGACCGAGAAGAAGAATGTAGAGGTAAGGAAGAAGCAGCGAAACGAGTAGAGGTCTTCTGCTTTTTTTGACGCGGTGAACGAAAATGATCGACATTGCGTTCTCAAGCACGGTGAAGGCAAGAGAGCTGAAGAACAACATGCTGGCGAGGACGAACCAGCTCGCGACCTCCCGGTGCTGAAGGAAACCGCGAACCTGCGCGAGGACCACCTCCGATGCTCCTGGGATAACAAGACCCAGATACCGCGACAGCGTCGCCAACAACGCATCTTCGTTCACGACGTGGGAGAGCATCAATAGAAGGAAAGTGAGCAGTGGAATGATGGAAAGAAGGATGTAGTAGGCCAGTGCGCCGGCGAGTAGCAGGCCCTGATTAGCCTTGAATGCCTTCAGCACGGTCAAGAGGAAACCCCAAGGGTGCTGGCTCAGGTTTCGAAACGCGGGAGAGTTCGGCATTCGTCCTCCCTTTGGGACAAGAAGCGAGACGCTTCGCCGAGGACAACGCCAAATGGGGGTCCGAGGTGCCCTGGCGAGACGGTCAGCAGGCCCTGCACGCCGCTGAGGTGATGTTGATCGTCGCTCGTCGCGCCGGATCCCTTAGGTCTCTTAATGCCCCTCACCCAGATCGCGATCGCGCCGGCGGCTGGTCCCCTATGTTCATGCAACGAGGATAGCTGCGGGCGGGGTCAAACGCGAAATGTCCGGGCCTGCCTCAAGGCGCGGTGCGGGCCCAAGAAGGCTCGGCGCAAGCCCGCTATCCAGAGACCGCGTGACGTCATGCGTCTGGCCTGATCTCACGTGGCCTCTGAGGTTGCGGATGTGATTGGCGAGGTTGGCTCGGTCGCGGTGGGCGAAATGAACAGGACCAAGGTGCGGGTAACAAGGACCGTCGGCGAGCATGTGGGAGGTGGTGGTGAGGATCGAGGCCGCCAACCCAACACGCGGGTCGCGGACAATGGCCCACCACCGCGCAACGCTTTTGCGATTAGGTTCAGGCGGCCGTTATGGACGTAGCCAACACCTGCCCTGCGAGCGCCGGCTTCGTCTCGAAGAACTCGCGCGCCAATGCGCCATCCGCATTCGTTGCAGCCGAGCGCCGCATCGAAAGCCACCAAGGTTCAAAGCATTTACTCGAAGGTCTGATGTTGTTGCGCACACACACCGCACAATCGGCCTTTACACGAACTCAGGGGCGCGAAAATTCCGCGCCGGATCGCCGCCTTGGCACAGGAGCGCCTCTCGCCGCGCGGCAGATGCGGTTCGGCATGCCCAATTACAGCGCAGGTTTGCCTGGCTCGAGGAATTGCTGGAGCGCGCACCGCTGGGCAACAGCCTCGCCGGTCAACGGGAACGAGCACCTCGCGAACTGTTTGACATCAAAACCGACAACTGCTGAGAACAGGCAAGCACTTGTGAATGCCCGCTCCGTGCAGCGGCGCCGCCCCTCCTCTCCAGGCTAAGGTCGAAAGGTAAGACGCCATGCGACCGTGCCTGGGCCTCGACTGGAGCGCCTCGGTGCAAGGCCAGGCCTCGTTCCAGAGGGAGGGCGCCCGTTTTCTCGCCTTTCGAGCGGCGACAAAGCACCCCGCCGCACCTGCCGCGAGCCGCGCCCTACAGGACTACCCTGGAGAGGCATTACAGGGAATACCTGATCGACAAGCCCGCCGGTTCCCCGCATTCCTCGCCCAGCATTTCACACACATTCCTCGGGGGGGCCTTGCGGCGAACTGGCGTCTTACCCGCATTGGGTTGCGAGCTGGTTCCCTCCGGCACATCGCTGCGAGGTTGGACCGCCATGCTCGGCTGGGTCAGTGCATTCACTCTGCTCTATTTTCTGACGACCCTCCTGGGGCTCGCCCTATTCTCGCAGCCGTTCGATGCCATTCCATTCTGGCCCGCGTCCGGTATCGCTGCCGGTATTCTGAGCGTCGCGAACCGGCGTGCCTACCCACCTCTGCTGCTGGGCGTGGTGGCCGGCGCCTTGGCGGCGAATCTGGTTTGTGACAGAAGCCTGTTCGGCTCAATCAGCAGCGGCATCGCCAACGCAGGTGAAGCCCTGCTGGTCGCCTGGCTACTGAAGCGCTGGTTCGGGGAGGCCTTCGCGTTTTCCGACCTGTCGCGGATCGCCGGCTTTCTCGCAGCGGCGGCGATCGCGGCGGCCGTATCTGCCGTCGGCGGCACCGCTTCCCTGAGCTCGCTGCACGCTGAGACGCCCCTGGTCGATATCTGGTGCGCGTGGTTCCTCTCCGGAACCCTCGGCATCATCGTCGTCGCGCCGCTCGTTATCGAGCTTGCGCGCGCCTGGCGCACCCCTCCGCCGGTACGGGAGACCATCGAGGGATTAGCGGTTCTTGCGCTTTTGGCCTCGGTTGCCATTTACGTCTATGCCCAGCCCCCATCCTGGATCTCCTTCAACCCGCACGCGTTCACGCTGCCCCTGCTGTTATGGCTGGCAGCCCGTTGCCCTCCGCCCTTGGCGATCGCGGGCGCCTTCGTTGTTTCGATTTCTGCCATTTGCACGACCATCCTCGGCATAGGTCAATTGACCGGGCCGGTGATGCCGATAACAGAGCGCGTGCACGGCGTGCAGACGACCGTGCTGATGACGACGCTTTACACGCTGGTCCTGGTCGCGCTGTTTGCGGATCGGCGGTCGCATGCAGCACAGCTCGAACGCAGCAACCAACAGCTGCGGCACCAGGAAACCGCCTTCCGCCAGCTGCTCGGCGCCCTGCCAGCCGCCATCCACACGACCGACACGGCCGGCCGCATCACCTACTGCAATAAGGCGGCGGTCGACTTGTGGGGCGTCAGCCCCGAGCTCGGCAAAGACAAGTGTGCCGACCTTGGCCGGCTCTATTACCCGAATGGCACCTTGGTGCCACCGGATCAATGCCCCACCAAGAAATGCCTGGTGGACAGGCAAGCGCTGCAGCCGCAGGAGGTCGTGTTTGAACGACCTGACGGCGGGCGCATTCCCATCATTCCCTATCCCGCGCCCTTGACGGACGAGCGTGGCGAGCTTGTGGGCGTCGTCAGCATGAAGATCGACATCACCGAGCGCAAGCACGCGGAGCAGGCGTTGGCCGAACGCAATGCGCAGCTCGACCTCGCCCATAGGGCGGCCCGGGTCGGCTCCTATACCTACGATATCAAGAACCGCACGATGCGGATTTTGCGCGCCAGCGCCGCCATTTACGGTTTGCCCCACAGCACTATGGAAATCAGCACGCAACAGTGGGGCAACCGTGTGCATCGAGACGATGTTGCCCGCCTGCGCAGCGAGCAAATTCGCGCCTTCAAGGAAAAAAGGCGCGAGGTCGTGAGCGAGTTTCGCTTTGTGCGACCCGGTGGCGAAATCAGGTGGGTCGAAGCTCGAAGCCTGGTTGCCTATGACAACAGCGGTCGCGCCGAGCGCATGACAGGCGTCTACATCGATGTGACCGAGCGCCGAAAAACCGAGGAGTATAAAAGCCTGCTGATCGCCGAGCTCGATCATCGCGTGAAGAATGTGCTCGCGTGCGTGGCCGCGATCGCCCAGCGATCGCGCGAGTGCAGCAGATCGGCCGAGGAATTTCTGGAGGTGCTGAACGGTCGCATCAATTCGCTGGCAAATACCCATGCCCTACTGAGCCGCAGCAGTTGGGAGGGCGTGGGCATCGGCGAGCTCGTGCGCAGTGAACTAGCGCCCTGCGCCAGCAACGGCAGTAGCCTCATCGAGGGACCAGACATCGTCGTTGCCGCAGAAGCCACGCAGCCGCTAGCGATAGTTCTGCACGAACTCACAACCAACGCCACCAAGTATGGTGCCCTGTCTAGTCGTCGCGGTCGCGTCTCGGTGTGTTGGCAGCGCCGATCAAGCCGTGGTTCGCAGGATCATCTGGCGCTCGAATGGCGTGAAACCGGCGGGCCGCCGATCGCGGTTCCCGGTCCTCCCGGCTACGGCTCCTCGGTGATCCGCGAGCTCATTCCCTACGAACTGGGCGGCTCGGTGCAGTATGTCTTCGCTCCCGAAGGCGTCCGCTGCAGGCTGGAGATACCGGGCAAGTGGTTGAGCAACCCCGTCCGGCAGCGCCCCAAGCACGCCGCCGCCGTGGCGGCGGGAGTATTTTCCTGACACGGGACGGGCGGCGCGGAGTTGCCGTCCGAGCCACGAAGCCCATCTCGTCAGCGCTCGCCGAGAGGCTTGGCGCGGGCAATGGCCTCGCGGATGAGCTGCTTGGCCTCCGCGGCATCGCCCCATCCCTGCAGCTTCACCCATTTTCCCGGCTCGAGATCCTTATAGTGCTCGAAAAAGTGCTGCACCTGCTCGAGCGTTATGCGCGGCAGGTCGGTGTAGTTGGCCACATGTGCGTAGCGCTTGGTGAGTTTCGGGGTCGGGACGGCGAGAATCTTCTCATCGCTGCCGGCGTCATCCACCATCAGAAGCACGCCGATAGGCCGTACATTGATAACGGCTCCAGGTACAATTGGCCGCGTATTGGCGACCAGCACATCCAGGGGGTCGCCATCTTCGGACAGCGTATGGGGGACGAAGCCATAGTTGCCGGGATAGCGCATGGGCGTGTGCAGGAACCGATCGACGACGAGCGTGCCCGCCGCCTTGTCCATCTCATATTTGATGGGTTCCCCGCCGATCGGTACCTCGACGATGACGTTGACGTCCTCGGGCGGGTTCAAGCCGACGGCAATGGCATCAATGCGCATTCAGCCCTCCTCGGTGCCTCGCTTGCGGGCCCTAGGTCTCGTTGGCGCCTCTGCTGGCGCAGCCAGGCCGCGCCCTCACCGGTCGTTATCGCCGCTCGTGCACCAAGCGGCAAGTCATGCCCATTCCGGAGGGCGCCGGCGCCAGCACAGCCGCAAATCCTGCCGATCCGCCGGTGCGTGCCCACACCCGCCGCCCGATAAGGATGCCCGTGCGTTGCCCCGCGGCGCAATTGGCGACGAGAAGAAAGGCGCCGCAGCCGGGCCCAGCGGTTGGCCGCGCCGCTGCGCGCCTGGAGACGGGGCAGCGGTTGCGACCCACCATGCCTGCCCTCTTGCGTGTCCGGGTATTGAGGCCCCTTGCTTGATCAAGGCTTGCGATGCAGTGTCTCAGCCAAGACGCCGATGGGCTGAGTGGCCGGCTGTGGGTGTGGGCGTCAAAGGCAACGGGAGTGCAGCATGCGCACGCGGCGCGAGATACTGATCGGGACAGCAGCCATCCTCGCCGCGCCGGCAAGGGGCCTTTCGCAAGCAGAGCCGCCGAAGCCCAAACAGCTCGTGATTAACGCCTCCGGCGGCTCGCAGATCGCATCGCTGCGCCTCAACTATTTCAACGATTTCGAGAAGGAGACGGGCATCAAAATCGTCGACACGAGCCCGACGGATTTTGGCAAACTGCGCGCCATGGTCGAAAGCGGCAATGTCGTCTGGAACATCACGGAGATCGGCGGCCAGGACGGCTACCGCGTGACCCAGATGGGTTTGGCGGAGCCGATTGACACGAAGATCGTCGACCGCAGCAAATTCCAACCCCAGGCCCAGATGAGCCATGTCTTCTCACCCAGCTGCTACTCCACCGTGATCGCCTATCGGCCCGATGCATTCCCCAAGGGCGCACCGAAATCCTGGGCCGACTTTTGGGATGTTAAAGCGTTCCCGGGCCCGCGCAGTTTGCGTAACCACCCCGTCGACAATCTCGAAGCCGCCCTAATGGCCGATGGCGTCTCGCCGGACAAACTTTACCCGCTCGATGTCGAGCGCGCCTTTAGCAAGCTCGATACAATCCACAAACACATCAATGTCTGGTGGACCACCGGTCAACAGCCAGCCCAGTTGCTCGTCGACAAGGAAGTGGTGCTGGCGACCGGCTGGAACGGACGTTTCTACGACCTCATTCGCAAGGAGGCGCCGCTCGCCATGGAGTGGAACGGCGGCGTTCTCAAGCAGGGTAGCTGGGTGGTGCCAAAAGGCGCCAAGGACCAGTACTGGTCCTTGAAAGTGCTGGCGTTGATGAGCGATCCCAAACGTCAGGCCGCCAATGCCGAGGTTCTCGGCTACTCCGGGATGCACGTCGATTCCAACGAATACGTGGCCGAGAAGATCAGACCGCTGCTCCCCCTGTTTCCCGACAATCTCAAAAAGCAAGTTTGGCTCGATCAGGAATGGTGGACCAAGAACGGCGCGGAAATGGGTGAACGCTGGAACAAATGGATGCTCTCCAAGGCATGAGCTTGCCCGCTTTTGCCCCAGGCCTCGGCCGTGGCCCTCTTCAGCGCGATCCCTGCCCATGAGCGATGCCTTTGCGCGCCAGGCGCTAGCTCAGGCCGGCCGGTTAGAGATCGAAGGGGTTAGCAAGACCTTCGGTGAGATCACCGCGCTCGCCGACGTAAGCCTGGGCGTAACGGCCGGGGAATTCGTCACCATTTTAGGGCCGAGCGGCTCGGGTAAAACGACACTACTGAAGGTGATCGCCGGCTTCGAGACGGCGGATTTGGGCCGCGTCAGGGTCGACGGCGCCGACGTCACGGACCTCGATCCTGCGCTGCGCAATATCGGCATGGTGTTTCAGAACTATGCCCTGTTCCCACATCTGAGCGTTGCCCGAAACGTCGGTTATCCGCTGGTCATGCGCGGCCTGGCTAAGAGCGAGATTGCCAAGCGGGTGGCCGACGCGCTCGACATGGTCGAGCTCGGCAGCATGGCTGAGCGCCTGCCAAAGCAGCTTTCGGGCGGCCAGCAACAACGGGTTGCCCTTGCACGCGCCACCGTGTTCCAACCGCGGCTGCTGTTGCTCGACGAGCCCTTTGGTGCCCTCGACCGCAAGCTTCGCGAACAGATGCAGTTGGAAGTGCGCCGCTTGCAGCGACGCCTCGGCCTCACCACGCTCTTCATCACGCACGATCAAGAAGAAGCGCTCGTCATGTCCGATCGGGTGGCTGTCATGGACAAGGGCCGCCTGCAGCAAGTCGGTCCGCCACACGACATCTACGAGGCCCCGGCCACTTCCTTCATCGCCGACTTCATCGGCGAATCCAATCTTCTGGCGGGAACCGTCGAGGCGGGCAGCAATGGCGTCCTGCGCGTCCGGCTCGAGCGTGGCCGAACGATCGAGGTGGCGAGCCGGCCAGACTTGCAGGCCCATGTCGGCCAGCGGGTCCGGGTCATGGTCCGACCGGAGCGCTTCGTCGATCTTGCGGGTGGTGGCACAAGTGCGGCGCTCAACCGGATCGATGGCGTGGTCGCCGAAAGCGCCTATATCGGCGTATCCGACAAATTGCGAATTAGCACGCCGGAGGGACTGGACGTTCTGGTACGCCTCCCGAGCGGACCGAGCAGTCGCCGCTACGGTTTGGGCGAAGCCATCGTTGCCGGGTTTCATGCCGCCGACGCGCGGCTGATCGAGGTCGAGTGACGCCGTGACCCTCTCGTCGGCAGCTCCCGCCCCACCTGTTCCTGCCAGCTCTGCAGCAACCCCTGGCTCCTCGTTTGCCCTCGGAGCGCTGGCGCTGACATCGCCCGCGCTTTTGCTGTTGCTGGTGCTCTTTGTTCTGCCTCTGGCTCGACTGTTTGCGCTCAGCTTCGAGGGGGGAAGTCTCCAATGGTACGCCAAGGCGCTGAGCGGTGGGCTCTATACGACGATCTTGCTGCGGACCTTCGAGATCGCGGCAATCGTGACCCTGTGTTGCCTTGTCATCGGCTATCCCGTCGCTTTTCTGTTGGCGACGACAACACCGGCGTGGCGAGCGATCGGTTTCGCCTTCGTCATGCTGCCTCTGTGGACCAGCGTGCTCGTGCGTACCTATGCCTGGATGGTGCTGCTCGGGCGCAATGGCGTCATCAATCGGTTGCTCATCGACTCTGGTCTGCTGGAGCAGCCATTGCCGATGCTCAACACTCGGATGGCGGTGATCCTCGGCATGGTGCACGTAATGCTGCCGTTCATGATCCTGCCCATCTATAGCGCGCTGACCCGCATTGACCCCGACCTGCCGACGGCGGCGCGGGGCCTCGGCGCATCGACGCGGCGGGTTGTGACGACGATCTATCTTCCCCTCAGCCTGCGCGGCATCGTCGCTGGCGCGACCCTGGTATTTGTCGTGTCGCTTGGGTTCTACATCACGCCGGCGCTCCTTGGGGGTGGCAAGGTGCTGATGTTTGCCATGGTGATCGAGCAGCAGGTCAGAGAGTTCCTCGCCTGGAACTTTGCCAGCGCCCTCTCGGTCATCTTGCTGGCGGTGACGCTGTTGGCGTTCGCCCTTCTGAACCAGGGCGTGGCGCGCCGTCTCGGCGACTGACATTGGGAAACGGGGCTCAGAAGGTGGCAGGGGAACAAAAGCGACGGCGTGTGGGGGCAGGCCGCATCGTGCTACGGCTCGTGAGTGGGCTTGTCTTTGCCTTCCTGATGCTACCCCTCTTGGTGCTGTTTCCTATTTCGTTCAGCTCGGGCAGCTATCTGCGTTTTCCTCCGCCAGGCTTCTCGCTCAAGTGGTATGCGCGTTACTTCGGTGATGTCGCCTGGATCGATGCCACTTACCGCAGCCTAGAGATCGGCGCTGCCACGACCGTGCTCGCGCTTCTGATCGGCATCCCTCTCGCCTTCGGGCTTGTACGTGGGCGTTTTCGCGGCCGTGCGCTCGTCGAAAATGGTATCTCAGCCCCGATTATCGTGCCCCACATTGTGCTATCGATCGCCATCTATGGCTTGTTCTCACGCTTAGGCCTGATCGGCGAGTGGTATGGCGTGGCCGTCGCTCACACCGTGTTGGCATTGCCCTTCGTCGTGATCGTGCTCCTGGCCGGCTTGCGGGATTTTGATCAGAACCTCGAGCTTGCCGCGCGAGGACTTGGTGCCGGGCGCTTGGCCGCGGTGCGAACCGTAACGCTGCCGATCCTGGCGCCCAGCGTCTATTCGGCCGCATTCCTGGCCTTCATCACCTCCTTTGACGAACTCGTCGTGGCCATGTTTATCGCCGGGGCCAACATGACGTTGCCGAAAAAGATGTTTGACAACATCTTGAGCGAGATCGAACCAACCGTCGCCGCCGTCTCGGCGATCCAGGTCGTTCTTGTCTCGGCGCTCCTCATCCTCGGATCGAGGCTACGCCGGCCAGCAACCCCGACAACCGCATTGACGAGATAGCTCCCCCTGAGGCACGCCATGCGCAACAGCGACATCCTGCACAAGGACTTCCGACCGGAACCCTATTGGTGGCAGGCTTACCGGCCGGTTGCGGGCAATCTTAGCGACGTGCCGCGCCAGGCACGCGTGGTGATTGTTGGGGGTGGCTATGCGGGACTGTCCTGCGCCATTGAGCTCGCCGACGCGGGCATCGAGGCCTGTGTGCTTGAAGCCGCCGAGCTGGGCGCCGGCGCCAGCACGCGCAGTGGTGGCGGCGTGAGCGGCGGCGTGAATATTGGCAAGAGCTTTACGGGCAAGGTGCTCGCGCGCGATCCCGAGGTCGTCAAGACCATCTTGGCATCCGGGCATGACGCTTTCAGCCTGATCGAGGCTCTCATTGAACGCGAGAAGATCGCCTGCTTCTGGGAGAAAAAGGGACGCTTCGTCGGGTCCTGGACGCCGAAGGATTACAAATTCCAGGAGGGGCGCGTCGCCAGCCTCAACGCGGTAGCCGACTCTGGCGCGTACATGGTGCCCCGGGAACGTCAGCGCGAAGAGATGGCCTCCGACTACTATTATGGCGGCATGGTTGTGGAGCGCTCGGCCAAGCTGCACCCGGCACTCTACTACAAGGGCCTCCTTGATGCGGCGCGCCGGCGCAAAATCACGCTGTGCGCCAAGGCGGCCGTAAGCAAAATTACCCAGACGGGTCATGCCTGGCGCGTCAGCACCTCGCGCGGTGACATCGAGGCCGGCGACATCGTCATCGCCACCAACGGATATACGGGCGATGCCACACCGGAACTCAAGCGTCGGCTGATTCCTCTCGCCAGCCATATCATCGCGACCGAGGAGCTACCGCCTGATCTCGCCCGCAGCTTGATTCCGAAGGGCCGGACGCTGGCCGATACCAAGCGCGTCCTTTGCTACTACCGCATGTCTCCCGACAATAAGCGCATGATCTTTGGCGGCCGCGCCCGCTTCACGCCGGTAACCGCCGCCGTCAGCGCACCCATCCTGCACCGCTTCATGGCCGACCGTTTCCCCCAGCTGAAGGGATTTCGCGTCACCCACGCCTGGACCGGCAATGTTGCCTTCACCTGGGACGCGCTGCCGCATACGGGCGTTATGGATGGGATGCATTATGCGCTTGGCTGCAACGGCAGTGGTGTGGCCATGATGACCTACCTTGGGCAGCAAACGGCACGCCGCATTGTCGGCGGCGCCAATTCGACCTGCGGTTTTGAGCTCGAAGAGTTTCCCGACTTCCCCTTGTATAACGGCAGTCCAAACTGGGCGCTTCCCGCCATCGGCGCCTATTATCGCTTCCGCGACGGCTTGAGTCGCGCGCTGGCCCGCGCCAGCTGAGCGCCACCGCCGCGACGGCTCGATTGGGGTTGCTGAGGGTGTCTCGAGCGGCCGATTATTGGCTTCGTTCACCTACTGGGGACAGGCCAGGAACTCTGGTCGGGCTTCGCACGCCGCCGTCAGGCGCTCAAGCACGCTATAGCCACCCTTTGCGACAGTTTCCGGCTCGACCCGCCTCACGTAGCTGAACGCACAGGCCGTGGTGATCTCGACCTGTTGCAAGGGACGGTCGTCGGCAAGCGTAGGCCCTATCTCCTCCAACTCACTCAGCGCCGCCTCCAGTTGCGCCCGGCAGCGCGCGATCCATCCAGGGAGGACCTTATCGGCGGGCCGCCGCCGCTCATAATTGATGGCGATCGCCTTGTCGCAGGCCGCCGTCGCAGATGCCAATCTTCGCAGGCACGCTCGTCGTTGTCCTCCCGCGGCCGGGAGCAGTGCGCGGCCTGGGCCACACAGCTGATCCAAGTAATCGAGTATGGCTGCGCTTTCGATCAGGGTCTCACCGCTGTCGAGCAGGAGCACCGGCATTCTGCCAATGGCACTGAACTTTCGAAATTCCGCCGCTTGCGAGAATGGCGAGAGTGGCAGGTGCTCAAAGTTCTGGCCGAGAACATGCAGCGATACCCCTACGCGGCGCACATAGGGAGAATCATAGCGACCTATAAGTTTCATGCCGCCACTCTAACGCGTGTGCTGGGCGCGCCGAAGCGGGCTCGCAACAACCGCCAATGTCCCGGGATTGTCTCGCGCCGGCCCGAACTTGGGCCCGCGAACGGGCGGTCGGGGCACACGGCAAAGCATTTCTGTCCTCGCGCACCAAGCGACCCCTGCAACCCCTTCCCACAACAATTCCGACAGGATTGGGCGTTATCCAGCGCCGGTCGAGGTTGGCTAACGCGACGCAGGTGGCGGGCCCATTCGAGCCAATTTTGGCGTGGCGAGAACCGATAATTCTTATCGTATCTGGACGACTCTACGTGCGACCGGAGCGGCGCGACGCCGTTTTGGCCGCTTCGCTCGAGGCGGTGAAACAGGCGCGCCAAACCGCTGGCTGTCTCGACTTTGTCGTGGCCGAGGATCCCATCGAACCCGACCGCGTCAACGTCTATGAGCAGTGGGAGTCAGAAAATGCACTGACAAGCTTCCGTGGCGCAGGTCCGAGCCCAGAGCTGAGAGGAGAAATCTTGAGCGCTGAGGTCGCGACGCACCGCATCCTTGCGTCAGCTCCACCCTAATCACGTCTCGGCGCCGCCAACGAACGCTGCCGCCGGGGCCATCCAGCGAAAAGGGCTCCGCTCTCGCGAACGGAGCCCTTGGTTTAAGCGTCAATTGCCGCGACGCTCTTCGTGTCGACCGCCGCTGCCCCGCTCGCCGCCCCCGCCCCGCGGACCTGCGCCCATGCTGGGTCCCGCTTGTCCACGGCCCGGATTGGCGTCCTGGCGTGATCCCCGGTCCATCTCCTGGCGAGGGCCACGATTGCTCGGCGGATTGTAGCCTCGGGTCTCACCACGCTGCATTTCACCGCGCCCGGTGCGAACGTTCGGGCGTTCCTCGCGGTTGGAACGCAAGCGGCGTTCATTATCATCGCCCTGACGACGCTCGGCCTCGCGACGACCCTGCTCGCGTGTGCGCTCTGTCCGCTCGCGCGTCCGATCCGTCCGCTCGAGCTCGCGGCGATCGGTGCGCCTATCGATGCGGCCTTCGCGCCCGTCTCTGATACGCTCACCGGCGCCTCTGTCACCGCCATCATGCCCGCGCCACACGGTACGCCAGCGCGCCCGCTCGCCGTAGAAGGGCCGACTGCGATAATAACGGTCCCAGTAGTTGTCGAACGCGAACGCCACGATGGGCAAGCCGACCCTCGGGCCGTACTCCACAAGAGTTACGCGGCGCCCCTGATAGAGATAGGCAAGTTCGTTCGCCGCAACCCAACCGCGCGCGTCACGCCAGCTCACATCGCACCAGCGGTAGCCGCGCACGCAACCGTGTACGTTCACCGATACATCCGACGGAATGCTGTCGACTACGGGAAAATCGTAAGCAGGGCCCGCGCGCAGATCGGTGGTTTCGGTGACCACCGCCGAAAGTGCCGACGCGAGGTTCGGCGCAAGGACGAACCCAGCCACCGCGGCGGCCAAGCCGAAGGTTAATCGTCGCATGACATTCACTCCATCTCTCCGGCGCACCAGCCGCGCCACTGTCGCTTACTCATGGCTGGAAACGCGGGATGGAATTTACCGTTCCGTACAGATCGAGACGCGCGCATCACGTCAGTCGCCGCGATCGTTCCACTCCTTCACGCGCACGCGGCCGTGTCAGCGCGAACGGCTCGGGCCCTCAGGGCGCGGGCACGGCGCAGTAAGTGCCTAAAGCAATTACTCAATCTGAGTGAGATCGCGACCCAATAGCGATCAACGGAGTAAAGGCGCTCACCCCTCCCGCAGCGGCTCCGGTTCGAAGCCGAGGATGTTGCGAAAGCGCTCGCAATACTTGGGCCACACCGCCTTATTGACGAGCCGTGGCGGCACCTTGCCATCAAAGATGTCGATCCATTGCTCGGAGGCGTAGATGGCGACATTTGCATGGGCTTCGCGGGTGCTACCGGCGTTGTGCGGCGTCAGAATGACATTGTCAAAAGCCATCAGCGGGTGATCGGTTGGCGGCGGCTCCTCGAGGAACACGTCGATTCCGGCGCCGGCGATCTTGCGCTCTTGCAGCGCCCGGACAAGGTCATGCTCCTTGTAGGTCCCGCCGCGTGAGGTATTGATGAAATAGGCCGTTGGCCGCATGAGCGAGAGCTGCTCGTACCCAATCATGCCAAGCGTTTCCTGGGTGCGCGGGCAGTGCATGCTGACATAGTCGGCGCGCTGCAACATGTCGCCGAGCTCTGCTTTCTCGGCGTGCCGCGCCGCCATTTGCTCCTTGGATAGATAAGGGTCGTAGCCGAGGACCGTCATGCGGAAGGCGGATTTGCAAATCTCGGCCACGCGCGAGCCAATGTTGCCGAGGCCAATAATGCCAAGCGTCTTGCCGAGAAGTTCGGTGCCGAGGTAGCGAAAGCGATCGATCGCGCTCTCCTTGCGTATCGAGCGGTCGGCTTCCATGATCTTCTTGGAAATCGCCAGCATGAGGCCAACGGCGTGTTCGGCGACCGCCTCTCTATTCGCCCCGGATTGGTTACACACCAAGATCCCGGCCTTGGTACAGGCCTCGACGTCAATCACGTCGTAACCGGCGCCGAGTGAACAAACGGCAAGCAAGTTTGGTGCCCTGGCGAACAGCTCGCCGTCGGGAAACCAGGGTGCGCGCATTTCCGTGCGCGCGCAGGCGTGATAGCCGTGGGCCCGTCCCATAGCGGCCCAGGTCTCAGCCGCCGGCGCATCGAAAAAATGGCGAGCCATGTCGATATCGGAGCGCTTGGCTCGGATCGCCGTCGCCGTGGCATCAAGGCGGGAATGGAAGTAGATGATTTGCTTAGCGTTGGCCGCCATCACTGTCGTTGCCCCCGACAAAATGTTGCACATGCTCGACCGGCCGCCCTAGCGACGAGATCGACGGCACGAGGCTAGCACAGGGTCTCGCCAGGCAGCACGAAAGATCTGAGCAGGGCGATCGGAAATACCCGCAGGCGATCAGCATCAGCAACGTCCTCCATAACCCGCCTAAAGCCCGCACGGAAAATTCGCGACACCGAGCTCACTGCACAGACGTGCGGACGGCCTCCAGGTCGCCTCGACCGATTTCCGACAAAATCCAAAAGCGAGATGGGCTTTGGATCGCAGAGCCGGTCGGCGAATGCATGCTGTGCTTTGCCGATGATATTGGCATACCAACGCGCCTTGCTTTGATCATGCCTCGGCAACAGGTCTTCGGTTGGGGGAACATCAGATGTTGCGCATGACGCTACCTGCGCTCCTGGGCACTCTGCTTTATTGCTCAAGCAGCTCGCAAGCGGCGGAGCCGCGCGACATCGGCCAGGCGATCGCAATCAAGAACCTGGTCACAGCGGCGGATCAGCAGGACAAGCGACGGCTGGCCAAGGGCGATGGCGTTCGCGAGCAGGAGCTGCTCGAGACCCAGACAGCCTCCCAGGGTGAGTTCCGCCTGGCTGATGACACGAAATTGGCTCTCGGACCCGGTGCCCGCCTGGTGCTCGACAAGTTCGTCTACGACCCAAACACCACCAGCAAGCAGGTGCTGATCAATTTCGCCGTTGGAGCGTTCCGCTTCATTTCGTCAAGCAAGGATGCGGTCGGCTATGAGCTCAAGACACCGACCGCCACAATGGGGGTCCGCGGCACCGTGTTCGACTTCTACCTGACGGAGAAGGGCGCGATGGTGGTGCTGATGCACAAAGGCGCCGTCGACGTTTGTGCTGCCGGCTGCAAGCTACACAACAATTTGGGCCAGTTAGCCTATGTCACCCCGTCGGGTAAGGTCATCCTGCGCAAATACTGGGATCGCAAGCTTTTGCCCGGCGTCACCGTCAAGCAGGCCTTTCCATTTCTCGGCAAGAAGCTCGCCATCGATGATGTCGTACGCTTTGCGAGCTTGGCGCCGCCGGCGCGCAAGGCCGCATCGGGCAAGCAGGCCGCTAACGCAGCCCTCGCTCCCACTGTTACCTTCAATATGGATGGCACCATTTCCTTCGCGAGCCTGAGCGCTGCGAGCGGTGGCCAACCCTCTAGTCCGGGCGCGGATGCTGGAGGACACGGCGGCCCCGGCAACGGCAACGGCAACTCGCCCAATGCGGGCAACGGCGGCGGCAACTTGGGCGGTAGCGGCCCCGGCAGCGGCAACGGCGGCAGCAACAATGGTGGTGGCCATGGCGCGGCGGGCGGCGGCAACGGCGCAGCCGGCGGCAATGGCGGTGGCGGCGGCAATGGTGGCGGCGGTGGAGGCGGCGGCGGTGGTGGAGGCGGCGGTGGCGGAGGCAAATAATCGAACGCCCCCTTCGACTAGCTTGCTGGCGACGCCACAGCAGCGAGCGGCGGCGGGTGGCGCTTGACCGCAATCCTGGAGTGGCGAGTACGCTGATACGGCTTTTTCGAATGCAGCAACTGAAGCGTCGTGTTGATGCTTCTAAGAGTTGCGGTGCGCGCGATCTCGGGTAGAACCGCCGCCGGGGACACGCTTGATGTATGGACCAACGACCGCTCACAAGTTGCTGATCGAACAAGCCTTGACGTACACGTTTCGAATTAGGCGCCATGCCCGCGGCTCCCGGCTCGCGCGCTCTGGCACGAGGCCGCGAGCGTGGCCGTGCCATGGTCGGCTGACCTAGGGATTTGTGCCGCTGGCTCTCAGGGTTCCCCTACATTCCGCTCTCCGGGCAGTCCGTAGATCATAGCGGGTCCAACTCGCGAGGAGGGCGGTATGGCGGAATTAAACCCAGCTGCGTCCCACCATGTGCCGGCGTTCATCACCTCCCCCGGTGAAACCGACGTGCTCATGGTGATCATGAGCCTCTTCCTCGTGTTCGCAGTGTTGGGGTTCGGCATCCTGTTTTTGCGGCTGCACACCCTGCCCGAACGCATTGCGCACAAATCCCACAAAATACAATTCGAGATCGTTGCCGTGTTGGGCCTTATCGCGCTCTTCACCCACATGCACATTTTCTGGATAGCGGGGCTTTTGCTGGCGCTGATCGACCTGCCCGATTTTGGCTCCTCACTTGGACGCATCGCCGAGTCAACCGAGAAAATGGCGGGCATAAAATCCGATACCGATGCCGGTGTGGAACCACAACCCGAGTCAACATCCGGCACCACGCACCCCACCGAGCCGCCCGGCCCGCGGCGCGAGGAGCCTGCAGCCCAACGCGATAACAAGGGCGCAGGCCCGCGACCTAAACCTGATGGCCCCCCACGGCGCCCGAAGGAGTTGAGGCATGCTTGAACTTCTGCTCTGCTCCTTGCTGACCGTTGTTCCAGACTACCTCTACCGTCGCTACGCGCAGGGAAAGCGTCTGGGCAAGGAGATCACCTTCTACTCGGTCTGGTTCGAGCTCAGGTGGGGGATCACCGGCTGCCTCATTCTGACCGTAGCCTTGATCACCACGATCTTTTACAACCATCCCTCCACGCAAAACGCCACGCTCTACTACCGAACCATTCCAATCGTGCCGGATATCAACGGCCGCGTTGCCGAGGTTTACGTCCCTGGCGCCGGGCAGATCAACAAAGGAGAGCCAATCTTCCGCCTCGACAGCTCCAAACAGGAAGCCGCGGCAGAGACCGCGCGCCGAAAAATCGCGGAGACCGTGGCCGAGATGCAGGTGGCGCGGGCCGACGTCTTGAAGTCGCAGGGACAAATTGAGGAAGCCGAGAGCGCCCGCCAACAGACGGTTGACGAGCTTGAGACCAAGCGAGAGCTGCAACGGCGCAATCCCGGCAACGTCGCCTTCCGCGACATCGAAAAGCTTGAGGTCGCCCTAAAGGGCCGCGAGGGGAGCATTGCGGCGGCGCAAGCGGCCAAACAGGCGGCCGAGGAGCGAATTAGCACGCTGCTCCCGGCGCAAAAGGCGAGTGCCGAGGCGGCCCTGGCGCAGGCCGAAGTCGATTTGCAAAAGACCGTTATCCGCGCCGGCGTGGACGGCCGCGTCGAGCAGTTTGCGCTCAGGACCGGCGACATCGTCAACCCCCTGATGCGACCAGCGGGTGTCTTGATTCCGACGGGAGCAGGACAACTCTACGCCGGTTTCGGGCAGATCGAAGCCCAGATCATGAAAGTCGGAATGATCGCCGAAGTGACCTGCGCGTCCAAGCCTTGGGTCATCATTCCCGCGGTCGTCACCGACGTGCAGGACTATATTGCGGCGGGCCAATTCCGCGGCGGCGAGCAGCTGATCGAGGCCCAGCAAGTGTCCAAGCCGGGCACGCTTTTGGTGGCGCTTGAAGCTCTCTATCGCGGTGGGCTCGACGGCGTCACCCCTGGCAGCAGCTGCATCGCCAACGCTTACTCCAACAATCACGACATTATCGCCAACAAGGAAACCAGTGCCTTCAGACGTACCGCACTCCACGTCGTGGATGCCCTCGCGCTTGTGCACGCCTTGATTTTGCGCCTGCAGGCGCTGGTCTTCCCCTTCCAAACCCTGGTCTTCGGTGGACACTGAGCTCAGCACCCTTTCCCCCTCGCAGCTAAGCCGATGCCCCGCCGCAGGGCGCCCCGGCATGCCGAAGGCCATGTCCCGGCGGGGTGCACGGCAGCCGTGGCGTTCGCCGATCCTCCAGGCGTGCGTCAGCGCCCTGTTCGTGGCCGCACCCTGGCTTGCGCAACCTGCGGCCCAGGACAAGAGCAAAATCATTATCGACGAAACGACCAGGGCCCAGGTCCACCTCACGCCTGAACAGCAGGCCGTGCTGGACAAAATTGCCCGCTTGCCGGGGACCGTGAAGGTGGGCGTGCTCGGACAATCGGCCAGGGCTCAAGCCGAGCGCGACGGCTATTCGCGCTTCACGCTCCCTCTCGACGGTGGCAAGGAGGTCGTCCTTGTTCGCACGCAGCCGACTATCAAAACGGAGCGCGGCTTTACCTGGCGTGGCGAGGTTGCGGGTACCGGCGAGCGGGCCCTGCTCATGCTATGGGACGACGGCCATCTCTCCGGATTTTTTGGCCACCAAGGCCGCGTGTTTATGGTGAACCACGCCGGTGGCGAGATCCACAGCATGGCGGAGATCGATCCGGCGAAAATGCCGCCCGACCATGCCCCGACATCTGAGAGCAAACGCGCCAGCGGGGCGGCTCCTCCTGAACCCAGCGTTGCTCCCTTTGCCGAGGCAGACCGCTTGGCCTTGGAAGCAAAGAGCATCACGATCGACGTCATGATGCTCTACACGAAAAATGCCGCCGCGCAGTACATCGGTGATCCGGCGGACCTGCTTGAGCTCGCCATCGAGCAGGCCAACGACACCTTCAGGAATAGCGGGATCGGCAATATCAAGCTGCGGCTCGTGCACACCGCCGCGGTTGATTACGACGAGTCGGACGGCGACCACTTCACGCATCTTTATCGTCTGGTGGATGGCAAAGGCACATTTAAAGACGTCAAAAAGCTGCGCGATGCCAGGGGCGCCGACATCGTGGGGCTTGTTCTGCACAGCCCCACCGGTTGCGGTCTATCGACCCGTGTCGGAGCGGACGCGGAGGAAGCCTACTTTGTTGTGCATCACGCCTGCGCCGCAATCACCTATTCGCTGGCGCACGAAGTCGGACATATTCTCGGCACCCGGCACGATCGGATCGTTGACCAAAACGAGCGGCCCTTCCCTTACGCGCACGGCCACGTCAATGACACCAAGTGGCGCGACATGATGAGCTATCGGGAGGGCTGCGGCGGCTGCCCGCGCATCCCGTTCTGGTCAAACCCGCGCGTGCTCTACCACGGCGAACCGACAGGCACTGCCGCGAGCGACAATGCCAGGCTCATTCTCGAACAAGCCGAGCGCGTTTCGAAGTTTCGCTGACACCCGGAGCGAGCCTGGCCGCTTTATTCGGCTTGGTTCGGCGGCCCACTAGGCGCACAGCAGCGGCAGGGTGAAGCGAATGACCGCGCCGCCCTCGTCGCGATTTTCCGCCCAGATCTTGCCGCCGTAGGTCTCAACGATGGTGCGCGCGATCGTCAGCCCGAGCCCGGTGCCATGGTCCTTGGTCGTATAGAAGGTCTCGAAGATTTCGCTCAGCTTGTGGTCGGGAATGCCCGTCCCCGAATCGCTGACCGATACTTCCACGCGCGAGCCCTCAACGGTGGCCGCCTGAATGGTGATGGCGCGCTCTGCGGCGATGCCATCGCGCATGGCGTCCATGCCATTGCTGGCGAGGTTCAATATCACTTGCTGCAGGTGAATTGGATCGGCGCGCACCGGCAAGGCCTGCTGATTGCCGCTGACCTGCAAAGCAATGTTTCGCTTGCGGGATTGCGGTGACAGGATTTCGACGGCATTGGCGATCACCTTGTTGAGATCGAATTCTTGCAGTTCGAGCTCGCTCCTGCGTTTGACCAATGTTCTCAGGTGCTGGACGATGGCAACGGCATGTTGATCGGCCTCGCGGATGTCGCCGAGAATCTCCCTCACCTTGTCAATTGGTGGCGCGTTTGCCTTGAGCAGATGCTCCGCCGTGCTCGCGCTCAGCATGATCGCTTCCAGGGGCTGGCTCAGCTCGTGTGCGAAGGAGGCTGACAGCGCTCCGGCTTCGGCAGAGCGGTTGAGATGGATGACCTCCGCCAATCGCTTGCGTGCGTCAACTTCGGCGCTTCGGCGCGCATGACGTTCGATCAGCAGCCAGGTGATCATGGCTCCTTGGATGGCGAAGGCGACGAATGCGATGGCTAATTGCCAGCGGTATTTTTCCCAGGCCGTAGGCTCGCGGAACTCGATGACGCTACCGGAAGGCAGGCGCGCCTCAGCGATGTTCCAGCGCTGCAACTCGCGCCAATCGTAGACCGGCGTCTGCAGCCCCAAAGCCGTTGTCTTGATGGCGCTGGGCGCCTCGCCATTGAGAATGCGCATGGCGACTTTTGCCGCCTCCCGCCCGATCTCCTGAGTCGACAAGTGCGGCCCGCCGACGATGCCGTGCCCGAAATTTATGTCGGCATAGCCAAACACCGGTGCGTTTGCCACCTGACGCAGGCGCGTGAAAACCCGATCTTCCTCTTGCGGCACGCCACGGCCATCGACGCGGACGCCGCCGTAAAAAATGGCGGCGTTGCGGGGGCGCCGCGCCAGCTTGTCCATCATCTCTTCGAGGGAAAGCTCGTTGAGCCACTCGAAGGTGACGCGATCGGCGAACGGCTGCAAGGACCGGCGCAGTTCGTCGACCCAGATGCGTTCCAGCGGCGAGGCGCCAAGCGCAAACGCAATGTTGGTCGTCTCGGGTAGTACCTGCAGGATATTTTCGACCAGCTTGGGCAAGTCGAGCGTGCTGGCGACCGCTGCATCGTTCGGCGTCAATTTGGTCGCGTTGATAAAGCGTACATCGGTTCCGGCGATCAGCAAGGGTGTGGCGGCAAATAGCTGTGCGCGATAGTGCTGCACGAAGCGGGTAGCCGGCGCCCCCATGGCAACGACAAGATCGAGATCACGCTCGGAAAAGAGCGAGCGCAGGTATTCGACAAACGGCGCCTCCTCGGGGACCTGCGGAAGGCGCGCCGTCTCGAGTGAGGCTTCGTAAAGGTCGATGGCGTGCGGCGACTGCTTGATGAACTCTTCGCGGAAGCGGCTAGAAACGGCGCTCCACGGCGCAAAGTAGGGCCCATAGGAATGCAATAAGAGAACGCGGCGTGGCGCGGCGAAAGCCGGTTCCAGCGCGGCGGAAGAGAGAATTGCGATCGCCGCGACCCCAAGCTGGCAAAGCAATCGCATCCCCAAAACGTCCCCCCACACACAGGCCGAACGGCCTCTTTCTGCTGACTACCATCCGCGATCGGAAGGTAAAATAAGGGAAAACCCTAGAGGATTAACGCGAACAGGGTTAAAAGCCGTGCGCCCGCGGGTAAAAATGAGGAGGCCGTGAAACCGCGCCCCGAGGCCAATGCTGCCTTTCGCCTCGGCGTCACGGTCGAGCCCCCTCGGCATGCCATATGCCTGCTGCTCGGTGCCATCTATGGCGCCTTTGGCAACTGAGGAGAACGCTGGGGCGCCCGCGTCCATGACGCGAGAGCCGCCTCAAGCTACCCAACATCGCCGTTCCGACAGGGCGCGTTGGTATACCAGCGCGCTAGAGAGCGCCGACGGCGGCGCCGGGTCTCTATCATGAGTGCTATGAGCGACCGACCTCTCACCGTTGAGGCGCCCATCGATGCCGACCGCTGGCGTTTGCGGCTGGCAAGCCTTGGCGACGTCGACGGCGTGCATGGCCTCGCCACCGAGCCCCTGGTCTATCGCTACCTCTTCGACGCGATGCCGCCCACACGCGATAGCATCGGACAGGTAATTGCCCGCGCGCGGCGCGACGCCGTTCAGACGGGTCTGGGCTTATGGATCCTGACCTGCCCCGCTGTGCCCTATGGCGGCTGCGTGCAACTGCGGCCCGACAGGGAGGCGAAATCCGCCGAACTCATCTACCTGCTGCATCCCGCACAATGGGGTCGCGGCTTGGCAACGCGTATGGCCTGGACGGTCATCAGCAAGGCCTTTGCGCAAGAGATCGATCTCATCTTGGCCGGCACCGATTGTCCCAACACGGCCTCGCTCGCCGTCATGCAGCGGCTCGGCATGCGCCGTCATCGCGACGTGCGCTACCCCTTGGGGAATGGCGTCGAATTCGTGCTCACGCGCGCCGATCCCGGGCCTCGCCCCGCCGCCGGCGCTCCTGACCATAGACTGAGAGCCGCTGGCTCCTCCCAGCCGTCATGAACGAAGTTTCCGAGCCGAGGGGCGGTTTTTGGTCGACCGTGGGGGTCCAGCATCTTAGCGTCTTCGGATCGGCAAGCCCCAAATTGGGCTCATGCGCGCCGCCCCGAACAATGTGCGCGCGCCGGGCTCGCCTAGCTGGAGGCAAGTAGCATGTGGCCAAACCCTCGCATCCCCTTTCAAATGTCCTCGGAACGCCCTCGGCTTGAGCCCTTTCGCGGCAAACCCCTGATGGTGCATCCCGTCGTCAATATCGAGTATTGGCCGTTCGACCAGAAGATGCCGCGCGGCATCCTGCCTGCCCCCCACGCGGCGCAAGTGGAGCCGCCGGACCTGCCCAATTACTCCTGGGTCGAATACGGCATGCGCTGCGGCATGCCGCGTCTGTTCGATCTCCTGGGCCGGCGCGGGATTCGCGCGTCTGCCTTCATCAATGCCCAATGCGCAGACGTCTATCCTTCGCTCGCCAAGGGTGTGCTCGACGCCAAATGGGAGCTCGTCGGCCATGGGTGGTTCCAGCGCTCGCTGAAGCAGGTGTCGGACGAGGAGGCGGAAATTCGGCGCTGCCTCACAAGGCTCGAGCAACTGTCGGGCCAGAAAGTGCGCGGCTGGTTCGGCGCCGGCGGCGGCGAAAGCAACGATACGCCTGACATCCTCAAGCGCTGCGGCATCGAATTCGTGCATGATTGGCTCGTTGACGATTTACCCTGCTGGATGCGCACGACGGGGGGCCCCTTGCTTTGCCTGCCCTACACCTGGGAGCTCAACGATGTGCCGATCTGGGTGGTGCAGGGACAATCGAGTGACGAACTCTTGAAGCGCCTCGAGGCCAGCTTGGCCATTTTCGAACGCGAACTGGAGACGCAACCGCGCGTGCTCACGCTGGCCATGCACCCCCACGTCCTCGGCGTACCGCACCGCGCCTACTACTTGGAAAAGGCGCTCGATCTCCTGGCTGCGCGCCCCGATTCCGTCTTCATGACGTCGAGCCAGATCGCCGATTGGTTCCTCAGCGTCGATCAGGGCGGGCGTCAGGCGCTCGAGGCCGCCGAGCGGTCACGACCCTGCTGAGATGGCGCGGCTATTTCAGCGGCCGAGATAGGAGCTGAGCACAACGGGATTGTCGAGCAAATTGCCGGCAGGCCCCGAAAAGGCAATTTCGCCGTTTTGCAAGACGTGCGCCTCTTCGGCCACCGCCGCGGCAACGCCGATGTTTTGCTCGACCAGCAGGATCGTCATCCCGCGCCGGTTGAGGGCAAGTATGGTGTCGACCATCTCGGACACGACCGCCGGCGCCAACCCCGCCGAAGGCTCATCCATCAACAAACAGCGCGGACGCGCCATTAACGCCCGGCCGATGGCCAGCATCTGCTGTTCGCCGCCGCTCAAGGCGCCCGCGTACTGGTGGCGCCGCTGCGCGAGCTTCGGGAACAACGCCAGGATCGAATCCAAATCGCCTTTGATCGCCGCCCAGTCGCGTCGCGTCACCGCACCGAGCTCGAGGTTGTCGGTGACGCTCATGTTCGGCCATACCTCGCGGCCCTGTGGCACTTGGGCGAGGCCGTTGCGGACCATGCGGTCGGCCGGCTGGCCGGCGCATTCGTTACCGGCGAACCTCACCGAGCCCGAAAGCGGCCGGATCAGCCCCGCCACCGTGTTCAACAGCGTGGTCTTGCCGGAGCCGTTGCCACCGAGCAGGGAAACGATTTTTCCGGCGGGCACCTGAAAGCTGACATCACGCAGCACCTCCGTGATGCCGTAGGCCACCCTAAGATGCTTGATAGCGAGCACTGAGCTCCTTTCCGAGATAGGCCTCGATCACGCCACGATCGCTGCGCACGGCCGCGGGCGGTCCGTCTGCAATCGCGCGACCCGAGCTCAGCACCGTGACTTGATCAGATACGCCCATCACCAAGCGGATCACGTGCTCGATCAGGATCAGCGTCACCCCCTTCTGATCGCGAATCCTGCGAAGGAGCGTATCGAGCTCCGCCAATCGGTTCGCACTCAATCCCACGGCGGGCTCATCCAGCAGCACCAGCGTCGGCTCGCTGATGAGGGTGCGGGCGATCTCGACCACGCGCTGCTGGCCGAAGGAGAGGGCCGTCGCCGGACGCTCGGCGAATTCGGCCATTCCGACGAAAGCCAGTGCACTGCGCGCCGCCGCCTCCATCTCCATTTCTTCGCTGCGGCGGCGCGGGCGATCAAAGCCGGCTGCGAGCAAGCCCGTGCGCGTTCGCCGGTGCAGCCCCGTCATCATGTTCTCGAGCACCGTCATGCCCCGAAACAATTGCGAGGTCTGGAAGGTGCGTCCCAATCCCAGACCCGCAACGGCGCTCGGTTTACGGCCGACGATGGAAACGCCATTGAGCCAAACATCGCCTCTTTGCGGACGGTGAATGCCGCAGATGACGTTCAGCAGCGTGGTCTTCCCAGCACCATTGGGCCCGATCAGGCCGCGAATTTCGCCTGCCTTGACCTCAAAGGTTATGCCGTCGAGAACCTTGAGGCCACCGAAAGCCATGTGCAGGTCATGTACCTTGAGGACGGGGACGCTCATTGCTCGGCTCCCGTGGCGCCCGCTTCAATCGGCTGCGATCGCGGCACCGGCGCGGGTTGTTGCGACAGTCGTAGCGGTTCCTCCCAGCCGCGCACACGCCGCTGCAAAAGCGACACCAAGCCACCGCGCATGCAGAGAACAAAGCCGACGAGCAGGGCACCGAACACTATCTCCTGCAGCCCTTTGAAAGCGCGTAGCGCTTCAAGCAACACGATGATGAGACCGGCGCCCAACAGCGATCCCGTGATCGAGCCGAGACCACCGACCACGATCATCGCCTTCTGCAGCACCATCTGGAAGAGATCAAAGCCCTCGGGAGCCACGAAATTGAGCATCGCCGAATAGAGCCCACCCGCTAAGCCGGCATAAAAACCACTAATGCCGAAGGCAAGCGCCTTGTAGCGCAGGAGATCGACACCCAAGCTTTGCGCGGCCACCTCGCCGTCGCGCACGGCCACGAAGGCGCGACCCACACGCGAGGCCACCAAGTTTTGTGCGAACAGGAAGAGCGCCACCATCAGCAGTAGGCTCAAATAATAAAGGCCCAGAGGTCTATCGATTGGCAGGGGCGCGAAGGAAAGAGGCGGTGTCTTGAAGCCGCCAGCCCCGAACGTGACGCTTTCCCAGTGCAAAAACACCCATTGGGTGGCTTGCGCAAAGGCGAGCGTCGATAGCGCCAAATAAAGACCGCTGAGGCGAAGCGCGGGCAGCGAAATCAGCAATCCGACCGCTGTGGCCAGCAGCGCGCCGGCGGGAAACGCCAGCCAGAATGAGCACCCGAGCCGCACCTGCAACAGGCCGGTGGCGTAGGCGCCGATGCCGAACATGGCCGCATTGGCAAACGCCAACTGCCCGGCATAGCCGACCAGAATGTTGAGACCGATCGCGAGGAGGACATAGACCAGGATCAGGTTGGCAATGAACAACTGGTAGACGTTGGCAAACGCCGGCAGCACGATAGCCCCCGCCAGAAGCGCCAGCAGCACATTGCGTCGGCCGAACGGTGCCACCTTCACACTCTCCGCGCGCGCTGAACGCCCAAGAGCCCGCTCGGCCGCAGCACCAGCACGAGCATGATGACGACAAAGGGCGAAAGCTCCATGACACTGGAATGGATGTAGCCGCCCGCCATTGACTCGGCGATGCCGACGATGAGGCCGCCGAGAACCGCGCCGGGCAGGCTGGTGAGGCCGCCCAGCACGGCCGCGGCAAAGCCCTTGAGGAAAAAGGCGAAGCCGATGTCGGGGTAGAGCAAAGTGAGCGGCGCGGTCAGCACCGCCGCGGCCGCCGCAATGGCGGCACCGATACCGAATGCCAGGGTATAGATTCTATGCGTGCGAATGCCGACCAACGTGGCGGCCCGGGCATTGTCGGCGGTGGCCTGCATCATTTTCCCCGCCCGCGTATAGCGGAAAAAGGCCGTGAACAGGATCAGGATGATCGCCGTGCCGGCGAGCACCGCCAGTTGCTGTGGGATGACCATGATGGTCCCGAGCATGATCGGATCCGGCGAAGTTATCGGTGGAAATGCGAGATAATCGGCTTTGCCACCCCAGATCGTGCGGGCCAGGCCCTTAAGAACGAAGGCAACCCCAACGGTGGCCAGGACCAGGCTCACCACGTCGGACTTGGCGATCGGCCGGAAGGCAATGCGATCCGTCAGGCAGCCAAGCAGGAAGCCGCAGGCGACGGCAATGGCGAAGGTCAGGACATAAGCGACACCGAACTGGACGTGCAGCATCCAGGCGATGAAGCCCGTGAACATGAAGAATTCGCCTTGGGCGAAATTAACGACCCCGGTCGCCTTGTTGACGACCACGAAGCCGAGGGCGACGAGGCCATAGAGTGCTCCCGTCGTGACACCGCTCATCAGCAGGTAGCTGAACAGCATTTTCAGCTATCTGTCCCTATTTGACTAATAGGCATAAGCGTTTCCCTGGCCCCATTTTTTGACCCGTAGCTATGGGCAGACATTTGCATGCTGCGCGCGCGCGTAATAGCGACATTGAGGATACCGACCCGGCGCGGCGCGGCAAGGCTGGAAAAATCACGTTTGCCTTTGACCCACGCTTCTCACCGAGCGTAGCACCGACCCGGCGCGTCATGCGCAATATGGCGCGAGCACGCTTGAGCAGGCCCGCCGGCAGGACGTAGCTTATGCCATCGGCGCGCCGCCAGAGGAGCGGTATGCCATCACTGGGCGGTCGGAATATTTTGACGACGATTCTACAGGGCCTCTGCCGTCAGGGCGGCGGGCTCACAGTCGGCGCGCGGCTGCTGGGGG
>Ga0075425_100000694_pt1 | contig 32072 bp, 31 predicted proteins | sample SoiMethybrSBSTD4_FD_75300 | JGI IMG/M metagenome (GOLD analysis project Ga0075425, IMG submission 75300) | Bulk soil microbial communities from a Populus tree surrounding site in Tennessee, USA - Soil MetaG P. TD hybrid SBSTD4 | ecosystem: Environmental > Terrestrial > Soil > Tree plantation... | reverse complement strand
TGCTATTGAACCACTAGTTTGCCCATCATGTAAGGATGAATGCTACAGTGAAATGGATAGTTTCCCGCCGCGAGATTTGCAGTTACAATATCAGCCGACTTACCGGCTTCTATAATACTGGTATCAAATTGTTTCCCGACATTTGGATCTGTCGGTGCTGCTCCGCTTGTGACCGTATGAGGCACTGTATCTTTGTTGGTTACAGTAATCTTATCACCCTTCTTTATAGTCAGTGTAGCTGGATCATAAGCAGGACTTCCCTGGTTTGATGCTCCCTGCAATATTGTCAGAGGAGTTCCTGGTGGGCCGCTTGTTTGGGGAGCCGCAGAAGGCGCCGTACCTGATGTCTGGTTCGAGGCAGGGGCCGGTGGTCCACCTGCTGCCGAGGCAGTTTGTGGTTCTACAAACAATTTGGCTCTCATATCAGCATGGCCGTACCCACAATATTCTCTGCACTGGATTCGGAATTCACCAGGCTTGTCAAACATATTCCAAACCACATTTATTCTTCCGGGAACTGCATCCATCAAAACTACATAGTCAGGCACATTGAAATCATGAATAACATCCTTGGAAACAAGCTCAAACTTGTATGGAACTCCTTGCTTTACATGAAGCTGGCCTACCTCTCTCGTTCCATCCTGATGTTCAAATGTCCAGAACCATTGTTGACCTATAACTTTGATAGTTTCTGCATTGAGTGGCACATGTTCCACAATCCGTTCAATGTTCCAAGACTCGGCTCCTACCCAAGTCAATAAACTAATTACGACACCAACGTACACCCATTCTACTGTTGCGTGACCCATCAGTGCGCCCCTTCCAATGGTTCTCTAATTCTGTTTTTGGGATTAGACTCCCTAAAACGCCAGCAGACATATACAATAGAACCCTGAACAACTGCACCAACTACAAAAGCTGCTACCATCAACCGGTAGAACAATCCCCAAATCTCTACTCTCCTAATCACATATTGTTCTGCATTTTGATCACTCTGTGCAGAGGCCGGTTTAATATTAAGAAAACCTATCACCATAATAGTGAATAGCGGCAAGAACAACAATATTAGCATCCATTCTCTAGGTTTAGATACCATGCGGACTCGCTTTCTCTGCTCACTAGTTTCAACTATCTAATTTAAGGTTTTTGTATCATCGACTTCTTAAAAGACAAGTTCTTTCAGCACTACTTGTAGCTTATATGAACACTAGTTCATCTAGCATAGCATAGCACAGAACGACATCAAGCAAAGAATAGACTGAAAACAGCACATTTGTACCATCGTCCCAGTGGATAGGCCATATTATCGGGAGTATCTAACAAATGTAATATACTATCGGAATCAATAGTTCTGCCAAAATGCCAAGTCACTTTTATTGCTTAATCTGACACTTTAGGAAATTTTAATTTACACGAGCTGCATACTCACCTACTCACTCTGATATCTCTGAATCCCCATTACATTAACAGCAGACAGAGAGAGAATTTTTTGCTCATGCTTTAGAATCGTTAAAGCGGCGTTACGAATATGCCATTGATACAACTCGTCTGGTTTAAGGTCTAAAAGAAGAGAAATCGCTGCTTTGATTGGATCTAAATGAGTTATGAATAAAATGTTCTTGTCTGGAAGCATCTCGATTACTTCATCAAGAAGATGCTTGATACGCAGCTTCACCTCATTAAAACTTTCCACGCCGTAACTTTCCAGTATATGTTTGTCGCCCGAATAAAACTTTAGGAAGAGATTTTCATGCTTGTCCAAAATCTCCTCGTAGTTCATTCCCACAAGCTTCCCAAGCTCAATCTCGTAAAGTCTCTCATCAATTTCATAATCCAAACCAATTACATTGCAAACAATTTGAGCAGTTTCTACTGCTCTTATGACAGGACTAGAATACACTTTGTCGATCGACAATCCCCTCAAAAGCTTTGCAGAATCCTCAGCTTGCCAACGACCATATTTGGTAAGATGCGATTCGATGTATCTTCCCACTAGGATTCGCTTGACATTATTATCTGCCTCTCCGTGGCGCATGAATATTGCTAATGGCAAACCATTGGACCAATGAACGATCCAGATGAATAGCAATATTAAGTTAATTTTAAAGGCAGAAATTCATTTCTTGATCGTTCAATTATGCGAAAGAACTCCAAATTATAACCTTAATAGGATCGAGATTTATTTTATGGACTGAATATCTATGAGAGTAGGCATTATTGGCGGAACTGGAGGTATGGGAGAAGGCTTTGCTCTCCGGTGGGGAATTAATCATGACATTATCATCGGATCAAGAGATGATGTAAGGGCAAAAAGTGCTGCTGATACCTATATGACAACTGCTACCTCTGCATATGGCAACACCATGAAGGGTAGTATAACAGGCAACGATAACATATCCCTTGCTAGTCTGGCGGATGTTCTGATTTTGTCGATACCCTATGAGTCCATTAAACTGACATGCGATTCTATAAAAGACCGCATTAGTTCTAATTGTATAATCGTATCCCCGATAGTGCCAATGAATAGAACTGAAGCAGGTTTCGTTTATGTTCCTTTCGAGGAAACCAAAAAATGCGCTGCTGGTATTGTTTCTGAAAATCTCCCTGATACTAAAATTGTTTCTGCTTTTCATACTATTTCAGAGATTAAATTGAAAAATATTTCTGAAAGTCTGGATTCTGATACTTTTGTTTGTGGAGATGATCGGGATTCTCTAGAAATTGTCAATGGCTTAATATCTGAAATCAAGGGGCTGAGACCAATCTATCTAGGTCCTCTATCACTTAGCTACCAAGCTGAAGTGCTTACCCCAATGATATTAAACGCATCTAAACGTAATAAAATTAAACATCCTGGAATAAAACTAGTCTGATGACTTGACTCGATTAACGTATGAAATTTCTTTCGAGAGGTGGCAGGTCGGGTGGTTATAGTGGCAGGCGTGGTAGGAACTGGATGTCTGCCATGGGAATTCTTTTTATTGTAATGGCAATAATAATAGCCCTCAGAAATCTTTATTTTGTTACCACTCAATTATCATTTGGATTTTACATCGACAATTACACTAATGCCGAAATTACTAATGAAAAATTTGTATTGGCAATGCTGATCGGTGGTGGTATTTTAATTTATTGGGGATATTTCAAGAAAAAGGAAGATTACGGTCCCCCTGATGAACACGAATATAGAAGATATTCCTGAACATTAAACATGGCAAGGATCGGTAAGTATATTGGAAATAGCACAAAAAATAATTCATACAAGTGGTAGAATACATTTGGAAAGTTGTTGAAATTAAGTATTAAGATTAATCATATATCAATTACTTTTTTCATTGACGAAATCCTCTAATCTATTCATGGCCTCATTCAGTATTTGTTCTTCTGGGAGGTAAACTATTCTGAAATGATTTGTACCGAAATTTGAGCCAAACCCTGAACCGTGTACCGTAAGTACCCCAGTTTTGTTCAAAAGATCTAAAACAAACTGTTGGTCTTCTTTCCACCGATTTGACATACTTATCTTAGGAAAAGCATAAAAGGCGCCCTTAGGAACCTTGCATGAAATCCCCTCTATTTGGTTTAATCGCTTGAATACTAAATCCCTTCTCTTGCGTAACTTATTTACCATTACGGGGATATGATCTTGAGGGCCTTTTAGAGCAGCTACTGCTGCCTTTTGCACGGGTAAGTTAGATGAAATTCGAACTCTAGCTAATTTTGGAATGTTCTTCCTAATATTATCTAATTTGGAGCAGTTACTGTTTATACAGATATATCCGCAACGCCATCCTGTCATTAGATAAACTTTCGAAAATCCATTAAGCAAGATTACAGGAGAGTCTTTTGCAACTTTACCAATTCCAGTGAATTCTCCGTCAAATACTAAATTGTCATATATTTCATCACATACTAGATAAAGAGAATGTTCTGCTGCCAAATCAACGATCTGTTTAAGACTCCTGTAATCAAACACCTCTCCTGTTGGATTATTTGGACTAATAATACATAGAGCCCTAGTACGGGGCGTAATTTTAGATATAAGATCTTCTAGATCAGGTTTACCATCTTCAGTTAGTTTAAATTCAACTGGGGTTCCACCGTAGAATTTAACATAGGATGCGTAAGGAGGATAATAAGGTCCTGGCATGAGAACCTCGGTCTTTGGTTCAACAATTGAAGCCATAGTCATATCCAATCCTTCTGAAACACCATTAGTCACCAATACGTCTTCAGGCATTACAGTTAGTCCTTTGTGAACCTCTTTTTCCGCAATCGCTTCTCGCAATTCGTGTAACCCTTCAGAGTCAGCATAGTAATTCAAATCATTAAGAACTGACTCAACCAAAGCCTGTTTAATATGAGCCGGAGTCTTGAAATCGTATTTTACAGGATCACCAATATTCAGATATATTATATTCTTACCAGTTTTCTCATATTCTCTGGCATGTAAAATTATATCACGAATAGCGTACTCGACTCCGCTAGTTCTGTCAGATACTTTCAATTAACAAATTTAGACAATAATCTCCCCGATAAATTGTTATGCATAAATTTCCAAAATATGAAAAATTTGACCTTTTATCAGGTTTGCGAGAGGAAGTTTCCCTCAACTCACTCTGATGAGATGGATGCATTGTTATTGGCCTGTTCAGCTAGCTAGTGAACTACACCACACTACCCATCAGTCAGGTCAATTGATATAGGACCTCCTTTTCTGTCTTAATGTCTGTTCATACACGGGCTCGTAGCGTAGCCAGGATATCGCGGCGGTCTTCGGAACCGCAGATCGTGGGATCGAAGCCCACCGGGCCCGCCTTACCTGCTAACAATGGATCCTTCAAAAAATTGTAAATAATTGGTCAGTCACATGAGCCAAGCTAAACTATACGGGCAATGCTATCCTTTTGCAATTAGTCTGTTGTGACAATTGAATTGAATCGTTACTTAGTTAATTCCTTTTGAATTATTGTCCATTCCTAATTGTCAGATGTCATCCGCATCCTTAGTTGTGCTTGCTTTTCCTCTCTTGCTTTTCCTCTCTTCTTCTAGATCGTCTGCTCCCTTTTCATTGACAGTAAATCTAACATCTCCGTAAGGATGGTATGGTGAATCAATCATCCTTGCAACTCTATTTTCTCCAGATTTCTTCAAGTAAATTCTATATGTTGATGCATGTCCTATTACATTGCCGCCAGTTGGCTTCGTAGGATCACCAAAGAATGTGTCAGGAGCTGATTGAACTTGATTAGTAACTACTACTGCTATATTGTATACTTCCGTTATTCTGAGAAGTTTATGCATGATGGAATTAAGTCTTTGTTGTCTATCAGCAAGAGTTCCTCTTCCAGAGAACTCTGCCCTATGTAACGAAATTATGCTGTCAATAATAACCAGTTTTGATTTATAATCGTCTACATACTTGCCTAGGTTCTTAATTATCAATTCCAAATGCGCGCTATTATATACCTTACATACGGCGACATTTTTTAACGCATTTGATGGATCCACGCCTCTTGCTCTAGCTATCTGCTCTAATCTCTCAGGTCGAAATGTACCTTCTGTGTCTATATATATTACCCCGCTATTAAGGCCACCTGATTCTACCGGCAGTCCGGCGATAATACATAGAGTATGGCAGATCTGTGATTTGCCGGACCCAAATTCTCCATAAAATTCTGTAACTGCTTGGGTCTCTATTCCTCCTAGAAAAAGATCATCCAAAGCTCCTGAACCAGTAGAACATCGTAACAAGGATCTTCTTTTCTTAAGCGCTGCATCAGCTGTAACAAATTCTTTTTCTAAAATATTTGATTCTCTTAGTAACTTCTGAGCTGCCATTATAAATGACGCAGCACTATCCTTCGTAGAGTTAATATCTACAGCCAAGTCTTCAACACCCGCAACCGCCAAATCCATAACTGAAAAAATTCCCGCTTCTCGCAGCTTCTTTGCTGTAGATGGACCTATTCCTTCAATATCTTGAATTTCTAAATCTAAGAGTTCAGAACCGGTAGACTCGGTAAGTAATACCTTTGTCTTTGTGTCTTCAATATCAGCTGTACTTGACGAGAGGCTTTCTGAACCTGTTTGGACTGACGCATTGTCATCTTTTCCCTGTGTATTCTTCGAGTTATTTTCCATTGCCGTCTCATTGTGATTTACTGGATAACTTGCCGGTTTCTTATCACCCATATCGAATTATTTGAATTTGTAACCCATTTAAGGCTTGAGGCACCTGACTGGGGGCGGGGGAGGTAATAATTTTTGTCGCTTTTTCTTATTCTATCAAAAACTAGGATATTCAATTTAGGTTTATTACTACTGGTCATTCTTTCAGTGTTCAAGACAACAGAGTCTCCACTCAACTAACGAAAAATCTATCTCTTTACTTACGCAAACGTTTACTTAGACTCAAAAGCCTCGTCTCCTAAATTAGATTAATCTCTAACCGATAATAAATATGGCCCTATAAGTACTATTGTTCTTTGAGGAGGAAATGTTATCGTCAGAGCTATTAAGAACTCGAATTTATAGAAATGGCCAATGTATGATTCCTGAGTTTGTCGATCCCCAAGAAAGGGATGCGTTAATTCTTTCGAGTAAGCTCATTAAACTTCTCGAAGTTTGCACTTCGAATCAGGTCTCAAAGACCGAGATGTTCAGTCATGTTTCCAAAATAGAATCTCAGTATAAAGACTATAAGCTCGTAAGAGGGCTGCTGCAAATACTAGAAAGAAGATGCACATATTTGCCAGGTTTAAAAGGATATTCTTCCTTAAGTGACATAGACAAATGTCAAGCTGGACGACAAAATACTGATCCCAACAAAGATCTAACGACCGATACCATAGCACTAAGAAGAGAGATTTTTGAAGAATCTGCTAGGGTTGGTTTCGCTTTAACAAAGGGTGAAAGAATAAGTATTCTCGAGAAAATTGCTAGGAAATCGGGGCTGGAGTTAGCGAGTCTCGAAACTCTAATGTGGAAGGATCTCGATGAAAATCAAAGGCTAGGGCGTTTTGAAACTGTCTCTGCCCCTGAGCTCTTGGTATCCTATAATTTATCGTTACTGCAGACTTTGTTATTCGGAGCTACAGAAATGGAATTTTACATCGAAGGAGGTATGAATTGGAAAAAAGTACTCAGATTGATAAAGCGCCTTGGACTTATGTACGATTTGCGTTATAGTACACGAAATATTTCTGATCCCAAAAATGATCACCCGGTTCACGTGAGCGGGGAAATCCATAAAGATCTAGAAGGGACAAATGGAAACTTAACATGCGTAGTTCAAGGGACATCGAGTACTCTCAAGCCGACAGACAGATATGGTTCAGCAATAGCGAAATTGATACCATTAATTGTATTTAATACCAAATGGTTTCTAAAGGCACCTATTTTGAAACGAACTGTCACTGGAAAGGTAAAACAATACTATTTTGAGATTGATAATAAGCAGCAGTCGCTATTTGAACTAACAGAAAAAAGAAAATTAATTCAGCCAATGGATCAATTAGGAGATTATGCTGTTAAATCAATGATTTTTGATAGTATTGTAGAAGAAAAGTTTGCAAGGAAGTTTGCGAGTATTTCTACTGGTTGGAACATTGTTAGGGAGCCTGATCCTTTAGTCCTTCCCGATGGTAGAGCATTTATCCCTGACTTTATGTTTGAAAAATATGGAAAAAAGGTATATTTTGAAATAGTAGGTTTTTGGACGGAAGAATACCTCAAAAGAAAAATATCTAAAATCGCAGATCTAATGGTTACAGGCTCGGATGGATACCACGAACTGGGAACCCTTGATTTATTGGTGGCAGTGAATATAAACAATCACTTATCACAGAATGCGAACAAAGTTCGGATAGATTCAATTTTTTCCGAATTTATTGATGCGAAAAAAATCTTAGTTTATAGGAAAGACGAAATACCATTGGGACCTCTACTCCAGTACTTGAAGAATATTGAATATGAAATGATCGACTATTTCTGGCAGGTCCATCAGGAGAATCTGACTAGAGAACTTCAGATCTTGACTAACAGTGGGAACAATAAAGACTATGTTATATCACTAGATAATGTAGCTTGTAAATTTGGCATTCCTACAGAATCTGTATTGAAAGCCCTCAAACAAATGTACTCGATTGATGACAACAGTAAATGTACAGAACAGGATTTCATTTTGATTGATTCATTCTTGGTATCTAAAAGAAAGGTATCTGAAATAGATGAAATATTGAAAAAGGTATATCGGCTGAACGACGCTATGAACATACTTGAAGACAAAGGTGTTCCTGAAAAGTGTGTTACAAACCTTATCTCTAGACTGGGTTATGATATAGTTTGGAAAGGAATTGACCTAACCAATGCCACTATTTCAAAAAGATATGATAACCAAATTGATAAACAATCAATCAACTTTACAAACTTCTAGCAATCTGGAATAATAATTAAAACAAAAAAGTTTAAATCTAGTAAGAGTGAGTGACTGGTAACGACTCTATTGTGCTATTTTTTTAATTTTAAAACGTGAACGTGAATATACTATGGCAACATAAGTTAATGAAGATACAATCAGACTTGGGATAGTGGCTCCTATCTGGGGTAATTGAGGCACGTATATGGGCGACAACGAAGATAATACATAGTAAACAAAGACTCCGGTCAGCCATGCAAAGATAGCAGTATATCTTATACTATTTTTATTTGAATTGAAAAATGAGTCGTTATTGTATCGACTCCGATTTAATATGTAGTAGTCAGTTAACACCACGCCGAACAATGGAACAAAGACTGCACCGATAAGCAGTAGGAACGATTGATATTCTGATATTGGTATTATGTTAGCCATTATAACGCTAAATGCCGTAATCCCAATGATCAAGTATCTCTGGTCAATTTTTGGAAATATATTCTGAGTTGAAACAGATGCAGAATACACATCGGCGAATGTGTTATCTGTCTCATCTACGATTAAAACAAGCATAAGAAATCCAAACAAGATGGACTGGATCGCACTGACTATCGCCACAATATCGCTAGCACCTAACAGGACTCCTCCAAAATAAAAAAGGATATTCGTCACTGCAAAGCCAGCGAGGGTCCCTTTGAAGGCGCTGTTACTATCTCGAGAAAACCTGTTGTAATCAGCCACAAGTGGCATCCAAGAGACAGGCATAGCTATTACAAGATCAAGTGCATTGAAGAAAGACATGCCATTACCATGGGATGAGATTACTATAGTAAGTTTATCTGAGGCCAATAATGAGGCAATAATAACAATCGATGATGCATATACTGCCCAGATAGCAAATTTACCCAGCCACTCTCTAATAACTGCAAGTGGACCCAATATTCCGAGAAGCGCTACGAATGAACCAAATATTAAACTCCAAATATACAAAGGAATGATCTTGCCTGTTAGCATATTTGCAGCCGTAGACATTACCATTATTTCGAAAATGGTCCAACCAACAAGTTGCAAAATATTTAATGCAGCTGGAACGTATGAACCTCGAATGCCAAAAGATGGCCTCATGCTAACAAGAGATGGGATTCCATGATCGCTGCCAATTTTCCCTGCCAGCGCAAGCAATACTGAACCAACAATGGATCCTATTAAAATTGCGAGGAAAGCATCGATGAAATCTGTAGCGGAAAGAAATGATCCGGCCGAAAAAACTAACAAGCCGACTCCTAAGCTGGACCAGAGCACAAAGAATTCTCTACCTCTTAGTAATCTTCTCTCGCTAGGCACAGGCTGGATGCCACGATACAAAGATTTTTTGAGGAAATTCATTGTCCCTTGTTTTTCTGTTTACTGCCGGTAAATTAAATTATTTGAAAACTTGCATGATCTTATTTTCCTGCATTGAGACGACCAATTATGCATACGGCCAGTCTTTCACGTACTAAAAAAAACAGCAACCATTAGTATTTGCATATATAACTGAATTCCACTAATGTTACAAAATGTTAAAATGTTAATTTAACAAATTATAATTGTAATAGTATGCAAATATGTATTCTTTGTAAGAGCTCGTACGATGAAAAAGACATTAATTTTGAGCAAAGAGTGGTGAACGATGAGGATTTTTGTCAGAAATGTTGGCAAGAATTCATGTTAGAGTAAATATAATCAACTGTTATTTTGGGCTTAAGTACGTTAGATTTCCCTGTTTCATGTTTCTATAATTGAAGATAGAACAAGCTTTCCAACCTACCATTCTACCAATACAATTTGAGTGGAACTAGCCAATATTCCATTTGTTCTTCTTGATATTGTAATCTTCTCTAGAATATCTTACTGTGGCAGGATGTCCCATAACGACAGTTTCCGGGGGCACATCTTTAGTCACAACGGAAGCCATTCCTACAACACTGTTACGACCGACGCGTACGCCTGGTTTAAATACAGCTCTTCCTCCGATGATAGCCCCATCTTCCACCACCACGCCTATCATCTTTGGACTCATCGGGTAGGGGTCATTAGTAAATGTGGCGCATGGTCCAATGAACACGTTCTTACCAATTACTGTGAGTGGTGGTATATAGACGGAACCTTCAATTCTACTATTGTCTCCAATCTTTACATTATAATCAATATGCACGAGGGAACCAACTGAAACATCATTTCCTATTTCCGTATTATCCCCAACGTAACTGAAATGCCATATCTTAAAGTTCTTACCAATCTTTGCAGATTTCGAAATGAAATTTATCACCCTATCATGAGATGTATAATTACTTCCAGGCTTGCTTTTCTTATTCATGTCTTATTTACAAATGCCACGGATTTCCATATTTTAAGATTTTATCTGGTATTTGTTGCTGCCATGTCTGAAGAAATTCTATATCCTTTTCCTTTTCACGGAGTTCATCAGGGAGCATTATTGGAATTTCATCGGTGATAGGATAAAATCTTGAACACTTTGAACAATATAAGGCCCCTTCCTTTATTATCGGTTCACCTACGCTTGGATCGGTAAATGTATTAATTTCGATTAACTCTAGTGGATAGAATTTGTCTATAGGACAGGCAAGAATATCCAGCAAGGATTTTCTCATTATTATTTCAGATCCATATATATTGGAGAGCCAGTGTTACTGCTTAAAAGAGCGGCCTCTGCGACCTTAGTAACATTAGTTGCGTCTTCACCTGTCACCACTGGCTTCCTCGTTTTTCCCTCTATCACTTGAATAAAATTTGTTAATTCTAGGGTTAACGGTTCCTGAAATTTCAGACGTCTGGGTATGATTGTAGACTCGGACTGTTCAATTTTTATGTCCTGGGTTAAAAAATCACCTCTAATAATTCCATCAGTACATACTGCAGAAAAAGTTCGAACTTTTTGCGGAGTGATCCAATTCGAGGCAATAATTGCAACCTTCTGGTCATCAAACCCAATCATTATCGTCGCAAAATCCTCGTAGGAATGAAACTTCTTCCCAGCTCTTGCGAAGACCATTTTAGGTCTCTTATCAAATAAAAACATCGCAGTGTCTATGTCATGAACTGATGTATCATAAATAATTCCGACATCCTTGATATGAAGCGGCATCCTGTTTTCTCTATGGAATTCCATCATTATAAGATCTCCGTAAGACTTTTCTTGAATTATCCGTTTCAGATCCTGTATTGCAGGATTGAATCTTTCAACGTATCCACATGTCAGTATTACCTTATTTGCTTTAGCCTCATTCAACATTTCCTCACATTCTTTTGAGGAAAAGGATAGTGGCTTTTCTACAAATACGTGACAACCGTTTTGCATAACATTTTTCGCAACTTCTAAGTGAGTTTTAGTCGGTGTGCAAATTAAACACGCGTCAAGATCTTTTTCATTAGTAAGAAGATCCCTAACAGAAGAATAATGGTTCGACTTATAAGAGTCAGCTATCTCGCGAGCCCGCTGAGCCGACACGTCACATACTGCCGCAAGTGCTCCGAGATCAGAAAGAACCCTAGCGTGATTCTTACCCCATCCGCCTACACCTATAACTGCAATTCTAACATTCTTTCCCTTACTCGGATTATTTACCATACTGGAGTTAACCATTCCATGTACTTCTTTATCTTTCCATATACTACCTTCTCATATTTTTCCCTAATACTTCTCGTTACCATTCCTTCTTTTCCGTTGCCTACAACATGTCCATCAATTTTTGTAATTGCTATAATTTCAGCAGCTGTCCCAGTCAGAAATATTTCATCTGCAAAGTATAATTCTGTTCTGGATATGGGTCTTTCTATAATTTCATATCCCATCTCGCCAGCAATCGTGATAGAGGTGTGTCTGGTAATCCCTTCAAGTATAGAGTCTGACGTTTGCGGGGTGTAAATCATACCGTTTCTAACGAGAAATATATTTTCTCCAGATGCTTCGCTCACGTTACCATTCCGATCGAGTAGAATAGATTCATCAAATCCGGTCCGCTTACTTTCTTGCGTCGCCAGAATAGAGTTTAGATAATTACCCGCAGCCTTTGCCGTGGGAGGCATAGATTCATCATTAATCCTTCTCCAGGAAGAAACGCATGCAGAAATTCCCTCACCCTTGAAATATTTGGCAAATGGAAAAACTATGATAGTCGTGTGAGTGGGAGAATCTTTAGTGACGTTGAGATCTATCCCATGAAGTCCAATGAAAGTCAGTGGTCGAATATAACAAGAGTCCTTTATCGACGCTTTCTTTATCAATTCTACAGTAGCATTACTTAACTCCTCCGGCGAATATTTGATTGAAATCGAATAGGTGCTAGCGGACCTATGAAGTCGATCCATATGATCCTTGAGTCTAAAAATAAAGAGATTGTCCTGTGTAGAATATGCCCGAATACCCTCGAAAACGGCTGTTCCGTAGTGTAAAGCATGAGTCATTACTGGGACCTTCGCATCTTCCCAGTTTACAAAGTTTCCATCAAACCAGACCAGCTCCGCACCCTTGGTCTTCATAAGGGGCAAGTCAATAATAGGCTTATAAAAGTCTTCAAAAGTGGAATATGCCCTCCGCAGGAAACTTCATTCCCAAAATTTTAACCGTTTTGTCAGCCATGCGTGCATATTTTTCCACAATGTCCCAATGCCTCTTGATTATTTCTGACACAGGGTTAGGAACCAAATCTTCCCAAACAGGGTCGCCATCATTTCTCTTTTGCGACTCACCAGTATTGTCCTTCATTACAGCTTCATATATCAATTCCTTAACTTTTGAGGCTGAAATTTTAAGCCTGTTTGATTGAATAGGGTGCAGATTGTAAACAGTTAAGGCTATTCTCTCTGCGGTGTCACCAGTATAAGAAATGAACTTTTTTTCCTTAATATTTCTGAGTATTTGTTTACGCAGAATCCACGAATATGGAGATAGGAAGGGAGGGACGTATTTTATAAAAGGAGATTCAAAAAAATAATCTGGACGAATTTCTACATTCTCTGCTTGTCCAAATAATGATTTCAGCATTTCCCTTCTTACGTCATAAGGAAATGGAAATGTTCTCGTATTAATCTCATTTCCGGCCTTGCGAAATATCACCGGATAAACATAAACTTTGTATTGCTTAGCTAAGGTTGAAATTATTGTCTCATGAGCCTTGGTAACAGGATTGAGATGAGCTAAATAGAGAGCTGCTATTTTTTCCAATTATCAAAAATTGGATTATTTGTTTTAAGTATATTAACAAAAAGTGTAGAAGTGAGTTAAACCTTCTTTACTTCAATTTCGATAGTGGAGACATTCCGCGTTCTTCCATCTTCTGCCTGGACTGTTTCAGAGCCAATACGAACTTCACCTATCTTGTATCCCGCATTCTCCATGCGTTTAAGAATTATTTGCGATACATCTACCGCCCTCCCAATACTTAGGCCCCTTGCCTTTATTGTTACTGAGGGTTGGTTTGCTAGTTGAATAAGCGTAGATGTGACATATGCCATCAGTGGTTTCTTTCCAATGTATATGGAATCTCTTGGTCCATCTCTTTGCTGTGTTTGAGCATTCTGTGGTGCTTCTGCTTCAGACATGATGTGTCATGATTTGAAGGATAATTTAAATCTAAAAGTATTAGAGTCTGTCATTTCCTTTTTATCCTCGCTCAAGCATTTGGGTCACGTATGAGACTGCTATATTTAGAAATCAAGCTGAGGCAGAAAAATTGGAACTATTACTAAAAATATTTCTAAGTCAATTACAGAACTTAATATCAAGATGCTTATCTATCTCGATAAGTGCAAAATGAGCTCCGTATAAAAAATTTATACACAAGTAGCCTGTGAACTCGAACTCGAATTTGAATCAGAGTATTAGTATAATCGACGAGAATAATGTTCGAAACCCTCAAAATAGTCGGGAAATATCAGGTTCTTATGGACTTCAATGAAAGAAATTTGACATTTATTAGATTGATGGATTTGGTCTCCTTCAAATTTCTATCAGCATCCTTTAGGTGTTAAAATGGGCCAGTCACCGAATCCTAATGTGACATTCCTGGGCAGATGCCATCCAGATGAATTTATTGAATTTCATTCGAACCAACCAACAAGATCGTATTAGAAATGCATATCGAGCGAAAATTCACCAAGCTTCTCATTCTCACCTTTATCCTTGTATGCAATCTTCTTGTAATTAACTTTCGTAATCCGACTGACAATCTTCATAATTTTGTCTATGCCCAGCAGATTGTTTTGCCAACCAAGAATGATCTATTTGCAAATGAAGCTAAAACTAATCAGTCTGTTGGAAGTCAAAATGAACACCCTTATTTTGGAATTAATATGCGAGGTTATTATTCCAGTATGCCACAGGGAAGAGAAGGGTACAAAAATCCCTTTCCTAACAATTATTATGAAAGTACCTTCAAAACGTTATCCCTAGCAAAAATTGTTGATCATGTACGCTACAGGTTTTATTGGGAATCATACGAAAGGGATCCTATTGCATTTACAGAAGAACTAGAGGTTGTAGCTGGTACGGCAGACAAGTATGGAATAAAGGTGATTTATGACAATCATCAATTTCATACGTCTTCTTGGTTAAGCACCGGACGCGGAACAGGATTTCCAACATATCTATTCAATGATCCGGTATTATACAAACAAGGTGGCGGAGGAGCTGCCAAATATTCCGCAGCTGAGACATGGTGGACTAAATGGTGGGACAGGTCGATTAAGAGCACGAATGGAACAGACGGATGGACCCTTCAGGCAAATTTTCTGAAAAAAGTGGTAGAAATAGTTGACAAGCACCCTAGCACCTTGGGCTACGAGATTTTAAGTGAACCTCAAATTCATAGCAAAGATCAGTGGTCAAAAATCGGGTTATACAATACATTCATGACTGATCAGCTCAGGAAGGTAACAGCTAAGACTATAATATACAGCGTGAATCTTCCTCTAGACCAGAAAGTTATGACAGAGCTCAGTGGTCAAAATATGGCGAGAATGGCTCCACAAAATAAAAAGAATGTAGTATTCAAGATGAGCCTATATGGAAGTCTCTCTTCCGGATATCAATCTGAGAAGTTACAACTCTACATGAACGCGAGCAGACTCGCTGGTGTTCCACTTTATGTCGGAGAATGGAATAATGTAAAGCGAATTGCGACTATTAACGAAGAAGGTAAAAAAATTTGGAAGGTGGATGTTAATAGAAGTGACATTAGCCAAGCTGAGGCAAACACGCTAGTTGAGAAACTCACGCATATGGGGATATGGGGGATGGCTTACTGGGATTGGAGTTTTGTACCAAATCGCGCTCCAAACTTTAACCTTGTGACTGTTGCCTACGATAATGCTACAGGAGAAAGTAAAGTGCAAACTACGAAATACTTCCAAATTATGAAAAACGCTTATAGACAGGCATTTGGTTACTAAATGCGGAAATCAGTAGAACTTTATCTCCTACCAGAAATAAACCGACTTAAAAAAGGACTAATCAAAGTGCTCAAAATTAATGCCTTGATCGGTCAATTTTTGTATGAGTCGTATACCCCACCAACGTTGAAGTAGTTTTGACCCCGTTTATATGCCTAATTTTTGAATAAACTAATTCCAAATCTTTGGGCGATGGGGCAGACATCTTTACGATTATGTCATAGACACCATTGAGCACATGAACCTCTTGTACTTTGTCTATTACTTGCAGTTCTGAAGCAATTTCTTCTGTACGTGAAAGATCACAGACGATAAGAACATACATGTCCACCATATTATAAGATGCTATATGTCACTACTCTGAAATACTTTTTCATCGGGTTTGACTTTAGACCAACACTTAAAATGCCGACCAAGACAAGCAAATTCAAGCTTTTTCATGATGTAATGGCTTAATGAAGGATTACGTTACCGTCTTCAAATTCTTTAAATGTCTGCGCCCGTTGCCTTTGTTTGGAGGTTTATTACATTTTCAATTTTTTTTACCTCCATGTACTACTCTGTACCATGGCAAGGGAAGCAAGTAATGGGGCCTCCATTGAATCCTTAAAATACTTTGAATCATGATTAGAAAATAATAGGCTTTTATTATTTAGTTAAAATCCCATAATTATAGACTCCTGGCTGGATGAATTATAATAGTTCTGTACAGTGGAACATTTCTTGAATTAATTAATTTTGCATAATCGTAAAGCTCATCTGAATCTGAATTTACGAACTGTTCTTGTGAATATTAACCCAATCTCCTGAACAAAAACATACATATAGTTCAGACACAGATAGATGTTTTTGGCAGCAATGGATGCACAGAATAAAGCTTGGCTGAGAAACATGCAGGGAAATTGGAGAGATTCCGAGTGTCCGTGTGGAAGCACTTTTCATTTTACGGGTTCTCTAGATGCCCTCTTCTCTTGGGAGAAAATACACATACGACACATGTCCTTCGATTCGGACAATCATGATATGTTGTCTTTTTATCCAAATGATATGGTAATTTTTTACCATTCTAAAAGTGGATACGTCGTTGAAAGGAGACGTCACAACAGAGAAGAAATCGCTGACTTAAGAAATGCGTGTATTTATGGTAGGGCTAAACTGGCTGGCGTATAGCATAATTCTGTCGTTAGTCTGTAAATATTGATAAGTCAAACAAAGTCGAGGTAAAGACAACAGTTTCCTGTATAATATTTAATTGAATTGATTTTGAGGTAAATACCCCAATAAGATAGAATGTGACGAGATTAACTACATCCTAACATTCAACCCTCTTTTGAGTAATCGGGCTTAAGAATAGTCGAGCTTAAGAATAGTCGAGCTCATATTACCGAAATGCTAACTGAACGCATTGTGAATAAGGAAGTACATCTCCCCGAAGGTTGGAAAATAAATTCAATTAAGCATATTCACTCAAACGAATTCGTCCAGCTCTATGAAGACATAATTGACATTAGAGGAAAAGAAAAAGTCTATACAAGAATAAAACGGAAAGATTATTCAACGATAGTACCATTCATTTCAAATGATCAAATTTTGGTTATTAAGAGCTATAGACATCTTGTCGATTCTATTCAAATTGAGGTTCCTTCCGGTTATATTGAAACTGGAGAAGACCCAAAAGAAGCAGCCCTAAGAGAGTTGAAAGAAGAAACTGGATATGCTGCGAAGGAAATTACTCAGATAGGTACATACACTCCTGACTATACAATGTTTGAACAAAAAGGAAATTTATTTGTTGCATACGATTTAGTAAATGAAGGCGATCAGGGATTGGGAATTATGGAATTGATAGAGCCTGCAATACTGACAATAAAAGAAATAATGAAGTTATTATCTGAAGGAAAAATATTAAATGCTTCATCTATCGTAGCGTTTTACTGGGCAATAAATTTTCATCACAATAACTATCTCCACAAGGGCCAGGGATCTAAATGAATAATACTAACCAAAGTAAACAGTTTCCATGTTTAACATGTAACTGGCAATTTGTTTAATTGAAAAATTGCTTTGATGTAGTAGTCATTGGCGGAGGAATATTGGGAAGCTCTATTGCATATTTTTTGGCTTCATTTTCGGATGCTAGTATAGCAATTGTAGAGCAAGAAAGCAAATTTGGCATGCACGCAAGTGGAAGAAATACAGGGAGGGTTCACGCCCCATTTTTGTATAATCCCGAGAAACGAAAGTTAACAGCCAAGACCGCATTGAAGGGATTTGAAATGTTAAAGGATTATTGCAACTCCAACGACTTGCCATTCAAAGAAGATGAGGTGCTAGAGGTAGCAACATCTGAAATTGAAGTACATGTACTAGATCAGTACCGAAATTGGGGATATAAGAACGGATTAACCGAAAACCAATTAAAATTTCTAACGAGCGATGAAGTATCTGGACTTGAGCCAAATGTCAAGTGTAATGCAGCTATTATTTGCAACAGAGAGGCCGCAACCGATTACGGCAAGATAACAGAGCAACTAATTTTTGATGCTAAAAAATGTGGATGTGCCTTAATACCTGAGAGCAAATTCATTGAGTTTTCACCCGGTAGTAAGCATCTCATTACTAAAGTTCGAGGTTCTAACGAAGAATTTAGCGCAAATTATATCATAAATGCTGCGGGTGGAAATTCCTTGGATATAGCACATAAAATGGGATTGGCAAAAGAGTTTGACGTCCTTTACTTCCGGGGTGAGTACTGGCAGGCTCCCCATGAATATATTGATCTCACGACTAGGAGCATTTATTCCGTTCCTAAATATTTAGAATACCCTTTCCTAGATCCTCATTGGATAGTAAGGGTAGACGGCAGAAGGGAGGTTGGACCAAACGCAGTACCGGTGATCAGCCCATATTCCTATAACCGGACGAGTGACATAAATTCGTGGCGAAAGATTTTTGATTCATCTCCTAACTTGGCATTGTTTAGATTGTTGACCAAGTCAGATTTCCTGCGGCTAGCTTCCAAAGAATTTTGGAGTTCTATTTCTAAGCGGGCGATGATAAATAGGGTCAGAAAATTCCTTCCTAGTCTTAAACCCTCTTCATTTGCCAAGAGAGGCATAGCTGGAATTAGATCATCTCTAGTACGCAAGAATGGAGAGTTTGTACCGGAGATGTTGATTGTTGAGAATGATTATTCTCTGCATATTCTAAACTATAATTCTCCTGGAGCGACTGGAGCATTGCCAACTGCAGCAAAAATCGTATGGGGATTAATTGAAAACGGACAATTACCCAAACCTAAGGAAAAAAAGTCGGCGTTTTGGAAAATAGAGGAGATTTCAGAGTCTATCTAACCGATATTCGCCCTACCCGATTTCAAATAACTCAATTAGTGCTGAATACTGCTTTTTTCATTCCTTATTTCATAACCCTGAAGGAATCGATCATTCTATTAATAATTGGTAAGTAGGAATCGTACTTGTTCTCTTGAGCCACGTATCGAAAAATATAGATATTGTCATTTTCTGTCGTTCCAGATTCCAATACCTTGATCGTTCCATTTCCTGGGAGATTAAAAGTATACACCAAGCTTTGGGCTGGATTTCCGTGAAAAGTAGTTCCTTTCGACTCGACTAGTTTAAAACTTGGTAACGAAGAGTTGTAGAATTTCAATACCGTCGCTGCCAATGTACTTATAGATTCATTCCCATGATGCCCTCTGGCCACGGTTAAACCTTCTCGAAATGTGTCTGAATTGTTTTCTTTTGGCGAGAGAAATGCTAAACCATATTGTATCATTGGTGTCCAGTCTTTTGGATAATCTATTTTTATTCCCCTAGTGGAATTTTCGTATGTTATGAATGTCATATTTGAAGAAGTATTAGTATTGGTAGATGGACCAATATCGGCGGCGAACAATGGCATGAAAACAATAATTACAAAGAAAATAATTACACTTGATCCTATAACTGAGAGTTTATACAATCCATTAAAATTAATTTTCTGGACATATAAGTCCTTGTTAAGTGTGCGAAAATATTAACCTCTTCAGACCCAGATATCTTAATTCAAACTAAAACTTTGAAGGAAAGGTTTCATCTTAATTTTTTCTTTATCCTAAACTGATTGGGGCGATGGAGATTGCTAATTATCGTGACAGGTCAAAACCAAATTTTGAAACTTTATATCCATTAAATGTAATCAAATGATTTCTTCCTAAAAATCATAGAGCGTTAAAATAATAAGATTAATGCGGATTATAGAGAGAAACATTATATCTTATAATATGGGCTCCTTGAGTTGCTCTCTATTGGGGCTGTTGTCTAGCTTGGTTAGGATGCCAGCCTCGGGCGCTGGAGGTCGCCGGTTCAAATCCGGCCAGCCCCATTGTCAGATATGATAAAGGGACTAAACCATGTTGCGCTGGCTCCATACTAAACACTTCAAGTGGATATAGTTTCACTCATCGAATTAACAAATTCCTATTCGAAAATAGGATGTTCTCAGGTTAGAGAATGACCGAATAGTTTTATAACTAACCTTCTCCTAACTGAAAAAAATGGAATATATTACTAGATCTAGTATAGCTCTGGTAACTATCGCAACTGTGCTGACCATGTTTTTGACACTTTATGGTGGTGGTCAGGCAACGCTGGCACAACAAAATACTAGTGAGAATAATTCACCAGAAAAAGCAGGAATGAGTAATATGACTAATATGACTGCAGTAGGGCCAGGAGGGACACTTCCTTCGATGTCGACTCCCGGCGAAAAAACTTTTTATATATTTACGTCCGAGGTAGAAAATGTCGATGAAGAAAAACTAAAGGTAGCGGGTGACTCTTTTTCAGTACACACATTGGTCGTAAACAAAGGCGATAAAGTAACGGTGCATTTCTACAATGTGGACGATGTCAAAACCGAGAGGCATTCGTTTACTGTCGGCGATCCATACAAAGTAGATATTGATCTAGGGTTCGCACAGAACGGTAAAGCGACCTTTTCTGCCGATCACACAGGTGTATTCACCTATTACTGCAAATATCACCTACCAGTCATGACAGGACAATTAGTTGTGTTACCCTAATTTTTCTTTTTTATTTTCATATTAGCGATCATGACCCATTAGATGAAGTATAATAAGAATTCGAACTACCCATTGAAATTTGTTCCACATTAAGGGTTTTATACGATTTTAATGACTAGCATAGAAGTTATTGTTCTTCCCCGTGTTCCGAGTTACTCTGTAATTGTGAACTCCGTGCATTAGGTACTTTGTTTGATACCTTCTATAACTCCTATCAAGCCAAATTTGGATTGAAAAGTATTAACATGCTTCCAACCAGCCCTTTCTAACAATGTAGCATATTCTTCAGCAGTCCGTTCTCTTCCAGAAGCTACACACATCATGTGTATATCAAAAAGTTTTGAAAAATGTGATTCCTCTGGATCAGGAATTAAATGTTCTGCAATAAAGACTTTGCCTCCGATCGTAGATGATCTAAAAATATTTCCTAGTATCTTGACACACTCTTCATCATTCCAGTCATGTAGAATCATCTTCATTATATACGCATCTGCTGGTGGAACCTTATTGAACATGTCGCCTACAAGATAGGCGCAACGCTTGTGAACCCCCATTTTAGTAGGCCATAAAGATTCCCTATTCTTGGTAACCGATTGTAACTCCAATATACTGCCTTTTACATCTGGATATTTTACAAGTAAACTGCTGAGTAAATGTCCATGACCACCGCCAACATCGCAAACGGAATGAATGTTTGAAAAATCGTATCCGTCCAATGCTTCCAAAACCCATGTGGTCTGATTTCGAGAGTAACTGTTCATGGCCTGATTAAAGATTTCTCCATATGTGGGGTTCTTGTCAGCATATTCGAATATTTTCTGACCATATTCGCGTAGGAATGCGTCCTGTTTACCATCTGTAATCATATCTGGTAGTTGTTTCCAAATGGCATAGTGTTCTGGACCCTCCTCCAACAATATTACTCCTCTCAATGTTTGTGGATGGTCCTTCCGAAATAACTCACCTTGATCAGTAATCGAAAATTCATGGTTTCGTTCTTCTCTTAAGAAACCCATAGAGCTAAGCGCTCTCAATAATCGATAAGTCAATGCAGAATCAAGACCTAACTCCTTTGCTATATCTGATGCATTTTTGGGATATGATGCAATACAATCAAAGACCCCAAGTTTTACGCCGGTATATAGAATCTGGCTACGCCACCTCCCAAACACGGTGTCTAAAGTTTTTTCATTGACTGGCATTTCATTATTTCAACTGATCTTATTCAATATAGTTTTTGTGATGAAATCTGTGGCCTTTAGTAAAAAACATCGGCTCATATTCACATGATACAGACAAATAGAATTCGCTCATGGAGACTAGTTAATGCCTATGTTTTAATCCTCTCCAAACGCTATTAAGGTGAAACTAACATCAGGTACCTTCGTCTAGAGACAGCGACCACCGTTGAAATCGTCAATATTGATTAAATCGGGGATTGGCAAAAGCTTTTTGATAAATTATTCGTGGCATGTAAGATAGAATAGAATAATCTGTTTGAAAAATAGGCAAACTTCGATTCGAATATTTTAAATTATTTGGTGATGTTCATCTTGTACGATGCCTGCCTGTGAGATACACAAGGATTTTTTTAATGAAACGTGCAAAGATTGTGAGAATGAATATACGGAATTAAAAGGTCATGCGAGGGGCAGCAATGGTGTTACGCACATCATGGCAGGTGTGAACGCCAAAAAATACAAGGAATTTAGTGAGGATCGCGCAAGAAAACTTTACGAAGAATTGCTCTTACAGTTTTTAAAATCTCCCTATAACTTGGGCGAAGCTGAAGCTGCTAGAAAAGCGCGGTATATCATCAAGAAACAGTGCTTATTACGAGGTCTCCCCGCGTGGCATTGGTTGGAATAAGGATAGCCAATGCTAAAACGCATTAAGATGCAGGACACTTTCCCCAAGTCGTGGTGGAGAAAAAAACGTAATTGTGTCTTAGAATGATTTCTCATAGAACTCACAGCTTAACACATAACACATTTAATTTGGTTGATTTGTTACGTATGGTAATAACTGTATGACCATTGACGAGATAGCTGTCGCTTCACAGAGCGTTGTTTTCTATTTACTGATGGGGTCAATTTCTTTTATCGGCGCTATTGTAATCCATGGCATTTTAAAGAGTCGGAAAGCTGCAAGCAGCTAGAATTAACTCGCGCAGCTGGAGTTTTAAAACTAATTTTAAAATTATTCAAAAAATCTTGATAATGACCGACCAGCAAAATATTATAACATAAGACGTTACTAAGAACAAATCCTTGAGACGCATAATTGATCTAACACGCAACATAGATGTCAATACAAAAGTATTTCCTGGCTCTCCAACTCCTTCTGTACTCACTTGGTCGAAAATAAACGTTCAAGGGTATGATTCAGAAGTGGTATTTTTGAGTACGCATACCAGTACCCATATGGATGCCCCCTCTCATTTTATTGCCGGTGCTCCTAGTATAGAAATGATAGATGTCAGCAGGTTCATCTGTAACGCGGCACTGATCAGAACACCGACGAAAGGACCAAACGAAGCCATCATTGTTGATGATCTAGTTAATTCTAATGTCGACATTGTGGCAGGAGAAACGCCGGTATTTTCAACTGGGTGGGAAGAAAAAATATCTGAAGAAGAATATTTTTCCCACTGTCCCGGGTTATCTGTGGAAGCCGCAGAATATCTTGTCAAAAAAAAGATTAACGCGGTGGCAATTGATTCGCCCAGTATTGATCCTGGATATGACAATAGTTTTCCCTGTCATAAGATCCTACTTTCTCATGATATATTGATCGTGGAAAACCTATGCAATTTGAGCAAACTAAAGAGCCCAAAATTTACAATGATTGTAGCACCGCTAAAATTTTCAGGAGCTACTGGATCGCCAGTTAGAGCCATCGGCATAGAAGAATGAAGATGTTATCCCAAATTATTACCGCGGTTTGGTAGGTTTGCATGCTCACCTGCAACTCAATATGGATATTTTTAATGCCAACAAGAGTTTAATACTCCCTAGAATATTGTTATTGGTAATATGCCAACTGCCTATGTTTTAATAAATTGTGATCTAGGGTCTGAGGAGGAGATTTTACAAGAGTTAAGAAAATTACCTGAGGTTACTGAGGTAAGTGGAGTTTATGGGGTTTATGATATCATCGTGAAGATAACTTCTGACAGCATGGATAGACTCCGAGAAACTATAACATGGCACGTAAGGAGAATTGACAAAGTTCGATCCACACTCACGATGATTGTTATTGAAGGCCAAGGTGCCAAGGACAGAAAATATCAAAGTACTTCATTTTAATATAGTCTTTAGAGAACTTACGATAGTCTCGACTTCGGATTGGCTATTAAAAAAATGCGGCGAGGCTCTAACCGCTTTCTTTTTATCGCTCTGCGAAATCCCCCTTTCCGCCAAGGTTATGCCAAAATTATCTAACTTAGACACGATTGTCCTTGCATCTAAAGATGCAGCTCCAAACGATATGATGGAAGTTCTTAGATTTTCGTCTTGGGGTCCATATGTTGAAACATCCTTCATTCCCTCTAAAAGACTGTTCAACTCCGACGCTATTTTCATGTTCATTTTTCTGATATTATTAATTCCTATCCGCAATATGTATCGCAGTGACGACTCTAGTCCCGCAATTCCAATGTAATTTCTAAATCCTGCTTGAAAATTGTGTGGAAAATCAACATAAGCTATATTCCTTTGATTAGTAAGGATTGCTGAGTCACTTCCCACACTTTGCGGTGTTAGCAGCTCTGAAGATTTTTTACTACAGTATAATATACCGACTCCTACCGGTCCGCAGATCCACTTGAAGCCTGGAAATGCCAAAAAATCACAGCCGATTTCTTTCACATCTACCTTAACTGAGCCCACACTTTGAGCAGCATCTATACAGAAAAGAACATTGTTTTCCCTAGCTATCTTTCCCACTTCAGAAACTGGCATGATTGCTCCATTGTTGTATAAAGCATGACTGAGAGTAATCAGTTTTGTATTTTCATTTCTGGCAAATTTTTCTAATTCACCGATATCAAAAAATCCATTTGAATCTATTTTTAGCTCGCCGAGTTCGACTCCAAATTTCACTGCGACTCTTAACCATGGAAAATAATTTGAAAAATGTTCATCCGGTCCTCCTCTTGTGACAATAAGATCTGATTTATTCCATTCCATGCCTGATGATACTAAGTTTAGGCCATCAGTTGTGCTTTGGGTGAATATGATTTCTTCCGGATCACAGTTAATAAGATGGCTGACTCTATGTCGAACTTCATTTATCAGTGATGTTATATATTCCTGTATTGAATTCGAGTCAGGACCTTCCTCTGAATATTTGAGTAGAAATCCTGTGACTGCCTTAATAGTAGATAACGGAATGGGCGCAAAGGAACCGTTATTCATGTAAATCCTTTTCCTTACAATAGGGAAGTCCTTTCGGATCAGCTCTAATTCCTGATCATAACTCATTATAACCACCTTTAATCCAATCAATATTAAAGTGAATACGATTTATGGGACTCTTTTAGACCCTGCAGGTCTTAATACAATTGTTTACCATGATCCTTACGCAAAACTTTGCCTTATCTCAACGCTTGTCTTTGAGCTAAATAAGGAACAACGGAAGAAAATATTGTATGTCGATCTAGATACTGTTTTCACTGCCTATGTGAGAGCAGAATTAATCACGCCTTTTAAACTACAAAAAATTAATTCTTCACTTTACTCATCCGATTTATTGAGAATATATATTCCTGATGAAAGAATCCATCTGGCTATATTAGATGTAATTAAGCATATGGAAGAAGCTTCAATAATCATTTTTGATTCTGTTACTTCATTCTATAGCTTATTTCAGTTCGAAATGGAAAACAACAAAAGTCTCAAACAAGACCTCGGACGTTTTAATCAGTCACTCTTAGTTTTGATAATGTTACTCCTGAAGAACACAAAATTTATGAAAATACCACTTCTTGTTACTAGCATGATTCGTCATAAAAGAAAGGGCATGTGGATAAGTTCTCCCACAGCGAATAGATTGTTAAGTGCAAAAAGCACGGCGAAATTTTATGTAAGAATGGAGGACGAAAATGATATAGGAGTAAACGTATTGACCCATCCAAATCTATCTGTACAGAAATTTATTCTTCCCATCAAGGGAATCAAATTGGTTTCTGGATCCTAAGTTTTGAGATGGACCAAATAAAATCCGACCATCAGTGCTACAGTAACGATCGTAAAGCCGATGGTCAAAAATACCCATTGATTTCTTACAGAAGTTGCCTTTCCTGTCTGAAATAAGAGATATGCACCGACCATTCCCATAAATAAGATCATTACCGTTACGGCAGTCTCACCAATAGATTGTATAGATCGGCTTGGAACAACTATAGCTCGAGCTCTAGATCCCTCTATGATTGAATTTACCAACCCTGAGGCAAACGCAAAAAATACAACCAAATACAATACACCTGCAATGGTTATATATTTTGACTTTGAATAGAGCATGTTATCTTACAAATTACATTGATAATTAAGTTTAACGATATTCCAATAGATTATAACCTTTTACATAATTACATGTATAAGATTGTAGGGAAGTATCAAGTGTGGTGAAATTGAGCTCGTATCAGGTCCTATTATAGCTCGACCGTTGATGATAATTCTGCCTTCTATACGGACGGGCTCCATATCCTGCCCTGCCTCCTCTATTTTCAGTATTGTGGAACCTATTATATCTCTGTCCGCCCCTGTAACCGTTACTAGTTGAGCCGTATCTGCCATATCCCGAATAATTTCGCCTGTAACTGGGCCCGCGTGAGGTACTTCGGATCCTTGGCATTTCGATGCCCATTTCGTCATTTAATCTCTTAATCGGAAGTTCGGTATTTTTCAATATCCTTGTGAAGTCGTCTACCCTATCTTGAGATACTAACGATATGGCCTTCCCAGTTCCACCAGCTCTAGCTGTCCTGCCTATTCTGTGAAAATATATCATGGGATCATCTGGAATATCGTAGTTAATTACATGTCCAACTGCAGGAACATCAATTCCCCTTGCAGCTATATCTGTTGCTACTAAAATATCGTCTGTACCTGTTCTGAACCTATGCATTGAATCATCTCTCTGCTTTTGTGATAAATCACCATGAATCGTTATGACTCTCAAGTTTTGCTGCCTTAATTCCACTGCAAGACGTTGAGTCCTTTGTTTTGTGGCTGCAAAAACAATTGTTTGTTTTTCGTCCCTCATTTTTATGAAATTGCAGAGGTGCTTGAATTTCTCCCTTTCTTCTACAACGAGATATGATTGATCTATAGTATCTAAGCTCAGTTCTTCTTCGTTTAGTTTTACTTCCTCTGGGTTTTGCATATATTCCTGTGCCAGTCTTGAAATTTCTGGGGGTATCGTAGCAGAGAACAAACAGGTCTGTCTATCCTCATGCACATAGAAAAGGATGAACTTAATGTCATCTATGAAACCCATATCCAACATTCTATCAGCTTCGTCAAGAACAACGAATTTAACATCTTCTAACTGTATGGAACCACGTTTCAAATGATCTATCAATCTCCCAGGGGTGGCAACTACAACTTGTACCCCTCTTTTCAACTGACTGATCTGCAAGCCCATGCTCTGTCCGCCATAAACAGCTAAAGCCCTGAGGCCTGAATACTTTGAAAGTTTCCTAATCTCATTAGTGACTTGCATAGCCAATTCTCTTGTAGGAACCAAAATCAAAGCCTGAATCGGTCCATTCTTTTTAACCCTTGTCACTATAGGGAGAGAAAATGCCGCTGTCTTTCCGGTACCTGTATGGGCCTGACCAATAACATCCATACCCTTTAAAATAAGCGGGATTGTGGATTCCTGGATGGGGAAAGGATCCTTAAATCCATTTTCATCCAGAGCCTTAAGTGCTTCTATACTTAAACCTAATTCTTTAAATGATTTCATTTCTTTCTACTATCTCTTTTGTTTGGATTTGTAACAAAAGTTACGGAAGACGTGAAAAGCAAATATTATTAGCTTACAAATCCGCCGCTCGTCTTTTGTATATTAATAATCCTAAAGGACAGATATAATAAGGTATGTAGAATACGAATCTCAAGGGCCCATAATACAAAATTTAGGAAGAATGTTTTAAATAAGTTCAAGAAACATCTATCAAAACATGATGAGTGAGGATGAGAAAATGCAGGAAAAAAAACTGCGTGGCTCTGGTGGGTTTGTGATCGCCCATGTTAGTGACGAAGAGCAAAAGAAAGGCAACTTGGGTGGCCCAGAATTATTCTTGGCTGGTGTCGGCAGATTACCATCCGAACGATTCGTAAAGTATCATTGTAATAAATGTGATAAAGATTATGACGGTGCCCCCAGTATAAGTTCTGAACATCCCAATGAAGACGTTGGAGAAGGAGTGATACTAGTAGAGAAAGGGGAGTACAAGTGTGATACATGTGCATCAACTATCGCCCAGTACAGAAAATTTGATTCAACCTCCACAAAAGAAGTTTCTGCCCCGACAAATTCTCAATCGCCGCCTGAGAATGTTATAGAGTCAACCAAATCAAAGGAAGCACCGAAGGTCAGAGGTGGTTCCGAGAATATAAAGAAGCCTTCGCTTAGTGATGGATTCGTTTTAATGGAGACACTTATTGGCATGCCTGCATACGATGGCGATGCAATGCTGGTAGGCAACATCAAAGAAATTGGGTTACGCAGATCATCTCGCGGTAAAATGGATATTAATCTCAAAGTTTCAAATGATCAAACCCCTGATAATGATGAGGTCGTAGAGATTCCGTGGAATACTATTTCCAAGATCGGAGATATAATTTTGCTTGCCCAAACGACCGATGAAATTCAGTCGAAGGATAGTAGAGAGTCTGGTGCCACGCTTCGTAAATGTACATCCTGTGGATTCGAAAATGAAGCAGATTCCATTTACTGCGCTGATTGCGGCAAAAAAGTCACATGAAATCTAGGTTCACTTTTTTCTGAGGCCTATCCGTACGTCAACAGCGCATACGCCCTTTCCCTCATCTAACACCAATAAGGGATTCATATCAAATTCCTCAATTTCAGGAAAGTCTGTTACTAGCTGGGAAAGGCGCAAAAGGGAGTCTACCAGAGCACTGACATCAGCTGGGGGTTGTCCTCTGACACCCTTGAGTAACTTGGCAGTCTTTATCGATTCAACCATGTTAGTTGCGTCCTGTTCATTTATCGGCGCTAACCTGAAGATGACATCCTTAAGCACTTCGACGTAAATTCCGCCTAGTCCAAACATGATTAATGGACCGAAAAGAGGATCGTTTTTTGCACCCAATATAACTTCTTTAGCTGATTCAATCATTTGCTGAACTAGGACACCTTCTATTTTCGCATTCTTGTTAAATTTCCTAGCATTACTCATAATCTCTTCAAAAGACTTAGAGACCTCTTCATCGTTTTGGAGACCAACCTTTACGCCTCCGGCATCTGATTTATGAATTATGTCCTTAGAAACAATCTTCATAACTACAGGATGACCAATATTTCTAGCTATTTTCACACATTCGTCGGAGCTAGCACCTATTTCACTTTTTGGACGGATGAATCCATATGCTGTCAAGACATGATATCCCTCTTCTTCAAGTAGGTTAGTTCTGCCAGACTCTCTAACCTTATCAAATATTTGTCTGACCTTTTCTTTATCTACGTTGAATTTTTTTCTCTTTTCCTCAGGCAATGTAAGCCAGGAAGCGAAATCATACATTGATTTTAAGGTCCTAATAGCCGGTTCAGCGTAAGGAAAATAAGGTATCCCCCCATCAGATAGAATTTGCTTATTTTCAGTTCCTTCTGCAAGTCCCATAAGGGCAGCAAAGGATGTCTTTCCTGAATTGACCGTTGTTTTCACTATGGTTCTTGCCAAGTCATTATAATCTAGAGTGGCAGATGGAGTACACATAGTGACTATCGAACCAACATTGGGATTTGCTACTACCTCAGTGAGGACCCTTTCAAATCGATTGAAATCTGCGTCACCTACAATATCCACTGGATTTCTGGCCGAACCATGTTTGGGTATTACTTGGGCTATTGTGTCCCGAGATGAAGAAATATCAGCCATTTTAATACCATATTTTGAACATGAGTCAGTTGAGATGATCGCGGGGCCACCGGCGTTTGAAACAATAACAATTCCCTTATTGCCGTCCGGAACGGGTTGCTTCGAAAATGCCGTGGCAAGATCAAATAACTCTTGCATAGAATCAACCCTTATAACGTGAGATTGAATAAAGAGTGCGTCGTACACTTCATCGGCGCCCATTAATGCGCCCGTATGCGACATCGCCGCTCGTGCTCCTTCTGGTGTTCTACCAGCCTTGAGAACAACTATAGGCTTTCTATTCTTTAGAGTTGTTTTCTTTGCAATCTCCATAAAGCGTCGTCCGTCATGGATATCTTCGAGGTACATAATGATTACACGTGTATCAGGATCTCTGTAGAGAAGCTCTAGTACATCATTTTCGTCGACATCAACCTTGTTGCCCATGCTTATCACTTTTGAAAATCCAATACCTTGCGCCATAGCATCCTCTACAGTGGCTGCGCAGATGGCTCCGCTTTGTGACACTAGTGCGATTCCTCCGTACTTTGGTGTAATTTTTAGAAAGGTAGCGTTCATCATGTTATCCTTAGATAAACTCATAATTCCTAGACAATTTGGCCCGATTACCCTCGTCCCGTACTTTTTGCAAATTGTGGCAACCTCCTTTTCAAGCAAAGCTCCCTGTTCGTCCACCTCCTTAAAACCGGCTGAAACTATTATAGCGCCTTTGATTTTTTTCTTCCCAACTTCTTCCATTACCTGAGGAACTATTTTATTTGGCGTTGCAACTACGGCTAGTTCAATCTCTTCTGGTATGTCGAGCACACTTTTGTACGCTTTGAGGCCAAAAACGAACTCATTAGACGGCGTCACAGGATAAATTCTTCCCTTATATCCACTTTTTATGTTGGAGAAAATAGCTCTCCCTATCCCGGATTTCTCAGATGCCCCTATGATGGCAATAGATTTTGGTGAGAGAAACACACTATTAGATGCGTCATCTGAAGGCATATAAAAAATAACAATTGGTAACATAGTTATAAATGCATGTGGTTTTAGGTAATCTGACTACCGAAGTGATTCAATTTTCGGCAATCAAATAGTATATTGCATCAAAATCGCACGGATTCAATAGGGAGGAAAGGCTTTTGGTTAAAATAATTTATTGCCTTGGAGCTTGCACAATGAATATAGTTGGTGCTTCATTCTGGGTCTCGATCTTTTATCATGGTAACAAGCCCCTAGAAACAAAGTTAATTTATAATAAGAGAATTGAACGCTTCAATTTCATACATGCGTTATAAAACAAGCATAGGAATAAAAATTCTTGAAACAGTAACCCAAATTCAGGACCTTCGTATATTCCCGTAACAATAGCATCGTAAATACAATAAAGTTAATCTTTCAGTGGGTTGACGATTTAGGTCAATTGGAAATAAGTCATTGAAATAGTTACTCTAACAATTATTTCAATTATACAGGTTATTAAATTATCTTGCAATCCGAGTTCGTCCAAGTTCACATCGTATTATCTTATCTCCATCAAAACATACTACGCGATATTCTGTTATTTCACATCCTAACATTTCGTCTCATCGTATCACAAAAAATTGATCAAAATCTAAATTCAAATTCGTTTAAAGTACTTTGCCGCGGAATTTGGCCAATTATGCTCGTTCATCCTTCTTTACTTTCTACAATTTTTTCCACAAGTATACAAACATTTATGAATTTGGGTGTGTACTGATTTATCGTGATAGACAGAGCGAATAGAAAGCATAGTAATTATAGTAATTATAGTAATTATACGGTGATACTAGTAACTATATTGATGATGGCAGGTTTGGCCAAAGTTCCTGTTGGTATGGTTGGCATTGGCATTGGTAATGTCTATGCTGACGACAATTGGTACGTTGGAAACGGAGTGAAACAAAACATGCACGTTACATACAAGATTCAAAACCATGACACGAATCAAGGTCAACCCTTTACCATGACAATTT
>Ga0075425_100000693_pt1 | contig 32095 bp, 32 predicted proteins | sample SoiMethybrSBSTD4_FD_75300 | JGI IMG/M metagenome (GOLD analysis project Ga0075425, IMG submission 75300) | Bulk soil microbial communities from a Populus tree surrounding site in Tennessee, USA - Soil MetaG P. TD hybrid SBSTD4 | ecosystem: Environmental > Terrestrial > Soil > Tree plantation... | reverse complement strand
GAACGGCTTGCTATCCCGATTTGGATTGTAGCAATCCCGATTAGCGCCTGAAAGTGTCACGTGCTATGCGAGTTGCTGTCAAGCGAAGGCAACGGATAGGATCTCTAGGATTCAGGATCTAGGTGCTTTGAGATTTGGGATTTGAGAGTTGGGATTTGAGATCTAGCATGATTTCGGATTTAGAATATTGATGCTGAAGCTGATAGATCCTGAATCCTAAATCTCAAATCCCAACTCTCAAATCGCAAATCTCAAATAATCTCAAATCCCAATCCTTGATCCTGAATCCTAAATCCTAATGAATATTCCGCCTAAGAAAATTGAAAGCGTTGGCGCGCGAGAAGGCTATGACTTGTGGTCTCAGAGTTACGATTCGACACCGAACCCAGTCGTAGCGATGGACTCTCGTCATACGCTGCGTCTGCTCGAGGCGGCGCGCGGCGAGCTCATTCTGGATGCCGGCTGCGGCACCGGCCGGAATCTGAAAAAGCTAATTGAGGGTGGAAGCGTTGGTGTCGGGATCGATTTCTCTCATCAAATGCTCCGTGTCGCGCAAGGACAGATTTCTGATTCGGCAATTGCGTTGGCCAATCTGCAGGCCGACCTTCCATTCCGCGATGAACTCTTTGACGCGGTTCTCTGCGCCTTGATCGGCGAACACCTCGACGATCTTGGATTTGTCTTCAAGCAATTCTTTCGCGTCTTGAAAAAAGGAGGACGGCTTGTATTTTCAGTTTATCATCCACGAATGTCGGCCGCAGGGATCGAAGCCAATTTTGAGCGAGAAGGCATCGAGTATCGGCTCGGAGCCGTTCACTACTCGGTCGAAGAACATATCGAATTGATGCGCCAGGCAAGATTCAAGGAAATCGAGGTCAACGAGTTCAGCGGTGACGAAAAATTGATCGCCTCGATTCCTTCCGCGAAGAAGTACCTCGGCAACTCAATATTGCTGATCGTGAAAGCGCGAAAGACTTAACGTTTTTCAGGTTTCTGGGTCTCGTAAACCTGACCTTTTATGATCATCTCTCGCTCAAGCGCATCTAACCGCCTATTTAGATCGGTGAGATTGCTTCTCTCTTCGTCCAATTGCGCTGACAGCTGACCGTCCCGTTCGATAAGCCTTTCCTCTGCTCGCTTGAGACTCTCCAGCATTTCCTTCAATTTGACGCTCTGCGATTCATTTGCGAGGCCAGCCTCTTTTTGTTTCTCAGCTTCGTCGGATCTTGTCTTGAAGACGATCTGTTCGGCTCTGATATCACCGATCTGATTTCTGGTGGCGCTGAGCTCTTGCGAGAGCCGATTGACTTGTTCCTGCTGCAGGCGCAACCGCTCGACCATGACTTGACCCCGGTAAGCATTTACACTGAGCTGCTGCACCGCAATTCTGAGTTGCCGCATTTCATTGATAAGTTCATTCGATGCGGTTTCCTGTTTGGAGCTGGTATTCGTGGATTGAGCTCTCGTATTACTCGAAAATGCCAGCAGCAATAAAGCTACGCCGAGAATGCTAATCGATGTTCTTCGCTTCATTTGAATTCTCCTTCTAGCGGGTCCCGGTTTCGGTCGCAATGATACTCTGATTTTTTCCTCAACACACTGCGAATGGCCTGCTGCGCCGAGAGTCGCTATAACTATCGTGTGAGAACTCCGGTCCTGAGACTTAACGCTGTAACAAAGGAAAGCAGAGACGAAACAATCTGTCGGGTTAAAGGATCGATGGACGCTTGCGGGGCATGGATTCTCAACGTGACATCGTTCTCGAACATGTCCATCTGTTTCAATTTCGAAATTCCAGGCGGCTCGATCCCGCACCTGGGGGAGGCTCTGGCAAAAACCGAGTTACAGTTGTCTCCCGAAACACTCAATGACCTCGAAAGCGTTGCTTTACGAAACCTCAGAAGCGATGTTGCGGGTTCGTTACAAATCACCCTTATGCATCAGGGGCCAGACTTGAAAATCCCGGTACCGGCAATCCCCGGATGACTCTCTAATTCCAATGTCCAGACCACCAGAGAGAAAGATCCCTCAGATCATGTTCACCGGAGGCACGTACGAATGGATCACTCGTGTCTCGAAGAAACATAAACAGCTAACGGATGTGCGTCTTTCTTCGGGACAGAAAGACAGTCTCGACAGGTGGGCTGAAATCGAGTTTGTTCACTCGACTGTTCAGCTCGAGGGCAGCGACGTCAGTTCGCAATTGGTGGCGGCTGTGTTGGAGAATCGCACCCTGGACAATACCGGACTACGAATAGGCGCTTTGCTCGATTCGTATCGCTCATTGGTTTCGCTGGTGAAAGCGAATGGCAAAGACACCAACCTGACTCTGGAGCTTTTGCTCAAGCTTCACACGGTGCCGGGAGCTGGTTTGCGACCCCAGACTGTGGATCAGAATCACCGGATAAAATCCGAGCAACTACCGATCCTATTAGAGAGCGCTTTGAGCTGGTACACAGTCGACTCCTTTGCGGAGCTAAACCCGGTCGAGCAATCGGCTCTGGTGCTTCTGAGATTACTGGATATTCAGCCCTTCGAGAGTGAAAACGAAAGAACGGCTCTGACGGCCGCCAGCTTGTTTACGCTTCGAAAGAATCTTCCGCCGATCATCGTCAAGCGGGAACTCCAGTCGCGCTATCACAGTGCTCTTGATGAAGCTAGCCGTATGAACACCGAACCGATGGTGCAGACCATCGCTGCGGCAATAGAAACAAGTCTCGATGAAATGTTTGAAATCGCCGGGAAGAATTGAGGGATGCGACGTAACACCGCCGCCGGCTATGAGCGATTCGGAAACAGCCGTAACATGCGATGCATGCTTCGTTTTGGTATTAATATGGCGGGTTCAAGGACTTCAATCTTTATACCTACTTTCAGGTGACGGGCACAAAAGAAGTCTCGTTGGGGGATGGGACTGCTTCTGGTTTAGGCATAACTGGAATTGGAACGGTTGTCTGGCGCTTTAAATGATTCGAGGGGTTGGAAGTCATGAACAAACCTAAGCTCTTGGGCATTTGCGTTGTTGCCGTCCTAATAAGCATCGCTGTCTTCTTCGCGGTATCACACAGGGCAAGTACTCAGAGCGGCGCCGTTGATTCAGATAGACAATCAGATCCAGATCAAGAGAAAGCGCCGCCAACACCACCGCCACCACCTCCGCCGCCGCCGACTGGGACGATTGCCTCACCTATACCAGAGCCCAAGCGCACTCTCGTCGGAGTGACGAATGAAGAGCTATCCAGAGCGCAACAACTACTTACAAGCGGGGAACGCATAGCGACTTATGCGATCGGCAACTCTCATGAAAGAGCTGCCGTACGCTACGCAGACTTGGATGATGACGGGACACCGGATGTTATCTTTGTGCATACGTCAGGAGACGCGGCAACCACTGAACACATCCCATTCTTAAAACTCGACGTCGTCACGCACAATGGTGATAGTCCGACAAAACGATTCTCGATCCAACTCGCTGGGAGCTATGTCTACACGAATATCTATGATCAAGCTGGCGCCTCCTTTGACGTTCGCGACATCACCGGCGATGGGCACCCCGAAATAATCGTGACATCTGCGGTCGGAGCGAGTTTGGGAGCTACACTTCAAGCGTTGTCTTTCAATGGAGAGTCGCTGACCCAGATTGCACGAATCGAGGGGCATCATTTCGAAATAATAGGTAAAGGCGCCGGAAAACCTGTGATGATTCGCTCGCGATGGAAAGATGAGCCAACAGTAGAAACCTTTTTGTGGAACGGTAAACAGTTCCAAGCAGACAAGTAGTTGCCACGGTAAAAAGCTGTATTTCTTATGGCGGCAGGACTATTCGATCTAGGGAAAAGCGGAATCTGGCGGTCTACTTCTTTGATTTTGATTTTGGTTTAGCTTTGGCCGGCGCCTTTTTGTAGTAGATCTTCGGCGTAATCCTTTTTACACGAAGATGACCCGGATCGATACGGATTGCTTCGTACTCAATTGGGACCGACTTTCCATTTTCATCCAGTTCGTGAATCGTGAATCCCTTGTGATCCGGATGGATTGAGACCGGCAGTACACCGTGCAGACCGTCCTCAATGTACGGACCAACATAGCGACCCTGGTCCGGCGCATAGATAAGAACCCACAATCTGGTGAAATCGATTGGACCCTCGGCGGCCAAATTCTTCATCAAAGCGATGTAGTTGTCTTTTGGCTCACCCTTCTTCGGTTTGGTTTGATCAAACACTACCCAACCGGTGAAGCGTCTCCCTTCGCCTTCCAAATACAGAATCTCGTCTGGTGTATCGAGCTGAACTTGTTGAGCGCCAACCCAACCCGCTCGAAGAACCTCAGACTCTGGAAGACGAATCTGATACCAGATCACCGTGCGAGTCTCAGGTTCGTCTGAGTCTTCGCTGTCATCCGCTTCCGGTTGTTTCTCAGGTTTAATCGTAGTGCGAGTTTTGCCGACGATATCGACCATCATCCCGCGGCTCAGTAACGAAATCACATCACCGCCCGCTTCGGCTCTCAATCTTGTTTGTACTTTTAGCCGCCCGGTGCCCTGCGAGGTTATCCCTTTTGATTTCTCGAAAAGTTCCTGAGTCTTGTCGACGATTGATTTATTGATTACGTATTTGGCTTCTAACCAGCCTTCGGTCGCGTCCTTGCCCTTTGTTCTGACCTTGTACCACTCATTGGTTCGGGTCGGAGTCTTGACCTGCGCCTGGTCGAGGATATCGAGACGATCGCCTCGCTTCACCTCTGCAAGGTCGAGCGCGGCAAGTGCGGTGGACGATCGGATCTTTGTCTTTTGGTTGACGATCCCCTCCTCGATCTTGGAATCGGATGAGATCAATCCGCACCCAGTCATCAGTAGCGACAACAAGACAAAGAACGAGCCGATAAGAATTTGCTTAGTTACTATTGAAACGTTTTGCATGAGATATGGCTTAGTTGCTTGAAACTATCCGAGGGTTGGAACGGTGTCAAGCAGGGACAGACTAGCTCTGACTGAGGGTGGTTTGAGAGGGACGGGTGGCGCCGGACCAGTTCCAGCGCCACCCTGCTTGATCTTTTTTATGATGTGCGGCTTATGGGTCTACTTCGCTGACAGTTCCTGCAATATCGAGCGCACCGTGGTCCCATCTTTCTTGCGCCAGGCGGTTGCGAGCTCGATTACTTTCTTCTTCATCGCTTCATCGCCCGCGATCGAGCAATGCGACTTCGGATCATTCCACAGCAGTCCGCCGTTGATGATCTCCGACGGGCGTCCATCGTAGTCGATCAGCGGATCCTTCTTAGCCAAATCGGATAATCGCTTAATGCAACCCGGAACACCCTTCGGTATACCAGCAGCCATCGCCTTCTTCTTTGGCTTTGGCTTTGGTTTCGCGACTGCGTCCTTCGCGGGTGTCGCGGGTTGTGCCTGAGCCGGTTTCGCCGGAGGTGGCGGCAACGCCTTCTTGGCGGCCGGTTTCTTGTTCGAATTCCCCTGTGCTACTGCCTGAGATGATGCCTGAACAACCAGCGCGAGAGTTGCTAGTACAGTGATTCCAAAAGTCGCGAGTTTCATTCTCATATCTAGAAACCTCCGTTGATGTGCGTCCGTCGCGCAAGTCTCGCGCGAGCAGTGTGGGAAGGAAATCATTTGCGATGGTCGCCTCAGTGCAGCAGCCGCCAACGCGCGAGTGATTATACGACTAATTGCTCCCGATGTCAGGCGAAACCAATGGCATTTGAGATTTGAGTTTTGAGATTTGAGATTATTTGAGATTTGATATTGAGCATCTCTGAAAGCTCCAACGCCACCTTCCCCAACGACAAAACCTCAAACCTTGGATGGTTCCTCAAATCTCAAATCTCAAATAATCACCGCTTTCGTATCCGCTCGATCGCGTGTCGAAAGCCTTCGCGCATCTGATCGAGCTGCTCCGCGAGCTGGTTGACTTCATCTCGCAGATAGTCCATCGGTACCCACCTGGCAACAATCGGTTCTCGTTCCTTCGCCGGCGTACTCAGTTCGCCCAAGCTCCAGCGACCGGCCGCCTCACGAAGATCATCTACTCTCGCACCGAGCCCTCGGCCAAATAGAAAACCGACGCTCGCTGCGATCAAGGCCGCCAAAACCCCAAACAGAAACAACGTTGTTCGAACCGAGGTTGCGGCGCCTTCCAGCTCTCGCGAGGGACGCGCTATCCCGATGGCTCCGATGGGCGATCCATCCAGCGCCTTCAGCTGCTGCCATGCGACGCTGTAACTTTTGTCACCTTGCTGAAGAGTCTCTTCGGCTTTTGCAGAGTCGTGAGCAGTGCCTGTGAACGCAGTCCCGTTTGGAGCTTTGGTATTTTCACCGGGCGGAATGGTGGATGCCACAATCACTTTGTTAAGAGCGATCAGTACGCCGCTGTCCTCTTCGCCGCCGCGATTCACTGCTTGTCTGATTTCCGCGATTAGTGGGCTTTGGAGCGGGCTGGAACCCGCCCGCGGTTTGTAGTAGGTGTTCAAGGTTTGTCCGATCAACACCAAACCTACGAATCGGCCGGCACTGAAGATTGGAGCGCCGGCTTCTGCTACAAGAGCTTCATCGAGAGAAGACCCATCGGGCAGGGTGACTTTTGCGATCGAGTCCAGCCCTAACTTTGAGTAGCGCTCGCCTCGCTCGATCACGCAGGCAGCGGCTGGGAGATTACCGCCGGCAATTATCTTTTCGGCTACCGGGTTCCTGTCGGCGGTTGCCATCAAGGTTTCGTCAGCCGCGGGTTTGTCGTTGTGACGCGCAATCACCCTTCCGAGCGGATCGGTAACCACAACAAAATCCAACGAAGCGTCATTCTGGACGCGAGGGATCTGATCCTGCATGCGCGCCCAGGCGGCGGCGCTATTGCGATCGAGGTTGTCACTGCTGACCAGCGCGCGGTTCGCGATTTCATCCGCGAGCGACTGCGCCGTGGCCCGTAGTTCGATAGATCGCTTCTCATAAAGCGCGCCGGTTACTCGGGCATCACTTCGCAGGTGTTCCAGCGCTTGTTGGCGAGCAGTACCTGAAATTTGAGGAAGGATAAGGATCGATACGACCAGCAGTGGAATCAACGCGGCGGCGGCGCAAAGGATTCCAAGCTTCAGACTGAGTCGCATAAACCGTCCGTAGTATTGATCCGCGATCCGGCACGTTGAACTGTAAGCTGCTCGCTACGGACTACTACGGACAGCGTTTATTTCGCGTCCTTCGCGCAGCGGAATCCGACCTTCGGGTATGCTTGACTGCCGTCGAGGTACCCTCGATAACTTGCGTCGTTAGTCTTGCCGCCGTCATACGCGCCTCCGCGAATCACTCGATATGTGATCCCCGGTTCGACGTTAAGCGTGCTTTCATTATTTCCTGGATAAACCTTTATCTCGTCCGCTACCCACTCCCACGCGTTGCCGATCATGTCGACCGCGCCGGCCGGGCTCGCGCCCTGCGGGAACTGACCGACTTCTTTCAACCCCGCGGGGTATTGTTCCGGCGTCGGCTTATCCGACTTTTGACCGATGTTAGCCGCTCCGCCTCGCCAGTCGTTACCCCAAGGATAAATGCGGCCGTCGGTACCTCGCGCGGCGGCTTCCCATTCAGCTTCCGTCGGCAGGCGCTTGCCCGCCCACTGAGCATACGCGGCTGCGTCTTGCCAGGTGACTCCAGTGACCGGGAAATTCGCGTGACCCGCCGGAATGCTCGATCCAATCCAGTTGGTAGGCGGCTTATGACCAGTCGCTTCGACGAACTTCAGATAAGCTGCGTTAGTGACCTCCGAGCGGTCTATGTAGAACGCCGGCAGATCGACTTTGTGCTCGGGCTGTTCGAGCGGGTCGGCGCCGTCTCTGCCAATCGTGTAGCGTCCGGGCGTCAAAGCAATCATTCCTTCGGGCGCGACGGGCGCTGGCGGTTTCTCGGGCGGAGCTACCGGTGGTGCTGGAGGCTGCTCGACTGCAACCGGAGGCGCCACCGGAGCATTCGGTTTGCCACGTCCGAGCAGAAGCCAGCCCACATAGATCGCAGCTCCGATTAGAATGAGTACGACGACGACCGAGGCGATCATCACACCGGTCTTCGTCTGAGCCGGCGGCTGCGAAGTTACTACGGGCGGGGCCGGATCCATCATCGGAGGAGACGGTGGAATCGTTGTAACGGCTTTGGTCGGCCGTTGAGGCACGGTTTGCGCGGAAGCGCCGAGATGGTCTGACGTGACCTGTCTCGGGTGTTGAATGTCCTGAGTCGGCTGGGCGAAGACCGGAGCGGACGGTGTTATTGGACGCGTACCAATGTCGTCAGCGTTGGCAAGCCCGCCGGACGAATGCTGAGACGCCTGGTGCGGCGAAACAAACATCGCGGTTTTGTTTTCCGTTGGCGGGTTATCCGACTCGCCTTCAGAACTGAGCCCCAAGGTCGTCGGGTCCTTCTGAGGCGGCGGCGATGGCGGAGGTGGAGCTATTGAAGCCATCACCACGGTTGATTCGAAAGGTGATATCGCTTTTGTTTTGTCTTCGGTTCCCGGCGCGGCAGTCTTTGATTCGGCCGGGCTCGCGAGTTCTCCCGATGTACTGGGTGCGCCCTCGGCTGCCTGCTCGTCGGAATCCACTGGACCGGTTGTGCGGCCCATCTTCATGGGCCCCGTAGGAGACTGCTGTTCGGATCTTGCACCAGCGGTTCCGGGGAGCATGTTTGTCTCTGCCGGGCCTTTGCCTTGCGAGTCGTCCGGCTTCTCGATTTGATCGAATGTCAGAGTATGAGCACCGGATACGATGTTTGACACGTCGGTCTGATCAGCAGGCTGCTTGTGGATCACGTGATCATCGAGATCCGGAAGGGTCGGCGGCTTCTGCTGGATCGTCGTCAAGCCCGAGGCAGGAAACTCGACCACTGAGCTCGACTGAACCAGCGTTGCGCCACAGACGTGACAAGATTTCGAGCCCAGTGGACTGTAGCTCTTGCACTCACCGCAGAGTAGAGCCGAACCGCCAAGGCCACGTTGATCCTGTTTCTCGGTATAAACCGCCGAGCCACACCCCTTGCAATACAGCGAGCCTGTGTCGAGCCGTTCCCCGCACGAGGCGCAGGACGCAATCAACGTGGTGTGGGTTGCGTCGGCGTCGTCCTTTGGCTGTTTCGGAGGACTTAGCGACGCGCCACACTTAACGCATCTGGTTGCACCGGGCTCAATCTCGGCGCCGCATCCCGAACAGACTGTGCCAACCGGTTTTTGAGCGCCGGGTTGGAGCCGTTCTCCACAAGCCTTACAAAACGTCCATCCAGGTTGGATGGCGACTGCGCAACTTGGGCACGAGTGCAGTTCGCTGGTTATGCGGGGGCGATCGACGAGCACTTCTCCGCACCATTTGCAGTATCGCAGCCCGTCCGGAAAATCTACGTTGCATCTATCACAGTGCATGATGAATGGGGGCGGTTACCACAAAGAGAGCAAAATAAGAGAGACGGGAACTGAATGCTCCCGCGCCCGTTGCCGTCTATGCTGCTCTACGCGGCACCTTTATCCTAACAAAGTTTTATATCACATCTCGCGCTCGACGATGAAGCGAGGCACGCTCAACAGAGCTTGTCGATATAGGGAGGGCGGGAAGATTGACAGAGATTCGATCGCTTCGCCGGCATAACGCTCGGCCTCAGCCCTGGCTCGTCTTAGTGTCCCTTTGTCCTGGATCAACCTCAAAACCTCTTCTCGACGTACCGATTCGAAGCCGCGTTCTCTCATGACAGTTTCGATCGTGCGACGGTGCTCATCATCGTTCTCGTCCATCAAATAGATCAACGGCAGCGTCAGCTTTCCTTCGCGAAGATCGTTTACGACGGGCTTACCCAGTTTTGCTTCGGTGGACACGAAATCAAGAACATCATCGATCAGTTGAAAGGCGATGCCGACCGACAGTCCGTAACGAGAGAGCGCTCGACGCTCCTCGCGAGTCGCACCTGCGACTATTCCGCCGACCTCCGCACACACGCTGAACATATATGCGGTCTTGCGGCGAACGATGTCGAGGTGTTCGTCTTCAGTGATATGACTGTTGCCGATCAACGACAATTGAATGATCTCGCCTTCAACCATCAACCGAGTCATGCTCGTCAACGCATCAAGGATGTCGAAGCTGCGTTCGCGGAGGCTCATGTCGAAGGCGGTCATGTACAGCCAATCGCCTATCAACACTGTGCGATCGTTGCCCCACTGAGCGTTTGCCGAGGCCCGGCCGCGTCGCACCCGCGCTTCGTCTATTATGTCGTCGTGAACGAGGGTTGCGGTGTGCAGCATCTCCATCACCGCTCCCATGCGAACGGCGGATGGCGATGCCTCTCCGCTGATGAGTTTTGAGGCTAGAAGGACCAGTGCGGGCCGGACTCGTTTACCGCCGCCGTCATGCAGGTATCGAGCTATTGAGGACACCAGCGAGGAGACATTGGAGATATTCCGGTCAAATTCTTCCTCGACCAGCGCAAGATCGTGATGCACTAGTGAGAAGATTTCCTCGGGAGTCATTAGCGCGTCTTCCGTTTGGGGTGCCTGCATGCGGCTCTGCATCGGGTGTGGATCTCCGTGTCCCATCGAGCAACGCTATCCTTGCTTCAACGCCGCTCAACACGACGGCAATCATAGCAAACCAGTCCGTGCGAGGCAAAATTAGAATGACTCGCTAAGTTCATTTCTTTTTTTGGTTATAGCGAGAGTCCGATGACTCTGCAAACCTGTCAGTCGGGAATACGCAAAACTGAAGTTTTGGGTATTGGATCGTGCGTAACCCCTTTGAAGCAATATGTCTAAACGATTGAGAAATCCTAACGTATGACACGCTGAAGCCGCGCAGTTTAAATTTTTAGCTCGTATTTTGTTATGGTACACTTATGACGAATTTCAATATGCCTCGCCCCGCGCGCTTGACTTAGCGAAGAGCATGCCGTTCTGAGTATTGAGCGGGCCGACCGCGTGGCACCGAGGCCGCCGGCTTAGGAGGAGAAATGTGGGCTAGACTCAAGAGGCTGTTCCGTTCGATTTTCGGGGGGCTCATCGAGAGTGCCGAAGACCCCGAGCTGATCCTGCAACAGACCATCCGCGACATGCGCGAAAAGGTCCCTCAGATGCAAAACAACGTAGTGCAGGTAATGGCTACGGAAAAGCTGCTCCAGAAGGAAGTAACCACACTCAAACGTGAAATCGCAGACTACGACGCTAAAGTAAAGGCCGCAATCTCCACGGGCCGCGACGACATCGCCAGAACCTACATCACTGCGCTGCAGGAAAAACAGACCGCGCTCGACCGCGCCGAACAACAGCTTAACACCTCCCACGCCGCCTCCGAACAAGCCAAGAAGTTCCTGGATAACTACATCCTCCAGGTCAAGAAGCGCACTGCTGAAGCTCAGCAGCTGGTCAATGAAGCGCGCGCCACGAAGATGCAGGAGCAACTCTCGCAGGCGATGGCCTCGTTCCAGATTGGCGACGATGCCGGGACCTTCCAGGAAATGCGCGAAAAGATTCAACGCCGGTCCGCCGCTGCCGAAGCTCGAATGGATCTGGCAACCGGAGGCGTCGAATCGCAGATTCAGGACATCGAGCGCGAATCGTTGAACCTCCAGGTCGAAGACACATTGACGGCTTACAAACGCCAGATGGGGCTTGTGCCCGATACTCCGCCGGCTCCAACGATTCACGGAGACTCAACGGCGGAAAAGACTCTTGGTCCGTCAGATAGAGCTAAGGCGCTTGAGTAAGAGTGTTCGAGTACTAAATGTACCGAAACAAGTGAAAGGGTGAGCGATTGAGCGTTGGTTCGCGATTGGAATACACGCCAAACCGTTTATGATCACTGACACCAGCACGCCCCCCATCACAACTAGACAACGATATGCCTGAACAGGTTAGCTACGTCAAAGAAGCGATCAAGGAACCGCTCAACATCTGGGGAATGGTGTTGTTTGTTGCGCTCGCGGTGTTTGCAGTAACCGCCGCTCCCGAGTTTGCTTTTTTGCAGTGGCTCGCCTGGTGGGGACCGTTGATCGCCGGTGCCATCGCCGAAACCCTCTATTTGTCGACGCTGCCCAACACGCCGGGATACAAACGACTCGTAGATCAGCGAATGAGACGGCGAATGCTGGCGGAGCGAAACCGAAAGCGCGAGGAGCTAGTCAAAACTTTTGACCCACGACAGCGCGAGGCCGTCGAATATCTGCGCTGGATGAAGAACCAAATCTATCAGAACTACAAAAAGTTCACCGGGGTGGCGGAAGTTCCCGAACGAATTGAGACGCTCGATCTGTATTGGGAGTCATACGTCGATCTGCTGGACAACTACAGACGACGCAAGAATCACATGCGCTCGATCAATCGCCAGACGATTCAGAACCAGATTCAGCAGGCGGAGAGGGCGATTGCATCGGCGCCCGACGATGACACCCGAAGGTTGTTTCAAACCAATCTAGAGTTCCTTCAGAAAAGGACCCAGACCTACGACGATATGGAGCGCTCGATGAAGCGGGTCGAAGCACAGCTTCAATCCATCGAGAGCTTTTTCAATCTGGTGAACGATCAGGTTATTACGATGCCGACGCCTGAGCATATATCGTCGCTGGATTTCGAGTCGCTGCTGTCGTCGATCGAGTTGACGAAGGAAATCCTGGACGAGACGGCGCCGATCATGAGCCAGCTGGATCTCTCGGATCGGCCGTCTGGGCAACGACCCCCGCTTCAGCAAAGCCAGTGAGGGAAGGGGTCAGGGGTCGGGGGTCAGGGTTCAGAGTTTCTGGTTTAAGGTTTCTTGTTCCTTAGAGTTAAGGTTTGTCATCCTATATGACCGTAATGAGAACTAGAAACCAGAAACCTTAAACCAGAAACTCTGAACCCTGAACCCGGAACTTATTTTCATCAATGTCACGAGCCAGACTTCTTATAGATGAAATCGAACAGCTGCCGTCATGGGCGGCCCGAATGGCCCGCAAGTACTACGCCGGCGAGGCTAGCCACTTTCTCCTCTACAACAATATCTACGATCTTGTCCGCTCCGATTCTGATTACATAAGCCTGCTCAACTATCTCCAACGCGAGTTGGTCGGTACCAAGCAGCTACTAACCTACAACCGAAGCGAAGGAATCAAGTTCGGTTCCCAGGATGCGGAGCGTCAGTTCGGCGCTCTGCTGCGCGTTTCAGATCCGTTGATGAATCGTGACGCGCTCCGACAACTCCCGAAGGAGCCAGGACGCGCCCTGCCGTTGATCGAACACTTCCTGCTGTACGGCGAACAGGTCGCGGTGATCATCAATTTTCTGGACACGATCATCCCCGCCGGCGACGTGAGCTACATGTCCGGCGACGATCGCACAAACCTCGTAGCCTTTCAGCGATGGATCACCAGCTCACGGCTTCTAAAGAAAGACAACATCGTGATTCTTGTTGCAGAGAGCGTCGCCGAGGTTCATCCGCGTATCAGACAGAACTCCCGGCTCGCGGCTATCGAGATTCCATATCCGGACGACAACGAACGTCTGGAGTTTATCGCTCAAACGCGGGCTCAGTTACCGAAGCTGTCGAGTGAGGTAACGGATCAACAGCTCGCGCTTACCACCTCCGGGCTAAATCGCGTTCATCTGAATTCACTACTTCGAAGCGCAGCCGCTCAAAACACTCCGTTGACGCTCGACAGCATCCGACAGAAAAAGAAGGAACTGATTGAAGCGGAAACCGTTGGTCTGGTGGAATTCGTTCATCCCAGGTTTGGGTTGGATTCCGTAGGCGGGATGTCAAAAGCGAAGGCGTTCATGCGATCAATCGCCGACACGATCCGAAACGGTAACACCGAAGAAGCGCCGATGGGCATTTTGATTTCGGGACCGGTCGGAACCGGCAAGACTTTTCTAGCCGAATGCTTTGCTCACGATTGCGGGTTGAACGTCGTAGCCTTCAAGAATTTTCGCGAGAGATGGGTCGGGTCGAGCGAAGCCAATCTGGAGAAGATCCTGAACCTCCTGCAAACGCTTGCGCCGATCGTCGTGCTCGTTGACGAAGCCGATGCTACACTCGGTTCGAGAGAGACCGGAGGCGACTCGGGCGTCGACGCTCGCATCTTCTCAAAGCTCGCAGCGGCAATGGGTGATACTCGAAACCGCGGCAGGATACTCTGGATTCTTATGACAAGCCGTCCCGATCTTCTGCCGATCGATTTGAAACGTCAGGGCCGCGCCGAAGAGCACATATCATTATTCTATCCCGACACAGAAGAAGATCGGCTCGCGGTGATTGAAGCGATGGTCGGCAAACATAAAATTGCTCACGAGATAACCGACTGGTCACCGATCACGAAAAACAAACTGACGCTGTCGGGAGCCGACATCGAATCGATGCTGATCCGAACGCGGCGAGTCAGCAGGATGGCCGGTCGCGACAGAGCTGCCCAACAGGATGTCGAGCAGGTCGCAAACGAGTTCAGCCCGGCGCGTGACGAGATGGCTGTCGAATATCAAATCCTGGTGGCGGCTCGCGAGGCGACATCGAGGGAAATGGTACCCGAGCAATACAGGCATCTTTCCCCGGTCGAATTGAGTCAACGTATCGAGGCGCTCCGAGCCTTCATAAGGTAAGCAGTATCACGAACCACGTCGTTGAGGACGAACACGAGGTGCGGCGGGCAACATGAATAACGACGAGCAATGGTTCGAGGAGCTGGCGAACGGAATCACCCACGGGATCGGTCTTGTTTTGAGCATTGTAGGTCTTGCGGTGCTCGTTTTCCTCTCAGTGATGCGCGGCAACGCCTGGCACATAGCCGGGTGCACGACGTTTGGAGTATCGCTGGTGCTGCTCTACACGGCATCGACGATGTATCACAGCTTTCGATCCGCGCGTTGGAAGCGAATCCTCAAGACATTGGATCACACCGCGATTTACCTGCTCATTGCCGGGACATACACGCCGTTTACTCTGGTCAACTTGCGGGGCTTCTGGGGCTGGACACTGTTCACGTTGGTATGGAGTTTGTCGGTATTCGGGATCTTGTGGAAGATCTTCAACGTGGACAGATACCAGATCATCTCGACCTTGATCTACATTGCGATGGGCTGGCTGGTGGTCATTGCGATTAAGCCGCTGCTATTGGGCATTCCGCTGTCGGGCATAGCATGGCTGGTCGCTGGAGGGTTGTTTTACACGGCTGGCGTGATTTTCTTTGCGGCGAATCGAATTCCCTATAATCACGCCATATGGCACATATTTGTTTTAGCTGGAAGCATCTGTCATTACATTGCGGTGATGTTGTATGTGTTGCCGCCACGGATCTGAGTTCCTGCCCCGTTTTAGCCTTAGCAAATACAATAAATTACTCTACTTTATGGTAACCGACCGCTGGGACGGTTCGTCTTATAACCAGTTGACCAGCAGTAAAGCGCGCGGGTCAGCGACGGATCTTTGCAAAATGAACCTGGAAGGCGGCAGGCTGTGGGTTGATGAAAAGGGCGAACAAAGCTAGCGTTATTACGTTAGTTAGGACTTAGCCCCGAATAGCTCAACTCGAACGCGTCTAGGCGCGCGCGAGCTCAACAAAGCTCGGAATACAGATCGGACCGGATCCGAGCGCAACGCCGTGGATCAGTGGAGCGTGTATTGAAGCAGGCCGACAACCGTAACGCGCAAAGCACGGCTCGTCAGGCCGTGGTCGGTGAAGCTCCGGAATTTGGCCGCGTCATAGATCGCGACCCAGACGACGGGAGAAGCCGCAGCGCGGAGGTGCGTCCGCTCGATATACCCGATGAGCCAATATCGGACGAACCGATGCCCGACGAGCCAACGCTCGAACACGAACGGGGATCGACCGATGAAGATGAGCTGATCCAGCGCAGTCGGGCCGGAGACGACGACAGTTTCGAAACTCTCGTGCGACGTCACAGCCCGCGAGTCTTCAGCATCATCGGCAGCTTCTTCCGCCGACGCGACATGATCGAAGACATCGCGCAGGAAGTGTTCGCCAAGGCGTATTTTTCGCTCGGGACCTTCACCCTCGGACGTTCATTCGAGGCATGGGTCGCGAAGATCGCCGTAAACGCCTGTTATGATCACCTGCGAGCGCAGCGACGCCGAATCGAGCAGCAGCTGCCCCACGAGACTCAGCAGGAAGACGAGTGGTTTGAGTTACAGATGCTGGAAGTCGCCCGAGACCGGCACGCCAGTTCCGAAAGGCAGCGCGACGCCGCCGAAATCGCGGAAAGACTATTGTCAAAGCTCGATCCCGAGGACAGGGTGGTAGTCGTGCTCATCGACCGGGACGGATACTCGGTGAAGGAAGTCTCCGACATGACCGGTTGGGGACAGTCCAAGGTGAAGGTTCGCGCCTTCCGCGCGCGTCGAGTTTTGAGAGCCGCTATGAAACGATTGGTCCTGAGCGGCGAGAGGATGCAGAGGAGCCAGAAGAAATGATGAACAAGGATGATAGAGATTCAAGGATCACGTGCCGGTACGCCAGACGGCGCTTTGCCGACCTGGACGATCGTGCCCCCTCGCCGCTTAGGACCAGCGTCTCTGATCGCGACGCAATCAATCATCACATTCAGAACTGCTCCGAGTGTGCGCTCGAATATCGACTTTTTTCATTGCAACGAACGACTCTGGACATGGCGGCCTCACCAGATCCGATCCGTCCTGACGAAGATTTCTTTGTCGGGCTTCGGGCTCGTATGGCCCGGGGGCCTGAGGTCATTCCGGCGAAACCGGTTGAAGAATCCTGGACGGCTGCTTTGCTCATCACTGCACGCCAGTTAGTGCCTGCGATGGCAGTTCTGGTGTTGCTGATGATCGGTGCAACGCTGCTTTGGAATCAAAATCCGGGCTCCGGTGAACAGGCTGCGCTTCGTCCGAGGGATCGAGTCGTATTCAGCGATATTTACGATTACCCGGCGCCGACCCAGGATGATGTACTCGAGACTCTGGTGGCTGTTGAGGAGAAGGAAAATGGAAAGTAACACCAGTAAATCAAAAGCGCGGTTCATTGTAGTGACCGTTTTTGTGATCGGTTTCGCAGCAGGAGCTCTCGCGCTGAACCTCTATCAACAGCTAACGCGGTCGTCCGCAAAACCGGGTCCGCAACACGGGGCAGAGTTTCTGGTCAACAAGCTAAACGACAAAGTTGGTCTGTCACAGAATCAACAGGATCAGATTCGAAAAATCCTCGACGAAACAAATGAGAAGTACAAAGATCTGAGAATTAATTTGATAGAACCCCGCATTCACGATCTCGAGCCGCAGTTCAACGCCGTACGTCAGGAGTCTCGCGATCGCATCCGCGCATTGCTGAGTCCCGAACAGTTGCCCAAATACGAACAAATGATTCAAGAACGCGACAAAATGCGCGAACAGGAAAAGGAAAAAGAAAAAGAGCGGCAGCAGAAACACTAAGCCGCCAGCGTTGTTGTCCCCGGCCCTTATAATCGACTTTTGAGGTTCGCCCCGAGCCCAAAAAGTGGAACTTGTGCACTGTGCAGCACGAATAAAAGAACTGTGCCGCAAAAAATAAAGAGAAGATTCAAAACATGAAACGAATACTGTCTCCTTACCTCTGCTCCTTTTTGTTGATAAGTAATCTGCTGGTTTTGGTTAGTCCTGGTGCGGCTCACGCACAGGCGCAGGTCGAATTCAAAGGCACTGTTGTAGACGAAACAAACGCTTATATAGCCGCCGCGCCTCTTACGCTCGAAGACAGCCAGGGCAAGAAGTACACCGGTGTCGCCGATGATCACGGCAGATATAAATTCAATGTTAAGCCCGGACTCTATACCCTCACGGTAGAGGTGGAAGGCTTTGCAAAGTACTCCGAACAAATCGATCTGACCTCGAAACCAACCGGCAACTTCGATGTAAAGCTGAAGGTAATGCTTACCGAACAGGTTGAGGTGAAAGACAACGCAGCGCAAATCTCGACCGACCCGGACAAGAACCTCTCGGCGATCACGTTGACTGAAAAGGATCTCGAAGCGTTGCCGGATGACCCGGATGAACTGCTTGAAACCCTGAAACAAATGGCTGGACCGGCAGGCGCGGACGCTAATGTGTTCGTTGGCGGATTTCGCGAACGCGGGCAGCTGCCGCCGAAGGAAGCAATCTTACGAATCAACATAAACAGCAATCCGTTCTCAGCTGAGCATCTCGAAACTGGCATGGGCCGCATCGAGATCATCACAAAACCGGGTGTCGATACGTATCACGGCGGCGGCAATATCAGTTTTAATGATGAATCGCTGAACGCTCGCAACCCATATGCTTCGTTCAGAGCGCCACTTCAATATCGCCGCTACGGTGGTTATTTCAGTGGACCGATTGTTCGCAATCGTGCCGGCTTCTTTTTCGATTTCTCGAGAAACGAGACCGATGAAAACGACGTAGTAAACGCGATCGTTCTCAATCCTGCGACGTTACAGGCCGAGCCGTTTGTCACGACGTTTCTGACACCTCAGCGCTCTTATAACTTTTCGCTGCGCACCGATGTGCTGCTGACTAAGAAGCACACAGTCGGGTTCCAGTACCGACATTCGGAGAGCAATAGAACGAGTCTGGGAGGCAACGGCTTTTACCTTCCCGAGAGAGCGACTACCAGCACATTCACCGAAGACAATCTGCGGTTTTCACTGACCACAATTGCCAGCGAGCACGCAGTGAACGAGATGCGCCTTCAGGCCAGCCGGCGACCGAGCCAGTCTCGCGGCCTCTCAAACGATATCGCGATCAACGTACTCGATGCGTTCAGCAGCGGCGGCAGCCAAAGCTTTACCGACAATCTCAACAGGAATCTGGATCTTGCTGAGACGCTCACCTATACACACAAGAAGCACACATTCAAAACCGGCTTGACCGCTGAAGCTAATCAGTATGAAAACCTCAACCGGTCAAACTTCGTCGGTACATTCACATTCAGCTCGCTGGATCAATACGCGGCTGTGTTGCGCGGCGACCCGGGCGTCCATCCGTCACAGTTCTCGACCAATCGTGGCGACCCGTTCCTGGGATTCACACAGTGGGAGTACGGGATGTTTTTCCAGGATGACTGGAAGGTATCGCAGGCACTGATGCTGTCGTTCGGCGTCAGGGAGGACTTCCAGACTCATCTGCAGGATAAGGTAAATTTCTCGCCAAGGTTTGGTTTTACCTGGGCGATAAACAAGAAAACCAACATTCGTGGCGGCGGCGGAGTCTTCTACAGCCGACTAGACACGAGTGTAACGTCGGATGTGACGAGATTCGACGGCGGCCATCAGCAGCAATTTGTTATTCAGGAGCCGGAATTCTTTTTGAACATCCCGAGTTCGTTCGCTCTTGCTTCTCAGACTCCGCCTACGATTAGGACGAAGGTCGGCGATCTGAACTCGCCTTACACGATTCAAGGTAACATCAGCTACGAGCGACAGCTGCCAAAGAATATGTTTGCTTCGGTTTCTTACGACGAATTCCGAGGCATCCATCTGCTGCGGCTTCGAAACATCAACGCACCTTTGGGATTCGAAGACGAAGGCGATCCGATACTTCCCTTCCCGGGCGAAGGACCGATTCTGCAATACGAATCGACCGGATTCTCGCGTCGACATCAGCTGCGTACGGGCCTCCGGGCGAATCTAAATCAAAGGATCAGCCTGTTCAGCTTCTACACGCTTGCGTGGTCCCGCAGCGATACCGACGGACTTTCTGTGCCGGCTAACCCATACGATCTGTCGACCGAGTACGGCAGATCAAGCTCGGACGCAAGGCATCAGTTTACATTCGTGGGTAACTTCACATTGCCGTGGCAAATTCGGATTACGCCTAACGTCAATCTCCGGAGCGGCGGTCCTTTCAATATCACGACCGGCCGCGACAACAACGGCGACAACCAGTTCACTGATCGACCGGCGTTCGCAAAACCGGGAGACCCCGGCGCGATCGTAACAAGGTTTGGAACATTCAACCCGAACCCGCAACCCGGTGACGAGATCATCCCAAGAAACTTCGGACAGGGACCGGGTGCGATAAACATCAACCTCGGTGTCTCGAGGACGTTTGGCTTCGGCCCGCCTCCAAATAATTTCCCCGGCATGTCTGCTGCCAATCGAGCTCAGGGAGGCAACGGTCAAAATAATCGCGGCGGCGGCGGTCGCGGATCAGCCGACGCGAGTCAGACAGGAGGTCGCGGTAACGCCGGTGGCGGTCAGACTCGCGGAGGTGCGGGCGGCGGCGGAGGCCAGACTCGCGGCGGTGGTGGTGGTGGTGCCGGCGGCCCACAGATGGTGATGGCCGGCGGTGGCGGAGCAATGATGATGATGGGCGGTCCCGGTGGTTTCGGCGCTCGACATAAATACAACCTGACCATCAGCATCAACGCATCGAACGTTCTCAATCACTTTAACGAGGGCCGGTTCAACGGCACGCTGACATCGCCCTTCTTCGGACGATCGAATAACGCGGGCACTGGCGGTGGAGGCTTTGGCGGATTCGGCGGGCTTACCGGTTCGCGCCGAATCGACTTGACCATGAGATTTAATTTCTAACTTTTTCAGATCCGACGGACTTCAGTCACGCAACAACCCTGTAGTCTGTCGGATTTTCTCTTTGTCGGACTGTCGATAGTCAGCTAATCTTTGACCGACTTCCTCTCCCGGAATTCGACTCAGCGAGGAACATAATGAAAAGAGTATTTGGATTCCTGTTTGCACTAGCAGTTGTAACAGGAAGCGCGAGTTTTGCTGCTGTCCAGGACCAGCCGCCACCACCGCCTCCTGGGGGATTTGGTGGAGGCGGCCCGCAAAGAATGCAGTTTCAAATGCCCACCTTCGCCGAACTAGACAAAAACAAAGACAAGAAAATCTCCAAAGATGAGTTTCCCAGTCAGTTTCCGCCTCAAATGTTCGATCGACTCGATGCCAACCACGATGGTTTTATCGATGAAGAAGAATGGAAGGTGGTGACAAATTTCGGCGGGCGCGGAGGCGGCGGCCAAATGATGGTGACCGGTCCTCGAATGGGTGAAAGCATGACGAAACTTCTCGACGCCAATAACGATGGCAAGATCTCACGAGAAGAATTCGCAAAGATCGTTTCGTTGTTCGATGTGATGGACAAGGATCACAACGGCGAGTTGTCTCAAGAGGAGTTAAATGGATTCGTTCGAGCGATCAACGAGGCGCAGACCCAGGCCACGGGCGGCGTCGAGCTCAACAATCTGTTTGAGAAGTACGATAAAAACAAAGATGGCAAGATAACTCCGGACGAACTCACCAACGAAAAAATCTTCAAGTCGCTGGATCTCAACAAGGATGGCGAGGTCACCAGGAGCGAAGCCGATACGGCACTGAAGCAGCTCAAGAAAGCAAGCGACGCGAAGAAGGCTTCGCCGTCACCGAATAACTGAGAATCACGACGCTAACGTCGTAGCGTTGATTGACTGCGAGGAGTGACGAGCCTTTGAGGCTTATCACTCCTCGGTCGTTTAATGAGACAAACGAGCTACAAACTGAAATGTTAAAGGCAATCATATTCGACTGCGACGGCGTAATCGCCAATTCAGAACCGATTCATATGTCGGCGTTTGCTCTGGTGCTTGCTGAAGAAGGCATCAATCTGACCAAAGAGGATTACTTCGATCACTATCTGGCGCTCGATGATCGAGGCTGCTTCTCGAAAGCGTTTGCGCAGCGAGGCGATGTGTTGTCCGTTGACCAGCAAACCGAGCTGATAAAACGAAAAGCAAGCTACGTCGAACGCGATATGCGCGAGAGTCTTCAGCTTTTGCCGGGATCGGCGGAGCTCATTCGAACTGCGTCGCAAAGTTATCCGCTCGCTGTGGCTTCGGGAGCTCTCAGACATGAGATCGAGCTGATCCTGGATCGCGGTTCGCTTCGTGATTGCTTTCGAGTGATCGTCAGCGCCGAAGACGTCGAGCGCTGCAAACCGGATCCGGAACCGTTCCTGAAAGCTCTGCAGTTGCTCAACCTTTCGCTGGATCCAATCGAGCCCGCCGAGTGTTTGGTGATCGAAGATTCAATTCACGGCGTTCGTGCTGCGGGCAAGGCAGCGATGCGTTGTCTGGCGGTGACGACTTCATATCCCGCTGATAAGCTTACCGGTGCTGTGCGTGTTGTTGACAGTCTTGCGGACATTTCGCTTCGCGAAATTGAGGCGCTGTTCGAGGAGTAAGTAGAGCAAAATACCGGCAACTTCAGAAGGTGTGAAAAAAATCTTCTCCACCCCAGCGGGCTGGCATATTTGTAGAAAGGGACTCGCTGGGATCCGCACGCCAGCGGGGTGCTATATCCATCCTTTCCAATCGGCCAATTTGTTTCAAGCCTGCAGCTTTCTCTTAATGTAGAAGAATATTGCATCCCGCTGGGGTGCGGCTGCCGCAACACGCACTTCTACAAATATGCCACCCCACGGGAATGGAGAGGTTTAATTTTTTCACACCTTCTTCAGTTGTGAATATTGCCAAGCCCATTTCGTGGACATTCAAAGTTTGTCATCGTAATATACACGCTTGATTGTGCAACGCAGCGCGCTTGAGGAGAACCTGATGTCTGCGCCAGTGATCGAGAGCATCGTCCCGTCCGCCGGGGTGGAAGGTGGTGAAGTAATCATCACCTGCAAGGACTTTGTCTTTTCCACCTACGACGACGCTCGTGTGTTGTTTAGCGGCGCCAAAACCCGACCGATCAGCGCATCATCAACTCGCGTTATTGCGCCCGTTCCATCCGGGATGTTGAATGAGAGCGGCGACGTCTACATCACTCTCGAAACCAATGGTTCAGTAAGCGACGCTGCTCCGTTTACGATGGGGGTGAAGCTCGCCGAGAATCTTCACCCGGTCGCCAACCCCGCTTACGATCGCGATAACGGCGCAGTGTACACAACACTATCTGGAACTCGAGGGCAGAAAGTTCCGGTCTCCGTTTACAAAATCACGCCGACTGGCGAGAACGAACCCTTCCTGACTGAGATGGTGAATCCAACGGGTTTGGCGTTCAGTCCCAGCGGTGAGATGTTTATCACAAGCCGATACGACGGCTCCGTCTATCGCATCACGCCGTTTAAAGAAGCCGAAGAATTTGCGCGCAACCTCGGAATCGCGACCGGCATCGCGTTCGATGCCGAAGGCCAAATGTTTGTAGGCGACCGGAGCGGCACCATCTATCGAGTCAACGAGATCGGCGAAGGAACCAGTTTCGCGACCCTCGAGCCGAGTATGGCTGCTTACCATTTAGCCTTTGGACCGGATGGTTATTTGTATGTAACCGGACCGACCCTCTCGAGCTTCGATTCGTTGATGAGGATAAGCCCGGACGGCGAAGTGACTCGGTTCTTTTCGGGGCTTGGGCGGCCGCAGGGGATGGCGTTCGACCGCGACGGAAATATTTATGTTGCGGCGAGCAGACATGGTCATCGCGGAATAGTGCGTATCACTCCCGATGCCGAAGCGGAGATGTCGGTCGCGGGGATTGGAATTGTCGGTCTGTGTTTTGACGATCAAGGAAATATGATTGTGGCGACGAACCGGGAAATCTTCAAAGTTCACCTGGGAATCGAAGGTTATTGGCCGTTCTGAACTCCTTCTGATTATCCTTCCGTACTCAAAACTGTTCGAAGCTAACCCTTTGATTACGTTAATTTCCAATTCTTTGACAGTGAGAAAATCGCGTGCTAGTTTGGCGTTGTATTGAGTTTGGACATCCGCCCTTCTGGAGTTTACCTGATTGAGAGAAATTGACTTTGGCTTCGTGATAATTTGGTTTGTGGCGCTGTTGTTTTCGTTGTCATTTCACGAAGCTTCTCACGCGTGGACATCGGAAAAATTTGGTGATGATACGGGCAGACTGCAGGGACGGATCACGCTCAACCCGATAGCACATATCGATCCGATCGGAACAATACTGTTTCCACTGATCAGTATCTTCGTTGCGTTTCCATTGCTTGGGTGGGCAAAACCCGTGCAGACGAACCCGCTGATGTGGCGCGATAAGACAAAAGCCAACATCTCGGTCTCTGCCGCGGGACCGATTAGTAATTTCATACTTATGCTGATCTCGTTTGGCACGTTGAAGACTCTGATGTTCGCAGGAGTAGTGGAAATCAACCAGTCCCTTAGCACTTATTACAATGTGCTCAAGCCGGCTGCGGGTCAACTTGCGTTTATGCAGCCGCTTGTCATGTTTATCACCGTGATGTTGGTGTTGAATCTGTCCCTTGGAATTTTCAATCTGATTCCAATTCCGCCGCTGGATGGAAGCCACGTTCTCGAAGAGTTGCTGCCGTATCCGATGTCCGAAGGATACGCGCAGCTGCGACCGTACGGCGCGTTTCTGTTGATGGGACTGGTGTATTTAGGAGCGCTGAACTTTATCCTTCAGCCGATCTTACATCTTGTGCTTGAGTTACTGGGGGTACCGCTCCGATAAAAGGGATTCTATTGTCATCCAACAACAAAAAACGAATCGTAAGTGGAATGCGCCCCACCGGGAATTTGCATCTCGGTAACTACGAGGGCGCGCTGAAAAACTGGGTCGGTCTGCAGGACTCCGGCGAGTACGAATGTTTCTTCTTTGTCGCCGATCTACACGCGTTGACCAGCGACTACGCGGACACCAGCGCGATAAAGCAAAACACCATCGACATGGTTAGCGACTGGCTGGCTTCAGGACTCGACCCCGAGCGCTCGACGATTTTTGTTCAGTCGATGGTACCCGAGCACTCAGAGCTACACGTAATCTTATCCGCTGTCACTCCGCTCGGTTGGCTCGAACGCGTTCCGACTTACAAGGAGCAACGCGAGAACATCACCGAAAAAGACATCGGCAATTATGCGTTTCTCGGATATCCGGTCCTTCAAGCGGCCGACATCATAATGTACAACGCCGATTACGTTCCTGTTGGAAAGGACCAGGCCGCTCACGTAGAACTGACTCGCGAGATCGTGCGACGCTTCAACAATTTCTTCGGTGATGTGTTCGTCGAGCCAAAGGAGCTGCACACAGAAGTTCCGGTGCTCCCGGGGACCGATGGGCGAAAGATGTCCAAGAGCTACGGCAACGCGATCTACCTGATCGATACCGCCGATGTGGTCCGCGAGAAAGCCCGAATGATGATCACCGATCGAACTCGCATCAAGAGAACCGATCCCGGTCATCCGGAAAACTGCGACGTGTGTCAAATGCACCGCTTCTTTTTAGAAAAACAATCCGCCGATGCCTTGGATGATGATTGTCGAAACGCGCGAATTGGCTGCGTCGACCGCAAACGTAAACTGGCGGAATCGATAATCGAGCGTTACGGCGCGATTGCCGAGCGGAGCTTGAAATTGCGTGAGACTCCGGAGGTCGTCGTGGCGACCATCAAAGAGGGCTCGCGTCGCGCAAGACTGGAAGCTCAGAAAACCATGAGCGAAGTCCGCAAAGCAATCAAAATCGACTGGGATTGAGATCGCTCCAGCGTAGACGCCGTGGGCGAGCTGTAAAACTGCCGCGACCGAAAGTTGACTATTGAGTCATATGGAAGAGGGAACGTCAAAAGAAGTCAATTCAACGGCGAATAGTGTCGACGCGCCGAGTGAATTCGCTGAGTCGCAAGACCAGTACAAGGTCAAACTGGCGATGTTCGAGGGCCCGCTCGACCTGTTGCTCTATTTGATCCGCAAAGAAGAGGTCTCGATCTACGATATTCCGATAGCGCTGATCACCGAGCAGTACCTCGAATATCTTCGGGCAATGCAGGAGCTGGACATCGGCCTGGCAGGTGAATTCCTCGTGATGGCCGCTACACTGATTCATATCAAAACGCAGATGCTGCTGCCTCGAGATCCCGACGCCAACCCGGACGAAATCGAGGACCCGCGCAACGAGCTTGTTTATCAGCTGCTCGAGCATCAGAAGTTCAAAGGAGTCGCAAACGTTCTTCATCAGCGAGCGATGATCGAAGCGGCCGCGTTCAGCCGTGCCTCGATGGAAGAGGACAGCGATAACCCGGAAGTTGCGGCAACCGTGTTTCAACTCTTCGAAGTGTTCAAAGAAGTAATGGAGCGCCGCAAGGCAATCAGCGAGATCGAGATCGCTCGCGACGAGATGACGATGGCCGAGAAGATTGCCGAAATAAAGATGCTGCTTACGACCTCGACCGAAGTGAGAGCTCGAGCTTTGTTTGAGAAAGCGCGGTCTCGACGCGAGATGGTGCTGATTTTCCTGTCGGTGCTGGAGCTGGTAAAGGAACTGGTCGTTAAGCTGACGCAATCGGAGGTCTTTGGCGACATAGTTTTAGTAAAGCGAGAGACCGAGAGTTGAAGGAGTCGAGGGACAGAGGAACTGAGGAGCTTGAGGGCCAGGGAGCTGAGGAGAACCCTAAACCCGGAACTCTAAACCCCGAACTTTTTTCTTATGACTGTTGACGAACTTAAACCGATAATCGAAGCGCTTGTGTATGTTTCGGAGGAACCGTTAACCATAAAGCAGCTGTCAACGATCCTCGAAGGAGAGGCCGTTGCGGATATTCAATCCGCAGCGGATCAGCTGTTCGAGGAATTCAATGAACGCGGCGGTGGTCTCGAGTTACGACAGTTGGCTGGCGGCTATCGCATTACCACACGCCCGGAGCTGAGCGAATATGTGCGTCGTTATCTGAAACAACAGCCTTCGGCGCGGCTTTCGCTGGCTGCGTTGGAAACCCTCTCGGTGATTGCCTACAAACAACCGATTACGATTCCTGAAATTCTCGAGATTCGCGGCGTGACCTCAACCTCGGCAATAAAGACCCTGCTAGATCGGCGATTGATTGTTGCAAAGGGTCACAAACAAGTGGTCGGAAGACCCATGCTCTACGGCACCTCAAAGGATTTTCTCATCCATTTTGGTCTCAACGATCTGTCCGAGCTGCCGAACCTGGAAGACTTCGAAGACCTGATGACCAGCTAACTCGGCGCTCGAATTCCTGACTCAACCTCTTATCGTCAATTGGAATCTAGTCTTCTTCTACAAGGCTCGAAATGTTGGAGCGGCTTCAAAAAATAATCGCGAACGCAGGCCTGGGATCGAGACGCGCGGCCGAAGAGATGATGCTGCGCGGCGAAGTTACCGTTAATGGAAAGCGTGTGACCGAGCTTGGGACCAAAGCCGATCCCGATACGGACCACATAAAGGTACGCGGCAAGTTGATCGAACACGCGAGCAACCGCGAGAAGAGATACATTCTCATCAACAAGCTTCGCGGTTATCTGTCTTCGGCGTCCGATCCCAAAAACCGTCCGCTTGTTGCGCATCTGCTCCCGCCGTCGGCTCGGCGAGGGCTTCATCCAGTCGGGCGACTCGATTTCAACACCGAGGGGCTGATAATACTCACCAACGATGGCGATTTTACCAACTCGATAACGTCCGGCGGTCGCGTCGAAAAGGTGTACCACGTCAAAGTCAAAGGGATGCCGGGCGTGGAGCAAATCGATCGATTGAGACGAGGGATCACGCTGGGACGATCTCGCACGGCTCCAGCCGAGATCCGACTGTTGAACCGCACCAAAGAAGCGGGCAACGCGTGGTACGAAGTGATTTTGCGTGAAGGTAGAAACCAGCAAATCCGCCGCATGTTCGATTCGATAGGCCACTCGGTAGTCAAGCTTCGCCGGGTTCGGATAGGGCATATCACCGATTCAGGATTGGCGCCCGGCCAACACCGAGAATTGACGCCGAGCGAAGTGCGACGATTCCTGCAACCTCCTGCCAAGACTGCCCAGAAGAGTAAACCACCGCGCGAGCACCGCCGCCGAAAACAACGACCAAGCATCAAGTAAGACAATAATTCAAGTTTGTAGATGCGGCCGCGAAGTGTGATCGCCCTCCGTCAGGAAGGCAATGTTATTGCTGGAGCGGGGCATTCGTGGTTCGGCAAAGTCGTAAATCTGAATACGGCCTTCCTGATGGAATGGATATCTCGCGCCTTCGTCGACAACACTGCGCTCCTGACGGAGGGCGATCCCTACCGAACCTCATTCTATAAACATTGCCCTCTTGACGGAGGGTGATCCAACCTCGCCCAGCATGATTTTTCCTCGCTGCCCGTGTAGAATGATCAGTTCGCACCTGCCCTTTTTTGATGACCGTATGTCTCAACGCGAAGTTTAGCCAGGTCGTGGAGGTGAGATGGAGTTTGAGCTGAATGAAGACCAGCAACAGATTAAGCGAACCATTCGTGAGTTCGCCGAAGCCGAATTAAAACCAAACGTCCTCGATTGGGATGAGGCAGCGCATTTCCCCGTAGAGATGCGACCCAAGTTTGCTGAACTCGGCGTCATGGGTGTTCTGGTTCCTGAAGAATACGGCGGCGCAGGATTGGGCTACATCGAATATGCCACGATCATCGAAGAGATCTCTCGAGTCGACGCTTCAATCGGTCTGGCCATAGCGGCTCACAATTCACTGGGCACCGGACATATTCAAATCGCCGCCAATGAAGCCCAGAAGCAAAAGTATCTGGTGCCGCTTGCCAAGGGCGAGACCTTTGCCGCGTGGGGCTTGACCGAACCAAGCTCCGGGTCTGACGCCAGCTCGATGCGCACCACGGCGGTGCGCAAGGGAGGCAACTGGGTTCTCAACGGCTCGAAGAACTTCATCACCAACGCGACCTTCGCTGAGACCACGGTTGTGCTGGCGATCACCGATCGCGCGGCCGGTTCCCACGGCATCTCCGCTTTCATAATCGAACGCGGGACTAAAGGATTCAATGTCGCTAAGAAAGAGAACAAAGTCGGCATGCGCGCCAGCGATACCGCGGCTTTGGTGTTTGATGATTGCGTTGTGCCGAATGCAAATCTGATCGGCGAGCCCGGACAGGGCTTCATTCAGGCGATGAAGGTTTTGGACGGCGGAAGAGTATCAATCGCCGCGTTGGCAGTTGGCATCGCTCAGGGTGCATTCGAAGCTGCGGTGAAGTACTCGAAGGAGAGGCAGCAGTTCGGGCGTTCGATCGCCGAGTTTCAGGCAATCCAGTTCAAGCTGGCCGATATGGCGACCCAAATCGATGCGGCCAGATTGCTGACGTATCGAGCGGCAGCTATGAAGAACGCCGGCAAGCCAACCACAAAAGAATCCTCGATGGCGAAGCTGTATGCCAGCGAAGTCGCTGTCCGCGTGTCCGAAGAATGCGTCCAAATTCACGGCGGCTACGGATATATCAAGGACTATCCGGCCGAGAAATATTGGCGCGACTCGAAGCTTTGCACCATCGGCGAGGGTACCAGCGAGATTCAGAGAACAGTGATCGCCCGGCAGATCCTGAGATCATAAAGTGCTCGGGTTCAGAGTTCCGGGTCCCGTGATGTTGAAATGCGTCTTATGGACCTGAACCCGGAATCCTTAACTCTGAACTCGGAACCCGGAACTCTGAAGTAGATGAATTCCCTGACTGAAAAAATACTTGCCGGTGACAAACGCGCGATTGGACGCGCGATCAGTGCTGTCGAAGACTCCAGGCCGGAAGCGGTCGACTTGCTCAAAGAGCTCTTTCCGCACACCGGAAAGGCCCTGGTGATCGGCATTACTGGAGCACCAGGAGCCGGAAAGAGCACATTGGTCGACCGATTAGCGGCATACCACCGAGCTGCCGGTCAGCGAGTCGGGATCGTAGCGATAGATCCATCGAGCCCGTTCACTGGCGGGGCATTGCTGGGCGATCGAATTCGCATGCAGACAATGGCGACCGACCCCGGAATTTTTATTAGAAGCATGGCCTCGCGCGGGCACCTCGGCGGCGTCGCTCGGGCAACAGTAGACGCGGTAGCGATACTGGATGCTGCCGGTTATAATGAGGTCATCGTTGAAACAGTTGGCGTAGGCCAGGATGAAATCGACATCGTAAAAACCGCCGATGTTACCGTCGTCGTGCTGGTTCCCGGGATGGGTGACGGCGTGCAGGCGATGAAGGCGGGAATAATGGAAATCGGCGATGTTTTTGTCATAAACAAAGCCGATCGCGATGGAGTCCTGAGAACCCAACGAGAGCTCGAGCTGTTGCTGTCGATCTCGGAGCGGCCCGACGGATGGAAGGCTCGGATAGTAAAGACCGTAGCAACGGATAACAGCGGAACCGATACACTCGCCGCGGCGATCACGGACTATGAAGCGTTCTTGCGATCGCACCGTGAGCAATCAATCAGCCGCCGAGCGAGAGTCGCCGAACATCGAATAATCGAGCTATTGCGAAACAGATTGCTCGAGACCGCTGTAACCCGCGGGTTGAGCGAGGGCGAGCTACGCGAATTCGCGACTGACGTGGCCGAACGACGTCGCGACCCTTACACGGTCGTCGATGAGATTATGGCTAGACTGGGTATTTAGATCGCTTCGAAACCGATAACAAAACTACCCGACCCGAGTTGGAAAGAATGAAGATCGATCACTTAGGAATTGCGGTACGCTCGATATCGGACTCTTTGGGATTTTATCGTGACGCCCTGGGTCTGGAACTTCACGGGACTGAGACAGTCGAAGACCAGGGAGTGAACGTGGCATTGCTTCCGGTTGGTGAGTCTCGAATCGAGCTCCTGGAGCCGGTTTCAGAGGAGACTCCGGTCGGCCGTTTTATCGCCAAACGCGGCGAAGGTCTTCATCATATCTGCTACGAAGTCGACGATCTCGGAGCCAGGATCGCCGAAATGAAGGACCGCGGCGTCCGATTCCTCGACGGCTACCCGCGTCGCGGAGCCGAAGGAAAACTTGTTGCCTTTCTGCATCCGACCAGCGCGCACGGCGTTCTCGTCGAATTAGTCGAAAAGGCAAAACAGAGCGAGGAGAATTAATGAAACTTCCAGTGAAAGTCATCGCGACGATGCTTGTTTTAGGTGTGTTGGCATCGGGTCTGCTCTTTGTGCAATGCTCGTCGTCAACTCCGAAAACCATAAAGCTCACAGGGCATGACATGCAGATCATTTTTCAAGAGCTTGTTCCTCCCCAGCAACAACAGCAGATCGCGTCCGATCCTGAAGAAAAGAAAAAACTCGTCGCCGATATAAAAAAACTTCTTGCCGTTGCTCACGTCGCCGAGCAGGAAGGCTACGCCGAGCACGCTGATCTCAAATACCAGCTTTCATTTTCCACTGATCGAGCATTGAACGACGCCTACAAAAAGAAGAACCCGGATGTGAAGATTCCGGATGAGGAGATAAACGCATACTACCTCGGTCATCCAAAGGAGTTCGACGACTTCCTGCAGGGAAATCCGCGGGCGGCGCAAAATGCTCAGGGCCCTCAGCGTGACGAGTTGAAAAAACAGCTGGGCGAGTTCAAGGTCGTAGCCGATCGTGCTCGAAAGGATGGTCTCGATCGCGAGGACCTCACCAGGCTCCAGATATTGCTGACTCGAAGCCAGGCGCTGGCTGGCGCGTATCTTGGCGATCTCCAGAAGAATGCTGACAAACTTGTCGTCGACGGCGATGTCGAGAAGTACTTCAACGATCATCCCAGCGACTTTGATGAAGTTCGGGTGCGCCACATTTTGATCAGCCCCCAGCCAAAACCCGACGCCGAAGATGACAGCGACGCAAAAGACACCAAGGACAAGAAACCTGCCGAAAAACCCAAAACCCTGACCAAAGACGAAGCGCGTAAGAAGGCAGAAGAACTTCTGGCACGCGCGCGAAAGGGCGAAGACTTCGCGAAGCTTGCAAAAGAAAATTCGGATGATCCAGGTTCAAAAGACAAGGGCGGTGAATACGATTTCTTCGGGCACGGCAAGATGGTGCCGGAGTTTGAAAAAGCGGCGTTTGCTCTGAAGCCGGGCGAGATCTCCGAACCGGTCGAGACTCAGTTCGGTTATCACATTATCAAATTGGAGGAACGCCGGACGGCCGCTTCTCCCGAAACCGACCAGAAGGTTCGACAGCAGATCGTCGACAAGCTCAAACAGGATAAACTGGAGGCGAAGATCGATGAAATCACGGCATCCAGCGAAGTGGTAGTGCCTGAGGATTTCGACACAACGCCAAAGGCCCCGGTCCAACCACAGACATCGAGCGTCGAACCGCACGACGGCCACCCGAATATGATGTAACGCGGCGTGCCCACCGACATCTCTCCAACGGCTGGCCAATTCCTGGCGCCCCCCGGGATTGGTC
>Ga0075425_100000692_pt1 | contig 32100 bp, 31 predicted proteins | sample SoiMethybrSBSTD4_FD_75300 | JGI IMG/M metagenome (GOLD analysis project Ga0075425, IMG submission 75300) | Bulk soil microbial communities from a Populus tree surrounding site in Tennessee, USA - Soil MetaG P. TD hybrid SBSTD4 | ecosystem: Environmental > Terrestrial > Soil > Tree plantation... | reverse complement strand
GCTTCCTGGCGGTTGGTGGTCGCATAGCAAATGTCTTCCTTGCGCGGCCCGGCGATGCCAGGAAACCGCCTCTTGAGAACGGCTATGATGGCGGCCGTGTCGTCGATCGATAGGGTGGTTTGGGTGATGTAGGCGAGCCGACGGGGATCGTGCGGTGTGAACCGCTGTGCGTCCTCGACCGTTTCGATCAGGGTTGCTGTGCCCGGGGGCAGCTGGCCCAGCGTGCCGACCACCTCGGGGTGGCCAGCATGGCCAATGAGGAGGATTTCCAGGCCGTTCTCGTGATGGTCGCGGGCTTCGGCGTGGACTTTGGAGACGAGGGGGCAGGTCGCGTCTAGGTAGAACAGGCGCCGCGCCTTGGCGGCTGCAGGCACGGAACGCGGCACCCCATGCGCCGAGAAGATCACAGGGGCGTCGGTTTCGGGGATCTCGTCGAGCTCTTCCACAAAAATGGCGCCTTTGCCCTTGAGTGTGTCCACCACGTGGCGGTTGTGGACGATCTCGTGGCGCACGTAGACGGGTGCGCCGAATTTTTGCAACGCCAATTCGACAATCTTGATCGCCCGGTCGACGCCGGCGCAAAAGCCGCGGGGAGCTGCGAGCAGGACCTTAAGGGGTGGAGCGCTTGGGGTGGGTTGAGCCATGGCGAGGGCGGGGCTGGCGCGCAAGTGTTCGCTTGGGGTTACGGCACCTGCCGTGGCCGGCAGCCTCGGCGAATGCTAAACTCGATTCGCCGGACAATGGCCAGTTGGCGCCGTTAGGGCCCGTTGGCGTAGGGAATAAAGGTCCGCAAGAGACCGGGCAAGTGTTCGGACAAGGGCGTCGTGACGCAATCGACACGTAGGATTGAAGGGAGCAAAGGCGGCTGCGCCCTGGCCATTGTGCTGGCGGGCGCGCTCGCGGGCTGCAGCATGTCCTCGCTGACATCGGGCATTGGTGGCGGCTGGTTTGGTGGGGGTGAGAAGGCCAAGACCGAGGTTGGCAGCGTCAGCGAGGATCAGCTGCTGGCGGCCGCCAAAACCGATGGTGGCACCACCGGCAGTCTCGGTCTCGATGTGGCACACGGCTGTCCGCGCTTCCAAGTGTGGTCGCGCGAGGGCTACGTAACCATCTACGAACCGGGCAAGGTCGGGGACGGGCTTGCGGTCATGCATCGCGGTGAGATCACCAAAACCGCGCGAGAATGCGAGATCGAGCCCGGCCGCATCACCGTCAAGTACGGGTTCTCCGGTCGCGTGCTGTTGGGGCCTAAAGGTCGCACCGGGCGTGTGACGCTGCCCCTCAACGTGTTCGTCACGGACGCCAAGCGCGAGAAGGTGGTAACCGATAAGGTCAGGGTGGATGTCGACGTGGCCGTGGAAAAGCCTATCGGCTACTTCTCGCTCGTGCGCACGATCAGTTTCACCGTGCCCGAAGGCTCACGCCCCGCCGAGTTCGAGGTTTACGTGGGCTTCGACCGCAGTGTGGCGGGTGCCGGCTAGAGAGCCCTAGATCGGGTTCGCAACGCCAGGGAAACCCGCACGCTTCTGGTTCGCAGGTCAGCTGCGCTCCCGTAGTGCGCGCTAATGTCGGGACTTGGCCAGCGCGTCGATCCCCATCAAATCGCGCATCAGACCTTCGAATTGTTTGAGCGGGACCATGTTGGGGCCGTCAGAAGGCGCGCGGTCTGGGTCTTCGTGGGTTTCTATGAAGACGCCGGCCACGCCCACCGCCACCGCGGCGCGCGCGAGCACGGGCACGAAGCGGCGCTCACCCCCCGACGCGGTGCCGCGTCCGCCCGGCTGCTGCACCGCGTGCGTGGCATCGAAGATCACTGGGCAGCCTAACTCGGCCATGATCGCTAGCGAACGCATGTCGACGACCAGCGTATTGTAGCCGAAGCTGGCACCCCGTTCCGTCACGAGCACGTTGGCGTTGCCGCTGCCTGTGATCTTGGCCACGACATTGGCCATGTCCCAAGGCGCCAAGAATTGGCCCTTTTTCACCTTCACCGCGCGCCCCGTGTTGGCGGCGGCAATGAGCAGGTCCGTTTGCCGGCACAGAAAGGCCGGGATCTGCAGGACGTCCACAACCTCCGCGAGGCGCGCGCATTGCTGGGCCTCGTGCACGTCCGTCACGACAGCGAGCCCAACCCGTTCGCGGATCTCCGCAAAGACGTGGAGCGCCGCGTCGAGCCCCAGGCCGCGCTTGGCGTGCAAGCTCGTGCGGTTTGCCTTGTCAAAGGACGTCTTGTAGACGAGGCCAATCCCCAGTCGGCCGGCGATTTCCTTGAGCGCCGCCGCCATCTCGAGCGCGTGTGTGCGGCTTTCCATCTGGCATGGGCCGGCGAAGACGGCGAGCGGCCGGTCATTGGCGAACGTCACGTCGCGGATGGTGACCGTTGCGTTGGGTTTTGATGAAAGGTTCATGCGGCCTCATAGCATGCGCGCGTGCAAAGTGTGACCGAACTCGGGCGAAGCGCCGCGGCTCTGCATGCGCGAGATAGGCGCCAGCGTCACCGTCCACACCTTGTCCACCGCTTTGACTGTGATCGTAGCGTGCGGGTTTTCGTACTTGGAGGTCTCGATCGGCCCGGTCACCGTGATTGGCTTGGACGCGTCATAGCTGCCCCAGCCATGATGCGCAAATACGGACGCGGCCGAGGTGGCCGCGAGCAGGAGACCGAGGAGGAACCTATGGAGCATCGCACCCTCGCGATCGATCATGAAGCAGTCAGTTGCCAGCTTGATGCGCACGCCGCAAATCGGGATGGAGTTCGCCAATGCGCTCCATCTTTATGCTCCACGCTTCGGCCCCCTGCGCATGGGCTTGGTGCCTTTACCGGAGGTCGCGGCATAACGGGGCAGGTGATCGCTGATTTCGAACCACTGCACCTGCTCGGTGACGTGCGCGTGGGCGGTCGGTGGCCATTGCCCCGGATCGGCTAGGGTGCCGTGGAAGAGGTGAACCTCGCCCGGCCAGCGCGTGCCCGCGTAAGCCATCGGCGAGCCGCATTTGGCACAGAAGTAGCGCTTGACCCCGGGAGAAGACTCGTAAGTGGTCGGCTCCCCCTTAAGATAACTGAACTGTTCCAACCTGACACCGATATAGGTGGCAACGGGAGACGATACCGCCCGGCGGCAGCTCTCGCAATGGCAGTGCATCACCCATTTCGGGTCGCCCGTGAACTCGTATTCGATGGCCCGGCACTGGCAGTGGCCGGTGGTACTGATGGCGGACTTCTTGCGCGCCGATGGACCTTTGGCAGCTGGTCCCTTTGGCGAGCCGGCGCGTGTGGTGGCTGCGCTTGCGGTGGCAATTTTGACGTTGGCGGGCATGGACACTTCCTGGGGTTCGGAGGGCTCGGGACAGGAGCACCCCAGCTTATCCGCCGTGCAGCCCATTGCGCCAGCGGTGCGCTGCAGGTCTCGTTAGCGAGCTCTGTCGGCAGGGGGACGATGCCGGTCAAGGGGAGTTCTCCAGCGGCGCTGCTAGCCTCCGCGCCGCTGGTGGAACTTGAACGCTGAGCACGACCCACCGCTTCGAGCGATCAGGGAATTAACCCCCCTGTCAATCGTTGAGCCGTTGGCCGGCGGCTTGATGCGGGGCGCACACTGTGCCTCCAATCCGCGCGGAAGAACCCCGCCCGGTGTTTCGTCTTGTTTGCGATTTGGCCCGGGTCCGGGCCGGCGGCGGGCGGCCGTGACACCCCTCTCTTCACGTGACGGGGCAATATCACAAATAGCGAAACGGTGGCGGGGTGCTGCGGGATCTCGCCATCACCCTTCCGGATGGGTCGATCGATGTCTGTCATCAACGAGCACGGCTGCCTGAGATGGACGCGGTCATCGATCTGCTCCGATGCTTCTTCCGGAGCGTGGCAACATCGCTCCGAGTATCGGGTTCAATATTTCGGCAACCACGGCCGCGGCTCGCTGTCCACGGGCGCCCGAGCTCTTCGCTCTCGCTCGTGAATTGCGCTCCAGGTATCATTAGAGCGCTGCGCGTTTTATGGCGTGCTCGGAGGAGTGGGCGTGCTTTCCTGCGTGGAGCGGATCGCGGAGCTCGAGCCCGTCGACTGCTGACGGATTTGCGCGGCTAAGGATTTTTGCCGGTCGGTTCCGCACGTTCATGGTTTTCGTCCGCGAGGGCCCCGGGTACGCCCGCTGGGCGCGCTTGCGGCAGCGCCGAAGAAGACGGCTTCCTCCAACGGGGGTGGGGGATCCCCGCCCTATTCCCTCTGCAATCAAGTGCAGACCATTGCCACCCTCACGGGAAGTGACTTTGGGGCGATCTCCAGGGGGTGCTTCTCCGCCCGCAGCCATAGTCAAACTGCCTTGCCGGCGCTTGCTCCTCATCGCATCTGCGCCTGGCGAGGGACCAACGCCATCGGGGTCGCCCACTCGGCCATTTGCAGTAGCCCAGCAGATGCGGCCTTGGCAGCACCCAAACCGCCTGCAAGGGGGCCATCCGGGGTCGGATCGTCGCAGGGGGTGCCGTGGCTGAGCCGCATGGTTGGGCCGGATAGTTAAGACCCGGTTTGCCTTGTTTGAAGACCGCTGGCGGCGTTGCGCAAGAGCGCCGGCGGATGCGGGGGAGGCTGGGTCCCCCTCGAGTTTGCCCCTGAAATCAGCGGAAAGTTGTGCAGATGAGGCGAAAACGCTGGTATTCTCGGGCTCCGATCTATGCTAGTCGCTGCTTTCTCACAAATGAGAGGGACACGCTCATGGCCACCAATGCCACCTCCTCGACGACATCGAAGGTCGAGACCGTAACGTTGCGCCACCTTGCCGAGACACTTTCAGAGTCGCACGAGCTGCCGAAGAAGCAAGTGATGTCCATGCTTGAAGACATGGTGACGACCGTCACCAAGCACCTCAAACGCGGGGCTCGCATCCGCATCGGCGGGCTTGGCATCCTGCAAGTGCGCAAGCGCCCGGCGCGAATGGGCCGCAATCCCGCCACCGGCGAGCCCATCAAGATCAAGGCGAGCAAAAAGGTCGCCTTCCGCGCCGCCAAGGATCTAAAGGAAGCGGTCTAGGCCCGACGGTGCGCAGCATAGGTTGGGTCGAGCGTCGGCGCCGGCCCAACCTGCGTGATGCAGCCTATTGCAATGGCGAATGCGGCGCCGGCAGCATAATCATCGAGTGCATTTCGTCGAGCAGTCCCGTGCTGCTCTTGAGGAAGTTCTGCCAGGCGGGATCCTTTGCGACGGCTGCGCGTGTGGCTGTGCGCGCATTGAGATCGGCGTAAGCCCAGATATGGCAGACCTCGTTGGGTTGCCCGGCCTCGGTCGCCCATAGGCCAACAATCCTGGAATATTTCTCGCGCGCCGGCAGTGCGCTCGTGAAGAGGTCGAGCCATTGCTTGGCGCCGCCTGGACGGGCGCGATAACAGCGCAGCTCGTAGACGTTCGGTTTCTGTGCCGGCGCCGCGGGTTCGCGCACTGCGTTGAGGAGGCGGATGTCCTGACGCACCAGGTGAGGACGGATGAGTGGCACGTACTCGCTGTTCCAGGAGGCATTCTTGGCGAGCTCGGTTCTGAGCCGAGACCGCTCATTGAGGTCGCGATAACTCCACAGATGCATGACCTGGTTGAGCGGGCCGATCTCGGTCGTCCAATATCCCTCGAGCTTGCCGTACTCATCGCCGCGAATTGAGCGCGATACGGTGCTCGCCGCCTTGACCACGTCCGGTACGCTTCCCTGCTTCAAGGTGTAGGTTCGCAATTCGTAGATCATGGGCATTCCTCCTGTCGTGCGATGGCCAACGGAGCGGGACCAATCGAGCATGGTCAATCTAGCAGGCGACGTCGATGGGCGCACGCCGTCGCGTGGTCGTTGCACCCCAGAACGTGCGCAAGGATGGGGGCACGCACCGCGATGCCACCGCTGCCAGATCAACAAGGCTTGATGGCACGGGCTATCCGCGCTTGAGTGTTCTTACTAGACGGGCCGGAGTAACTCCATGCGTCGCGCGGATCTGACGATCTCACTCATCACCGACGAGGTGTCCCCCTCGCTCGACGAGGCGCTCGATTTCGCCTGCGCGGAGGGGATCGGCACGGTTGATCTGCGCGTCATCGACGGCCGCAATGTGCTGGGACTGACGCGCAGGGAGCTTGTTCGTGCGGCGCAACGTGTGCGGACCGCCGGCCTATCGGTGTCGTGCATTTGCACACCGCTCCTGAAGTGGAGCCCGCTGGGTAAGGTGGCCCGAGCCAAGGGGGACCAATTTGGCTTCGAGCTTGGCGAGCGCGCGGCGGGTGAGGTCTATGCCGAGGCCTTCGAAACCGCGCAGATGTTCGGCGCACGTAACCTGCGCATCTTCACCTACCTCGCATACGAGGGCTACCACATCCAGGATTTGCACGAGCCGATCGACGCCCTACTGCTCCTGGCTGAGAAATTCGACATGAAGGTGCATGTCGAAAATGAGGGCGTGTGCAACATCGCGGGGTTCGCCGAGCTCGAGACGTTGGTGACCGCGTACCGCCACCCACGGCTGAGGGCGCTGCCCGACATCGCCAATGCGTATCGCAAGGGTGTTCCGCCGGTGGCCGCCGACTTGGCGCGGCTGCTGCCATTCACGGATATTTTGCACTTGAAGGACTACGCCAATGCGGCGCAGCGCTGTGTCGCCCTCGGTGAGGGGGACGTCCCGATTGCCACTTTACTGGCGGCGACGCTGCCCGCCCACGCAGCTCCCGTGACATTGACCGTGGAGACGCATGCGCCTTCCGACCCGGTCGCCACCACGCGACGCTCAGTCCACGAGCTGCGCCGGATCATCGATCGCTTAGGGCTTTCTTGACACAGGCGCGGAGCGATTGGTGCCGGCTCTGGGCTTCCCGCTGCTGCCGCCCGGCGGGGCACTCAATTCGCTGCGTCTCCCTCTTGCTAGCATCGCTGCAGCACCATGGTCCTGGGCAATGCCAGCGGCGGTCGCCTCGAGACCAGGCGACCGCCCGGGTGCCACGCTGGCGTCCGGGTCGGTCGCACGGATCACGCTGGGCATCGCTAGGTTTCTGATGATGGGCTCTTGGCCTGCACGGCCAGCGCTTGCGGTGGGGCGCGCCAGGTGCGAGGGGCAAGCCGGCGAGGTTTCTTGCAGGGATAGAGGCGCGCTAGGCCTATGGCGCAAGTCCAGCGCCTGTGGACTCAAGCTCTTGGGTTGGGCACCAGGGCTTGAGGCCAGGTCAGTTTCCGAACAGCCCAGAGAAAAAATCTGACTGCCGTTGTGGCCGGCCGCGGCGCGGATCACGCGGGGGTTCATCGCTGCTGGCCACGACCTCTGGCGGCAGCGGCCTGCCACCGAGGGCGGCCGACATTCGGCTGTCGTAGCCGTAAATGTCGCCGTAGTAGCTCACCTGCCCGCCGTCCCCGACAACGGCTGTGAAGTAGGTCACGTGTACGGGGATCTCATGAGTGAGCTGCACTTCATTGTTGTAGCCCTGGGCCAGGAGGCCGCGCACCTGTTCGGCCGACCAGCCCTTGTCCTCCGTGAGGATCAGTTCGGCCAAGCGTTCCGGGTTCTGTACGCGCATGCAGCCATGGCTGAACGTGCGTCGCGTCTGCTCGAAGAGCTCCCGCTGGGGCGTGTCGTGCATGTAGATATCGTGCCTGTTTGGGAACATGAACTTTACCACACCCAGCACGTTATGAGGCCCCGCCGACTGGACAAATGCAAAGCGACGGACGTCCACTTGGCCCCAATCGACGGACGAGGGATTGATCGTGCGGCCGTTGTAGACGACGCGCAACCGCTGGCGGTCGAGAATGGAGGTGTCCCCTCCGCCAAAGGAGAAGAAGCCGCCGCCACCGCCGCTGGATAGGTACGGCGCCAACTCCTTTATTTTGATCGAGTCGGGCACGTTCCACTCGGGATGGAAGACAACAAAGCGCATATTGGCCGAAAACACCGCCGTGGGAGTGTCGACTTTGCCGACGACAATTTTGGCAGAGTGGATCACGTGTCCCTTCTTGAAGACGCGCGTCATGAACTCCGGCAGATTGTCCTCGACATGTAGCTCGCCCAGATGCTCGGGCAACCAGCGCCAGCGTTCCATGTTGACGATGATGCGCTGCACGTCGCCCCCCGCGGGCAGTGTCGGCCGCTCCGGTTTGACACCGCTGTTGAGCACGGCGCGCGTTCTGGGTGTCAGGATGCCGGTCGGTTGAATGCCGTTCTGCTGCTGGAAGGCCTTCAGCGCCGCCTGCACATCGAGATCGAAGACGGCCTCTGCACCTCGCGGCTGCGCCAGCCCGAGCCGTTGACGCAGCAGGCCCACGTGGGGATGCTCGCTGCCGAGATAGAGGGGTGGCCCGTCGGGCAGATGCACGATGCGGGCATCGGTCCGCACCGGCTCGGACGTGGCATGGCCACCGCGTGCCTTCAGCAGGGCCTGGCGCAGTTTCAGGAACTGCTCGTGCTTGGGATTGACATCGCGCAGGACATTGCCTGGCGTGTCGCTGCCAGCCAGCGACTGCAGGAGAAGCTTGGGATCGCGGAACGTGAGCTTGATGTCGATGTTTTTGCTGATGAGCGCCGGATCGAGCCGGCCGCCGCGTGCGTGGCGGGCGTACTTGAGCGCGGCGAGACTGAGCTTGATTTCGGCCCCCGCCAGGGCGTCGACCCCCGTCGTGCCGGCGGGCAGGTGAGGAAGCTCAAAAGCGGACGCCGATAGCCCCCAATCGTCGGCCCTACGGATCTCCGCCATCAAGTGATTGGCCTTGGCCGTGAGGCCGCCGGTCGATACCCAGAGCGGCGGTTCGTTGCGCTCGGCATAAAAGCTGGTGAGGTGGGCGCGGTCGCCGCGATCGACGTTGCCCTTGGCAGGCTCGGCCAGCTGGCGGCGCACCTCGGCGAGTACCGGATCGACCGGTGCGGGGGGCGGCGCCTCGGCAGCAGCGGGTGTGGCTGAGGAAGCTGGGGCCGCCGTGGGAGGTGGGGAGGCCTCGGGGGCCGGCGGCTGAGCGACGGTGGTCGCGGATGCGGTGGGTGCTGGCGGTGTCGGCGGCTCCGCGGCGGATTGGGGAGGGCTCGCCACCGAGGGGGCCGCTGGTCCTCCTGGTGACGGGGGCGGGTTGGCCTGCGGCGCAGGTGCGGTCGCCGGCGAGGCCCGCTCAAGGCTGTCTGGCGTGGTGGGCTGGGCCGTCACTGGCGGCGGCGAAGCGGGACCGCTTGCACGGTTCTCAGGCGACTGCGCGAGGGTCGGCGCGCTTATCAACGGCGCGATAGCCAGGGCCGCGAGGATCGTCGACATCGCGCAGCCAGTTCGTCTTAACATTCGCGAGGCTCCAAATCGGCGCGCAAATCTACCGGTGGCTGTGGCGCCTGACCAGCGTGGGTCGCAGGGTGGGACCTCGGGACGCGGGGGACTTGCAAAGCGGCAACAGTCAGGCGCTACCGATGACAGCGGGCGCCCGGCACATTAGGTCCGCCATTGTGGCGACTTTGGAGCGTCCGACAGCGGCTGGCGGCCTGCGGGTGAGTGACGGCCACGGCCTCTGCCTACTGCCACCCGCCGCCGAGCTTGAACGTGAGGCGCGCCGTGAGGGCCTGGATGTCCACCCCCGCATGGACATGGATCGGCACGAGTGGACCCACCGCCGTCGACGTCAGGGTCTGGTCGGCATTGAATTGCACATAGTCGTATTCGGCTCCGAGGATGACATGGTCCCACAGGGCATATTCAATGGCTGCACCGGCGGTCCAGCCGCCCCCCCGTCCCGACGAGGAGGCGAGCAGACCAAGGCCGGTGGCCGAGGTGCGCATGTCCACCTCGCCCGTGGCCCAACCGGCCCTAAAGGTGGCGAGGAGGTTCTCCCACGTCCAGCCGAACTTGCCCGTTACGAGGGTCACGTCCCGTACGCGACTCGACAGTGTCACGCCCGGCAGGGTTGCCGAGCCAGCCGATCCTGACTGATCCATCCAAAGGTAGCTCACCTCCGCGCCGGCGACGATCCAGCTCCATTGCTTCTGCAGCCCAGCGTGGGCGCCACCCGCGATGCCAGTTGTGCTCTGCTTGAGCGTTTCCTGGGTATAATCGTTGGTCCCCTCGTTGCGGGCAGTGGCAGCCCCAAGCTGGACGCCGACGTAGACGCCGCTCCAATCGTAGCTGACGGCAGAGTAGGCGGGTGCAGAGCTGGCGGGATAGCTGCGCGCGGGTTCATCGGCCAGCGCCGGGCCGCCACAGAGGCCAACCTCCATCGCGACCATTGCGGCCCCGAGCCAACGCGCGCACATTTTTGTCTCCCTCGCAGATGCCCGATGTGGGGTCCCTGCCCGAACACTGTACTGAAAGAGCCCAGGTGGAGGGTGGCCTTAAGGCCACGCGCAGGCGCGTTTCCCCGACAGTCCGATGCGAAACGATGGGGAGGGAGGCTCAAGTGGACTTGCGCTGGGGGGCCAGAACACGCCGCGCGTACCAGAAAAAAAGTCCATTGGGCATCAGGCGCGCGAGCTTCATGAGCAGCACGAGCTGCCAAGGGAAGGCGATCTCGAACTTACCCTTCTCGAGGCCGCGCAGGATGCGGCGCGCGGCATCCTCGGCCGAGACCATGAAAGGCATCGTAAAGGGATTGCCGTGCGTCATCGGGGTGTCGACGTAGCCAGGGTTGATCAGGCTGACCGTGACGCCGCGCATCGCCAGGTTGTTCTTCAGTGTCTCGGCCAAGTTGATGACGGCGGCCTTGCTGGGCCCATAAGCGGCGGTCGGGCCCAACCCCCGATAACCAGCAACCGAGGCGACCAGGCCGATGTGGCCTGCTCTACGCTCGAGCATACTCGGCAGCACCGCCTCGATGCCATTGACGATGCCTTGGTAATTGACGGCCATGGAACGAGCGGCCTTGGCGGCCGAGAAATTCCGCGCCGACATCGCCTCCCAGATCCCAGCATTGAACACGGCCAGGTCGATGGGCCCAAGCGTGTTGGTGATGCTGCGGGAAGCCTCAGCCATGGCCGCCAGAGCGGTGACATCGACGGGCAGGGGGGCAATGCTCGGGTGCTGGCTGGCGATCTTGGAGAGTTTGACTTCCGAGCGCGCCGACGCGGCCACCTTCACACCCCGCCGCGCGAGGGCGATCGCCAATGCTTGGCCGATACCGGAGCTGGCTCCCGTGATCCATGCTGTGCGCCAAGGTGGGATCGTGGGTGCGGTCTTGGGTGCGATCATGCGGCGAGCGGCTCCTTAAAGCCCGTGCCAGGGCTGCACGAGGCGGGCGATGAGCCCGCGAAAGCGGGCGGGCGTCTCGCTCGCGAAGAGGCAAACACAGTCGGGCCCCGGATCGGCGACCGGCTCATGCTCGACGGTTTCGTCGAGGTCGGCGACATCACCGGTTCGATACCGTCCGGTGGTGTCGTGGAAGGATCCACGCAGGACGAGGGTGAGCTCGGAGCCACCATGGCCATGCTCGGGCACGATCCGCCCGGGTGCGACCTTCAACAGTCCGAGAGCACCGTTGCCCTTCACGGGGAGCTGATGGTGCCATACGCCAAGCCCAAGCCAGCGCCATCGCACGGCATCAAGGCCGAGGGGGAGGAGGCGCGCGAGCAGCGTTGGCGACTGCATTGGCGCAGCGCTTGCCTCGCCGCGCTGCTGCGACGGGGTCGGGCCCGCGGCGTAGGGCGTTGTGGGCTCCGCGCGTTCCATGCGTGCGGCAGGGAGTGCAGTAAGCAGCGCCGCACCGACGCCCTCGAGCGCCACCACTTCGCTGCGACAATGTGGGCACATGGCAACGTGAGCCGCCGCCACCGCCGAAAGTGCCGCCGGGAGGGCGCCGGCAGCAAAACTCATGAGCGTCGCATCGTCGAGGTGGTGGGTGATTGTCATCGCAGGTCCTCAAGCGCGGTGCGGATCTTCTGGTAAGCGATGCGAATGCGCGACTTCACGGTGCCGAGCGGCAGCCCTAGCCGCTGCGCGATCTCGCCATGCGACAGGCCCTCCAGATAGGACAGCACGACCACCTCATGCTGTTCGGGAGGCAGGCCCGAGAGCGCGGTGTGCACGCGTGCGTGCTGCTCCTTCTCGGCCAGCGCCGCGTCGGGGAGCGCCTCCCCCGAGGCCTCTTCAAAGAGCTCGTGCGGCAGCTGCTGCCATGGCACCTCGCGACGCAGTCGATCGATGCGCAAATTCCGGGCGATGGCGAAGATCCAGCTCGCCGCGCTGCCTTTCTCGGCCCTGTACAGCGCTGCATTGCGCCAGACCGTAAGCAGCGTTTCATGGGCCAGGTCCTCCGCGGTCCCAGCATCGGCGCCCAGGCGCATCATGTAAGCCTTCACCCGTGGACCATACGTCTGATAAAGCTCACGGAAAGCGGTTGTGTCCGCCCGCTCCGCGACGCGACGCAACAAATCCGCCATGACCCCCAATCGCCCCGGCCGAATGCAAGTTCCGGCTCCTGGTGAAGGAAGGGCAAAGGATAGCCCAACGCCGCGCGATCGCGCAAAAATTACGTGGGAGCAGGCCCGTTGGATCAATCCGCGGCGCGACGGCTTCGCTTTGCAGCGCAGGCCTGAAGTCGGAGTATCGCCTTTGCGCGCGACACGCTCGCGCTGTATCGTCACCTCGCGACAATCGGCATGAAGAGCAACATCAGGACCTGCAGGCCCGGACCGAGGAATGCCATCGGCGAAGCGCATCATATGTGTGGGACACGCCGCGCTCGACCGTATTTACCGGATTGAGGCGTTTCCGCCGGAGCCCACGAAAGTGCGTGCGATTGAGCACGTCGAGGTCGGCGGAGGGATGGCCGCAAACGCGGCCGTGGCGATCTCCCGGCTCGGTGGTAAGGCCGAGCTGTGGAGCCGCACTGGCGACGACACGGCGGGAAGTGTAATCCGCGCCGGCTTGCGGGCTGAGCGCGTGGACGTGCGCTACGTACAGGGCTTCGACGGGGCGCGCTCCTCCACCTCGGCCGTCATTGTCGATGATGAGGGGGAGCGGCTGATCGTCGGACAGCGCGATGCTGGTATGCCGTCGGGCACGAGCTGGTTGCCGCTTGAGCGCATCAGAGAGGCCAGCGCTGTGTTGGGGGACGTGCGCTGGCTTGAGGGCGTGCGCGCGGTGTTCGGTCGGGCGCGCAAGGAGAAGGTGGCAACTGTTCTTGATGGCGACCTTGGCGCGCGCGAGGCGCTTGGCGGCATTCTCAAGCTCACCGACTATGCCATCTTTTGTGGCCCGGCCTTGCGCGAGTTCGCCCCGGGCGATTCCGATGCCGAGCGGCTCGGACATGTGCTGGCGCTGGGACCCAAGCACGCCGGCGTCACGCAGGGACGGGAGGGGTATCTTTGGCGCGAACGCGATGCCGGAGGCCACGTGCCCGCGTTCCCGGTGACCGTGACGGATACCACGGGCGCCGGCGATGCCTTTCACGGCGCCTTCGCTCTGATGGTCGCGGAGGGACGACCCACAGTGGACTGCGCGCGCGCGGCTGCGGCGGTGGCTGCTCTCAAGTGCTCGCGGTTGGGGTCCCGCGCTGGCCTTCCAACACGGATCGAGCTCGATGCCTTCCTCTCCGCTCGCCAGCCCGCCTAGCCCGTGTCTGCAGCGTGGCGAAACCCGTCCAGGGCACCCTGGCAGCGATGGGATGGGGCGTCCGTTCGTCTTCATGAGGAGCCGCCGAGGGTGGTGTGACCATGCGTGATTGCCTGATCCGCGGCCCACTCGCCGCCTCTGAGCGTTGCGGCGTCTCTCGGAAATGCGTGGTGATGACGGGGGGGACGAGCGGCATCGGTCGCCAAACCCTCAAGCTGCTGCTGAGCGAGTCCGGGACCTTCAGCGTCCTCCTGCTGGCACGGTCCTCGCCGCGGGTCGAAGAGCTTTGGGCTTTGCCCGGCGCCGCCGAGCGACTGGCGATCGTCGATGCTGATCTGGCGAGCCTCGCCTCCGTTGATACCGCCTGCGAGGAGGTCGGCCGCCGGCTTGGAGGGGGCATGATCGATGCCCTGGTACTCAACGCCGGCATCCAGACCGTCACCGGCGACCAGGCCTCGGCAGACGGCCTGGAACTGACCTTTGCAGTCAACTTCCTCGCCCATTTTCTGATTGCAGAGCGGCTCAAGGCGCGGCTGCGATCGGGGGCGCGGATCATCACCACGTCAAGCGAAGTGCACGATCCTGATGCCTTCTGCCTCATGGGGATCGGTCGGGCCACCTGGCAGGATCCGTTGGACTTGGCGGATCCCGTGCGCTCGCAGTCGCACGTGATCAGCATCGTTGAGCGTGGGGAGGCGCGCTATTGCGCCTCCAAGCTGCTCAATCTCATGCATGTTCGCCACCTCGCGCGCGAGCTCACCGGCATCGGTGTGCTCGCCTTCAACCCGAGCGTGGTGCCAGGTACTGATATCGGGCGCGATCGCAACTGGCTGCAGCAGCAGGGCTGGAAGTATCTGATGCCCCTGCTGGTGCCGATCCTGCCGGGGGCGCGCGGGCTGGACCGGTCGGCCGGCGATCTTCTTTGGCTCATCGCCGATGCCGACGCCGTTGGCCTTTCGGGCCAGTACGTCGACGGCAGGGTGCCGCGTCCGGGGTCGGGCGAGTCGCGCGATCCGGCCAAGATTAGGCGAGCCGTTGTAGTGGCCCGCGAGATCATCGCGCGGGCGGTGGACGGAGCCCGGCCGCTCGCTGCCAATCGAGCTTGAACCCCCGCTCCTCCAAGGGGGTTCGAGCCGAAGTTTATCCACAGGCTGCAACAAGGCAGGGTGCAATGCGCCAATTTTGATTTGAAAAGGTCTGACGCCTCGACTTCGCGGGCGTAAAGTCGCCCACGGGGGCGTTTTCCGCAGCGGAGGATCGAGTGCATGCCTGACAAGCCTACGAATGGGCGGGCTGATGCAGCATTGCCCCCCATGATGTTGCCATTTGGCTTCGAGGCCTTCATGGAGTTGAACCGGCCGGCCCTGCAGGCGATGGCGCAGATGAACGGCAGGGTCTACGATGGCATTGCCACCTGGAACCAGAACTGGGTGGCTTTCCTCAATCGGCGTCTTAAACAAGACTTGGCGATGCCGGAGCAGCTGGCGGCGTGCAAGTCGGTGCAGGAGATGTACGGGGTCTGCGCCGAGTTCTTCCAGAACGCCTGCTCGCAGTACCAGTCGGAATTCGAGCAATTGACCAAGCTTGGCAAGTCGCTGGCCGACGACACCGTGCAGGCCATTCAGTCGCGCATGGAAGAGGCCCGCGAAACGCGCGGGAGCAACTGAAGGTCGGCAGATCGCGATTGGGTCACGGACGCCCGAAGCGCGGGGCTGCGCCGAGCGCGCGTGTTGTGAGTGCTTTGGCCAGGCCCATGACGGTTTTGCCAGGCCGCTCCACGGCCGTGCTCCGCTGGGGGCTCCCGTGGGGCGTTGGCTTTACGTCCTGGGGCCGTTGCGGCGCAGCGGGGGTGTGATCCCCGCCCAAGGTGTTCTATGAGCGGGATGGCTGCATCGCATCCATCAGGCTCAACCAGCCCACAAGCTCCCAATGCCATCGATGAGGAGGTCCCGCGCGAGCTCAGTGGCAGCAGTGGAGCGCGCCGATGAGGGACGAGGGTGCGCCTCATCGTGCTGGCGGGCACTGGTCGCGCGTTCTGCGCTGGCTACGACCTCATGCACTACGCGCAGGGGTGGCGATGCCACCAGCTATACCCCAGGACATGCTGTGGGAGGAGAAGCTGGGGCTGGTGCTCAAGGCGGTGCCCGCTCAAGAGCTCGACAAAGCAGTGGAGGCGCTGGCCCAGCGGATCGGATCGTGCCGCAAAACCAACTGATGATGCCGAAACTGATGCTCAATGGGGCGCTCGCGAATGAATATGGGTCTGCGGTCGACGATGATGGCCACACTGTTCGACGGCGTCGCCCGCCATACGCGCGAAGGGCTCAACTTCAAGCGTCGCGCCGTCGAAGAAGGCTGGAAGCAGGTGGTGGAGGAGCGTGACCAGGGAAGCTTTGACTGGACCCGCTAGGGCCGCTCGTCCCAAACCGCCAAAGCAATTGCCCGCCAGCAGATCCACGTGCTTCAGTGCCCCACCGGGCGAACGGGTATTCCGGGAGAGAGGCGATGCGCGGGCGACTGCGCCTGTGGTTGATCTTGAGCGCCTTGACGCTGGCGCACGCCAGTGCGTCAGCCCTCGCCCGGAACGGCTACAGCTTCATCGACGCAGCACGCTCCGCGACGCGGTATGCCTTGGCCCAGCCAGGCCGCAGGCTGCCTGTGCTGACCTTTCGGCGCTGTCGAGAGGAAGCAGCACCATTGTCGCTGCCGAGGCCATAGCCGGCACCGACGGCGTGCCGGAGCATTGCCGCATCAGCGGGCTGATTGCGCCACAGATCCGCTTCGAGATCGATCTGCCATCGGCGTGGAATCGCCGTTTCTACATGTACGGCAATGGCGGTTTTGCTGGCGAAACCCCCGCCGCGGGTTCGCGTCTGCGCTTGCGGGCGGCAGCCTTGCTCCATGGCTTTGCTACCGCGAGCACCAACACGGGTCACGATGGTTGGTCGGCGAGGCCGTCTATGCGCTCTGCGACGCCAAAGACGGAGTGCAGGACGGTGTGATCGCGGATCCCCGCAAGTGTGATTTTGATCCCGAGAGGCACCTACCCCAGTGTCCGACTGGGACGGACCAACCGACCTGCCTCACCCCCGCGCAGAGCGCGGCGATCAAGAAGATCTATGCTGGGGTGAGGAGCGCCGGCAGGCCGCTGCTCTTTGGCTATCCCGTCGGAGGGGAAGTGGCTAGTCAATCGGCCATCGGCGGTGGCGCGCCGGAGAACGGATGGAGTGGGTGGCTGATCGCTAGACCCGGCGAAAAGTCGCGCCACTATCAATTTGGTGAGAGCTTCGTGAGGTATTTTGCGCTCGCCAAGGCCGAGCCCGCTTTCGACGTGCGCAACTTTAACTTCGACGAGGATCCGCCGCGTCTTGACGAGCTGCGCAAACTGCTCGACGCCAGCAATCCCGATCTGTCGGCCTTCCACGCCCGTGGTGGAAAACTGCTCATGTATTTTGGCTGGGCCGACATGGCGCTGCCACCGTTGATGGGCATCGACTACTACGAAAAGGCCGTGGCTAAGAACGGCGCGGACACGCCAGATTTCTTTCGTCTGTTCATGGTGCCAGGGATGTTCCATTGCCGCGGCGGCGTTGGTACGGACCGGTTCGACGCGATGACGGCGCTGATCGACTGGGTGGAGAGGGGCAAGCCACCTGACGTGTTGATGGCTGCGCGCGTGCTCCAGGGTCGCCTCGCACGCACGCGGCCGCTATGTCCCTATCCGCAGGTTGCGCGCTACTTGGGTTCGGGCAGCACGGATGAGGCTGCCAGCTTCGCCTGTCGCAACGAGCAATAGTCCGCGCAGTGGCGCAGGAGCCGCAATCAGAAATTGCGGACAGGGCGTCCTGTGCGGTGGACGCGGGCGCTCAGGGTCGCTAATGCTGCCCGCGCAAAAGGCGGCTGGCGCCGTGGCGGAGGCGGACATGGGGAAGCTGGCGGTGCAAGTGAGCGATCAAGACGCCGTGGCGCACAAGGACATGGCGAATGCCATTCGGGCTCTCGCCATGGATGCAGTGGAGAAGGCCAAGTCCGGTCATCCCGGCATGCCCATGGGCATGGCCGATGTGGCGACGGTGCTTTTCACCCGTTTTCTGAAGTTTGATGCCTCGGTTGCGGCTTGGCCGGATCGGGACCGCTTCGTGCTTTCGGCAGGCCATGGCTCGATGTTGCTCTATGCCGTTCTGCACTTGACGGGCCATGCAGGCATGACGATGGCAGAGATTTCCAGCTTCCGCCAGCTTGGCTCCAAGACGCCGGGTCATCCCGAGCACGGCCACGCTGCCGGCGTTGAGACCACCACCGGTCCGTTGGGCCAGGGCCTCGCCAATGCCGTGGGCATGGCGCTGGCCGAGCGGCTCCTCAACGCGCGCCTCGGTGACCAAATCATCGATCACTTCACGTATGCTCTTGTCGGCGACGGCTGCCTGATGGAGGGCATCAGCCAGGAGGCGATCTCGCTTGCCGGGCACCTCAAGCTCAACAAGCTGATCGTGCTGTTCGACGACAACCAGATCTCCATCGATGGGCCGACTTCCCTTGCGGTCTCGGACGATCACGTCAAACGCTTCCAGGCCTGCGGTTGGACAGCACAACGCGTCGACGGTCATGACCCTCAGGCGATCGCGGGCGCCATCGAGTGGGCGCGCCGGTCCGACAGGCCGACACTGATCGCCTGCAAGACCGTCATCGGTTATGGAGCGCCGACCAAGCAAGGCAAAGCCTCAACCCACGGCGAGCCGCTCGGCGCCGAGGAGATCAAAGGTGCGCGCGCGACCCTGGGCTGGGCGCACCCGGCCTTCGAGCTTCCAGCTTCAGTGCTCGCCGCATGGCGCGCTGCGGGCGCGCGAGGGGCGCAGGCGCGCACGGCCTGGGAAGCGCGTGCAGCCAAGCTCGACCCCGGGAAGCGGATGCTGCTCGGGGATCCAACCGATGCCTCGACGGGCAAAGGCTTGGCTGCCACCATCGTCGAAATAAAGACCGAATTCGCCGCGACGCCGCCCAAGATCGCCACGCGAGTGGCCTCGCAGAGGGTGCTGGAGAAGCTCGTGCTGGCGCTGCCAAACTTGATCGGCGGCTCGGCCGACCTTACCGGCTCCAATGGCACGCGCAGCAAGCATCATGTGGCCATAGCGCCCAGCGCCTATGCCGGCAACTACATCCACTATGGCGTGCGCGAGCACGCCATGGCGGCCGCCATGAACGGGCTTGCCCTGCATGGCGGCATTATCCCTTACGGCGGCACGTTTCTGACGTTCAGCGATTATTGTCGGCCGGCCATCCGCCTGTCCGCGCTGATGGGGCAGCGCGTCATCTATGTGATGACGCACGATTCCATCGGCCTGGGTGAGGATGGGCCCACCCACCAGCCGGTCGAGCATTTGGCGGCGCTGCGCGCCATCCCCAACCTCAATGTGTTCCGTCCAGCCGATCCTATCGAAACGGCGGAATGCTGGGAGTTGGCGCTGGCAACGCCAGGCACGCCATCGATCCTGGCGCTGACGCGGCAGGGGGTGCCGGCCCTGCGGAGGGGCGGAGCGGAGAACGCGTGCGCCAAAGGTGGCTATGTGCTGGAGGAGGCGCCGGGTGGCCAACGCGCGGTCACCATTCTTGCCACCGGTTCGGAGGTCGCCTTGGCGATGGAGGCACGCGCCATCCTCGCCGGGGAGGGTTCAGCCGCAGCGGTGGTATCGATGCCCTGCTGGGAACTCTTCGCCGCGCAACCCGTTGGCTATCGCCGGGCAGTGCTGGGCACGGCGCCGCGCGTCGGGGTCGAGGCCGCCGTTAAGCTCGGATGGGAGCGCTGGCTCGGGGAGGACGGTGTCTTCGTCGGCATGGAGAGCTTCGGCGCATCGGCTCCAGCGGCGAAGCTCTATGAGCATTTCGGCATCACGGCGGCCAAGATCGCCGAGGCGGCACGGAAGCTGATGAGCTGAGCGCGATGCATGTTGACAGCCTCAAGACCACCGGCGGCCTCGATGTTAGGGGCAAGCGGGTCATTGTTCGCGCCGACCTCAACGTGCCCGTGAAGGACGGCAAAGTTAGCGATGCGACCCGACTGGAGCGCCTCCTACCGGGGCTGCAAGATCTGGCCAGGCGCGGCGCTCGCGTCGTTGTCATCTCGCATTTTGGTCGTCCGAAGGGTGGGCCCGAAGTGCGGTACAGTCTCAAAGTGGTCGCCGACAAGCTGGGGGAGCTGCTCGCGCGCAAGGTCGTGTTCGCCGCAGACTGCGTCGGGGAGGCAGCGGAGCGCGCGGTAGCCGGGTTGCAGCCCGGGGGCATCGCCGTGCTCGAGAATTTGCGTTTCCATCGCGGTGAAGAGCAAAACGATCCTGCGTTCGCCAAGCGGCTGGCCGCGCTCGGCGACCTCTACGTCAATGATGCCTTTTCGGCTGCCCATCGCGCGCACGCTTCCACCGATGCCATAACGCGCCTGCTCCCCGCCTATGCCGGGCCGTTGCTGATGGAGGAAGTTCAGGCGCTGGTGCGCGTGCTGGAGCGCCCCGAGCGCCCGACGGCAGCCGTCATTGGCGGGGCCAAGGTATCGAGCAAGATCGACGTCCTCACGCATTTGGTGGCCAAAGTCGATCGGCTCATCATCGGCGGCGCCATGGCCAACACGTTCTTCTTGGCGGAGGGGGTGGAGATCGGCGAGTCGCTGGCGGAGCCGGACCACACGAGAACTGCGCTCCAGATCATGCGCGCCGCCAAGGAGCGGCACTGCGAGGTGATCCTGCCGCACGACTTTGTGGTGGCTCCCAGACTGGAGGCCGGCGCGGCTGCTCGCGTGGTCGTCACGCTGGAGACGCCTTCAGATCTGATGATCCTCGACGTTGGGCCAAAGACGGTCGCCCACTATGGAGAGATCATCAGCCGTTCCAGGACACTGTTGTGGAACGGGCCGCTCGGCGCCTTCGAGGTGGCTCCGTTCGGCGAAGGCACATTTGCGCTCGCGCGTCAGGCTGGGAGCTTGACCCAGTCCGGCGACCTCGTCTCGGTTGCCGGTGGTGGCGACACGCTAGCAGCGCTTAATGCCGCGGGCGTCACCGATCTTTTCACCTACGTCTCGACCGCTGGCGGCGCATTCCTGGAGTGGCTAGAAGGCCGCGAGTTGCCGGGCATTGCCGCGCTGAACAGGGGTCGATCCTGAACACCTGGTACCGCCCCGTGCTGCGCGCGGTTTGCGTTTCCCATCGCGCGATGCAAATTGACAACCGCTGAACTTACTCGCGCTTACGCGCGCAACGATCGGACACCAATGCCCGCCCGCACGACGATTGTCGCCTTTCTGCTGCTGGGGCTCGCCTTCGTGGTGCCGGTGGCAGCCATCGATGACACCGAGAAGGAGCTCGATCGATACCGCCAGATGCTAAAGGCGGACCCTTGGTCCAATCCGGGGCTTTTGGAAGCTGACCGAGGTGAGGCGTTGTGGAAGCAGGTCCGCGGACCCAAGGGCGCATCTCTAGAAGGGTGTGACCTAGGCAAGGGTCCAGGCAAAGTGGAGGGCGCGTTTGCCGAGCTGCCGCGCTACTTCAAGGACGCTGATCGGGTCTTGGACCTCGAATCCCGGCTGGTGTGGTGCATGGAGACGCTGCAGGGCTTTGCCAGGGCCGAGATCGTCAAGCGGCCCTATTCGAAGGCCAATCAGACCGGTACTGAGCTCGAAGCGCTCGCGACCTATGTCGCGCTAAAGTCGAACGGTGCCAAGTTTGCTCCCCATCTCGAGCACGCCAAGGAGAAGGAGGCACTGGCCGTGGGCGAAGGCCTTTTCTTCCGCCGACAGGGACCCTTGGATTTTGCCTGCTCTACCTGCCATGGAGACACGGGAAAGCGCATCCGCCTGCAGGCCCTGCCCTATTTGAGCAAGCCCGAGGAAGCGCGTGCCGTCGTTGGCGAGTGGCCCGCCTATCGCGTCTCGCAGGGCACGGTCATGACCACGCAGCACCGCATCGCCGATTGCTACTGGCAGATGCGTCTACCGCTTGTCGATTACGGCTCCGATGTGACGATTGCGCTCACTATGTATCTTGTCCATCAGGCCGAGGGCGGCGACATCACCGCGCCGTCGATCAAGCGATGAATCGTCCCCTTCTCCTGGTCGGCGCCACCGCGGCGATCGCCGTGGCTGTCTATCTCCTGTTCCCAAGGGCGCAGGGAGGGAACTCGGTCGATGCTGCGGTGAAGGCAAGCTGGACCACGGCGGACCCCGAATGGTTGGCGCGGCTCGAGCAGGACGAGACGCAGAAGGTGTGCAGCCGATATCGCAACACGCCGCCCAAGGCCGTTGCCGATGCGATCCTGGCGCGCGAGCGGGCCTCCATCGTCTATCCCGCTGATGGCAATGTGATGGGCGATTGGAAGAAGGGTCAGGTGTTGGCGCAGAGCGGCTACGGCGGACGCTTCACCGACATTCCGCCGCGCGCGGAAAATGGGGGCAACTGCTACGCCTGCCACCAGCTCGATACCACGGAGCTGAGTTTCGGGACGCTGGGACCAAGCCTTCTCGCCTATGGCAAGGATCGCAAGTTTGCTGCGGCCGAGGCGAAGGCGGTCTACGAACGGATCTACAACCCGCAGGCGACTATCGCGTGCGCGAACATGCCGCGCCTGGGAGCCAGCAAGTTCCTCACGGTTGAACAGATCAAGGATCTGGTGGCATTCGTGATGTCCCCGGAAAGCCCTGTTAACCAATAATCTCAAGGTTCGCGAGCTTTGGCTTGGGCCCGAAGTCCGCCGCAAGCGCTAGGTGTGCGCTAAGATGGGCGAGAGATGATAACACGCCGAAGCTTTCTGCAGATTGCCGCCGCTACGGCGGCCATCACCGGTTTGGGCAGCGGCCCAGGTTTGCGCCGCGCAGCCGCCCAGGTCGCGATCCGGCAGGAGGACCTGCTGCGCTTTGCATCCAAGGGCCAGTTCACGATCCTGCACATGGCCGACACGCATGCGCAGCTGAAGCCGCTCTACTACCGTGAGCCGTCGCTCAATCTTGGAGTGGGTGACGCTCGCGGCAGGCTACCCCACATCACCGGCACGGAATTGCTCAACGCTTTGCAGATTCGCGAGGCGTCGGCCGAGGCGTACATGCTGAGTTGCGACGACTACGAAGCGTTAGCCAGAACCTACGGCCGCGTCGGCGGAATTGATCGCATGGCAACGCTCATCAAGGCGATCCGCGCGGAGCGCGGCGCAGAGCGCGTGCTCCTGCTCGACGGCGGCGATGCCCTGCAGGGCTCGTTCACTGCACTGGCGACCCGGGGCTCAGACATGGTGAGCGTGCTGGAGGCATTGGGCGTCGAGGCGACCACTGGACATTGGGAATTCACACTGGGTGCTGACCGGGTGGTTGAGCTCTTCGGCGAGTTGGATCGCCCGGGCGCATCCTCACTCATCTTCCTTGCCGGTAACGTGCGCGATACCGAGTTCGCAGAGCCTGTCTTCAATTCCACGCACCTGTTCGAGCGCGGCGGCATCGCCGTGGCGGTGATCGGGCAGGCCTTTCCGTACACACCGATCGCCAACCCGCGCTGGATGATTCCCAACTGGTCGTTCGGCATCCGCGAAGCCGATGTGCGACGATCCGTAGCCGAAGCGCGCCGGCAGGGCGCGCAGGTCGTCGTGCTCCTCTCTCACAACGGCTTTGACGTGGACGCCAAGCTGGCCTCCCGGATCGATGGTATCGACATCATCCTCACTGCCCACACGCACGATGCCTTGCCCCAGCCCATGCGGATCGGAAGCACGCTTCTCGTCGCCTCCGGGTCGCACGGCAAGTTTCTGTCTCGGCTCGACGTCGAGGTGGAAAACGGACGCGTGCACGACGTTTCCTACGGGCTGATCCCGATATTGGCTGACGCCATCAATCCAGATCCAGAGGTCGCTGCGCTGATCGCCGGCATTCGTGAAGCCGACGAAGCCATGCTGGGCACTGAACTTGCCCGCACTGAGGGCCTGCTCTATCGCCGCGGCACCTTCGGGGGCACGCTGGACGACCTCATCTGTGATGCTCTGCTGTCGGAACGTGATGCCGAGATCGCGCTGTCCCCAGGCTTTCGTTGGGGAGGCACGTTGATCCCTGGTCAGGCGGTGACTTGGGAGGACGTCTACAACGCGACCGCAATCACGTATCCGGCGGCTTACCGCTCAACTATGAAGGGTGAGACGATCAAGCTGATCCTCGAGGACGTGGCCGACAATTTGTTCAATCCCGATCCCTATTACCAGCAAGGCGGCGACATGGTTCGGGTCGGCGGCATGGGCTACACGATCAACGTGGACGGCCCCATGGGTTCGCGCATCGACAACTTGCATCTCTTGGGGTCAGGTGCGCCAATCGAAGCGGGAAAGGAATATGTCGTGGCAGGCTGGGCCTCGGTCAACCAAGGTAGCGAGGGCCCGGCCACCTGGGAGATCGTGGGTTCCCATCTCAAAGGGCGCCAGGTGCTCTCGCCGCAGCCACGCAAATCGGTCAAGATCGTCCGCGCCGGTTGACCCGGGCACTGGGCCTGACATGGCAGCGCGGCGCCAAAATTGAACAAACTTCGGGACTCGGGCGCGTGAGATGCTCACCCAGGTCTACATTCATCTTGGCGTGGCGCTGGCGGGGCTGGTGAGCTTTCTGTCGCCCTGCGTGCTGCCGCTGGTGCCGCCATACTTAGGCTATCTCAGCGGCACGACCATCGAGCAAATGACGGATGAGGCCGGGATAGCCGACCACCTGTGGCGGCGCGTGGTGCTCGCGTCCCTCTTGTTCGTGCTCGGCTTTACCGCGGTGTTTGTCGCGCTGGGTGCCGGTGCGTCGGCCCTCGGCCAATGGGTACAGTTGCACAAGAGCGGGTTGGCAATCATTGCCGGGACAGTCATCATCGGTTTCGGCTTGCATTTCCTGGGGCTGCTGCGCGTGCCGCTGCTCTATCGCCAGGCGCGCTTTCAGGCCCGTACGGAAGGGGCAAGCCTCGTGGGCGCCTTTGTGATGGGGCTCGCCTTCGCCTTTGGCTGGACGCCATGCATCGGGCCGGTGCTGGCGACGGTGCTGACGCTGGCCGCCAACGAGGGCAGCCTCGGCGCCGGAGTTCGCCTGCTCCTCGTCTATTCGTTGGGGCTTGGCGTGCCATTCGTGCTTGCCGCAGCCGCGATCGGACCCTTCATTGCGTTCCTACAGCGCTTCCGGCGACATCTGCGCCATGTCGAAATGGTGATGGGCGTGCTGCTCGTGCTGACGGGCGTACTGATGCTGACGGGCTCGCTCAACTGGTTCGGCCAATGGCTCATTGATAACGTACCCTTCCTGGCACGCATCGAGGAGGCTGTCACGCCTGAGCGGCTGCAGACAGAGATCCTCAAGGAGGGTGCAAGATGACGGCGGCACCCGGGACAGCGACCGCTCCCATTCCGATCGCGCTCACCATTGCTGGTTCCGACAGCTCCGGGGGTGCTGGCATTCAGGCCGACCTTAAGACGTTTGCCGCCTTCGGCGTCTACGGCGCGTCCGTGCTCACCGCGCTCACCGCGCAGAACACGCGTGGTGTTATGGCCGTCGATGCCGTGGCGGGGGCCTTTGTGGTGGCGCAAATGGAGGCGGTGCTCTGCGATCTGGACGTTGGCGCTATCAAAACGGGGATGCTCGCCAATGCAGCGGTTGTTGGGGCGGTGGCTGATCGGCTCCGCGTCGAACTTGATCGGCCGATCGTGGTCGACCCAGTGATGGTGGCGACCAGCGGCCACGTGCTGCTCGAGCCCGAGGCCATCGATGCGCTGAAGCGCCAGCTGTTGCCGAAAGCCTTCCTCGTCACACCAAACCTGCCCGAGGCTGCTCGGCTGCTCGGTGTAGATGAGGCCGTGACCGAGGCTCAGGTGGTCGCCCAGGCGCGGGCGCTGTTGAACTTTGGATGCAAGGCCGTGCTGCTCAAGGGTGGGCACGGAAGCGGCAACGAGGCCGTTGACATCCTGTGCGATGGGACCGGCATCGAGCGCTTCGTGCGCCCCAGGATCGACGCGCGCAACACGCACGGCACGGGCTGCACCCTGTCGGCCGCCATCGTCGCCCTGCTGGCGCACGGGGCGGGGTTGCGTGAGGCCGTTGCACGCGCCAAGCAATTTGTTTGGTTGGCGCTCAACGAGGGGCGCCGCCTGCGCATTGGCCACGGCCGGGGACCCCTCGACCACTTATTCGCGATACGTAAGGCCGCACCGCCTGCATGAGAGGGCATCTTAGCCTCTCTGAGACGACTGTGGCGTTTTGGACACGCTCGCCAAATCATTTGTTCGCAACCCGTTGATCCCATGAAAATGATTTGTGACGATGCGCGCTGTGAGGGGGAAGAGCCGGCCCCAGGCGATGCCGTGACGCTGACTGGCACCAGCGCAGGTTCGCAGGATGCGCGGCTCCGACGGGGGAGAGCAGGCCCGCGTGTTCCAGGGACGCCGGGCTCAGCTCCAGTGAAGACCGGTCCGGCTTAGCCGGACCGGTTTTTTTCTAACTCCTGTTGGGCCCAATACTGTTGCGAGCTCAGCACCGGCACGATCTCGAAATCGGCGAGGTCCACCCAACGGGCGGCCCATCGCTTTAGCTCCTCGATGCCGTCGGCCGCCATGACCTGAAAACAGCGCGCCTCGACGGGATCGATCCAGCTCGCATGATAGGTCACGCCGTCGGGCAGCATGCGTCCCAAGCGCTTGAACCGCTCGCCGATGGGCTTGGGGTCATTATTCTTGAACCGCTCGATGACCATGAATAGCATTGCAAAATCCTCCTTGGCGCAGCCGTGGCGGCCTGCGACACCGGGCCTGCGACACTGGGCCTGCGACACTGGGCCTGCGACACTGGGCCTGCGACACTGGGCCTACGACACCAGGCTCGCTCGTCCGGTGCGTCTACACACTAGCCCCCTGAAGCGTTGCTGTTGAGCCTTGGCGCGCGGGGGGATCTTGGGACTGCCGGGTCCGCGGGAGAGCTCCCGTTTAATCGGCTGCCCCGTCCGCGTTGAGCGGCACACAAGGCGACCGGGATTGATCGATAGCGGTTGCTCGACCGGGTTGCTTGACAGGCCGCCGCCGGGTAGCGCTTGTGGATACCGGCGCGGCACGAGAGGTTCAGAGGTCCTTCATGGCAACACAGCTTCCCACCTTTGGTGATCTGTTGTCCGCCCGCCGCCGGCTCGGATCGCTCGCGTGTCGGACGCCGCTGATCGAGCACCCCGCGCTCAATGGCAGAGTTGGCGGGCGCGTGCTGCTCAAGGCTGAGAACCTGCAGCGAGTTGGCGCCTTCAAGTTCCGCGGCGCCTACAACAAGGTGGCGCAGGTGGATAAGGCGACCTTTCCCGGGGGCGTGGTGGCCTGCTCCTCCGGCAACCACGCGCAGGGGGTGGCCGCGGCGGCGTCGCTATTGGGTCTGAGATCAGCGATTGTCATGCCGGCCGACGCGCCCCGTCTGAAGATCGAGCGCACGCGCGCCTTCGGTGCGGAGGTCGTGGCCTATGACCGCGTGAAGGAGGACCGCGACGCGATTGCGCGCGAGCTGTGCGCCGCGCGACGCGCAGCGCTGGTGCATCCATTCGACGATCCAGATGTGATTGCGGGCCAAGGGACGGCCGGGCTTGAAATGATGGAGCAGGCCGAGGCCGTCGGCGCGGTGCCCGACGTGGTGCTTGTGGGTGCCTCGGGTGGCGGGCTCATCAGCGGTGTCTCCATTGCTGTCAAGGAAAAGAGCCCAGCAACCCTGATCTATTCGGTGGAGCCGACCGGGTTCGACGACCTGGCGCGCTCGCTCGAGAGCGGCGCACACCAGCGAAACGCAGCGTTGTCGGGCTCCATTTGCGATGCGCTGTTGGCGGCGACGCCGGGCGAGCTAACGTTCGAGGTGGCGAGACGCAATTTGGCCGGTGGCCTTGCCGTGACCGACGAGGAAGCCAAGGTGGCGGTGCGCTATGCCTTCGAAGAACTAAAGCTTGTCGTCGAGCCCGGTGGTGCGGTGTCGCTCGCCGCCATCCTCGCCGGCAAGATCGCGCTGCGGGGTAAGACGGTGGCCGCGGTGCTGTCGGGCGGCAACGTTGATCCAAAACTGTTCGCCGAAATCATTCAAGAGCGGCGTCAGGCGGCGTGAGCGACATAGCATGAGCGGGACGGCTGGCGCGCGCGAGCGGCGCTCCTTGGCCGTGCGTGTCTCGCTGTTGTTTGCGGCGCTTTCGGTCATCATCGGCACCCAACTGCCCTACCTTCCGGTGTGGCTCGACTGGGCCGGTCTTGGGGCCAGCGAAATCGCGGTGATTACGGGCTCGCCACTCATCGTGCGCGTCGCGGTGACGCCCACCATCGCCTTTGCCGCCGACCGCGTCGGCGACCATCGCAAATTCCTGATCGGCTTGGCCTGGGTCGGGCTCGCGGGGTTCGTGGCAATGGCGCATTCGCGCAGCTTTTGGCCGATCCTGGCTTGGACAATCGTCTCCTCGCTGGCTTGGACCACCATTTTGCCACTGACGGAGGTGGTGGCCATGCGCGGAGTGAAGACCGCCGGCCTCGATTACGGGCGCATGCGCTTGTGGGGTTCGCTGAGTTTTATTGCCGCGAGCTTCGTTGGAGGCTGGGTGGTGGCGCGCCTAGGCGGGGCGTCCGCGATTTGGCTGGTGGCGGCCGGGGCGGCACTGACCGTCGCTGCGACGCACGGCGTGGCGCGTCCCCCGAGCGAGGAGCGCTCGAAGGCCGTCCGGCCACCGCGGCTAGCGCTTGGGGATGCCGCCGGACTGTTGCGCTCGCGCGCCTTTTTGCTGTTCCTGGCGGGCGCCGGGCTGACCCAGGCCTCGCATGCTGCCTTCTACACCTTCGGTACACTGCATTGGCGAGCGCTTGGTCTGTCCACCGCCTGGTCGGGAATGCTGTGGGCGGTCTCGATCGTGGCCGAGATCGCTCTGTTTGCCTATTCGGCCGCCGTCGTGCGGCGCATCGGCCCCGTGCAGCTCATCGTGCTCGGTGCCGCCGCAGCGGTGCTCCGGTGGCTGATCATGGGTCTGGATCCTGCGCTTTTCGTGCTGCTGCCGCTGCAGACCCTGCACGCGTTGACCTTCGGCGCCACGCACATCGGCGCCATTCACTTCATCGGGCGCGGCGTACCCGAGGCGCAGGCTGGGACGGCGCAAGCGCTCTATGCCTCGATCACGGGTGGGATCGCGACCGGAGGTATCACGCTGATGGTCGGTCCGGTTTATGCAGCTTGTGCCGGCCGGGTCTACTGGGCGATGGCGTTGGTGGCGGCGGCAGCGCTGCTGGCGGGCCTGGCGTTGGCGAAGGTGAGGGGTGGTGGATAGGGGGTGAAGCGGCGCGTGGTGTTCGTTCCATTCATCCCCACAGCTCTGCATCAGGGGCATGCACAAGGGCCCCATCGTAGCACAACGCCGGCGTGCGATCGCTGGCGAGGAGGAGTGGGCCGTCGAGGTCCACCCAGTCGGCGTTCTGCGCCAGAAGCATCGCCGGTGCCATGGCAAGCGACGTTGATACCATGCAGCCAACCAACACCTTGAGGCTGCGTCGGCGTGCTTCGGTTGCCAATGCCAGAGCCTCCGTTAGACCGCCAGCCTTGTCGAGCTTGATGTTGATTGCATCGTAGCGGCCCACGAGAGCGTCGAGATCGGCGCGGTCGTGAGCCGACTCGTCGGCGCATATCGGCACTGCGTGCCGACCCGACAGCGCCAGATCGTCGCCTGCCGGTAGGGGCTGCTCCACGAGCTCGATGCTTGTCTCCGCAGCCACCGCCATGAGGGAGGGCAGCAGGTCCGGCGTCCAGGATTCGTTGGCGTCGGCTATCAGGCGCGTTCCAGGGCACGCGCCCCGCACTTGGCGCAGGCGCTCTGCATCTCCCTTGCCGGCAAGTTTGAGTTTGAGGAGCGGCATGGTGCGTGCAGCCGCGGACGCCTTCGCTGCCATCACCTCTGGCGCGTCGAGGCTGATCGTGTAGGCCGTGGTGACCGGCCGTAGCGTGAGCCCGGCGAGACAAGCCGCCGAGGTGCCAGTGCATTTGGCCTCGTAGTCCCAGAGCGCGCAATCGAGCGCGTTGCGGGCCGCGCCTGCCGGCATTTGCTGCAAAAGGCTCGCCCGATCCGAGAGCTTGTGGCGCATGCCAAGGACCGCCGCGTGAACGCCGGCAACCGTCTCGCCATAGCGCGAGTAGGGTACGCACTCGCCGCGGCCGGTCTGCCTGCCATCGGTCACGGTGGCAATCACCACGGCGGCCTCGCGCTTGGCCCCGCGCGCGATGGTGAATGGGCCGGCGATGGGCCACGTTTCGATGGCCGCAGCAACGCTCAAGGGCGGTTTGGTGGTGGTGGTCATAGGCTAGAGCTTCCCTGGCGCGACCCGCAAGTGCCGGTGGTGGGATGAGGGGCCGCGGCCCTTTTGCCAATGGGCTATCTTGCGGAGCGCAGACGCTCCACCAGCTCTTGTGTTGGATAGGAATCCGCGGGCAGGCCGAACTTCATTTGCGCGGCTTTGATGCCTGCGCGCGTTGCGGCGCCGAGCTTGCCATCGGCCTCGCCGGCCGAGAAGCCGCGGCGTGCCAACAGCTGCTGCAGCTCCTTCATCTGTTGCAAAGACCATTCCGGCACCTCGGCGCTGCCGCGGCCGAAAGGCGGGGCGCCGCTCAGGCGCGCCGCCAGATGCGCGGCGGTCAAACAGTAGTTGAGCGACTGGTTCCACTTAAGGTAGGCCTGAAAATTGTCGAACGCCAGGAACGCCGGCCCAAATCGACCCATCGGCAACACCAACGACGCCGGCAGGCCGTCGGCAGGCAAGGGCTTACCGTCGGCCGCGCGCACGCCCCAGGCTGCCCATTTAGAGCGGGGGTGTTGCACGGCTAGGTCGGCCTCCTGCCAGGGCAGGTTGGCGGGAACATGCACTTCCTGCAGCCAGGGCTGACCGCGCTGCCAGCCCAGGGAGACGAGGAGGTTTGCAGTTGAAGCGACCACATCTGGCACGCTGCGGAGCAGATTGCGGTGGCCGTCGCCATCGTAATCGACGGCGTACTTGAAATAGTGAGAGGGCAGAAATTGCGTCTGGCCGAGCTCGCCCGCCCACGAGCCGATCATTTCCGCGGGACGCAAGTCGCCGCGATCGACGATGCGCAGGGCATCCATCAACTCGGCTCGGAACATATCTGGACGGCGGCAATCGTAGGCGAGCGTGGCAAGCGAGCGCAGCACGGGCAAGTTACCAATGTCGCCGCCGAAGTCGCTCTCAAGAGCCCAAAAGGCGGCGATTACGGGTCCGGGAACGCCGTACTCCTGCTCGACTTTGGCGAACAAGTCGCGATGCTGTTTGAGCTTGGCTAGGCCAGATTGCAGGCGGTTCGGCGAGATCAACTTCGCCGCAAACGAGGTGAAGCTTTGCGCGAAAAAGCTCTGTCGGCGGTCACGGGCGATAATGCCGGGATCCATGGTCATCCCGTCCAAGGCTGCGGCGATGGTGGCGTGCGAGATGCCGTTTGCCGCAGCCTCCTGACGGAAGCCGGCGAGCCAGCGATCGAAGCTGCCGGTATTCTGGCAGTTGGCGTTGGCAGAGGAAGCTTGGCTCGGCTCGGCCGCTTCGCTGGCAGCGACCCAAGAGGCGACTATCACCACGGCTGCTGCCAACTTGGTCGCCAACTTGCGCATGGGTTTCGCCTGGCCGTGTGTGAGCTCCGAGGAGCGCAGATGAGGGATCGGGGGCACGTGCGTCAAGCGTCTCGAGGCTCGCCTCCCCGTTAGCTCATCCTAAGGGCGTCAAAATCCACTGGCTGCTTTTCGGGCTCATGGCACCCCTGTGCCGCCTGATCGGCGGGGACAAAGCTCGAAGGCGCGTGCGAAGGCGGGCTCGGGGGAGGGAAAGCGGGCAATGGCGCGACCGTTGGGTGCGTGCGTGGCGATGAAGGCATCTGCCTGCGGCTGCTCGAGATCTGCGTTGACCTGCAGCACGGTGTAATTGACCAACGCGCCGGATACCCAGCGGATCAGCAGCGCGACTTGGCCGCCGTAGCTGGCGCTATAGACATCACAGGCCGGCGGATGTGGCACCGCGGCCATGGGGGTGCTCTGCGGCGCGGACGGAACCGATGGCACGCCCGGCGCTGCACGTTGCATTTCGCGCGATTTCGCCTCGGCCGCGTCGTCGGCGGTCGCATGGAGCGGTTCACCTGACGGCGTGCAGTTCGCGTGCCGATAGCGTTCCGCCACCCATTCTATGGACTGCGCGTAGTCGCGATCGGCGGCCCAGCGGTTGGTCAGATCGTCGAAGCGCACCGGGCGTCCCAATGCCAGCGATCGCTCGATGATGTCGTCTTGCTTCTCGCGCGTGCGCGGAGCCAGCGGGCTCTTCACGCGCTCGCCGGAATAGGCGATGAGGTGCTGCATCTGCGCCAGCACACCGCTCGACACGTCGGGGAAGCTGTCGCCCGGCACGCCTCCGCCCGTGGTGCCGATGCCGGCAAAGTTGTTCTGTCTGGGATCGACGTCGCCCCAACGACCGTTGCCGGTTCTGTAGGACAGATAGTTGGTCTCAAGCAGCATCTGGAAAAAGGCATAATCCCAGCGCACCCGCAGGGCCTCGCCGTGCTGCTTGTAATAGCG
>Ga0075425_100000691_pt1 | contig 32110 bp, 26 predicted proteins | sample SoiMethybrSBSTD4_FD_75300 | JGI IMG/M metagenome (GOLD analysis project Ga0075425, IMG submission 75300) | Bulk soil microbial communities from a Populus tree surrounding site in Tennessee, USA - Soil MetaG P. TD hybrid SBSTD4 | ecosystem: Environmental > Terrestrial > Soil > Tree plantation... | reverse complement strand
AATAACGTAATCGGCCGACTTTACCACGTCGAGATTGTGCTCGATCACAACAATCGTATTGCCCTGGTCGACGAGCCGCGTGAGGACGTCGAGGAGCTTGCGCGTGTCCTCGAAGTGCAGGCCGGTCGTCGGCTCGTCGAGGATGTAGAGCGTTCGGCCCGTGCCGCGCTTCGACAGCTCCTTGGCGAGCTTCACGCGCTGCGCCTCGCCGCCCGACAGCGTCGTCGCCGACTGGCCGAGCGTCACGTAGCCGAGGCCGACGTCCTGCAGCGTGCGCAGCTTGTTCGCGATGGCCGGGAAGTTCTCGAGGAGCGGCACCGCCTGATCGACCGTGAGATCGAGCACGTCGGCGATCGACTTGCCGCGGTATTTGATCTCGAGCGTCTCGCGGTTGTAGCGGCGGCCCTTGCACTGCTCGCACGTCACGTAGACGTCGGGAAGGAAGTGCATCTCGATGGCGATCACGCCGTCGCCCTGGCACGCCTCGCAGCGGCCGCCTTTCACGTTGAACGAGAAGCGCCCCGGCTTGAAGCCGCGCGCCTTCGCGTCGGGCATCATCGCGAACAGATCGCGGATGAAGGTGAAGAGGCCGGTATAGGTCGCCGGATTCGATCGCGGCGTCCGTCCGATCGGCGATTGATCGATCTCGATCACTTTGTCGAGCTGCTCGATCCCCTCGATCCGGTCGTGCGCGCCGGGATCGGCGGCGGCGTTGTAGAGCGTCTTCGCGAGCGACTTGTAGAGGATGTCGTTGACGAGCGTCGACTTGCCGGAGCCGCTGACGCCCGTGACCGCCGTCAGCACGCCGAGCGGGATCGCGACGTCGATGGTCTTCAGGTTGTTCGCGCGCGCGCCGACGATCTTCAGCTCGCCCTTGAGCGACGGGCGCCGCGCCTTCGGCGTCGGGATCGATCGCGCGCCGGTGAGGTACGCGCCGGTCAGCGACGCGAGGGAGCCGGGAGCCTCCGTGGGCGCCGGCGAAGCTCCCGCGCCTCTCTCGATCAGCTCCTCCGGCGTCCCCTGGAAGATCACGTGGCCGCCGAGATCGCCGGCGCCCGGGCCGAGATCGATCACGTAGTCGGCGACGCGGATCGTCTCCTCGTCGTGCTCGACGACGATCACCGTGTTGCCGAGATCGCGCAGCCGCGACAGCGTCGCGAGCAGCTTCCGGTTGTCGCGCTGATGCAGGCCGATCGACGGCTCGTCGAGCACGTAGAGGACGCCGGTCAGGTTCGCGCCGATCTGCGTCGCGAGGCGGATGCGCTGCCCTTCCCCGCCGGAGAGCGTCGCGGCGCTTCTGCCGAGCGTCAGGTAGCCGACGCCGACGTCGTGGAGGAAGCGCAGCCGCTCCTGAATCTCGCGCAGGATCCGCTCGGCGATGATCGCCTCCCGATCGCTGAGCACGAGGCTGTCGAAGACGTCGAGCGCTTCGGCGATCGGCAGGTTCACGTAGTCCGAGACCGTGCGCCCCTTCACCTTCACCGACAGGCTCTGGAGCTTCAACCGCTGCCCCCGGCACGTCGGGCACGGCCGCAGCGTGCGGTACTGCTCCAGCTCCGACTGCTCCGCCCAGCTGCCCTCGTCGTAGCGGCGCCGCAGGTTCGGCAGCAGCCCTTCGAATCCCTTGCCCGCGCCGGCGAGCAGCACCTCGCGCGATTTGCGCGGCAGCCGCCCGAACGGCACGTTGAGATCGATCCCGAAGTCGCGCGAGAGCGCCTGCAGGGCGTCGCGCACGAGCCGGCGATCGCCTTTCGCCCACGGCGCGATCGCGCCGTCGGCGAGCGACTTCGATTCGTCGGGGATCACGCGCTGCGGATCGAAGTCGATCATCGATCCGAGCCCCTGGCAGTCGGGGCACGCGCCGTGCGGCGAGTTGAACGAGAAGGCGCGCGGCGTCATCTCGGGCATGCTCAGGCCGCAGTCGACGCACGCCAGCCGCCGCGAGAAGAGGCGGTCGCCGCCCTCGTACGTGTTGATGACGACGATGTCGTCGGCGAGCGTGAGCGCGGCGTCGATCGACTCCATCAGCCGCCGCTCGATGCCGCCGCGCACGATCAGCCGATCGACCACGACCTCGATCGTGTGGTTGCGCCGCCGATCGAGCTTGATGTCCTCGTCGAGCGATCGGAACTGGCCGTCGATGCGCGCCTTGGTGTAGCCGCGCTGCCTGAGCGCCGCGAGCTCCTTCTTGAACTCGCCCTTGCGTCCGCGGACGATCGGCGCCAGCACGTTGATCCGCTCGTCCTGCGGGTAGAGCATCACCATGTCGGCGATGCGCTCGAGCGACTGGCTCGCGATCTCCTTGCCGCAGTTCGGGCAGTGCGGCACGCCGATGTTCGCGAACAGCAGCCGCAGGTAATCGTAGATTTCGGTGACGGTGCCGACCGTCGATCGCGGGTTCGATCCCGTCGTCTTCTGCTCGATGGAGATGGCCGGCGAGAGGCCGTCGATCAGATCGACGTCCGGCTTCTCCATCTGCTCGAGGAACTGCCGCGCGTAGGCGGACAGCGACTCGACGTAGCGGCGCTGCCCTTCGGCGTAGATCGTGTCGAAGGCGAGCGACGACTTGCCCGACCCCGACAGGCCGGTGATCACGACCAGCCGGTGCCGCGGGATGTCGACGTCGATGTTCTTCAGGTTGTGGACGCGCGCGCCGCGTACCGCAATCCACTCGTGCGCCATGGGTGAAGGTCTGGTCTAGGCGGCCGGTTTTGTCGGGTGGCCGATCTGTAATCGTAGCATGAGGCGCGAGCCCGGCAGTTTCGTCAAATCACGCCGGCCGCTCGCAGACGGCCTCGCGCCGCCGCCGCGACGCCCGCGTCGTCGAGCAACGCATCGGTATCGGCGCCGAGCGCCGGCGCACGGCGATCGTCCGCCGCCGATCGGCCGCGTGCGAGGACGTGAGGATCGTGCTCCGCTTCGTCCCGGGTGAGGACGGCGCTCAAGCAGACGTCCGCGTCGGCGAAGCGCGCGAGCCACTCCTCGCGCGAGCGGCTGCGCACGATTGCACGGACCTCGTCGAGCACGCGCGCGCCTTCGTCGCCCGCCGCATGCTGGAGCGGCACGAGATCGGGACGGCCGATGCGCTCGCAGAAGCCGCGCCAGAACTTCGGCTCCAGCGCCCCGAGCGCGAGCCACTGCCCATCCGCCGTTTCGTACAGCGTGTAGCAGGCGCTCGCGAGATCGCCGGTCGTCGGGAAGATCGACCACGCCATCGCCGCGTCGTGGATCGGGACGTCGACGGCGCTCCCCTCACCGGTTCGTTCGCGCTGGAGCAGCGCCGCGAGGATGGCGATCGCCGTCTGCATCGCCGCCCCGATGTCGCCGACGAGCGGGCCCGGCGGCGCCGGCGGCTTCAGCAGCCCCGCGAGCGCCTGGTAGTTGATGTCGTGCGCCGCGCGCTCGGCGTACGGTCCGCTCGGGCCGAAGCCGCTGATCGACGCGCAGACGAGGCGCGGATGACGCCCGCGCAGCGTGGCCGCGTCCACGCCGAGGCGGCGCGCGGTGGACGGCCGGAAGCTCTCGACGACCGCGTCGGCGCGCGCGATGAGCGCGTCGAGCACCGCCGCGGCGTCCGGCGCGCGCAGATCGAGCGTCACGCTCCGCTTGCCGCGATTGAGCGCATCGAAGTACACGCCGCCGCCGAGCGTACGCATGGCGTCGCCGCCGCGAGGATCCTCGATCTTGACGACGTCGGCGCCGAGATCGGCGAGCAGCAGCGTGGCGTACGCGCCGGGCAGCAGCCGCGTCAGATCGAGCACGCGGACGCCGGCAAGCGTCCGCCCGCTCACGACACTCGCGCGACCGACGTCCGCAGCTTGCTGTGGTTGTAGCCGTAGGTGAAGTAGAGCGCGAGCCCGATGGCGAGCCAGATCCCGAAGCGCTCCCATGCCGTCCCGGGGAGCCCGTACATGATGAACAGGCAGCCTGCGGCCGACAGCGTGCACACCGGCCACGCGAACGGCACGCGGAACGGACGCGGCCGCTCCGGCTCCTTGTGGCGCAGCACGAGGACGCCGATGCTCACGAGCATGAACGCGAACAGCGTGCCGATGTTCGTCAGATCGTAGGTTTCCGCCGCGTCGCCGATGAGCGCCCACAACCCCACGAACACGCCGGTGATGACCGTCGTCGTCGACGGAATCTTCGTGACCGGATGGACGTGCGCGGCCCACTTCGGCAGCAGCCCGTCGCGCGCCATCGCGAAGAAGATGCGCGGCTGGCCGTACTGGAAGACGAGCAGCACGGCCGACATCGACACCGCGGCGCCGAGCGCGACGAACCAGCCGACGGTCTTGAAGCCGGCGAGCTCGAGCGCGCGCGCGAGCGGATCGGCGACCGCCAGCTCTTTGTAGGGCACCATGCCGGTGAGCACGGCGCCGACGATGACGTAAATCAGCGTGCAGATCGCGAGCCCGCCGAGGATGCCGAGCGGCAGGTTGCGCTGCGGGTCGGTCGTCTCCTCGGCCGCCGTCGAGATCGCGTCGAAGCCGATGTAGGCGAAGAACACGATCGCCGCGCCCTGATGGATCCCCGTGAAGCCGTTCGGCGCGAAGGGATGGTAGTTCTCCGCGTGCAGATGCGTCGCGCCGACGAAGACGAAGACCGAGAGCGCAACGAGCTTGATCGCCACCATGATGTTGTTCGCCGTGGCGCTCTCGCGCGCGCCGCGCAGCAGCAGCCAGGTGATCAGCATCACGATCGCAAACGCCGGCAGGTGAAGGAGAATCGGCATGCCGGCGACGTGCGGCGCGCTCGTCAGCAGCGCGTGCACCTGCGGATCCGAGCTGAGGAGCGCGGTGCGGTAGCCGGTGCGCATCCACACGGGAAGATTGACGCCGAATCCCTGCAGCAGCGTGTTGAAGTAATCGCCCCACGAGATCGCGACCGCGACGTTGCCGACCGCGTACTCGAGGATCAGATCCCACCCGATGATCCACGCGACGAGCTCGCCGAGCGTCGCGTACGAGTACGCGTAGGCGCTCCCCGCCTGCGGGATCATCGCCGCCAGCTCCGCGTAGCAGAGCCCCGCGAGCGCGCACGCGGCGCCCAGCAGCAGGAAGGAGAACACGAGCGCCGGCCCGGCGCCCGTGCGGATCACTTCGCCGTTCGGTCCCACCTGTCCGGCCGCCGCCGTGCCGATCGCGCCGAAGATGCCCGCGCCGATCACCGCGCCGATCGCGAGCATGATCAGATCGCCCGCGCCGAGCGTGCGCTTCAGGCTCTGCGCGCCGTGCGTCTCGTCGATGAGCGCCGCAATCGGCTTGCGCTGGAACAGTTGCGACATGGCTGGCGATTGTATGTCAGGCGGCGCGCGGCAGCCGGTACGCGGTCTCGTTCGACGCGACGACCATCACGCCGTCGGAGGAGAACGCGACGCCGACGAGCCCTGCGCCCGCGAGCACGAGCTCCGGCGCGACGCCGGATCGTACGCGATACACGCCGCTCGACCCCGCCAGCGCCTCGACGACGAACAGCGAGCCGTGGCGATCGAAGGCGAGCCCCTGCGGGCGGCCGAACGCGGCGTAGAGCACCTCGATCGCGCCGTCCCTGTCGATGCGGTAGAGCGGATCGTAGGACGACAGCGTCGGACCGGTGACGGCCAGCGCGCCGTCGGGACCCATCGCGAGGTGAAACGCCGCCACGCTCGCCGGCAGCGACGCGAACGTCGTCGCGCGGCCTTTCTGATCCACGCGGAAGATCGTGCCCGACCGGTCGCCGACATACAGCGTCCCATCGTCGCCGAACGCGAGGCCGCACGCGACGCCGAGGTCGCTCGCGAACGTCTCCGTCGTGCCGTCGACGCCGACGCGATAGACCGTCCCCTCGAAACGGCTCGACACGTACAGCCGCCCCTGCGGATCGATCGCCATCGACGTCGGGTTCACGATGCCGGACGAGAAGGTCTCGCGCGTGCCGTTGGGCCGCACGCGGAAGATCGACACCGGCACCTGCTGCCCGCGCGTGCCGCTGTAGGTGACGTAGAGGTTGCCGTCGCGATCGAAAACCGGATTGTCCACCTGATGCAGGCCGGTGGCGAACGGCGCCGCGATGTCGACGAACGCCGTCTCGCCCGGCGCGCCCGCGACGCGAACCGTCGCGCGCCCGCCGTCGAGCCCGATCGGCACGATCGCGCTCAGCGCGCTCGGCGACGCGTAGACGATGCGCGCGCGCGCGTCGCCGATCCGCACCTCGGGAAGGAACGGTCCGTCGATCGCAAACCCTTCGCCCTGGATGACGATCCGGCCGCCTTCGATCGCCGACGAAGGCTGAATACCGGTAATAGTGGGAGAGGACACCGCGTTGGGGTGTTGCCGTTAGGTATCGTCGAGCTCGACGTTCCAATAGAGGTAGTCGCGCCAGCTCTCGGGCGCGTTGCGGAGGCCGACCGTGATGCGGATGGCCGGCGCCGATTCGGGGCGCCTGGGCATCCGCAACAGGTGCATGCCGGCTTCAGCCGGCGTTCGCCCACCTTTCTTTCTGTTGCACGTCACGCACGCGGTGACGATGTTCTCCCAGTCCTTCCGGCCGCCCTGGGCGACCGGCACCACATGATCGAACGTCAACTCGCTTGTCGGATAGCCGTCGCCGCAATACTGGCAGCGATGGTCGTCGCGCGCGTAGATGTTGGCGCGCGAGAACGGGACGTAATCGAACCGCCGCTTGATCTTGATGTACCGAAGCAGCCGGATGACCGACGGGAGCTTGAAGCTGATCGAGACGGCGCGGATCTCCCGGTCGTACACGGAGATCACTTCGACCTTGCCCTGGCACCACAGCGTGACCGCCTTCTGCCAGTGGACGATCTTCAGCGGCTCGTACGACGCGTTCAGGAGAAGCGTCTGCTCCAAGATGCTTTGATATTGCCCGACCGTAATGGAGGTGTCAAGACGCTGACGCCGCAACTCGCTTGTACAATTATGGTTACGGCTTTGTGATACGGACCGCTGCCTGGCCGATACTATTGGACGTGCTCGGCAGAGGGCCGTGGCGGTCGGGTCTCGTCATTTGGGCGCTCGCCCTCGGGCTCGGCGCGGCCGGATGCGCCTCCGCCGGCGCGACGCCGAAGCCGTTTCCGGTGCCCGGCGGCCCGTCAGCCAGGCAGGCGCCGCCGCCTGACACGCCTGCTCCCGCTCCGGCTCCGCGGCCGCCGGCGCCTGCGCCCTCGGGGACGCGCGCATCGACCGCAGGGCCGTTCGACGCGTACGCGCTCACAGGGACCGCGCTCGCGCTGCGCGGGACGCCATACCGCAACGGCGGCGCCGATCCCGCCGGCTTCGACTGCAGCGGCTTCACGCAATACGTTTTCGCGCAGTACGGCGTCGCGCTGCCGCGCGGCGTGCGCGAGCAATTTGGTGCGGGGAAATCAGTGAGGCCGGAGGATCTCGCGCCGGGCGACATGCTGTTCTTCGCGACGACCGATCCGGGGCCGTCGCACGTGGGGATCGCGATCGGCGGCGACGAGTTCGTTCACGCGCCGAGCTCCAGCGGCGTGGTTCGCGTGGAGCACCTGAGCGCCGCGTACTGGGCGACGCGCTTCCTCGGCGCGCGCCGGGTCGCGAACTGATTACGCGGCGCGGTATTTTCCTTTTCGGATCAACCGGCGCGACGTGTCCTTCATGAACTGCCGGATGTGCAGATCGTCCTGCGAGTAGCGCGTCGGCTGGCTGGGCGTGGTGAGCGGCTCGACCTTCACGCCGTCGCCGTCGGCTTCGCACGGCAGCTGCTCGCTGAGACGCTCGATGTAGCGCTGCGGGAACGACGGGAACGTCCGAAAGCTCGTGCCGACGACGCCGCCGTAGCGCCCGTCGAGCGACCCGAAATCCTCGCGGAGGAAATCGTACACCGCGGGGTTCGGCTTCGTCGCGAGATACGTGTTCACCATCTCGCTCACCTGCTCGAAGAAGCGGTGCCCGTGGCAGTTCGCCGAGTAGGTGCCGTCCTCTTTCTCGATGCGGCGGATGCCGGCGAGCTCGGGATCGATGTGATACAGCTCGTGGATCACGGTGTCGAGCTTCGCCATCCACGGCTCGGCGCCGGGATAGAAGCGCTCCTTGCGCGAGCGATCGAGCGACTGATCGCAGAAGCGCGGCAGCGCGAACGAGATCATGTATTTGATCTCGCGCCCGCCGACCGAGACGATCGGCGATTTGGTGACGAACCACTCGGAGCGGCGCGTCAGCGTGTGCGTCGTGCGATCGCGCCAGAAGTAGTAGCCCGGCTCGCTCGCGGGAAGACTGAGACAGTGGCACGTGGCGAACGCGCCCTCGGCATTCGATCGTCCCGATCGCGCGAACACGAGTACGTCGGCCATGTCGATGAACGACAAGGTCGGGACGCGCGCGACCACGTCCTCCATCAGCTCCGTGAGGCGGTCTGTGTAATTCAGCATGGACACACGTCGCCGGGGGAGCGATACGCGGTCGTTTTATCGAACTTGTGCGAGCGACGCAAACTATAGCGAACCCTCTTCGTGATTGCAAGCTGAAGAGAGGGTTAATTTGTTGTTACCGTGCAAGTTGAGCTGATTCCTCCGGTGGCGTCGTCACGCCCATGCGGCGCAGGATGAGCTGCTGCCGCCTGAGAAGTCTGACGCCGGGCCGCGCCGGATTGAGCAGCCGCGGGTTGACGATGGCCGCGGCGAGCAGCGCCGACTCGGACGGCCCGAGCGACGCGGCGTTGCTCTGGAAGTACACCCGCGACGCCGCTTCCACGCCGTAGATTCCGTCGCCCCATTCGATCACGTTCAAGTACAGCTCGAGGATCCGCGCCTTCTTGAGCTCGGCCTCGAGGCGCCGCGCGATGATCAGCTCGCGCAGCTTGCGCAGCGGATTCTTCGACGGCGACAGATACAAGTTCTTCGCGAGCTGCTGCGTGATCGTGCTGCCGCCGCGCAGCAGGCGCCCGCGCGCCCAGTCCTTCTCGAGCGATTCCTGCAGCTGCTCGAAATCGACGCCCTCGTGCTGCCAGAACGCATCGTCTTCGGCGACGAGGACCGCGCGCTTCAGGTCGGGCGAGATCCGGCTGTACGCCGTCCACCGCTGCACGCGGTGCGGCCGCCGGCCTTTCTCGAGCGCCTCGCGATCGCGCATCTCCATCCACGCCGTCGTCGGCGGATTCTCCGTCCGCAGCGGGCGGACGTCGGGCAGCGTCAGGTACACGTATGCCAGCAATGCGAACCCGATTGCCGGCGTGGCAACCAGCACGCGCACCACGGTCCGCATCACCTAAATGTCGTCCGTTCGAGGTGTGGTACTTAGAGCGCGCGGCGGCATCGCTGCCGGCCGCAGCTCAGGCGTGCACGCGGCGGCGCTGTTTGGCAAGCGCGTTCTCGAACGCGCCGCGCGGCAGCAGGACCAGGCGCGGCGCGGAGCCCGCGCCCATGAGCCCGACGCGCCAGATCTTGCCGGCGAGCGGTCCGAGCCCCGCGCCAATCTCGATGTTGAACTCATCGAGGAGGACGTCGGGCAGCAGCGTCACGCGGGGATTTCTTCGAATTGGGCGAGTGCCTCGCGCAGCGCGGGAAGCACGGCATCGGGCACCGGTGCGAGCGGCGGCCGCGGGAGGCCGACGTCGTAGCCGAGCAGGTTCAGCGCCGCTTTGAGCCCGGGCACGCCGTGCGTCGCGCCCAGCAACCGCGCGAGCGGCACGAGGCTGCGCTGCAGCGCGATCGCTTCGTCGTGGCGCCCCGCGCGCGTCAGCTCGAACAGGCGCGCGCACGCGTCCGGCGCCGCGCAGCCGAGCGCCAGCACGCCGCCGACCGCGCCGACGCACAGCGCGGCGTAGAAGGTGGGCGCCGATCCCGCGAGCACGTTGAAATCCGGCGGCGTGAGCGACACGAGGTCCGCGACCTGCGCCATGTCGCCGCCCGATTCCTTCATGCCGATGATGTTGGGATGCGTCGCGAGCCGCGCGACCGCCGCCGGCAGCAGGTTGACACCCGTGAGCGCGGTGAAGTTGTAGAGCAGCACCGGCACCGGCGACGCCTCGGCCACCGCCGTGTAGTGGCGGACGAACGCGTCGTTGGTCATCTGCGTCTTGAAGAAGCCGGGCGTGCGGACCAGCACGGCGTCCGCGCCGTGCTCCGCCGCGCGCTTCGTCGCCTTGATCGTCGCCTGCGTCGACTCGCGGCCGGTGCCCACGATGAACCGCTTCTCGCGCGGCACGGCGTCGCGCGCGGCGGCGATCGCCTGATCCGACTCGACATCGTCCATGAGGACTGCTTCCCCGTTCGATCCGAGGACGACGAATCCGGCGAGCGGCCGCGCCGCCCACTTCGTCAATGCCTTCTTCAGGCGCGAGGTGTCGACGCGGTCGCGATCGTCGAACGGCGTCGGGATGGGAGCGTAGACTCCAGCGAGCTTCATCGGCTGATTGTATGTCACAGCGCGAGGCCGTCGCGCCGCGCGTCCTGCAGCACCAGGTTCAGGCCGAGCACGACGAGGAACATGGCGGCCGCCGGGCTCAGCAGCCACGGGAAGTCGGCGAAGACGCGGATGTTCGCCGCGTCGTGCAGCATCGTCCCCCAGCTCGCGACCGGCTCCGGGAACCCGAGGCCGACGTACGACAGCGTCGCTTCGGCGACGATGAACGCCGGCACGAGGATCGTGATCTGAACGGCGATGAAGCCGCGCGTCGCCGGCAGCAGATGGCGCGCGAGCAGCCGCCATCCGCCGGCGCCGAGCGCTTCGGCGGCCGCCGCGTAGTCGAGCCGCCGCTCCGATCGCACGATCGCGCGGACGCCGCGCGCGATGAACGGCGCGCCGAGCGCCGCGAAGATCGCGGCGAGGAGCGCGAACACCTGCGCCGGCGTCAGCACGAGCGGCAGCACCGCGCGGAGTGCGAGCGCGACGTAGGTGGCCGGGAGCACCATCACGAAATCGGTTGCGCGCATCAGCAGATCGTCGATCGCGCCGCCGCGGTAGCCCGCGAGGCCGCCGACGATCGCGCCGGCCAGCGTGGCGCCGAGCGCGGCGATGGCGGCGAGCCCCAGCGAGATGCGCGCGCCGTAGAGCAGGCGGCTGAAGACGTCGCGGCCGAAGCTGTCGGCGCCGAGGAGCAACAGCGGCGCGCCCGCTTCGTCGCCGGATTGCACGAGATGCCCGCCCGACAGCCACGCGAGCCGGACGCGCGTCGATCGGTCCTCCTCGTAGCGCTGCTCGAGCTGGCTGACGAGCCGCCACCGGTAGATGAACGGCGCGTGCCACGACCCATCGTCGGCGACGATGCGCGGCCGCGTCGGCGGGGCGTTGAGCAGCGCGCGGTCGCGCGTGTCGGCGGCGTGCGGCGCGACGAGCGGCGCCGACAGCGCGGCCGCGATCGCCAGCGCGATCAGCGCGGCGCCGAAGGCGCGCGGCGTCATGCGGCGGCCTCCGCGTGGAAGCTCGTCTCGCTCGCGCGCGGATCGACGATCGCGAGCGCGAGATCCGACGTCATCGTGCCGAGCGCGAGGAACAGGGCGCCGGCGCCGGCGCAGCCGGCCACCAGATAGATGTCGCGCGCACGCAGCGCCTGCAGCATGAGGCTGCCGAGGCCCGGCCACGCCGTGATCACCTCGACGGCGAACGATCCGCTGAGCAGCGTGCCGATCATCAACCCATAAATCGCGGCCACCGGACGAAGCGCCGCTTTCAACGCGCCGCGCCAGAGCACGCGCTGCCGCGGTACGCCGCGCGCCAGCGCCGCAAGGACAAACGGCGCGTCGACGACCTCGCCCATGGACTGCGCCTGCAGCCGCTCGAGCGCGGCGGCGAGCGGCAGGCCGATCGCGAGCGCCGGCACGATCAGATGCCGGAGCAGATCGAGCGCCGCGCCGCCCGACGGCGCCGTCGACGATCGCATGCCGGCAATCGGCAGCCAGCCGGTGCGCGCCGCGATGAACACCAGCAGCAGCGAGGTGAGCAGCGGCGGCATCGACAGGAGCACGATCGACGCGCCGCGCACCGCCGCCGCGAGCGCGCCGCCGCGGCGGCTGCCCGTGACGATGCCGAGCGGAAGGCCGACGGCCGTTGCGAACAGCAGCGCGCTGAAGGCGAGCAGCGCCGTGTTCGCCGCGCGCTCCGGAATGAGATCGCGCACCGGCCGGCCGTACAGCATCGAGGGGCCGAAGTCGAGGCGCAGCGCCGCGGCCGCCCAGTCGCGATAGTGCGCGGCGATCGATCGATCGAGCCCGAACCGCGCCCGCTCGCGCGCGATCTCGTCGCGGCTCACCCCCGTGCCCAGCGTTTCGGTGACGAAGTCGCCCGGCGCGAGCCGCGCGAGCAGGAAGGACGCCGACGACACCGCCGCCACCAGCACGACGGCGAACGCGAGGCGGCGGACGAGATATCGCGTCAATGGACGACGGCGACCGCCTCGGGCCGCCAGAGCAGCTGCGGGCGCGCGTCGCTCGGCGTCACGTTGAGCACGCGCGCGGACGACGCGGCGTAGATGCGCGGCGCGACGAAGTACACGATCGGTTGATGCTCGTAGAAGACCTTCTGCACCTCGTCGTACAAGCGCTTCCGCTCGGCGTCGTCGCGCGCCGCGATCTGCTTCGTCATCAGCGCGTCGATCTGCCGCTCCCACTCCGTGGCCGGCGTCTTCTGCTCGACGTTCCACGGATGCGCGCTGCCGGAGCTGAACCAGAAATCGGGGTTCGTGCCCGGATCGAGATCGGTCTTCGTCGCGTTGAAGTAGACCGCCTCGTACTGCGCGCTCAGGAAGCGCTGCACCACCTGCGACGAGTCGAGCGTCACGACGTCGACGGCGACGCCGATCTTCTTCAGTTCCTCGCTGATCACGACGGCGCCCCGCTCGAGGCTCGGCCGTCCTTTCTGCGTGAGCAGTGTGAAGCGGGCCGGACGCCCGGCCGCGTCTTCGAGCGTGCCGTTGCCGTCGCGATCGGTCAGCCCGATGCCCGCGAGCAGCTGCCTGGCAGCGGCCGGATCGTGCGGCGTCGGCGGGAGACCCTCCCAATACCACCGCTTGTTCGCCGGCGTCTCCGGGCCGTACACCGGCACGCCCGCGCCGAGAAGGACGGTGTCGGCGAACGCCTTTCGATCGACGGCGAGGGAGATGGCGCGGCGCACCTCGTCGCGCTGCAGCCAGGCGGCGCGCGGATCCCCCGCGAACGCGCCCGGCTTCAGGTTGAACCAGAGGCCCTCGGCGTTGCGCGAGACGCCGAGATCCAGCAGCTTCACGCGGCCCTGATCGGCGGCGCGCTTCAACGCGGCGTACGCGTCGGGCGAAATCTCGCTCGTCAACATGTCGAGCTGTCCCGACTCGAGCCGGAGCAGCTCCGCGCTCTGATCCGGAATGATGTCGACGACGATTCGATCGAGATACGGCAGCGGCGTCCCGTCGGCGGCCTTGTCGAAGTACCGCTCGTTGCGCGAGAAGGTGAGACGCTGCCCCGGCTGGTACCCGCTGACGACGAACGGGCCGAGCCCGGCGAGCTCGCCGAGCGGCGTCGTCAATCCCCAGGCCTGTCGGAACGTGCCCGCTTTCAGCGCCGCTTCCAGCTTGTGCCGCGGCAGGATGGGCAGCGCGTCGAGGATCCGGATGCCCGGCGCGAACGGCGCGGGAAAGGTGATGACGACGGTGCGATCGTCGGGAGCCTCCACCTGGAGCTTCTTGCCGCCCGCCATCACCGAGTCCGACAGCAGGCTGCCGCTCTTCGGATCGTAGGCGGCGTCGAACGAGAAGAGGACGTCGGCGGCGGTGAACGGGTGGCCGTCCGAGAACGCCACGCCGCGGCGCAGCGCCAGCGTCGTCTTCCGGCCGTCGTCGGAGGTCGTCCAGGACTCGGCGAGCATCGGCTCGACGGCCTGGGTTACCTGGTTGACGCGAATCAGGCGGGCCTGCGTGAGCAGCGAGACGAGGTTCGTGGTGCTGTCGCGGGCCGCGTGGCGGTTGAAGCTCTGGGGTTCGCTGCGCACCGAGGCGAGCAGCTCGCCGCCGCGGGTGACAGCCTGCGGCCTGGCCGCTGTCGATTCAGACGTGGACGTGGGGCGGCAGGCGGCGCCGGCGAGAAGAAGGAGAGCGGCGGCGGCGACGCGAGCGAACGGGCGTCGTACGAGTCCGGTGGAAAGCTGGCCCGGCGGCCAGAATATTGGCCGGCAGAAATTAACTACGCCGAACGTAGTAGAGCTAGATTTTGCGTGCAAAAGCCTATATTTCCTTCGACGTTCCCCGCACCGCGGCTAGTTTCTTAGCCGAACGCCTCGCCGCCCGTCCGCTTTTGCTACGGTCCTGCTACTAGCCCAACCATTGGTCCCGTAAGCATTTACGACGCTCCCTTGCGAATTGCGCGATCTGTGGCACCGCGCGTGCCTTTATAGACGGCATCCGGAGGGAGCAGAGATGGAGATTTCACAGAGCATGTCGGCTGCCGAGTCCGAACCTCGTATCGGCCGCAGCGTCTCGCTGGACCACGCGGCCGAGCTGCTCGGCGTCTCGCGCCGAACGATTTACAACCGGATTCGCGACGGTCGGCTGCAGACGATTCGCACGCTCGGCGGATCGCAGCGCGTGCTGCTCGAATCCGTCGTCAACCGGCCCGCGTCCCCCGGCGCCCGCTAGACAGTTTGTACACAACTCGATGCCGTCGTTGGAGCGACAAAATGGAAATTCGTAAATCCGCCTCACGCCTCTTCGCCGCACGCTGCGGCGCCGTCGTGGCGTGCTGCGTTCTCGCCCTCACTGCGGACGCGTTCGCGGCCGCCGGCCGCAAGGCGCGTCTGAGCGCCGACCTCGCCGATCACCTCAACGCTGGATCGCAGGCGATTCGCGTGATCGTGCACGGGACGCGCGACGAGGTGGACGCGCTCGCCGCGCGCTACAACCTCGTCGTGGGGCGCTACCTGGCGAGCGGCGCCGTGCTGCTGGTGAACGCCGGCCAGCTGGCCGCGCTGCGCGACGATGGCGGCGTCGATCATCTGTCGGGGGACATCCGGATCAAGTCGTCGGTGGACGCGGCGACCGTCGAGGGGCTCGGCGCCGACCAGGCGTGGGCCGGGTCGGACGGCGTGCCCGGCGTGACCGGCCGCGGCGTGAGCGTCGCGGTGATTGACTCGGGGATCGACACGGCGCACCAGGCGTTCGGCAGCCGCGTGCTCTACTCGAAGGATTTCACCGGCCACAACGACGCGAGCGATCACTACGGCCACGGGACGCACGTGGCGGCGATCATCGCCGGCGAGGGCGCGGCCGACTCGGGCTACCGCGGCATCGCGCCGGGCGCGTCGCTCCTCAACCTGCGGGTGCTCGGCGACGACGGCAGCGGCGACGAGAGCGACGTCATCGAGGCGATCGACTGGACCGTCGAGCACCGCCGCGAATTCAACGTCCGCGTGATCAACCTGTCGCTGGGCGCGCCGGTGCTGCAGCCGTATCGCGACGATCCGCTGTGCGAGGCGGTGGAGCGCGCCGTGCGCGCGGGCATCACCGTCGTCGCGGCGGCGGGGAATTACGGGCGGACGGCGGACGGCAAGACGATCTTCGGCGGCATCACGTCGCCAGCCAACAGCCCGTTCGCGATTGCGGTCGGGGCGATCGACACGCACGCGACGGCGGACCGGACCGACGACACCGTCGCGACCTACAGCTCGAAGGGGCCGACGCGCTACGACCTGATCGTGAAGCCGGATCTGGCGGCGCCGGGCAGCCACATCGTGTCGGCAGAGGCGACCGGGTCGCTGCTCGCGACCAGGTACGCCGATCACCACATCAGCGGCGGCGGTGTGACGGCGGCGATGCAGCTGTCGGGCACCAGCATGGCGGCGGGCGTCGTCAGCGGCGCCGTCGCGCTCCTGGCGGACGAGCATGAGCGGCTGAAGCCGGCGGAGGCCAAGGCGATCCTGCAAGCGACGAGCACATTTGTTCCGAATGTAGGTCTGCTTGGGGCCGGAGCGGGATCGGTCAAAATCACCGCGGCTGTTCAGTTTCGTGGCCGTGCCAATTTGCTGGCGAATAATTCAACTGCGGGATGCCTAGTATTTGCCTCGCTGATCGGTGGTTCGGCCGTTTTGAATGCGTCTGGGGAAATCAGCATCAAGTTCACCGAACGCGCCGACTACGCCGTTCGGACCGCGCCGATCGTCTGGGGCGCCGCAACAAGTCCCTACGCGTCCGCGGCCACGATTGTGTGGGGAGCGCGAGGACCATCCGGTTCGACCATCGTTTGGGGTTCGGGAGGCGACACGATCGTATGGGGTAGCAACGGCGACACGATCGTTTGGGGGACCAACTTGGGCGACACCATCGTATGGGGAACGTCCTTCGCCAATGCCCTGGTTTCAAGTGCCTCCGGCGACACGATTGTTTGGGGATCCTCGGGTGACACCATCGTCTGGGGCGCAAATGGCGACACGATTGTGTGGGGAACGGCAGAGCTTACTGAGTAGCCGCCGTAGCCGTACAAGTCATTTTACATCAACCACTTAGGGGGCATGATGAAATCGATTATCGTTTGGGACTAATTCAACCGATAAATTGGGACGCTAATGGTGTCCCGTGAGCGCTTTACAACCGGCGGCCGGATTTACCTTTGGGTAGTCATCCTCGCCGGTTGCTCCGTCTTTGCCGTCTCTCTTCATCAGCTAATCGTTGAACCGATAGGCCGCCAGTGGTTCATCCTGGCGGCACTCACTCTCATCAGCGGCTCTGCAACTGTCAAACTGCCGACGTCCTACGCGTCGATCTCAACCTCTGAGACGTTTACGTTTACGGCCGTCCTGCTGTACGGGCCTGCAGCGGGAACCGTGATAGTTGTACTAGATGCCCTAGTAATATCGTTCTGGATTTCAAAGCGACATGACGAACCGCATCGCGCACTATTCAACCTCTCTGCGCCAGCCGTCTCCGTCTGGTGTTCGTCGCACCTGTTCTTTTACACAGCGCGCATCGCACCGCTCGTAAAGGAGCCGTCGGCTTTAAATGCAATTTTACCGGCGTTGGTGCTGTTTGCCCTTACCTACTTCCTGCTTAACAGCTGGCTAATCACGTTCGTCATTGCATTGGAGCGCCGACTAGACCCGATCAAGGTCTGGGTCCGAAGCTTCGTCTGGCTTTCGTTGAATTACTTCGGTGGCGCTTCAGTCGCAATCCTATTAGTTGGCTATAACCGAACAATCGACATTGGTTACGTCGGCGTAATCATTCCGCTATTGCTCGTGTTGTACTTTACGTTCAAAACGACGATGGGACGCGTCGAAGACGCCGATCGGCATGTCGAACAAATCAATCGACTCTATCTCTCCACAATTGAAACACTTGCGATGGCGATTGATGCTAAAGACCAAGTGACGCATGGCCACATTCGTCGCGTTCAGTCATACGCCACAACCCTAGCAAGAGAGGTGGGTGTGAAGGACGACGGTCTTCTAAAGGCCATCGAAGCCGCCGCTCTATTGCACGACATGGGGAAGCTGGCCGTCCCTGAATACATCCTTAACAAACCTGGAAAGCTCACTGAAGCTGAGTTCGAGAAAATGAAGCTCCATGCTAGCGTTGGAGCGGACATTCTTTCTGCAATCGATTTTCCGTACCCCGTAGTGCCGATTGTTCGTCACCATCATGAGAACTGGGATGGAACTGGCTATCCATCGGCTATTAAAGGTACAGACATTCCGATCGGCGCCAGAATTTTAGCTGTCGTCGATTGTTTCGATGCGTTAACCTCCGACAGACCGTATCGGCCAAAACTATCAGACGAGGAAGCGCTCGCCATTCTTCATCAGCGACGCGGCTCGATGTACGATCCATTGATTGTTGATACGTTCGCAAGAGTCCATTCGATTTCACCATCAGAGCCGTTACCCATAGGACCTCCTGCCGACGTGCTGAACACAATCGCGTCCTCGCGCCGAGGTGCGACATCCGACAGTCATTCTGCCAGCCCTGACGAGATCGCCGCTAGCGGCGACGAAATGCTGTCTGTATACGAGCTTGCGCGTGCCTTGGCCGGGCAGGTTAGCATCAGTGACGCGGGAGACATCATCGCAAAACATTTGCAACGTCTGATCCCTTCATCATTGTGTGTCTTTTATTTATATGATCGCGCATTAGACGATCTTGAAGCGCGCCACGCTGTTGGCGACGGTGCGACGATGGTTCGAGGGATGCGTGTTGGACTAGGACAACGATTAAGCGGCTGGGTAGCAGCGAATCGCCAAACCATCGCGAACTCTGACGCGAGCCTCGATCTCGGCGACTTAATAAAAGGCCATGGAATCGGTCTTAAGAGCTGCATCAGTACTCCGCTGACGGCTGGTGATGTACTCGTCGGAGTATTGTCCTTGTACTCGAAGCAGGTGAATGGCTTCAATGACGATCACCGTCGAATCATCGAAGTCGTAGCGAGACAGATAGCGCATACACTCGAACGTGCAGTCGAGTTTGACAAACTATCTCGGCGCGATTCGCTGACAGGTCTGCCGCATTTGGAGCAACTGGAGAAGTTGATTCGTTCACTGTCGGAAGATGAACGTGGCAGTGACCATCCACACGCGTTGCTCTTCATCGAAGTGACGAATCTCAAGCAGGCGAATGCTGATCACGGCCGGGCAGTTGGTGACGATCTACTTCGTCATGTCGTTCGACACGTCCGTGCTGGACTACGAGTGGCCGACATTCTGTTCCGCAACACCGGCGACGATTTCGTTGCATTCCTGAGCGCAGCCGATGCCGAAACCGCCGAATTGGTTGCGGGTCGAATTCGGACTCGGCTCGCTGACAACCCATCAGTTCTGTCTGGGGGAATCTCAGTTCCAGCCGACGTCTCTGTCACGGCAATGTCCAGTCCGCGAGATGGATTGTCATTGGTCCAGTTGCTGTACGGAGCGATGCAACGCACACCGTCAACGACTCCAGCCCAACCGAACTCACGAATCCACTGAACAATGGCGGAACCTGCGCGATCGTCCTAAACAAATGCTCGGGCGCTCGTCCGCATCGGTGCGCGCCAGCGAACGTTGCGGGATTTGCACGGAATCGAGCGAGGGCGTGGTCCGCCGCGCGACCTTCTCTGTAAGAATGCCATTCGATTGTGTCGAAGGAGCAGTGCCGCCTAGAGGACACAGGTCGTCAAATCACGTTCACTCTTTGAACGATGTACATTCGTTATGCCGGAGATGAAAATGGCCTCGCTTGAACCGGCGCGACAACTAGCCCGCCAGGGATTGTTCAGCGACGCACTCGCGACGCTCGAACTCGGGCAGACCCGGGCATTAGACCGAAAGACTGCGGACGGGCTTCGCGCTTACTTGTGGTTGATGGTTGGTCGCGTCGATGAAGCCCGAACTCAAGCGAGGATGCTCCTCGTAGGTTCCAAGCGAAATGGTACCGACCAAGGTCTTTGCGAGTGGGTTCTCGGGCAAGTGTTACTGGAGGATGGTTCAACCGACGCTGCGATCGAGCATTTTCAGAAGTCGTCAGTGCTAGCCAGCAGCAATGGCGACCTGCGAGGAGACATTCGAGCAAGGCTAGATTTGTTCTCCGTTTTGTCGGAACGTCACGGAGCGGATACCGCCGCACCGCTTCTCGCCGAAATTCGACCGCTGGTAGTCAAGAGCGGCGATGTTCACGATTTTGCAACGTTGCACTTGCGTGTCGCCGAAGCTGAAGGAAAACGCGGGTCGATCGACAGCGCCGTTCCTCATGTCGACGCCGCGCGTCGGCTTCTCTTGAGCGCTCCAAATGCATACCTTGAGGCCTTCGTCGCGAATTTCGAATTGGCGATCTCTGTACTGCGATCGGAATTCGCCGAGGCGGAGCGACATGGGCACCGGGCGATTGCATTGGCGGAGCAAGCTGGCGCAGCAATGATCTGGCGCGCGGCGATCGGAAACATGGGCAACCTTTATTACGCACTTGGCGATCCAGAACGAGCGATTGAGTACTTCGATCGCGCGTTGACAGCCACACCGTTGCCAAGAAAGGGCATCAAATATAACGCCGCTTTGGAGACAATCGCACGGATCCGGCTGCTCCAAGGACGGCTCGAAGATTGCGCGACACTGCTCGATACCATCGAGGCGTCTCTGGGGTCTGATGACGACCGAATGTTTTACGGCCATCGCTGCGCGGAATTGACCCGCGCCGAACTCCTCGCCCGGCAGGGCAGGCTCAAGGATGCATTGAGAGCGACCGAATCGGTCTTGACGCTGGCGGATCGCGCCGGAGATATGCTGTTACGGGATCGCGCTACTCTGACGAAGGCGGCTGTTTTGGAGCGCGTAGGAAAGAGAGCTCAAGCTCTAACGGAAATACGGTCAGTAATACCAGCCATCGGAGGCCATGCGCCCGAATTATTTGCTCAGGCTGAACACATCGTGGCGCGAATCTTGTTCGCAGGCGGCGATGTTGACTCAAGCCGCTGCCATGTTGCTCGCGCTAAGCGTATACAGACCGCAATCCGAGTCCTTGGCACGAGCGATGACTTATCCGAATCTGAGACGCACGCAGAAGATAACGGCGCGTCGTCAAACAAAGTCGTTGATCGATTGAAGGCAAGGACGGCGTTACAGAGCATTGTTACGGCAGTTATACATGGAACGCATCCTGAGATTGTTGCAAGCGAACTGCTAAAGGCTCTTTCCGAAGCTGATTGTATTTACGGTGGAAGAATCGCGGTGAGTGAAAAGCTAGAAAGGCTGGATGGTAAGCAACGTCTCCTTCACACCGCGCCGACCGGTGAAGAAGTGTTCCACATTGGCGCTCATCACCAGCGTAGTGTCGATCTAATCGTACGACCGAAAGAGAACGCGGACGCACTGTTCACGGTTTCCGCAATTCGTCTCGTCCTACCGGCGATCGCCGAACTGGAACGCGTTAGAGTCGAAAGTGAGCACAGGGCAACACTTTGGCCTTTCGAAGATCATTCTGTGATTGGCAGTGCGGCAGTAATCTCCGGTCACATGGCCGAAGTGATGAACTTCGCGCGCCGGATTGCGCGCGCGAAGGTCAACGTGCTCATCACCGGCGAGAGCGGCACCGGCAAGGAAATCATCGCTCGCGCGATTCACGACTTCTCCGACCGCGCCGCCAAGCCCTTCGTCCCCTTCAACTGCACCGCCGTCCCGCGCGACCTGCTCGAGAGCCAACTGTTCGGCCACCGCCGCGGCGCCTTCACCGGCGCCGACCGCGACCACACCGGCCTCATTCGCGCCGCGCGCGAGGGCACGCTCTTCCTCGACGAGATCGGCGAGCTCGGGCTCGACCTCCAGCCCAAGCTCCTCCGCTTCCTCGAGGCCGGCGAGATCGCCCCGCTCGGCGAGCCCGGGCCAAGCACCGTCGACGTCCGCATCGTCGCCGCGACCAATCGCAGCCTCGAGGACGCCGTTCGCGAAGGCCGCTTCCGCGAGGACCTCTTCTACCGCCTCAACGTCGTGCGCCTCTCGCTCAAGCCGCTGCGCGAGCGCCGCGACGAGATCCCCGGCTTCGTCAACCAGTTCGTCGCGCGCGCCGCGGCCGACTTCGGCAAAGGCCACCTCACCGTCGCCGAAGAGACGATGGAGCGCCTGCTGCTGTATCGATGGCCGGGCAACGTGCGCCAGCTGCACAACGAGATCCGCCGCATCGTGGCGCTCGCCGAACCCAACGCGACGATCCTCCCCGAGGCGATCTCCGACGACATCCTCGGCGCGCTGCCGATCTTCCGCCACCCGATCGTCAACGGCCACGAGCTCTCCATCTCGCTCCAGTCGAAGCTCCTGCCGACGCTGGCGCGCGTCGAATGCGAGATGATCCGCGACGCCCTCAAACAGAGCGGCGGCCGCGTGAACGCCGCCGCTAAGGCGCTCGGGATTTCTCGGAAGGGTCTGTATCTGAAACGCCAGCGCCTCGGAATCTAGCCCGCCGCTCCTCGCGCTCCTCCCGCAACAACGCCTCGATCGAGTCCACCAGCACTCGCTGCGAGCCGCCGGCGGTCCGGATCGTCAGCAGCCGGCCTTCGCGGATCCGGTAGTAGATCGTCCGCCGGCACACGCCGAGAATTTCCGCCGCATGATCGAGGAGCACCGATCTCGCCATGGCGGACACAGAGCGCACGATCGATGCCCCTCGTCGTGCACACGTCCTTGACCGTGCTTGCACGCTTTTGGGCACCGAAGTCCGCTCGGCGCGCGGGGCGCGCCTACCCGCGGGGTAGCAAGTTCCCATTCCCCCGCCCCCCGACATTGCGCATACAATCCGCTCCATGAACGGCCTCATGATGAATTTTCCGCTCACGCTCGCGGCGATCTTCCGCCGCGCCGAGCAGATGTTCGGCCGTCGCGAAATCGTCTGGCGCGCGGCCGACACGTCGGTGCAGCGCCGCAGCTACGCCGCGTTCACCGGCCGCGCGCGCCGCCTCGCCTCGGCGCTCGAGCGCCTCGGCGTCACACCCGGCGACCGCGTCGCGACGCTCGCGTGGAACCACGGCGCGCACCTCGAGGCGTATTTCGGCATCCCGCTCGCCGGCGCCGTCCTGCACACGCTCAACCTCCGCCTTCACCCCGACGAGCTCGCCTACATCGTCGGCCACGCGGAGGATCGCGTCGTGCTCGTCGACGAGGCGCTGCTGCCGCTGTGGGATCAGGTGCGGCAGAAGGCGAAGGTCAAGGACGTGATCGTGTTCGACGCGACGAAGCCGCTGCCCGCCGGCGCGCACGACTACGAGGCGCTCGTCGCGGCGGCGCCGCCGCTCCCCGATCGGCCCGACCCCGACGAGAACGCCGCGGCGGCGATGTGCTACACGACCGGCACGACCGGCTACCCGAAAGGCGTCCTCTACTCGCACCGCGCGCTCGTGCTCCATTCCCTCGGCCTCGCGCTCGACGCGTGCATGGGCATCCGCGAGACGGACGTCATGCTGCCGGTCGTGCCCATGTTCCACGCCAACGCGTGGGGGATGCCGTTCACGGCGCTCATGGTCGGCGCGAAGATCGTCCTGCCCGGGCCGCACCTCGATCCGCAGAGCATCGTCGAGCTGTTCGAGCGCGAGCGCGTCACCATCACCGGCGGCGTGCCGACGATCTGGCTCGGCGTGATGCAGTTCCTCGACGCGAACCCCGGCAAGTACGACCTCTCGCGCATCCGCGCGATGTTCGTCGGCGGCTCCGCCGTGCCGCAGTCGATGATCGAAGCCTACGAGAAGCGCTACGGGCTGAAGATCTACCAGGCGTGGGGCATGACCGAGATGGCGCCGCTCGGATCGGTCGCGACCTATCCGTGCGGCATGGAGGACGCGCCCGACGCGGTGAAGTACGCCTACCGCGCGAAGCAGGGGCGGCCGGCGCCGCTTGTCGAGATCCGCGCGCGTAACGAGGAGGGGCTCGTGCCGTGGGACGGCCGGACGATGGGCGAGCTCGAGGTGCGGGGACCGTGGATCGCGAGCGCGTACTACAACCGCCCCGACGCGAGCGATCGCTTCACGAGCGACGGCTGGTTCAAGACCGGCGACATCGTCACGATCGACGAAGAGGCGACGATCCAGGTCCAGGACCGCAGCAAGGATCTGATCAAGAGCGGCGGCGAGTGGATCAGCAGCGTCGCGCTCGAGTGCGCGCTGATGGGCCATCCCGCGGTGGCGGAGGCGGCGGTCTTCGCCGTGCGCCATCCGAAATGGGACGAGCGCCCCGTTGCGGCCGTCGTCCTGAAGGCCGGCGCGAAAGCGTCGGCCGACGATCTGCGCGCGTTCCTCGCGCCGCAGTTCGCGAAGTTCTGGCTGCCCGACGCCTTCGAGTTCATCGACGCGATCCCGCGCACCTCGGCCGGCAAGTTCAAGAAGAGCGCGCTGCGCGAGCGGTTCAAGGACTACCGCCTCGCGGAGGAAGCGACGAAGTAGCGTTGGTCGTTCGCCCGCAGGGCTCCGGTCCCGTCTGAAAAGCCTTGCCCTCCCGGGACGGGCCCGGTATACTCACTAAAGTTTGATGACTCAAAATTACTGAGCATGGCGTCCGAAGTCCCTTCCCCAGCGCGCGGTTGGCGTCTGCCGGCGGGCAGCGTCAGCCTTCCCGAGGTCCACGGCTCGATCGCCGTCCCCGCCGGGGGCTTCTGGCGCAAGCTGTTCGCCTTCGCCGGCCCGGGCTATCTCGTCGCGGTCGGCTACATGGATCCGGGGAACTGGGCGACGGACCTCGCCGGAGGGGCCCAGTACGGCTACGCGCTGCTCAGCGTCATCATGATCTCCAACCTGATGGCGATCCTCCTCCAGGCGCTCGCCGCGCGCCTCGGGATTGCCAGCGGCCGCGACCTCGCGCAGGCGTGCCGCGACAGCTACTCGCGTCCGACGACGGTCGTGCTCTGGGTGTTGTGCGAAATCGCGATAGCGGCGTGCGACCTGGCCGAGGTGATCGGCGCCGCGATCGCGCTGAACCTGCTCTTCGGCCTGCCGCTCATCTGGGGCGTCTGCCTGACGGCGCTCGACGTCCTGATCGTGCTCTTCCTCCAGCACCGCGGCTTCCGCTACGTCGAAGCGCTGGTCGTCGCGCTCATCTTCCTGATCGCCGGATCGTTCGCCTTCGAACTGTGGCGCGCGCGGCCCGACTACGTCGCCGTCGCGGCCGGCTTCGTCCCGCAGGCGCGCATCCTCGGCGATCGCAACATGCTCTACATCGCGATCAGCATCCTCGGCGCGACCGTGATGCCGCACAACCTCTATCTGCACTCCTCGATCGTGCAGACGCGCAAGTATCTCGACAACGTCGCGGGCAAGGCCGAGGCGATCCGCTTCGCGACGATCGATTCCTCGGTCGCGTTGATGTCGGCGCTCTTCATCAACGGCGCGATCCTCGTCATGGCGGCGGCCGTCTTCCACGGCAGCGGCCACGAGTCGGTGGCCGACATCGGCGACGCGTACAAGCTGCTGTCGCCGCTCCTCGGCACGAAAGCGGCGAGCATTCTCTTCGCGGTCGCGCTGCTCTGCTCGGGGCAGAACGCGACGCTCACCGGCACGCTCGCCGGGCAGATCGTGATGGAGGGCTTCATCAACCTGCGGCTGCGGCCGTGGCTGCGTCGCCTCATCACGCGCCTGATTGCGATCGTGCCGGCCGTGATCGTCGTGTCGCTCTACGGCGAGCGGGGCTCGGGCCAGCTGCTGATCCTCAGCCAGGTGGTCCTCAGCCTGCAGCTGTCGTTCGCCGTCTTCCCGCTCGTGATGTTCACGAGCGACAGGCACAAGATGGGCACCTTCGCGAGCTCGCTCTGGGTGCAGCTCGTCGCGTGGCCGGTGGCCGTCGGCATCGCGCTCCTGAACGGCTATCTTCTGTGGCAGACTTTCGCCGGCTAGGACGTGATGTATCGCCGCATCCTCGTCGCGGTGGAGAACTCGGGCGCGGATCGCACGATCATCAACCACGTCGCCGAGCTCGCGAAGGTCACCGGCGCGGAGCTCCTGCTCGTCCACGTGGCCGACGGCTGGGCCGCGCGCAACTTCGATCAGCTGCAGCTGCGCGAGAGCGAGGAGATGCGATCCGATCGCAACTACCTCGAGCAGCTGCGCGGCGAGCTGACCGCGCGCGGGCTCACCGTGGAGACGCGGCTCGCGATGGGCGATCCGGCCACCGAGCTGATCAAGGTCTCGCAGGACCAGGGCGTCGATCTCATCGCGATGTCCACGCACGGGCACCGCTTCGTGAAGGACATGCTGCTCGGCGCCACCGCCGACCGCGTGCGGCATCTCGTCAAGGTGCCGGTCCTGCTGCTTCGCGCGCAGTGAACGCCGGCGGACGGCTTCCGATCTTTATGCTATAAAGCGGCGATGGCGCACGCCGTCGATCCGATCCACGCGCGCGCGGAAGCGGACCTGCGCTTCATCCGCGACGCGATGGCGCGCGCCGGCGCGTTCACGGCCGTGCCGGGCCGCGGCGGTGTCGCGATCGGCGCGACCGCGATCGCCGCCGCCGCGATCTCCGGGCCGCCGGACAACTCGCTGCGCTGGATTCTCGTCTGGTTCGGCGAGGCCGCCGTGGCCGCCGCGATCGCGCTCGCCGCGATGGCGCGAAAGGCGCGCCGATCGGGCGCGCCGCTCTCGTCGGGATCGCCCGCGCATCGCTTCGCGCTGGCGTACGCGCCGCCGCTGGTCGCCGGCATGGTGCTGACGCCGGTGTTCGCGACGCTGGATCTGATGGCGCGGCTGCCGGGGTGCTGGCTCCTGCTCTACGGGGCGGCCGTTGCGACCGGCGGCGCGTTCTCCGTGCGCGTCGTGCCGATGATGGGCGCGGCGTTCATGGCGCTCGGCACGATCGCGTTCGCGGCGCCGGCCGCGTGGGGCCATTATTTTCTCGCCGCCGGCTTCGGCGGTCTGCACATCGTCTTCGGACTGATCATCGCGAGGCATTACGGTGGCTAGAGCAGTTGGCAGTCGGCAGTCGGCGGTCGGCGCGCGGGAAGACGGCGCTCGAGCGCCGGCGCGCGCGGCGGGCGCGAAGCGCTCGACGCTCGATCTCGATCGCGTGATTCACGAGCGTCTGCGGCTCGGGATCGTCAGCGCGCTCGCGGTGAACGAGCGGCTCACGTTCAACGATCTCAAACGCCTGCTCCAGACGACCGACGGCAACCTCAGCGTGCACGCGCGCAAGCTCGAGGAGGCGCAATACATCGCCTGCGACAAGACGTTCGACGGCCGCATGCCGCGCACCGAGTACCGGCTCACCGCCGCCGGGCGCCGCGCGCTCGAGAAGTACATCGCCCACATGGACGCGATCATCAAGGCCGTTCGGGACTGATTGCGTGCGGGCCGACGAGATCCGCGCCCTGTTCGACGGCGTCCGCGACGCGTACGCGCGGTTCGATCCGGCCGCGCTCGGCGCGTTCTACGCAGAGGACTGTATCGTCGAGAGCCCGATCGGCGGCACCGTGCAGGGCCGCGACGGCATGGAGCGGATCGCGCGCCTCACGTTCGCCGCGTTTCCCGACTTCACGATCGAGCCGGGCGAGTTCCTGATCGCCGACGACCGCGTGATCCTCACGCTGACGATTCACGGCACCGACACCGGCGGCCTCTTCGGCTTTCCGCCGACCGGCAAACGCATCCGCGTGCCGTCGGTGTTCCTGTTCACCGTCGCCGGCGGGCGGATCGTGCACGAGCGGCGCACGTACGACTTCAGCGGCTTCCTGATGCAGCTGACGGGCGACATCGTGCCGGCGGCCGCGAGCGCGCGCCTCTATCGGGAGATCCTCGATCGCGCGCAGCTCGAGCGCGACGTGCGCGTCGCCGCCGAGATCCAGCGCGCGCTCCTGCCCGCGCGGCGCCACCAGCGCGGCGCGATCGAGATCGCGGCGCTGTCGATTCCGTGCCGCGCGATCGGCGGCGACTTCTTCGACTACTTCGAGCGCGCCGACGGCGCGACGGGCCTCGTCATCGGCGACGTCTCGGGCAAAGGTGCGCCGGCCGCGCTGCTCACCGCCGTCCTCCAGGGCATCCTCTCGGTGCACGCCTACGGCGACGACTCGCCTGCCGCCACCGTGCAGCGCGTGAACGAGGCGCTCGCGCGCCGCGCCGTCGCCGCGCGCTTCGCGACGATGTTCTACGGCGTGGTGTGGCCGGACGGGCGCCTGCGCTACTGCAACGCGGGACACAATCCGCCGGTGATCGTCGGCGCCCGCGAGCCGCAACGGCTCGACATCGGCGGCACGATCGTCGGCGCCTTCGCGGACGCGCGCTTCGAGGAGGCCGCGCTGCAGCTCGCGCGCGGCGACACGATCTTCGCCTTCAGCGACGGCCTCACCGAAGCGGTGAACCGGCAGGGCGAGGAATTCGGCGACGCGCGGCTCGTCGACGGCGTGCGCGCCGCCGCCGCGCTCGATCCCGCGGCGCTGCTCGATCGCACGTTCGAGTGCGTGCGGCGGTTCACGGGCGACGCGCTGCAGGGCGACGACATGACGGCGCTCGCCGTACGCTGGTCAGGCGGGTCAGGCGGGCCAGGCGGGTCAGGCGGGTCAGGCGGGCCTGGCGGGTCTGGCGGGTCTGAGCGGATGTCGGTTGAATAGCTGCGGAAATCGAACACTCGTGACCGTACGACCTGAGTGACCTGCCCGACCTGCCTGGCCCGCGCGACCCGCCGGACCTACGCGAGAGGACGTCCCTTGATCCGCTCGAGGATCCGCAGCGGCGAGCGATCCGGCTCGGCCATCGCGTCGACCGGCAGCAGGAACGTTTGCTCGAGCTGATACTGCCCCGCCATCGCCGCGTGGCTCACTTGATCGGTGAACGCGAGCCACGTGGATCCGGCGGCGAAGTCGATCGCCGTCTGCGGCGAGCCGCGCTGAAACGCGTCGTCCTCTTTCATCCGATCGTGCAGCTGCAGCATCAGCGCGTCGTACGGCGTGCGCGGCGATTTGGTGACGCGCAGCAGCGCGAGCAGCTGTCCCGTTCCGGGCATCGGCAGGCGCAGGCGCGGCGCGAACCGGCGCGCCACCGCCTCGAAATCGTCGCCGATGCGCCACGCGCGCGCGCGGCCGTCCGGGTTGACGTTGGTGAAGACGCGCAGGATGCGCCGTCCGCCCGACGGCGTGGCCGGGAAGCTGTCGACGTGCAGACGGCTGTCGTCCTTCCGCCAGCTCGTTTTGCGCCCGGCGATTTCCGCCGGTCGAAAGCTGGCGCGGCCGCTCGCGAGCCGGCCGCGATAGCGAGGCAGCAGCCGATCGACGAGGCTCGCGGCCGAGCTGCTGAACCGCGCGATGAAGGCGCCGAGCGTCGCAGCGTCCGCGCCGGCGGCCGTCGTTCCGCCAAGGCGGCCGGACGCGGGGTCGAAGCTCGCGTTCTTCGAGCTGCCGAGAATCGCGGGCGTGAAGAGCGACGCCTCAGCGGGCCGCGTCTCGAACGCTAAGTGCTCCAGAAGCAGCACGTTCCCCGATTCGAGCGCGCCCTGCGCCGCGGCCGCGATCTCTGGGTCGGCGTCCGCCTCCCACGACCGCTGCGGGGCGCGCCAAAGCTGGGCCATATATTTTTTCTAAAGAGACATCAAATGACGATTCGACCGTAAATGTCGGGCGTGAACTCCCCGTATCCTCTTGTACTTATGTCTCGAGTGGCCTGGCCACGCATTCTAGCGGCAGCTGCCTTGTCGATTGCGGCCGCCGGCTGTGGCAATACATCAGCTGCCGGGCCCGGCGGCGGCGGTGGCGGACGAGGGCGAGGCCGCGGCGGCGACAGCGGACCCGCGCCCGTCGTGACGGCGAAAGTCTCGCAGAAAGACGTTCCGGTCGATCTCGCGGCCATCGGCAACGTCGAAGCGTACGCGACGATTTCGGTGCGCGCGCAGGTGACCGGGCAGCTTCAGGAGGTCGCGTTCCAGGAAGGCGACGTCGTCCGCAAGGGGCAGCAGCTGTTCGCGCTCGATCGCCGGCCGTTCGAGGCGGCGCTCGCGCAGGCCGACGCGAACCTCACGCGCGACAAGGCGCTGCTCGCGCAGGCGGAAGCGCAGCTCGCGCGCGACGCGTCGAACGCCGAATATCAGCAGCTCGCGTCCGAGCGGCAGGCGGCGCTCGTGCAGCGCGGCATCATCTCGCGCGACGCGGCCGAGCAGTCGCGCGCGCAAGCCGACGCGACGGCGGCGGTCGTCAAGGCGGATCGGGCGAACATCGAGAGCGCGCGCGCGCAGCTCGCCGCGCAGCAGGCGGCGGTGGATGCGGCGCGCGTGAGCCTCGATTACACGATCATCAAGTCGCCCATCGACGGCCGCACCGGCAACCTGTCGGTGAAGGTCGGCAGCCTCGTGACGGCGAACAACACCGAGCTCATCACGATCGCGCGCGTGCAGCCGGTCTACGTCACCTTCACGGTGCCGGCGGTGCACCTGCCGACGATCAAGCGCCACATGACGAGCGATCCGCTGCCGGTGATCGCCGTGCCGCAGGACGCCGACGCGCAGCCGGCCGAGGGCAAGCTCACCTTCGTCGACAACGCCGTCGACATGACGACCGACACGATCAAGCTGAAGGCGACGTTCGAGAACGCCGATCGCCGCCTGTGGCCGGGGCAGTTCGCGCGCGTCACGCTGCGGCTCGCGACGCTGCCGCAGGCGCTGGTCGTGCCGTCGTCGGCGGTGCAGACCGGACAGGACGGCCAGTACGTGTTCGTGGTGAAGCAGGATTCGACGGTCGAGCAGCGGACGATCACGCCGGGGCAGCGCGTGGCCGACGACATCGTCGTGCAGAAGGGCCTCGACGCGGGCGAGACCGTCGTCACCGAAGGCCAGTTGCGGCTCGAGCCCGGCTCGCGCGTCACGACCGATCTCTCCGGGCGCGGCGCGGGCGCGGGCGGCGGCCGCGGGCGCGGCGGCCGCGGCGGCAACCGCGGCCAGGGCGGCGGAGGCCAGGGCCGCGGGCAGGGTCAGTGAACCTCTCCGAGATCTTCATCCGGCGTCCGATCGCGACGAGCCTGCTGATGGCGGGCATCGCGCTGTTCGGCATCGTCGCGTACCGCGCGCTGCCGGTGAGCGATCTGCCGCAGGTCGACTATCCGACGCTGAACGTGAACGCCGGCCTGCCGGGCGCCGATCCGGGCACGATGGCCTCGTCGGTCGCGAGCCCGCTCGAGCGGCAGTTCACGACGATCGCCGGGCTCGACTCGATGACGTCGCGCAGCAGCTCGGGCAGCACGAACGTCACGCTGCAGTTCGATCTCAACCGCGACATCGACAGCGCGACCGTCGACGTGCAGACGGCGATCTCCGCCGTGATGCCGCTGCTGCCGGCGGGCATGCCGTCGGCGCCGTCGTTCCGGAAGAACAACCCGAACGATCAGCCGATCCTCTCGCTGAACCTGACGTCGAACACGATTCCGCTCTGGGTGCTCGACGACTACGCCGAAGCGATGATCGCGCCGCGCATCTCGATGGTGAACGGCGTCTCGCAGGTGCAGGTGCAGGGCGCGGCGAAGTACGCCGTCCGCGTGCAGCTGGATCCCGAGAAGCTCCACGCGCAGCGCATCGGCCTCAACGAAGTCGATACGGCGCTGCAGAACTGGAACGTGAACCTGCCGACGGGGCAGCTGTTCGGCCCGAGCGCCACGTACAACATCAAGGCCGCCGGCCAGCTGATGAACGCCGAGGCGTTCCGTCCGATCGTGGTCGCGTACCGCCGCGGCGCGCCCGTCCGCCTCGATCAGGTCGCCAACGTCGTCGACAGCGTCGAGAACGTGATGAACGGCTCGTGGTTCTACACGAAGCCGAACGGGCCCGACGGTCCGCCGCAGAAGCAGACGGCGATCACGCTGCAGGTGATGCGGCAGCCGGGCAGCAACACGATCGAGGTGACCGACGCGGTCCGCGCGCTGCTGCCGTCGTTCGTGTCGATGATTCCGCCGTCGGTGCACCTGACGCCGCGGCAGGACCGCTCGCGCACGATCCGCAAGGCGTTCTCCGACATCCAGGTCACGATGCTCGTCACGCTCGTCCTGGTCGTCGGCGTGATCTACCTGTTCCTCCACAACGGCTCGGCGACGATGATTCCGGCGCTGGCGCTGCCCTTCTCGATTCTCGGCACGTTCGCCGTCATGCAGGTGCTGCACTTCAGCCTCAACAACCTGTCGATGATGGCGCTCATCCTCTCGATCGGCTTCGTCGTCGACGACGCGATCGTGATGCTCGAGAACATCGTGCGCCACATGGAGAAAGGCGAGCGGCCGCTCGAGGCGGCGCTGCGGGGATCGAAGGAGATCGGCTTCACGATTCTCACGATGACCACGTCGCTCGCCGCCGTGTTCATCCCGATCCTGTTCATGAGCGGCATCCTCGGCCGCTTGTTCCGCGAGTTCGCGGTGACGATCACGACCGCGATCCTGATCTCCGGGATCGTCTCGGTGACGCTGACGCCGATGCTCTGCAGCCGCTTCCTCCGCGTCGTCCACAGCAAGAAAGGGTTCGCCGGGCTGATGGATCGCGCCTTCGACGCGCTGCTCGCCGGCTACCAGCGCAGCCTCGCGCTCGTCCTGCGCCACCGCGTCGTGATGCTGATCGTGTTCCTCGGCGTCGCCGCCGCCACGATCCGCATGTACAAGATCGTGCCGACCGGGTTCGTGCCGGACCAGGACAACGACTCGATGTTCGTCAACCTGCAGGCGGCGCAGGGCACGTCGTACTACGACATGGCGAAGTGGACGCAGCAGGTCGCCGACGTCGTCATCCGGAACAAGTACGTCGACTCG